>Ga0209510_1003442_pt1 | contig 14923 bp, 16 predicted proteins | sample BiotimSIPDNA_FD_185749 | JGI IMG/M metagenome (GOLD analysis project Ga0209510, IMG submission 185749) | Anaerobic biogas reactor microbial communites from Washington, USA - Biogas_R1 time_0 SIP DNA (SPAdes) (version 2) | ecosystem: Engineered > Bioreactor > Anaerobic > Unclassified | place... | reverse complement strand
AGGATGTAGGAGAGCATGCTCGAGAGGACGAGGAGCGCGACGATGATGCTCTCGACGCCGCCCCACCCGGCCCCAAACTGGAGACCGGTCTCCCGGGTGAGGGGGATGTCCCGCCGCCTGAAGTAGTAGCGATAGACGAGGTAGCGGCCGATCTCCTCAAAGAGCCCGGCGAGGAGGCCGAGGTAGAGAGCGATGACCGCGAGGGTCGTTGTTGTGCCGAGCGGCAGGAGGGAGCGATAAAGTGGGCCCTGTGTTACGAGGACGAGCGGGGTGTGGACGACCTGCACGGCGATGAAGAAGAGGGCGCCGAGCCCGAAGACCCGCCACGGGACGCCGAACCTCCGAACAATCCAGTAACCGAGCGCGAGCGGGATTGCGATCTCGAGCAGGGCGACGACGGCAAACGTGGCGACGACCAGCGGGTCCATACGAGGGAGATACATAACTAACTACTTAATCGTTGCCAGACCACAGGTGAACAGGATATCCTGATCGACATGAACGCACAGTACCCGGGGAGTGGGAGCGGTTCTGCGGGTGCGGCCCGGTTCTCAAACAACTTTGACTTCCTGCGGTTTGTCGCGGCGGCGGCCGTCATCGTCACGCACGCCTACTCGCTCACGGTGGGCTACCCGAACATGCGGCTCTACGACCCCGTCCTGCTCATGGGGCAGGCGGCGCTTGCGACATTCTTCGTCATCAGCGGCTACCTGATACCGATAAGCTGGGAGTCGACCGCATCCCCGCTCCGGTTTGCCTGGAAACGGTTTCTCAGGATCGTCCCGGCCCTCGTCCCCGCGGTCTTCATCACGCTCTTCGTCATCGGGCCGCTGATGACGTCTCTTCCCCCGGCTGAGTATTACGGCGCCCTCTTCTCCCTGGAAGGGGTTTTCTCGACCCCGTTCTTCGAGAACGGAGGTGTCATAGGGCTCTTCCAGGAAAACCCGGTGACGTACGTGAACGGTTCGCTCTGGGTGATACCGGTCGAGGTCGTGATGTACGGGGTCGTCGCGGTCCTGGGACTCGCCGGGCTCCTGCGGCGGCGGGGTGCCATCATCGGTCTTGCCGCGGTGAACATCCTCCTCTGGATGGCCTGGTTCGACGACCCCAGGATGGCAAAGGTCAGGTTCACCCTCTACTTCCTCATCGGCGCTTACTTCTCCCTCCACCGGCAGCACATCACCTATCGGCCGCTCGTCGCCGGGATCCTGCTCGTGGTGCTCGGGCTCTCGGTGCTGACGCCCCACCCCCCGGTCGCCGGGGTGATCTGTATTCCCTACCTCGTCCTCTACGCTGCACAGATCCGGGTCCCGCTCCTGAACAACTTTGGAAGGGCAGGGGACTTCTCCTACGGCATGTACGTCTACCACTATCCGATCCAGCAGGCGCTCATCCAGGCCTCGGGGAACACCCTCTCCCTCCCGGCGCTCTGCGGGCTTTCGTTCCTGCTGGTGCTCCCGCTGGCGTTCCTCTCCTGGCACACGATCGAGAAATGGGCGCTGGCAGCAAAGAACCTGGATCCTAGAGATCTGCGGCGGGTCTTCGGGCTCCCGGAGGCCGTCACCGACCCCGGGCCGGCCCGGAAGTGACGGGTCCGAGGATCTCCTCGAGGATCTCGACCGCGTCCCTGATATACCGGGGGCAGGTGGTCCGGGCGAGGTTCTGCTCCCTGGCTCGCGCGAGCCCCTCGTCGGTCGAGAGGTCGCACCCGAGAAGTCCGGTGCAGGATACGGCGCCGTTCCTGATGGTGAACCGGGTGACGAACTCCCGGACGAGTGCGTAGGTCTCGTCCTTCGCCTCCTTCTCAGCGGGTCCGGTGCTCCCGAACGAGAGCCCGAGGACAAGGACAGCCCCGGAGACGGCCCCACAGGCACCCCCGGTGTGCCCTATCCCGCCGCCAAACCCCGTGGCTGCCCTGAGGATGACCTCTTCGGGAACCCCGAGGTCGGCTGCAAAGACCGAACTGACCGCCTGTGCACAGTTGTAGCCTCCCATGAAGCGGGAGACCGCTTCTTCGGGCCTCTTCATCATATGAGATAATCTGCAATGCGGCCCTTCAAGGTTTCTGCAGCCGGCCGGAAGCGTTTAAGAACCCTATCATGAAAATAGACGTCTGGAGAAGAGTCCCCATGAGAAGAATAGCACTGATCGCCCTGCTCGTCGTCCTGGCCCCGGCGGTGGCCGCTGAAGCCTCCTACCACGCCGCCTCAACGGGAGGCATCGTCAGCGATGTCGCGATCACTGCAGACGGTGGTATGCGGTCGCAGGGACCGGGAGCGGGAAGATCGTCTGCCTCAGGCAGGACGGCACGGTCCCATAGAACGTGAGTGTGGGGAGCCCCGTAACCACGGTTGCCGTCGCGGATGCCGGGGGATGCATCGCCGCCGGAACCAGGGCGGGCAGGGTGCTCCTCCTCGATGGAAACGGCAACCGTTCCAGGACGGCGAACGTGAGCGGGGACGTAAACGACCTCGCCTTCACGGGCAACGCCCGGCTCCTTGCGGTGGCGGCTGAGCGCATCACCCTCTGCGGCCTCTGCCGCCGGTGACGACAACGCCCACTGAGGATGCCCCCCACGTGTGCCCACGCCCACCACCGCAGGAGGAGCGGGCGCGCTCATCGAGATCGCTGGATTCATCGGCGTAATGATGATCCTCGCAAGGAAACGACGGGAATAAGGATTGAGAAACGATTGAAGAACAGAAGAAATGGACCCGGCGGGATTTGAACCCGCGGCCTTTGCGTTGCGAACGCAACGATCTACCCCTGATCTACAGGCCCAAAGAGATGAGATCAGAGTATGATCTCAATATCTAACTTTTCTGCCAGTTCCTTATATCTGTTCCTGATCGTGACCTCGGTCACGCCCGCAACCTCAGCGACCTCACGCTGGGTGCGCCGCTCGCCGCCAAGGATCGAGGAGATATAAATGGCGGCCGCTGCGACGCCCGTTGGGCCTCTGCCGCTCGTAAGTTCGCGCTCGCCTGCCTGCCTGAGGATCTCGACAGCCCGGCTCTGGACCTCACCCTTCAGGTTCAGGCCCGAGCAGAAGCGCGGTACATAGTCGATCGGTGACGTCGGCAGGAGCTTGAGCCCAAGCTCACGGGAGATGAACCGGTAGGTACGCCCGATCTCCTTTCTCGATACCCGGGAGACCTCTGCGACCTCGTCGAGTGTCCGGGGCACGCTGCACTGGCGGCACGCCGCATACAGCGCCGCTGCAGCGACACCCTCGATACTCCGACCGCGGATCAGGTTCTTGTCAACCGCGTCGCGGTAGACCACCGCTGCAGTCTCGCGCACGTTCCGGGGCAGCCCGAGCGCAGACGCCATCCGGTCCAGTTCCGAGAGCGCAAACGCCAGGTTCCGCTCGGTCGCGTTCGAGACCCTGATACGCCGCTGCCACTTCCGGAGACGGTAGAGCTGGGCGCGGTTCTTGCTCGAGATAGCACGACCGTAGGAGTCGCGGTTCCTCCAGTCGATCATCGTCGAGAGACCCTTGTCGTGGATCGTGAACGTCATCGGTGCGCCGACACGGGAGCGCTTCATGCGCTGATCGTGGTCGAAAGCACGCCACTCGGGACCGCGGTCGATGAACTCCTCATCAAGGACAAGACCACAGCTCTGACATACGAGTTCAGCACGCTCGTAGTCGTGGACGAGCTGGCGGCTGCCGCACTCGGGACAGACAGACTGGACACTCTCTTCGTGACGTTTCTTCTCCGTCTCTTTGACCTTCTGCTCCCCTCTCTTCTTCAGGGCTTCACGCTGCATCTGCAGCTGTTTTATTTTTTCAACTTCAGCCATCGATTATTCACCTATTTTGCAAAGATTTTTTCGCCAACCTGCACGGGGCAGCCTTTGTAGCAGAGGACTACGGCATAGGGAGATGATATATTCCCAAAGATGTCAACTACCTTCCCTACGGGTTTTAACCGGCGATCTACAACCTCACCATAGAGGCGGGGCAACTGGGCAGCATCACATCGCAAGATTAACAAGCGATTACTGCAGATACTTACAGAACGACCGACTAACCGCAAACTGCAACCTCGAAGGTATACTCTTAGCTAGATATATTTAGTAACGTATATATATTGACGCTATGAGTATAAAAATGTTTTGCTAAATTATAAATACTCCATCTCACAGATGGAGAAGCCGCTTTATATCCTGAGAGAGAACCTCCCGCGATTCCGCCTCCGTCAGCCCGGCGCCGAGCGCAACCGCCCACCGTGCATCCTTTGACATCAGATCAGACGGCGCATGTGTATCCGAATCGACAACGAGCCGGCAGCCGGCCTCCCGCGCCACCTGCACAACGTGGCCGTTCGTCCGGTTATGCCCCGCACGGGACGTTATCTCAAGCGCTATCCCGCGCTTCGCTGCTTCAAGCGCATCCTCAATCGAGAGGAGCCCGGGGTGGCCGAGCACATCCACATAATCGCATGTGCAGGCGGCGCGGTTGGTCCCGGGAGCGACCGGTTCCATCACCGTCTCACCGTGGACCACGACGATATCAGCACCACGCCGTTTTGCGTCGCGCGCAAGCCCCGGGATCAGGGACGGCGGGACATGGGTGAGTTCCACCCCAACAAGCAGGTCCACGTCGTAACACTGCGCCGAATCCCGGACCTCGCCCACCGCTTCCACCAGGTGCGCGAGGTTTGATGCATCCGCATGATCGGTGATGGCAATGGTGTCGTAGCCGAGCACGGCCGCGCGTCGGACAAGCTCCGTCGGGAGCAGTTCACCGTCTGAGAGGATGGTATGGGTGTGCAGGTCGTACATCCCGGTCACTTCCGGTCCCCGAGGCGTTTTGCGACCCGCCGGATCAGGTCCTCCTTGTTCCCTTCCCATTCAGCCACGATCCGGCCTTCACGCTCCGCCCACCGGGCGGGATGGTGGTGCCCCTCCAGGCGGTATGGGACCTTCATCTTCCGAAGTACTGCCTCGATAGCAGGGAGGTCGGGGGACTTCACGCCGAGTTCCTTCGGGACACGGCGTCCCTCCCGCCGCTGCAGGGTGGCATCGAAATAACAGGGGTACAGGATGCGCTCCGCGCTCATTGCCGTAGTGTTTGGGTGTTAACCTATAAACATATCATGATCAATAGTACTAACCATGCACCATATCGACGTCCATGTGGAGAAGGACATCTACGACGTCAACAACCGCATCGCAGACGCCAACGCGGGACTCCTCAAGAAGCACGGTATCCGGGCGTTCGACCTCCTCGGCGCTATCGGGTCGGGGAAGACCGCCACGATCGAGCGGCTCGTACCCCTGATCCGGGAGCGGGGGCTCCGCGTCGGCGCCATCGCAGGGGACGTCTACGGCGACGACGATTTCCAGCGGATCGTCGCCCTCGGGGTTCCAGCCTACAACGCGAACACCGGGAAGGAGTGTCACCTCGACGCCCATCTCGTGGAGCACGCCATCGAGCACCTCCCGCTTGACGATATCGACATCCTCTTCATCGAGAACGTCGGCAACATGATCTGCCCGACAGACTTCAGGCTGGGCGCCGAGAAGAGGATTGTCATCATCAGTTCCACCGAAGGGGACGACGTGGTGAACAAACACCCGATGATGTTTCGCGGCAGCACCATCGGCGTCATCAACAAGGTTGACCTCGCTCCGTTCGTCGGCGCCAACCTCGACCGGATGGAGCGGGATATGCGCCGCTACAACCCGGAGATGCAGATCTTCCGGACGAACATGAAGACCGGGGAAGGGATCGAGGAACTGCTGGATGCGATCCTCGCGTGATCAGCACGATTAAATACCCTCCCCCCGAATAGTTATAGCACTTTAACGAGAGATTGCAACCCGACGACGGGCATCGCGTCCTCAAGAAAGTATATCGGTGGTCACATGCAGTGGCAAGGAAGATCAGTACGGAAGCCGACGGGCGGACGCTACCACACCTCCCAGGGCAAGAAGCGGTCGGAGATCGGAAGAGCTCCGGCAGAGACACACATTGGTGAAGAGCGCAGGAAGGTTATCCGCACCTACGGGGGCAACCAGAAGGTCCGGGCACTCCGGATGGACTACGCAACAGTCGCAGACCCCGCAACCGGCGAGACCAGGAAAGCGAAGATAGAGGCGGTCGAGGCAAACAGCGCCAACCCGAACTACGTCAGGCGGGGCCTCCTGACCAGGGGCGCCGTCATCAGGACAGATATGGGGCGCGCGCGGATCGTCAGCAGACCAGGCCAGGACGGCGTTGTGAACGCAGTCCTGCTTGCATAAGATATCCTTTTTTTAACGGCCGGAGGCAGCGCCGGCCCTTCGCCGGCCTGATGACCGGTTCCACGACGCCGGAGGGAACCGTCTCCACGTAGCCGGGGAAGTCCTCCTCCGTCAGGTTCCGGGTGTGGAATTACGTGTTTGCGCTGGCTACGAACCGGGCACCGGAGCCTGCGAGCAGGTCCATGCGGGCGGTGTTCGGGCCGCCGGCATACGCCCCCGCCCCGGGAACCGGCGAAGAGGATCTTTTGCGTTGTTCAGGGTCACGGGCGCCCTGTCACGCTCGCTTGCATAGATGAGTGAATCATTTCACCTTATTTTGTAGGTGTTTGGACGGATCATCAATCGCACGCGAAGGCGCGAAGGACGCGAAGTTCGGTTGCCGGGCGGTATAGCCCCCTTCGCGCACTTCTGCGTGACGTAACAATCGCATAGAAATATCAGATGCAATGGTCCAATGGGGCCACGGTAAGCCCGGGCGTCATATCGCCACCACGCTCCCGCGGAGGTCGGCGCTGACAGGCCCGAGCGCGAGGTAGCGCTCGAGCGCCTCGATCGCGCTGGTATCCAGGACCTCCCGGTTCTCCCCGTAGTTCGCAGGCACGCCCTGGCTGGTGACGAACGCAGCCGGGTAGACGGCGTCCGGATCAAGCCTCTTTCCTCCCGCAAAGAATTCCTGGATACGGAGCCCGGGCGCGTTCTCGAGCCTGCAGTAGAGGTTGACCCCCATACACCGCTTCACGTAGCCGCCCATCTGGTCGTAGGGGTCGCGCGCGAAGGTCCGCTCCAGGTTCTCCTCCATCATCGCCCGCAGTTCCCGGCCCGTGATCTCGACCGTCGAGACCTGGGGGTTTGTCGGGATGATGTTCCAGAGGTCGTTTACCGTGACCGGGCCCGGCGGCACCGGGGCACCGTAGCGCCAGCCGTTGGAGAACGCCATATCGGCGCCCGTGAGATCGAGGAGCGCCTGGAGCAGGAGGTTGTCCATCGTGGCCTCAAGGACCGTGTTTCGGTTGAGCCCCGTCCGGGTCTCGCCGACGACCCGGGAGAGGCGCTCGCGGTGCGGGTCCATGACCTTCCCGATCATCTCTTCGATCTCGGGGCGGGGCTGGATAGCCTCACCGACGACGATGAGGTCGTGGTCGAACTTCGTCACCCGCCGGTTCTCGACCGTAAGGTCAAGCCGCCCGAGGAAGGAGCCGTGGCAGCCGGACTGGATGATGATGGTCTCGTTCACAACCGCCGGTTCAAAGAGGCGGTTGTGGGTGTGCCCCGAGAGAAGGACGTCGATCCCGTCCACCTCCCGGACGAGTTTCACCTCCTGGGGAAAGCCGAGGTGCGATATCACCACGATCAGGTCCACACCCTCTTCGTCGCGGAGCCGGGCGATATACCCCGGGAGTTCCTCGTTCCCCAGGGTGAAGTGGATCCCCTCAGAGAAGGATTTCGGCATCACCTTGTCGACGATTGTAGCGGCGATCCCGATGACGCCCACCTGGAGCCCATCGGTCTCGCAGACGGTGTAGGGCGGAAAGACGAGGTCGCCGCTGGAATCGTCGTAGCAGTTCACGGCAAGGACCGGGTAGTCGAGGCCGCGGGCGACCTTCCGGAACTGCTCCGGGCCGTAGGCGAACTCCCAGTGGGCGGTCATGGCATCGAATCCCAGAGCGTTGAGGACCGGGACGAGCGCCTCCCCCCCTGACTGCACAGCAGGGTAGGTCCCGTGGATGGTGTCGCCGCAGTCAAACGCGAGCACCCTCCCCGGCCGCGCATCCCGCACCGCGTCAAGGAGTGCGGCTATCCGGGCATAGCCCCCGGCCATCAGGTATTCGGCCCGATCTCCGGCCCAGAAGAGCTCGGGGTGCAGTTCCAGGTAACCGTGCGAGTCGTTCATCTGCAGGAGCGTAACCTGATCCGTCATGGCCTGGTGAAGGGGGCCGGGGATGTTAAAAAGCCTTTGTGTGGCCCCACGAAACAGGCAGTCGGCGGGATCATATCCTTTTTTACGTTCCGCGCACCTCACCTCTAGTGATGCGCAGGATATACCACCGTTTCCCCCAACAAATTGACCTCGATTTTGAACTCGCCCGGCCGTTCCGGGATGTCCTTTCGTGCATAGCGCGGCTGCATAACACCCATACGACCTCGAAGGGCAGCGGCGGCCTCGTCAAGGAACGGATGATCATCCAGGTCGCGGACGGGCGGACACAGTTCCTGGACCTCGATGACCTGATACCGCTCTCCGAGAAGACCAGTGAGGCGGTTGATTTCCGGGTGGACTTCCAGAGGACGCTGCTCACCCCTGAAAAAAGGCTCCCGGTCGCGGAGAACGTCTTCTACCTCCGAATCGTCGACAAAGGACCGGTGACCGAGTGCTATGCCGCAAAGGAGAGTCCACACGGCGACATGGACGCGATGGACCTGCGAACATTCCTGAAAGGTGCCTGCGAGTGAGCGTAAAGATTGCCGTTGCCGCGCCGTTCAAACACATGCGCAAAGACCGGTTGCAGAGGAGCGAGTTCGTCTTCTACATCGCTATCGACCGGAAGTGGATGAACAAGGAGCAGGCGAACCAGCTCCTGGAGCGGGCAAGGTCGGAGGGGCTCGTCGAGATGGACGGCGGAACCATCAGGCTGCTCTTTGACGTCGCGGAGGTCTCGATACCGCTCGGGTTCAAGCCCACCTCCGACGTCCTGGTGAAGGAGAGCCCCTACGAGGAACTGATCGGGCGGATCGCCACCGCGACCGGGAAGCCGCCGCAGGAGATCGTCGCGGAACTCCACCAGGTCGTCGACCACTTCGACGGCAACCTCCGCGTGGAGGCGGCGGTGGTCGTTCTCGCCAAGAAATACGGGGTGGCGTTCGAGGATAAACTGGATTCCCTCAAGAGAGAGGTCGTGAAGAGGAGGTAGGGGTGAGCCCGGCCGCTTTTTCCAGCGTTTCAGCCCCTCTAAACTCCTTCGCCCCCGGAATGCGCCACCGGAGCGAGACGAACTACCGGGCTATTTCACCTTATTTTGTGGACCCTGGCGCGTGAGAATGATAATCGGTCGCCCGCGAACTTCCGCAGCAACGCGGCCTTCCGGGTGAACGTTGCACATAAAATGTTCATAAAGCAGGGCGAGAGGCTGTACGCATGAAATGCGCCTTCCCCCAGGGACAGTGGTGGCTCTTCGCCCCATGGTGATATTCAGAGGAAACCCTGCCCGGATGTGATGGAGTCGACGGCCGAGAGCCCATCAAGTACCAAAACCAAGAAGTTTTGGAAGATTGAGATGCAGCAGTCTACTCCCGCTAAAATCACGGTCTCGTGAACCCCACGGCGTGATCGGGTACAGAACTGCCCGGAGAGACAGTCTCACCTCCCGGGACAGGACTTCTCAAAAAAGAGGGGTGCTGATTTATTCGGCAGCCGCCTTCGGCTCTTCGAAGTATTCAGTTAAGGGTTTTGCACCGCGCTGTTTCACGGCGGCGTTGATCTGGACGAAGTCGGCGCTGATCTCGTTTCCGCGCACCGACTTCCTGCGGCGCTGCCCCTCCATAACCGGGTGGAACCCGACGCCCTCGGAGAGCAGAATTCTCCTCCGTGCCGGCCCGGGGAGGTCGCGGCGTGCTGGGATGCCGGTCCTGTCCGTACCGCCGGTGATCTTGATCGTGTAGCCCGCAAGGCCGAAAACACCCCCGTCGATCTCGTCACCGATGCGCTTGCCGATGAGCGCTCCTGCGGCGGGACCGGTCGCATCGATCTTGTATGAACGCCCGGTATCCGGGTCTGATAGGATAATTTTGAAATCCACCATCTTGACGACTCCTTCGAAAGTACCAATACAATTTGATAATATGGTATTAAAAGCCTACCTCTGCAGGGCTCTCGGAGCGGGATGGCATAAAGACCAAGGGGCGTCGAGTGCCCCGCCGATTGAGCTCAAGGGATAGTTCACTTCCCCCAGAAGGGATCTTCCCGGCGTTTGAGGTAGGTGAACTCCTCAAGGATCTCCCGCATGCTCGGGTTTAAGAGGTCGAGCATCTCCCGCTCGATCACCTTCACGTGCCGCTCCGGGATATCCACGTAGAGGTCGTCGCCGACGTCGATCTGGCGGCCGACGGTCGGCCCCTCGATGGAGATCGCCACCTCCCTGCCCGCATCCACCTCGTGGACCGTCTCGTTCTTCGCCTGGATTTGCTTGAGATGACCGATCTTCTTGCCGTTTGTGAGGATCAGGTCGACATCGCTCTGGAGTTTTCCGCCGAGAACCCGGACGCCGACCACCGCGGGGTTGCTCTGCCTGAATACACAGTCGGGGAGGATCCGGATCTTTGCAGGCATGATCAGTTTCTCAAACCGCTGCCGCTCAAGTTCCTGCTTCTTCGCGTCCCGCCACTCCACGTAGTCGTCGATGAGCTGGTAGATGACCCCGCCCTCAAATATGCTGACATGCGACATCGAGGCGTCAGCCAGGGTATCGATCGCGTCGGGCAGAACCGGGGTGTTAAAGGCCAGGATGGCGCTGTAGAGGGGGTCTTTGATCGTCCCTGCCTCGATGACGTCGTGACGGGTGACCGGTCCGACGGCGGCCCGCATCACCTGGATCTGGTGGCCTTCCAGTTCCTTTGAGAGCGCTTCGAGAGCGCCGATGGTATCGGCCCTGATGATGATCCCAAGATCGGAGAGGGTTACCTGGATATCCTGTACCTCATGACGGACCTGCTCGACCACCTCGTCGCGGTTGGGGCCCCTGACAACCCGCAGGGGCGAGCCCGCGATGACGCCGTCGAGTTTCGGGGCGGCCACCTTGATACCTGCGGCGGCAGTGACAGACCTGACCCGCTCGAACCGCTCTTCGATCAGGATCTCCTTCATGGGCCGCGGTTTTAGGAGGGAGCGCACTTTAGTCTCGATGATCTCCTCGTTTCCCGCGACGACGATCTCGTCCCCGACCGCGAGGGTCCCGTCGTAGAGGATCAGATCAAGCGTCATCCCAAGCCCGCGCTCCTCCTTCACCTCAAGCACGGTGCCGGCGCCGGGGCCGTCGGCGCTGACCTTGAGGCTCTCGGTCATGTAGCGCTGGGCAAGCCCGACCAGCACCATAAGGATGTCGGGGATACCCTCGCCGGTAAGAGCGCTCGTCGGCACGATGCAGATGTTCCGCGCAAAGTCTGAGACCCGGTCGAACCGCTCGGAGTTGAACCCGAGGTCTGAGAGTTTGCCGACGAGTTCGTAGACCTTCGTCTCAAGAATGCCCTGGACACGCTCGTTTTGCTGTGCGAACGTCTTGTTGAACGGCTGATCCTTCTGGACGCGCCAGCCGTGGATGCGGTCGATTTTGTTGGCCGCGATAACAAACGGCGTCTTGTAGTTGCGCAGGATCTGGAGCGCCTCGATCGTCTGGGGACGGAAACCCTCGTTGATATCCACAACGACGATCGCCATATCGGCGAGTGCCCCACCACGCGCGCGGAGGGTGGTGAAGGCGTGATGCCCCGGGGTATCGATGAAGAGGAGGCCCGGGACGTTGACGCTGACCTTGCTCAGGGCTCCGCTCATATGGGTGATTGCATCGAGAGGAACGAGTGTGGCGCCGATGTGCTGCGTGATCGCGCCCGCCTCTGTCGATACCACGGATGAGCCCCGGATCTTGTCCAGGAGCGACGTCTTGCCGTGGTCCACGTGACCCATCACGCAGACGATGGGGGTCCTGATCTTTGATTTCTTTGCCATGATAATCACCTTCCGGTATATACGTTATGGACGAACAATTCCCAAAAAATCTGGAAAATTGACCGCTTTTCCTGAATCACACCATCTGATGGGTGACTCCCCTACCCCCAGGGCGCCCTCCGGCGCCCGGAACACTGGTACGTTATAGAGCATGGGGTCTATTAATGATTCTCCCGGACATGCAATCCATCCCGGGCGGAGGCGGCCAAACCGGGGAGGGTGCGCGGGATACGCTGCAGACACAGGTCATCGCGCTCCCACGATCCTCCGCGAAGTGCGGAGTGCCGGAGTGGCGAAGAGATACCTTAATCAAATCTGACCGCCAACTAGCATGGGTACATTGCCAGGGTGGGGTAGACGGTTATCCTAAGGGACTGTGGATCCCTCGACCCGGGTTCGAATCTCGGCCCTGGCCTTCCTATTTTGCATTCGCTCCTCTTGCTCCATAACAGTTCCCGGCACCCGGAATTGCGTTACGCAGAAGTTCGCAAAATCAGTGGTGTTACAGTCCTCTTCGCAGCTTCGCGTGAGACCGCGCCAGCATCTGCGCACCACTGTTTCACTCACCGCAAAAAAACTAAATCCGCAGATAGGTGGGCCGACGCACTCATCGGGGTATGCCGGATTCGCGTCCCGCCGGAGACGGTGCAGGTGCAGACCTCCGTTGCCTCTGCAACAGTTGCATCTGCAACAAATTTATCTCCCCTGCAACCTCATCTCTGAGGATGGAGGAATGCCGAACCGATCGACCGTTGTCGATCGCGTGGGATAAAAACACTGAATGAATAGAACCTGCCCATACCATCCAGAACTGCTGCCACCGGACATCCCGGTCGCCGGACTCATCTCGATCGTTCACCGGCTGCATGCCGTCTACCTGAACAACGAGCTGAGGCACCTCGGCCTCACGGCGGGCCAGCTCCCGATCATCTTCTCCATCGCGCACCGCCCCGGCATCACCCAGGACGAGATCGCCGACCGGATCCATATCGACAAGGGAACCGTCGCCCGTGCCGCAAAGAAACTCGAAGACGGAGGGTTTGTCTCCCGTGCCCCCGATCCCCGGGACCGTCGCAGGTACCTGCTCACCCTGACTGAGAAGGGCGAAACGGTCGTGCCCACGGTCCTCAGGATCGATCAGGACTGGGAGAATCTGGTTTCGTCCGGGCTCTCCGATACAGAACGCGCACGGCTGTACGAAGACCTCTCCAGGCTTGCCGGAAACAGCATCGAAGAGATCCGGGTTTACAGGGAGGTCGAAGATGTCATTGAGTGACCCGTCCCGCCCGGACCGTGATCTCCACGCCGGGGTTGCTATCATGACCGGCGACCCGAAGAAGGCGATCCTCAAACTCGCGGGGCCGATGATCATCGCGATGCTGCTCATGTCACTCTACAACCTCGCCGACGCCATCTGGGTGGCCGGCCTCGGTGACGACGCGCTTGCCGCTGTCGGGTTTGTCACGCCGTTCTTTATGGTCCTCATCGGCCTCGGAAACGGTCTTGGGGCCGGGGCAAACTCGGTCATCTCCCGGTGCATCGGGGCCCGGAACAAGACCGGGGCAGACAACGCCGCGATGCACGCGATGATCCTCACCGCCGCCATCTCCGTTGCCCTGTCCGTGCTCCTGGTCTTCTTCCTCGAGCCCCTGCTCCTCGCGATCGGTGCCGGAGAGACCACCGGTCTTGCGCTTGAGTACGGGGAGATCGTCTTTGCCGGAACCGTGTTCATGCTCTTTAACAGCGTCGCCTACGGGCTCCTCCGTGCCGAGGGGGATGCGAAACGGACCATGTACGCCATGGCCGCCTCTGCGGTCCTCAACGCGACCCTGGATCCGATCCTGATCTACACCCTCGGCATGGGCATCGCCGGGGCTGCGTGGGCGACGGTGATCTCGATGACCACGGTCACGGCCATCATGCTCTACTGGTTCCTTGTCAGGCGTGACACCTACCTCTCCCTCACGTGGAAGAACTTCGTCCACGACCGGCGCGTGCATGCCGGCATCCTGCAGGTCGGACTGCCTGCGAGCCTTGAGATGCTCCTGATATCAGGCGTCACCATCATCATCAACCGCATCCTGGTCACCGTCTCCGGGACCGACGCCGTCGCGGTCTGCACCTCCGGGTGGCGGGTCGTGATGATCGCGACCGTCCCGATCATGGCGGTCGGTGCAGCCCTCATTACCGTTGCCGGGGCCGCGCTCGGGGCGAAACACTACGAGAACGTAGCGACCGTGCATAGTTACGCGACGAAGGTCGGGGTCGGCGTCGCTGCAGCTACCAGCGTCCTGACCCTCGTCCTCGCCCCCGGGATTGCTGTGCTCTTCTCCTACTCCCCGGAGAGTGCGCACCTCGCCCCGGCAATCACGGCATTCCTCCAGGTGATGTGCCTCTTCTACATCTTCATGCCGCCCGGACTCATGTCGAGTTCGCTCTTCCAGGCATCAGGGAAAGGTATGACCGCGCTTACCCTGACAGTGCTCAGGGAACTGGTCTGCATCGGGCTCTTCGCCTACCTGCTCGCCATCCCCTTCGGTCTCGGGGAGGTGGGGGTCTGGTGGGGGATCGTCGTCGGGCATATTGTGGGGAGCCTCGTTGCATACGTCTGGGCGCGGCTCTTCATCAGGCAGCTTTCGGGGGGTGCCCCGGGAGGGCAGCCCGCGGCCGCTGCCTGAACGACCAATACGCTTTTTACTCCAGGTTCCCGGCCGCAAGACTTCTAAGAAACTCGTAGTTAACGCAGGATATAATTATCCAGTGCTCCATAGACCAGATCATGAACAGAAAAACAATCTCCATACTGCTCCTGGCATCCCTCATCGCGCTCGGGTGCATCGCCGCGGGGTGCACTGATATACCAGGGGCGACGCCTGCAGGTTCCGGCCCGCCGGTCGACGACCCCGGCAACGTCACGGCCGGGAACACCCAATTCGCGTTTGACCTCTACCG
>Ga0209510_1003438_pt1 | contig 14932 bp, 11 predicted proteins | sample BiotimSIPDNA_FD_185749 | JGI IMG/M metagenome (GOLD analysis project Ga0209510, IMG submission 185749) | Anaerobic biogas reactor microbial communites from Washington, USA - Biogas_R1 time_0 SIP DNA (SPAdes) (version 2) | ecosystem: Engineered > Bioreactor > Anaerobic > Unclassified | place... | reverse complement strand
CCTTCGCCGTCTCCAATTTCGGCGTCGGCGACCTAGGCGATCTGCTCAAGGTCACTACTCCTGCCGTCAACCAGCTCCCTTACAACCTGCTCTGGCGCGTGATTGAAAACGAAATCTTGCCGTTGTGCCGCCAGCGCGGCGTCAGCGTGGCCTGCTATTCGCCCATCGCCCAAGGTCTGCTCACCGGGAAATTCGCTGATGCCGATTCAGTTCCAGAGTCACGCGGCCGTACTCGCCACTTTTCTCGGCGTCGGGTTCAGGTCCGCCACCAGGAAGAAGGCCAGGAGGAAGCCACCTTCGCCGCTATTCGGGCCATTGCTGCCATTGCCGACGACTTGTCCTGCCCCATGGCAGAGCTGGCCTTAGCCTGGCTCATCCACCAGCCGGGAATCGCGACCGTTATCGCTGGCGCACGCAGCCCAGAGCAAATGGCCGCCAACGCTAAGGCAATGACCAGGACTCTGACCCCGGAAACCATCGAACGACTCAAGGCAGCCACTGAACCGCTCAAAGCCGCCTTCGATAACAACGCGGACATGTGGCAATCCGCCGAAAACAGCCGCTACCGCTGAACCGGGACACACGCCCCCTGCCGTACGTAGCGTATGTAGTTCAGCTTTAGCTTGCCGCATGTACCGTTCCCGTAGGACGATCGCTGTGGACATGGTGGACGACGCCTGCCGTACGTAGCACAAATGCCCCTCGCCCCTAACGAATTATGAATTATGAATTATGAATTATGAATTATGAAATGCGCCTCAGCATTCAGCATTCAACATTCAGCATTCAGCATTCAGCATTCAGAACCCCTCGCCCCGCCCTGGTCGGGGAAAAATCCGCCTTCGCATGGAAATTCCGCGCTTTGGCATTACACTTATATTTTGTCTTGTTTTTTCTGTCCCCCCTTTCCAGCCTGCGAGGATTTCCTATTATGCCATTTGACCAGGGTTCCATCACCTTCCGCATCTGCCGTTTGCCTGAGTCCATGCCGGAAAACACCATCGAGCGCTTTGCTGAGTTCGCTGCTCAGCCGCTTGCCAACGTTACTGATGAACCGTGCTGGGGCTGGGTCTCGCCACGCCACCTCCTCGACGACGTGATTGACGAGACCACCATCAAAGTCGGCGCTTTCTATCACCTCTGCCTGCGCCAAGCTGAACGCAAAATCCCGGCCTCGCTTTTGACCGCCGAATGCCGCATGATCGAACTGGCTCGAATGGCGGAAACCGGCAGCGAAAAACTCGGCAACCGCGCCCGCCGCTCCATCAAGGCCGAAGTCCAGCAGCGCCTCCTCCCACAGATGCCACCCCAATTGTCAGGCATCTATTTCGCCATTGACACCCTTGAGAACATGCTCTATACAACCGCGATTTCGCCCAGGCAGCTGGAAATCTTCTTGGCTCACTTCGGCAAAGTCATCGGCTTCGAACCGATGCCCCTGACTCCTGAAAACATTGCCGAGGAACTCTTTGAACTCGATCCAGCCGCTGTCCCGGCTCTGAACATCTCTCCAGACCCGAAACGCAACCTCCTGGAAGGCGCAGGTACGCTTGGCGAAAACTTCCTGACCTGGCTGTGGTTCTTCCAGGAAGAACGCGGCGGCAACTTGCCGCCCACCAAGCTCGGCGACTTCAGCCTCCTCATTGACGGCCCCTTAGTATTCGTCGCCGAAGGGCCAGGCGCCTTCGAAAGCGCCATCCGCAAAGGTGCCCCGACCCTCAGCGCCGAAGCCAAGGCGTCCCTGACCGTCGGCAAAAAACTCAAACGCGCCAAACTGACGCTCGCCCGCGGCGACGAGGAATGGTCCTTTAACTTCGATGCTAACGAATTCATCTTCCGCAGCCTCAAACTGCCAGAATCTGAAGCGCTCGACAAGGCCAGCCTCTTCGAAGACCGCATGAACAACCTCATTATCCTCCAAAACGTCCTCTTCGCCCTCTTCCAGCGCTTCCTGAAAGAAATGACTGACAGCGCCAAGGCCAGCGACTACCAGGCCAAGGCCCGCGAATGGATCAAAAACTTCAATGGACTCTGACCCAAGCGGTCTCCCAACTCCATAACCATAACCGCCCTAACCCACCCCCGGAAGGCTCCTGCCATGACTGCAACTCTCTTCGGCATCGCGCAACAATGCATCACCCCCTCCCCGGAAACCAAAGTCTCCCTCGCAGGATACTTCAATCCACGCTGGCAGACTGGCAAGCTTGACGACCTCTTCGTCCGCGCCTTGGCTATCCGTGACGGCAAGAAAATCGCCGTTGTCTGCCAATTCGACCTTATCCGTGCACCGCGCGTCGAGAACATCCGCCCGCGCTGCCAGGACATCCCCGGCCTTGATCCCGCGAGCATCCTGTTCGCTGGCACCCATACCCATACCGCCCCCGGCATCAATCCGCCTACCGAGGGCAATGATCCGGCCTACGAGCAGTTCGTCTTTGACCAGGCCGTCGTCGCCATCCACGCCGCTGTTGCTGACCTGAAGCCAGGCATTCCCTGCTATGCTGAAACCGAAGAATCCCGCTTCGCCTTCAACCGCCGCTACTGGATGAAAAACGGCAAAGTGGTCACCAACCCCAAACGCCGCGACCCAGATATCGACAAGCCAGAAGGCCCGATCGACCCACGCATCGGCCTCTTTGGCGTCAAAAACCCTGATGGCACCCTGCGCCTGCTGATCGCCAATATCAGCAATCACCTTGACACCATCGGCGGCTGCCTCGTCTCCTCTGACTGGCAAGGCCCTCTCCGCGCTGAAATAGAAAAGGCTCTTCCTGGCGTCTGCGCCTGGGGCATGACTTCCGCTTCTGGCAACATCAACCATTTCGACCCCAATGGCGGCCCTGACCAAAGCAGCTATGAGCGCTGCACCACCATCGGCAAAGGCTATGCCGCCGCCGCCCTCGCAGCCGTTCCCAAACTGAAAGACCTCCCGGCTGGGGACCTCGCCATTGCGTTCAAGACCATCAAAGTCGGCACCCGGGAAGTCCCGGAAGAAGAAATCCAGGAAGCACGGCAAACCGTGGCCAAATATGCTGACCTCAGTTTCGGCAGCAAAAACTTGACCTCAGAAGACCTGGCTAACAAGGCGCCCATCGCCCTCAAGCTATTCGCTCAACGCCTGCTTGACATTGTCGACAACCCGAGAACCTACTCAATGGAGTGCCATGTCATCCGCCTGGGCGATTTCCACATCATCGGACTCTGCGGCGAACCATTCGTCGAACACGCCATCTATATCCGCGAGGACATCCTGCGGCGCCGCCCGTGCCTCATCTCTGCTCACTGCGCTGGCGAAGCAGGCTACATCCCCAATCGCTACAACTTTGGCCGCGGAGGCTACGAAACCCAGGTGACCAGCTCTAGAACCAGCCTGGAAACAGGCAATATCCTGCGCCAGACCGTCGCCGAACTAGTCGCCCAAACCGCCGCTAAATAAACACTACGGCCGCATGATTATCGCCACCGGCATCGACATCATTGAAATCGAACGCTTCCAGAAAACCCTGGAACGCTACGACCGGCTTTTCCTTGACCACATCTTCACCCCCGAAGAACAAGCTGCAGCCCCAACCAGCGCCCGCGCCCGCGTGACCTACTTCGCAGCCCGCTGGGCAGTCAAGGAAGCCGTCTCTAAAGTCCTCGGCACTGGCATCGGCGAGCATTGCGCCTGGACGGATATCTTGGTGCAGCGCTCGCCCCTGGGCAAACCATCCGTCACCCTCACCGGCAAGGCCGCCATAACCGCCAAGAAGCTCGGCATTGCCGCCGTCCACGTCAGCATCTCTCACGAACAACATTATGCCTGCGCTGTCGCTATCGGCGAATCGTCGTGAACTACTCAGGAAAGGGGCGAGGGGCGAGAGTGAGTTTGGACTACACCGTCCACTATGTCCACACCGTCCACATCTTTTTGCGCCGTAGGCGCTTAACCATGCTTAACCCCAGGCTTCAGCCTGGGGATAGGCAGCCCCCGAAGTGGTGCCTTGTAAAGGCACTACAGAAGACTGACCCATTACCAACTGCAAATAAACACTAAGAAAAATATGCTATTATGAATTTGCAATCGCCGAGAACGACATGATATTTGTACGTGTCCGGCGCTTTTCTCTGCTGCGCTGCAAAGTAACTCCAACCCCTCACCCGCCCACCACCTTTACCGGCTTTCAAAGCACACCATCATGGACATCCGCGTCATCTGCGTTGGCGATGAATTGCTCACCGGCGATACCGTCAACACCAACCTGGCATTCATCGGCGATCGCCTCGCCCAGCTGGGTCTGTCCCTGCAAAGCGAAATCTGCGTCCCGGATGACGAATGCTGCATCATCGACGCCCTCGACTTCTGCGCGTACGCCGATGTCGTCATCATCGTCGGCGGGCTGGGGCCGACCGTTGACGACTTGACCAGGCCAACCGTTGCCAAATTCCTCGACCGCCCCCTCCGCCTTGATCCGACAGTCCGGGACAACATTCGCGCCTATTTAGGTGCCCGCGCCGCCACTCTACCGTCTGACGCCCTTGACATCCAGTCCCAGGTACCGGATGGCGCCCAAGTCATGCCCAACCGCAACGGCACTGCCCCTGGCCTCATCCTGCGCCGCGGCAACACCCTCTGGGCCCTCCTGCCTGGACCGCCGCGCGAGCTTATCCCCATGTTCAACCAGGAATTCCTGCCGGTTATCCTCCCTCTGGCCAGGGCTGACTGGGAAGCCGTCACCCTCCATATTTGCGGCATGCCTGAATCAGCCGTCGAAAAACTGGTGCGAAGCACGCTCGGCGACGCCAACGACATCCACCAGGCCTTTTGCATCAAAAACGACAATATCATGGTTCGCCTGAGCCAGCTCTGCTCCTGCCGACACGAAAACCTCGAACAAGCCGTCAAAGCTCTCCGCAACGCCTTTGGCTACCACCTGATACCGCCGCCACACCAAACTGCCGCCGAATACCTCGGCGCTATCTTAGCTGAGCGCGGCCTGACCGTCGCCACCGCGGAATCCTGCACCGGCGGCGGCGTCGCGGCTGCCCTCACCGATGTGCCTGGCGCCTCCGCCTGGTTCCCTGGCGCCCTGGTGACCTACGCCAATGAATGGAAAACACAGCTGCTCGGCGTCCCTAAGCAGACTATCGACACCCACGGCGCGGTCAGCGAACAAACCGTCCATGCCATGCTGGATGGCCTGCTCAGCACCTATCACACTGACCTGGGCATCGCCACTAGCGGCATCGCCGGCCCCAGCGGCGGAACCCCGGCCAAGCCGGTCGGCACCGTCGTCGTCGGCGTCGCCGCCAACAAAGCCTGGCGCGAAGTCAAGACCTTCCACTTCAACGGCCTCCGCGACAGCATCCGTGCCCGAACCGCCTCCACCGCCATCAACCTATTGCTCGCCAACCTCCTGAACCAGCAAGAATAACGATGATTTTACATGCAACTTGCCCAGGCCGTTTGCAAGAACGCCAGCGGGGCAATACGTTAATGGACATCATGACACCGCCAAACCGCAGTCCAAATTCCATCCCTTCCACATAATCACAGCCCAGAAAGAACATCCTCATGGCAAAAGAACCTGCCCAAAGCTCAGCTGACGCACGCGAACGAAACCTTAAACTCGCGCTCGGACAAATCGAAAAAGAATTCGGCAAAGGGTCGATTATGCGCCTCGGCGACAAATCGCATGAGGCCATCCCGGTCATCAGCTCCGGCGCCCTCTCCCTTGACATCGCCATGGGCGTCGGCGGCTTCCCCAGAGGACGCATCCTCGAAATCTACGGGCCAGAATCCTCCGGCAAAACCACCGTCTGCCTGCACGTCGTTGCCAATGCCCAAAGAAATGGCGGCATCTGCGCTTTCATCGACACCGAACACGCCCTCGACCCACGCTACGCCCGAGTCATCGGCGTCAATACCGACGACCTCCTCATCTCACAGCCAGACTGCGGTGAAGACGCCCTCAACATCGCTGAAACTCTCGTGCGCAGCAACGCCCTCGATGTCCTTATCATCGACTCGGTCGCCGCCCTCGTCCCACGCGCTGAAATCGAAGGCCAAATGGGCGACACCCACGTCGGACTGCAAGCACGGCTGATGTCCCAAGCCCTCCGCAAACTGACCGCCATCATCGGCAAAAGCAACACCTGCGTCGTCTTCACCAACCAAATCCGGGAAAAAATCGGCGTCATGTTCGGCAGCCCAGAAACCACCACCGGTGGCAGAGCCCTCAAATTCTACTCCTCCATCCGACTCGAAATCCGCCGCATCGCCACGATCAAAGCCCCGGATGGACAAGCCCAGGGCAGCCGCGTCAAAGTCAAAGTCGTCAAAAACAAGCTTGCCGCGCCATTCCAGGAATGCGAGTTCGACATCATGTACTCGGAAGGCATCTCCCGGGCTGGCTCGCTCCTCGATGTAGCCCTGGAAATGAAAATCATCGACAAGCGCGGCTCCTGGTTCTCCATTGATGACGTCCAAATCGGCCAAGGACGGGAACAGACTAAAAAAGCTATTGAAGCCGACCCTGAACTGGCAGAAAAAATCAGGACGAGAGTCATGGAGCGCCTGCCCAGCCGCGCAGCCTTGCCCCATGCTGCCATGGCAGATGATGAAGAAGAATTCATCGAAGAAGAGGAAACAACCGCCGCTGACAATCCATAATCCAGTCGGCTTCTCCTCGCGCAAACCCATCAGGAAACACCCTACATGAAACTCTTTTTCTTAGGCACTTGCTCTGGCACCGAACCCATGCCTGGCAGACATCACGTCGCCTGGGTCCTGCAACTGCATGAAAAACTGTATTGGTTTGATGCTGGCGAATGTTGCTCGCATACGGCTCACGTGCTCGGACTGAACCTGCAAAACATCCGGGCTGTCTTCATCACCCACTGCCATCAAGACCACGTCGGCGGACTCTCCAACCTGCTCTGGACCATCCGTAAACTCGACAAGGTCCGCCCACGCCAAGACTTTGGGCCGGTTGACGTCTACATGCCCTCCCTCGCCACCTGGGAAGGCACGATGATGACCCTGGGCGAAACCGAAGGCGGCTTTGCCATCAACTTCCCCCTGAACGCCCACCATGCCCAGGCAGGACTCGTCTTCGATGACGGCGCTGTCGTCGTCGAAGCCCTTGAAAACCAACACCTGCCACCCGGAAAGTCGCTGTCCTACCGCATTCGGGCGGAAAACAAAACCATCATCTTTTCCGGCGACGTCCACGCTCTTGAGGAACTGGAGCCATGGTTCGATGACTGCGACCTGCTGCTCATGGAAACAGGCCACCACAAAGTCGAACCTATCTGCCGTACCATCAGCCAGACCCCAGGCGTCCAGCGCCTCGGTTTCATCCATCACGGCCGGGAAATCCTCCGTGACCCAGACGCCGCCCTCACCTTGGCACGACAATTCCTCGGCGATCGCGTCTTCATAACCAACGATGGCGACAGCATGGAACTGTAAAACAACGCTTGGCAACGCCATGTCCTATCTTGCCGACCTGCATGTCCATTCGCATCTATCCCGAGCCACCAGCCGGGAATGCAGCCTGGAAGGATTCTGCGCCTGGGCCCAGCGCAAGGGCATCCGTGTCGTTGCCACCGGCGACTTCACCCACCCGGCCTGGGCCGCTGAGCTGAAGGACAAGTTGACTGACGCTGGCAACGGCCTGCTGAAACTGCGGCCAGAACTGAAAACCGAAGTCGACTCCCGCGTCCCGACCGCCTGCCGGCAAGACATCGACTTCATCCTCAATGTCGAAATCAGCTGCATCTACAAGCGCGATGGAGCAGTCAGAAAAGTCCACGCCCTGGTCTTCGCACCTGACTTCGACGCTGTTGACGCCATCAACGCCGCACTCGCCAAAATCGGCAATCTCAAGGCCGACGGGCGGCCTATTCTCGGGCTTGACTGCCGGGACCTGCTTGATATCGTCCTGAATGCCTCACCGAACGCCTGGCTGGTTCCTGCTCATATTTGGACGCCGTGGTTCTCCATGCTCGGCTCCAAATCCGGCTTCGACTCCGTGAATGAATGTTTCGGCGACCTGGCTGGCGAAGTCTTCGCCGCCGAAACCGGCCTGTCTTCTGACATTCCCATGAATCGCCTGGTCAGCAGCCTCGACCGCCTGGCCTTGATCTCCAATTCCGACGCCCATTCGCCTGCCAACCTGGGCCGCAACGCCACCATCTTCCATGGCGACCCGGACTACCTGGCTATACGCCAAGCCCTGAAAACGCAATCCCCGACCGACTTCGGCGGCACTCTCGACCTATTCCCGGAAGAAGGCAAATATCACCTTGACGGTCACCGCGCCTGCAATGTCTGTCTGGAACCGCAGCAATCGCGAGAGCTTAACAACCTCTGCCCAGTCTGCGGCAAACCCCTCGTCCTCGGCGTCCTCCACCGAGTCGTGGAATTGGCGGATCGGACGTACGACACCCTGCCGCCCAACCCGATTCCCTACACCTATATCATCCCCCTGCCAGAACTGCTGGCCGAAATCAACCAGTGCGGCGCGACTACCAAAATCGTCACCCGGAAATACGAGGCGCTGCTGGCTAAATATGGCTCCGAAGACCATATTCTGCGCACCTTAGACTTGACGCCGCTGCGCCGAACCGACCCGCTCCTCGCAGAAGCACTCCACCGAGTCCGACAGCGAAAAGTCGTCCGCCAAGGCGGCTATGACGGCGAATATGGCCGCATCACGGTCTTCAACGATGACGACCGCAACGACATCCTCCGCCAAGGCATGCTCATCACCAGCCTGCCAGAGCCGGAGAACACAGACGACGCTGACAGCGTCCAGGAATGGCTCGACAACCGTTACCCTGAAGCAAAAACGAACCCAAAGGCGGAGGCAAAGCCTGGCTATGGCCGCTACGATTTGCCGCCCCTGCCAATGGCGGACGCTTCTGGCAGCCAGCCAGCCGCGCCGCCCCGGCAACTCGAACTTTTCCCAAACCCGGCCGAACACCTGCTGGAAGGCTTGACCGCCCCCCAGCGCAACGCAGCCAGCGACCATGGCCGCGCTGTCATCATCATCGCTGGCCCTGGCGCCGGCAAAACCAGAACCCTCACCCGCCGCATCGCCTGGCAAGTCGCAGCCAAGGCCGTCCCTCCAGAACACGTCCTCGCCGTCACCTTCACCAATCGCGCTGCCCAGGAAATGCGCCAGCGGCTCCAAGACCTGCTCGGCTCGCAAACCGCCAAGCTGCGCGTCAGTACCTTCCACCGCTTCTGCCTGGACGTCATCCGCCGCCACCATGACGGCCTCAATCTCAGCGCCGACTTCGCTCTCTGGGACGACGAACAAGCCGAACAATGGCTGAGCCGACGCCGCACCCTGCCCCTGGAACACATCAACGAAATGCTCCAGAACCACGAGGCCAACCAGGAACTGCTCGACGAACTGCTCGCCAACAACTGCCTCTGCCTGCAACTCCTCGTCCCAGCAGCGCTACGCCTCCTCAAGGCACACCCTGACGTCATCCGTACGCTGAACGTCCAATCCATCAACGTCGATGAATGGCAAGATGTCAGCCAGGACCAATATGACTTAGTCAAAATCCTGGCCAGCAACGCCAGCTCCCTCTGCGTCATCGGCGATCCTGACCAAAGCATCTATTCGTTCCGGGGCGCTTCTGAACAATTCTTCCAACAGCTGCAAACCGATTTCCCGGCAGCCAAGCGTCATTTTCTCCGCCACAACTTCCGTTCAGACGCCAATATCGTCTGGGCTGCCAACGACCTGTTTGACGATGCGGTGCGCCAATCGCGCTTAGCGCCTCTGCCTGCCCGCGGCGCCATTCACAAAGTCCGCTTTTTCCAGGCCGCCTCGCCAGCAGCGGAGGCGGAATACATCACCCACGAAATCGAACGTTGGCTCGGTGGCGTAGCCCATTTTTCCCATGACAGCCAACGCGCCGCCAGCTCTGACCTCGCCGCCCTCAGTCTGACCGACATTGCCATCCTGGTTCGCCTGAGAGTCCTGGTCAAACCGATTGCCGATGCCATCAACCGACTCGGCCTGCCCGTATTCACCCCCGAACTGCGCGACCCAAACCGCATCGCCAGAACCTTTATCCGCCAGGCCCGAACCCTTTCGCCATTACGCCTCCAGGCGCCAGCTGCCGAGGCCGCCGCCATCCTCCAAGCCATCAAAACCAAAAATGACGCTGAAGCCGAGTGGGCCGCTGCCCTGCTGCAAAACCTGGAACAATTCCCTGGCAGTCTCAATGACTTCCTCGACCACAATGCCCTGTTCAATCCGGCCGACGCCGTCGCAAAACGCGGCCAACGTCTGACGATTATGACGTGCCATGCTGCCAAAGGCCTCGAATTCCCTGTCGTGTTCGTCGCTGCCGCAGAAGACCGCTTCTTTCCATTCCTGGAAGGGAAAACGCAAAACCCGGATGAAGAACGGCGCCTGCTGTACGTAGCTATGACCAGGGCCGAGCGCGTCCTCTACCTGACCTCTGCCGCCCGTCGCTCCTGTTTCGGCAAAACCGCTGACCCGGAATGGTCACGCTTCCTGGCGAAAATACCGGCTGAGCTGCGAGACTATCACCGAGATAAGCCCTTCCAACCAAGCAAACACCAGGCTGACCTCCAGCCTTTTCTGCCGGGTTTACGGTGAAACGCAGTTGCGACGCCGCAGCAAGGTTGTATATTGAGCAAAAGAGAAAGCCCTACCAGCGCCTGCAAAACGACTCATTCCGCCATGACTATCATCGACTTAACCGCGCCATACCAGGGACGGCGCTCATCGCCCAAGATCACGGAAGAAAAAATCCCCCTGCGCTCCGCTGCCACCGCCTATACCGGCCTGGTCTATCACCTGGCCTCGGATTCCATGCAGGGAACCTATCTCGATCTGCCTGGGCATATCGTCGAAACCGATGACGGTCGGCGAAGCGACTCCATCCCGGCCTCCGAACTCTACCGTCGACCAGCCACCGTTCTCCATCTTGACAGGCCGCTTGTCCCTGGTCCAGTATCTGCTTCTCACCTGCAAGCGGCACTCGGCGACCAACGTTGCCAGGACATGCTCATCATCCACGCACTCGGCGACCGAAATACCTTCCAAGTCCCGGAAAGAAGCATCTACCTCGATGACTCCGCCGTCGACTGGATTGTCAGCCGCCAATGCCAATGGCTGATCTCTGATATCTATGAAAGCACAGCCCTGCATGGAGTCTTCCTGAAACTCTTCAGCGCTGGCGTCGCGACCGTGTGCGAACCGCAGAACCTCCACCTCCTGACCGCTGACGAAGTCCTGGTGACTATCCTGTTCACGCTTTGGCCTAATATTACCCAAATCCCTTGCCGACTAATCGCTGAATTCTGACAGAGAGACTCAGACACGATCCATCTGCTTCATATTCTAAAGATAGGACAATCTCCATGAACCGACAAGACATTGCGAACGCTTTGCGCGACATGGGCTTGAAAAATGGCGACACCGTCATGCTCCATAGTTCCATGCTCAGCATCGGCAACGTCGACGGTGGCGCCGATGCCGTCGTCGACGCCTTCCTGGACACCGTCGGCCCACAAGGGACATTGATGGTGCCGGTCTTCGGCCCCTTGGGGATCCTGACTGAAATCATCAGAAAAAGACCTGAGGCCGTCATCAGTCCATGCTCCAAAGGGACGGTCGCTGCCATCGGCGCCAATGCCAAGGCCCTCTGCGAAGGACACGGTGCCGGAAAAAGCGTTCATGGTGATTACTCGCCCTACACCAAACTGGCGGAACTGGATGGAATCATCTGCCTGCTCGGGGTAGACCAGGATCGCAACACCACCCTCCATTCTCTCGAAGCACTGCTGGAACTGCCCTATTTAAGCGACACTACCGGAGTCTACACAACGCCCGAAGGCGTCACCGAGGAAAAAACCTGGAAGTACTACCCAGGGCCGCATCGCGACTTCATCGGCTTCGAACGCTTCCTGCGAGCCGAAAATGCCATCACCGTACACCGCCTCGGCAATGCTCAAGTCCGGCTGTTCAAAGCTAAGGACCTCTTTACCATCGGACTGCGCCTTGGCCGCCAAAATCCCGCCTTTGCCCTCTGCGACAATCCAGCCTGCGAGGCCTGCGTCAAACAACGTGCTGCCATCAGCCGCGACCGCTTTCAACAAGAAGCGTTCCGCATCGCGGCATCCGCCCGCCTGGCCGGGAAATACATCCCGGAAATCATCGATAACCTGAAAGCCGCTGGCGTCGATGCTGTGGAACTTGATTATCTGCAAGGTAAAGCCTGCGCTCGCATGAGCGCAGAAAGGTTGACCGCAGCCGTCCAAGAGCTGGCTGTCGCTGGCATAGCCGTCAGCGCCCTGCGACTTCAACATATCCCCGAGGCAACCGAGCCGCTGCTCAAGCTTGCGGTCGCCGCCGGCATCGACCGTGTCATCATGCCGTTATATCCATCCTGTGCCGACGCCGTTGCCTTGGCGCAGCAGAACGGCATTCGCCTCGTCTTTGCCAACCACGGCCAAACCAGCCTGCTCGCCGCCCGAGACTTCGCCGCCCTTAACATGACGCCAACCCGCAGCTTCTGCTTCTCAGCAACCGCTTTCGTCAAAGCCGGAGAAATGCCTTTCTTGCAGTCCTACCGCATCGGCCGCTTCATCAAGACGATCGAACAACTCGATATCGCTGATATGACCTGGACCGAAGAGCCAACCCGACTGGCCTGCGGCAACGCTGAAATCAAAGAATTGATTTCCATTCTCCGCTGCCATAACTTCTCCGGCTGGTTCAGCCTCGGCGGCGGAGCGCGCTTCCCCGGTACGCTCAAGGACGCCGCTGATGACCTGTTCAAACTCATCGACACGATGTAATAAGCATCGCCGTTGCGGTGTGAACACCACCAAGCGACGCGGTATTTCCGCCGCCGTCGCAGTCCTGCTCTTGGCTTGGACTCTCTTCCTGACCAACACTCCGGCGGCGATTCAACCGCTGGCCTGGCAAATGCCCACCGAGTCCGGCCTGGGAACGCCTGCAACCATGCCGCTCCTGGCGCATTCGCTGCAACCGCCAGCAGCCAGCGACTTCCGCCTATCACTGCCCGATGGACTCGACGCCGAATGGCCCCTGCAATGGACGTGGAAAGGGTTCTCCTGGCGCGGCATGAGGTGGCAAACGACCCTGACCGTCTGGCCCCATGAACCTAACCATTGCCAAGGCGACATCCTGACTTTTCTGCCAACCGGGAAAACCATTTCTTTTCCGGGCCTGCCAGTCGCCTTGCCCACAGAACTCGTCCAGCCGGTCTGGACGCCGCCAGCCGCTCCCCTTGCCCCTTCGACGTCCCCTGCCCTAATTCAACTCAGGGTGGCAACCGGACTGCTCGCTCTCGCCGTCGTCGCCGTGGCCGCTGCCTTAGTGCGCCTATTCATCTCTTGGCTTAACGACGCGCCCAGACGCAATGCCCTCAAGCGTCTGTCTGACATGCGCCAACCGCTTACCGCCGATGCCATCTACGACACCCTCGTAGAGTTTTTTACAGCTCGCCGCCGCCCTCCGCCAAGCCGCGATTTGCTGCGCCTGGCCGACAGCCTGGCCTGCGGCAGCAACTGTGAAGCCCTGCTGACGCCATCCCTGCGGTTCTTGACGCATTCGCTGAACCGCCTCCGCTTCAGTCAACAACAGCCCCAGCTCAATGAACAACTCGCCTCCAGTCAAAAACTGGCGTCTTTCATAATCCGCTATTACCGCTGACGCACGCTTTGCTATTGCTTCATCCCATCGTCATCAAACAGACAATGCATGTCCTCCATCCATTTTGGCTGTTCTCCCTGCTGCTGCCTCTAGCCGCTCTGGCGGCTCTGCGACTGCGGCCGCCAGCCCAAGCGGTGGCGCCATCCACAGACCTGCTGCCAACCGTCGCAGCGCCACCCTGGCATTGGACGAAATGGCCCGCCTACCTGGTCATCGCCGCCCTAACCCTGCTCGCCCTGGCCAGTGCCGGACTCGTCCTGACCATCCCCACCACCCGTCCAGAAACACGCCAGACCGCCGTCGTCCTATGCCTAGACGTCTCCCACAGCATGGTTGCCTGCGACTGGCCAGAACAGCACCCGCGTCCTGAAGCCGTCGAGGCCGCTAATCTGCCCCCCAATCGCCTTGAAACAGCTAAAAGCATGGTGCGACAACTGCTCAAACAACATCAAAACAATCCTATCGCCCTAGTCGCCTTTGCGCGCATCCCGTACCTGGTCTGCCCGCTTATGCAGCAGCATACCATTCTCCAACAACGCCTGCTGGATCTGAATACCGACAGCTTCGAAGATGGCACCGCCATTGCCGACGCTATCTTGTGCGCCCTTCACGCCTTGCCAGACGAGCGCCGGCAGCAAGCCGCCATCATCCTGCTGTCCGATGGCGCTGACCACGGCAACTCACCCCAAACACCGGAACAAGCCGCCCGCATGGCCCAAAAACTCGGCGTTCCAATCTATACCATCGGCATTGGCGGCCAGCATGGGCTCCACCCTGTCGTCACCCCCACCGACGAAATACGCTGGGAGCCGATTGCCGAACAGCTTGATGAACAACAGCTTCGACAAATTGCCGAGCTTTCGGGAGGACGCTATTTCGCCGCCAAAGACGCTGCCCTGTCTGATGAAATCACCGCGTTTCTCAACCAACCGCTGCCAGTCACAGGAACACGACACCGGCAACATATCAGCCTGACGCCTTGGGCCATGCTGGGCACCGCTATCCTGCTGGCGCTGGCAATGACCATCGAATGGCTCGCCACCCCTAATGAATTATGAATTATGAATTATGAATTGTGAAATGCGCCTCAGCATTCAGCATTCACCATTCTAAAAAGAAAACCCCCGGCGGGTTTGAACCCGTCGGGGGTTTTGAAGAAATTGACTGGCAGCGCGCTACTTTCCCGCGCTCTGAAACGCAGTATCATCGCCGCT
>Ga0209510_1003435_pt1 | contig 14940 bp, 8 predicted proteins | sample BiotimSIPDNA_FD_185749 | JGI IMG/M metagenome (GOLD analysis project Ga0209510, IMG submission 185749) | Anaerobic biogas reactor microbial communites from Washington, USA - Biogas_R1 time_0 SIP DNA (SPAdes) (version 2) | ecosystem: Engineered > Bioreactor > Anaerobic > Unclassified | place... | reverse complement strand
AAGGACGTAAAGGAAACAAGAATTTACACATCGGAATTTGTGGTGAACACGGTGGAGATCCAAGATCAGTTGAATTCTTCCACAATGTTGGATTAGACTATGTATCATGTTCTCCATTCAGAGTACCTATTGCTAAACTAGCAGCAGCAAAAGCAGCAATCAAAGAAAAGAGAGCTAAAAAATAATTATCATATATTAGGCGTCATTTAATGGCGCCTTTTATTTTTAATATACTAAATATAACTAAAAGAAGTGGATATGCAATTCACTTTTTTTAATTTAAATCGAGTCGATGATTCCCACGTCCTAATATAAATCGATTGCTTATAGCAAATTCCACCTTTAATGCTAATATACATTTTTTATAAATTAGTAAAAACCGTAAATTGAACTAATTTATAAAAGATATAAATAAAACAAAAAATCGTAAATCGAACTAATTTATAATCTTTATAAAGAAAATATTCCTGCAAAAATATTGAAGTTGAAAAAGAAAGAAGAACCATGCATGATAAATAAATTATTAAGTTAAATAATTTTTCTTTTTAATATGTTGCTTTAAAGATTAATTATAAATGTTATAAATAAATAAAAAACAGTAAATTGACCTATTTTATAATTTTTATAATTAAATTAAAAATCGCAAATTTAACTAATTTGTATTTAATATAAATAATTCAAAATAGGCTTTTTTAACTTTTTATATATTTTCTAAATAGTAAAAAACGTAAATTGAACTAATTTATAATTTTTATATTTTAATATTTTTTTGCAATTTTTTTTATTTATAAATATTACAAAGAAATAAAATTGTTTGCTTTTGAATTATTTATATTTATTGTAAATAATATCAAGGGAATAATATTTCTCTATTTTTACTTGAGTTTAGTTATTCTCAAACTATCTTGTTTTCGATCGCTCACAGCGCGTCACTTTTTCAATAGCAAAAAAATAGACATATACCATCAAAAGTAGAAGAAGAAGAAAAGTAGATTTTTTGAATGTCCCAAATAATGATGAATCAAAATGCCTTTTTCTTACTAAAACGGGCGCTCGCGAGCTTACAGACATCCAGTTAAAGGAAAGTACTGCTACGATAATCTCGATTTGCGTCGCAGCTTCTATTTTGTTTATAAACTACCCCATAAAAAGAAGTAGAGTTAGTTTAATTTGCTTTTTTAATTAAAAACTTGCTTTTAAACTACTTCAAACCAATTATTCTAACCACAAAAAATAATAAAATCGCCTTTTTTTATTTTTCTTTTTGTTCCTATAATATATATTATGTAAACCTTTTGTTGTGCTGATAACAAAGCGGTCAACTAAAATAGTGTGGATAGTGTGGATAACTTTTATTGTAAAACTTTCGGCTGTTTCTCGTAAAAACCTCTTATCTCGCTCAAATACATGTGTATTTTTTGGTTTTTTGTTTTTACTGTTTTTTTTATTTAATTTGAGCTTACCCTTTACCGATATTAATGAATCTCGATTGCTCACAGCGCGTGTTTATCAATTCAATATTTAGTCATCTAGTTTTGTTGTTTGTCTATTTATGATTAAAATTTAAATTTTTCTTAAAATTAAAAAAGACTTAGAAAGTTTAATTTTACTAAACTTACGTTTTTTTAATTATTTTTTAACTAATAAAAAAACGACTTCATGAAAAGTCGTTTTTTATTTTTATAATCTAATTTGATTTTAGCGAATTTAAAAAGTTTTATTCTTTTTCAGTCTCATCTTCTGAGCTCTCACTTAAAATTTCTTCAACAGTTAATAACTCAGGCTCATTGACTTTTTCTTCCGCCTCAGGTTTTTCATCTTCAAGTAAGTCTTCTATTTCTTTTTTCTCAACTTGTTTTTTGGCTCTTTTTTCTTTCTTTTTTTCTTTGACTTCAACTTCAGGTTCTTCAGAAACTTTTGACTCTTGATTTTTTTCTGCCTCTTCGAGTGTCGCTTTTAGTTCTGCAATTTGATATTTTTTTTCCAATTCTTGTTTTCTAGCTTCTCTATTTTGTTGCTCGTAAATTAATTTTTGTTGTTCAATTAATCTTTCTCTTTCTGCTTCAACTTCTTTTTCAACTCTACGATCCGCTATTTTTTTATTTCTTTTTAGAACTGAATTATGTCTTGCCTTTTTAATTGGAGCCCAAACATTTTTGAAAAAGATTTTAATACGATCACCAGCTGTGAAGTTTCCTTCAGCATATCTTTTTGCTTTAGCTTCTGCCTTTTCTCTTATCTTAGTTTCTTTTGCTAATTGTTTTGCATCAGCTTTAGCTTTCTTTTCGGCTGCAATAAATGCTCTCTTTTCTGCTTTTAATTGTCTCTTAATTTTATTTCTAGTAACTCTTCCAGTTGATCTAACTAAGACACCAATACTGTTTTCATAATAGAATTTTATGCCTTTAATCTTATATTCTTCAATACCTAATAAGTCTCTAATTTGTTGATGTGATATAACATGTTCGAATTTATTTCGTGCATAAATTCTAGTTTTTTCCTCGTAGATGACAACTTTGTTTTTCCTATAAATCATTCCAATTTCAGAAATTTCATTGTCAATATAACTTCTGTTAACAACTTTAAGATTCGTTACAACAACATCATCTACCGTCATTATTTCTTCTGTCAATCTTAATGTTCTACCAGCAACTTCCTTAGATAGTTTTAGAACCTTAATCAAGATAATTATTATTAATACTAATAGTAATAATCCCCCGACTAAATATATAAAATCTTCGGGTTGTAAATTTTTAATCCATTCAATCATTTTTATTTATCCTCCTTAGCTCTTGGGTGAGTCTCATCATAAACTTGACGAGCTCGTGTTTTACTTATGTGTGTATATATTTGTGTGGTCGAGATATCCTCATGACCTAGTAATGTTTGTAGACTTCGAAGATCAATTCCATTTTCAAGTAAGTGGGTCGCAAATGAATGTCTTAATGTATGCGGTGATACATTAACTTCAATTCCCGCATCATTTGCTAAACCTTGCAAAACTTTATAAAATCCTTGTCTTGAAAGTTTGCCACCTTCATTATTAATAAATAAATACGGTAGTGGCTTTTTCATTAATTTTTGTCTTCCGTTAGGATCAGTCATATATTTTCTAAGTGCGATAATCGCAATGTCAGAAATTGGAACGATCCTTTCTTTTCCGCCTTTTCCTTGGACTAAAACGTAGCTCTCATCCAAATGAACATCGCGCATTCGTATGTCTAGTAGTTCTGAAACGCGCAGACCGGACCCGTAAATGAGCTCTAATAGTGCTTTATTACGATAGCCAAGCGGAGAATCGACATCTGAAATTTCTAGAATTTTTACGACTTCTTCAACTGATAACACCGTTGGCAAATTTTTGGGAATCTTCGGAGTCTGAAAATCACTAGAAATATCGGAATCAATAATTTTTTCAACATACAAGAAATGATGAAAACTTTTTATCGCACTAATTTTTCTTGCTATTGTTTTTGGTGATAATTTTCTTCGATGTAATGTTTGAAGAAAATTTTCAATATGTCTTTTTTCAATTCTTTTAGGTTTATCAACGTGATAATATTTTCCTAAATGACTAGTATATTGCTCTAAGTCTTTCAAATAAGACTTAATCGTATTAACACTTAATCCCTTTTCTAATTGAAGGTAAGATTCAAATTCTCTTAAAATAAATTTCATACAAATATTTGAAAGACTTGATTACCCAAGAAGATTCCTTCTTTGGTTAATTTTAAGTAACCATCTTCTTCAGCAATTAATTTCAATTCTTTCATCTCCTTTATTTTAGGAAACTTTTCATGCAAATTGATATTATACTTTAAATTTACTTCGCTAAGATTAATCCCTTTTGTTAATCTTAATCCCATAATCAATTCTTCAGTAATTCTATCTTCAATCGATAATTCTACTTTTTCATATAACGTATTTTTTAAATATTTATTAAATGATCTTTCATTATAAGTTCTTATCCCATTTAATAAACCATGTGCCCCAAGTCCAATACCGATATAATCTTTATTTTCCCAGTATTTTAAATTATGGAGTGATTCGTATCCTTGTTTAGAAAAATTTGAAATCTCATAATGATTATATCCTAATTTGGTTAACTTATCAATAACATTCGCATACATTTGTCTAGATTTTTCATCATCAACTTCTGAAAATCTACCACGATTATATAAATAATAGAGATACGTATTTTCTTCTAATATTAAATTATAATAAGATAAATGGGGAATATCTAGATTAATAAAGAACTTTATATCTTTATTAATTGATTTTAATGTTTGCCCAGGTATCGCAAATATTAAATCTAAATTAATATTATTGATACCTAATTGCTTTAAACTTGATATAGTATTAATTACTTCATCGTTATTATGTTTTCGATTTAAAAACTTAAGTATTTTTTCATCACTAGTTTGAGCTCCAATTGAAACTCGGTTAACGCCATATTGTTTAAAGATTTCTCCTTGATTATGAGTATAACTCTCGGGATTAATTTCAATGGAAAATTCAATTGGTTTTATTGGTTTTAAGGCTTCAAATAACTTGATTAACTCGTTATCAGTCATCGCGTTTGGTGTTCCCCCACCAATATAAATTGTGTCAATTTGGTCAAAGTAATTATGATAACTATTTAATTCATTAATTAGAGTGTCAAGATATTTTTCTCTTTCACTTTCCTTTTTAACACCAACTTTAACAAAATCACAATAATGGCAAATACTTTTGCAAAACGGAATATGAATATATAGACCAATCATTAGTCATCACCGTGTGATAGTATCGCTAAGAATGCTTCTTGTGGAACGTCAACACGGCCGATTGCCTTCATCTTTTTCTTTCCTTCTTTTTGTTTTTGGAGTAACTTTTTCTTTCTTGAAACGTCGCCACCATAACATTTAGCTAATACGTCTTTACGAAGTGCACGAATAGTTGATCTGGCAATAATTTTTGATCCCAAAGCCGCTTGAACCGGAATTTCAAACATTTGTCTAGGAATTAATTCGGCCATCTTTTCGGTAATCTGTTTACCTCTTCGATACGCAAAATCACGATGAACTATCACGGCTAAAGCATCAATTACTTCTCCGTTTAATAAAATATTCATCTTTTGAAGTTTTGACTCTTTATAACCAGCAATATCATAATCAAATGAAGCATATCCTTTCGTAGCACTTTTTAATTTATCAAAGAAATCATATACAATTTCTGATAAAGGTAATTCATATACAATTGATACTCTTGATTTATCAATATAAGACATAGTTACAAACGTACCACGTTTATTTTGACAAAGTTCCATAATTGGACCAACATATTGTTCCGGTGTCATAATGGTTGCTTTAACTACTGGTTCTTCAATTCGTAAAATTTCTTGAGGTTCTGGGAGTGATGACGGATTATCAACTTTAATCATTTCACCATTATTTAAGTAAACATGATAAATTACTGAAGGTGCTGTTGCAATTAGCTCAACACCAAATTCACGTCTAATTCTTTCTTGGACAATTTCCATGTGTAATAATCCTAAGAATCCTGAACGGAATCCAAAACCTAAAGCTTGAGATGTTTCCGGCTCATAGATTAATGAGGAGTCGTTTAACTTTAACTTTTCCAAAGCCTCTTTTAAATTAATATAATCATCGTTATCAACTGGATATAATCCGCAGAATACTACTGGATTTAAATTTCGATATCCAGGTAGTGGTTCTTTGGCTGGATTTTTCACATCAGTAATCGTATCCCCAACTTTAACATTGGAAATATCTTTAATTGTCGCAACTAAATATCCAACTGAACCTGGTCCTAAAATTTCACGCTCGGTCATTTCCGGTGCATATACTCCAACCTCAACGACATCATGGGTTTGTTTAGACGCCATTAGTCTAATTTTATCGCCTTTTTTAATGGTTCCGTTTACTACTCTAATTAACGGAATTACACCACGGTAAGGATCATAAAATGAGTCAAAGACTAAGGCCTGAAGTGGTGCTAGTGCATCTCCTTTTGGAGCGGGAACATCACGCACTATCATCTCTAAAATATCTTTAATTCCAATCCCTTCTTTAGCACTTGCTAAAACGACATTAGAGGTATCAATTCCAATAATATCTTCGATTTCGTGCTTAACTCTTTCTGGCTCAGCACTTGGTAAATCGATTTTATTAATCACTGGTAAAATTTCAAGATTATTATCTAAGGCTAAATAAACGTTAGCTAAGGTTTGTGCTTGGATCCCTTGAACGGCATCAACGACCAAAACAGCTCCTTCACAAGCTGCTAATGATCTTGAAACTTCATATGTAAAATCAACATGCCCTGGGGTGTCAATTAAATGCATAATATATTCATTACCATCATCAGCTTTATAGATGGCTTCTACCGCATTTAATTTAATAGTAATCCCTCGTTCTCGTTCTAAATCCATTGAATCTAGGACTTGATTTTTCATATCACGTTCACTAACTGTGTTAGTGTATTCTAATAAACGATCAGCTAAAGTTGATTTTCCGTGATCGATATGGGCGATAATTGAGAAGTTTCTTATTCTTTTTTGCCGTTTAATTAAGTCGTCTAATTTCATATCTATATTATGTAAACCTCACTACTACTATTTTAACATTTTTCATTGCTTTTTTCTAATATAAACTTGTTAATATCCAATCTAAACTCTAAATAACGATTGTAAGCGATTTATGTCCTGTTTTCTTATGTTTATAATTGCTTTATTTTTGCAATTGTTTTATAATTGTATACGTAATGAAAAACTATTTTTACATTTAAAAAATTAGGGAGGATATGATTTTATGAAGAAATTTTTTACAATGATATTAGTTTTAGTCGCTGCATTAGCATTAGTTGGATGCGGTGAAAAAGAATTTAAAGTAGACGGCGAATTTAGCGCGTTTGAAGTTTCAGTACATAGAGGTGCTCCAATGGTAACTTCTGTGACAGTTACTGTTCAAAAAGGTAAAATTGTTAAATATTTCATTGATGCACGTCAAGGAACTGCTACTAAAGATGCTGCTGGTAAGATTACTGCTGTAGCATGGAATGCTAAAACTAAGAAAGAATTAGGTAACGAATACGGCATGAAAGGTGTTGGACCTGAATTCAAATTCGAAGGTGGCGCTTGGACTCAAGTTGAAGGCGGAACATCTAAAAAAGAATGGTTCGAACAAGCCAATGCGATTGAAGCATTCTGGTTAGCTAACGGTCATGATGCATGTGAAGTTGTTGACGAAAGAATTTCTAACGTTGCTGGTGTAACTGTTAAAGATGGTGGCTACATTAAATTAGCTGCCGCAGCTGTTGCTAACGCTAAAGCTGGTAAAGTTGTTGTATTTGAACACAGTGCACACTATAACGGAACTGCTAACTTAACTTGGGTTGAATTAGTTGTTGAAAATGGAAAAGCTAAATCAATTTTTATTGACTGCTTACAATCAACATTAGCTGCTGATGGATCAGGATTAGTTTGGAATACTAAATCTAAAAAACAATTAGGTAATGACTACGGTATGAAAGGTTCATCTGCAATTGGTAAAGAATGGTTTGAACAAGCTAATGCTATCGAAGCTGAAATTCTAGCAAATGGACCAGATGCAATTAAAGTTAATGCTGAAGGTGTAATTACTGGTATCGCTGGTGTATCAATTAAAGATGGTGGCTACACTAAATTAGCTAAAGCTGCTTATAAAGCTGCTGGATTATCAACAAGCGCGGCTAAAAAATAATTAAAATCAATCAAAAAAGTGGAAGTCTTTTCTTCCACTTTTTTTGTGCTTAAATTTATGGATGTCTAAATACTTTAATTGATTTAAAGTATAATCCCGCATGATTAAACTTAATTGAGAATGTATGTATGCCTCTATCTAAGTTTTTAACCAATCTAGTCTCCAATATCCCATCAAACTTATTATAAGTATAAGTTTTATCATAAATTTCATTAAAATACATATTAAATGAAGTTTGTGATAGTGATGATGAATGATTTTCCATTTCAAATAAAAATACGTAATTACCAGGTTCATCAATTTCGACTTGATAATGAACTAACATATCTCTTTTGGTATCAAAATCACTATCTAATTCAACTTCTTTTCCTGGTATTGGGCTAACTTTAATAACTTTTAAATCGTCTAAAATATTAATATCTTTTTCTTTATCAATTGGCTTTATAATGTGGATAAAATGAGTTTCTCCATTTTCTTTTTCCTCAACCAAAAAACCAATTGTCCCGTGTTTAACTAAAGTTTCTTCGGTTTTCTTTTCTTCTTGCTCTAACTCTTTAGTGATTGCCTTTTTTGATTTATTAAGTTCTTGTTGTTTGTTTTTTAAAAACGCATAATAATCTAAAATATTGGCTACTACTTTTTCTAATTGGTCACGAGAGAGTGTCTGATTATTTAAGCTTTCCAATAAATCATCATCATAAGTTGTAGCATCTATAACGACCATATATAAATCTTGGTTTGCTTTAATCATTTCTGATAGTCTTTTCTTACATAATGGTTCACTTGTTTTATTAACGTGGGCCCACCAATCTGAAATCATAATCCCATTAAAGCCAAACTCTTCTCTTAATATATTATTGTAAAATAACGGATGCGTTAATGCATGATAACCATTAACGTAGTTATACGAGGACATGATTACTTTCGCATTACCTTCTCTAATCGCTAGTTCATAACCCTTCATATAAATTTCTCTTAATGCTCGGTTAGAGACTACTACTTCATTAGTAAAACGATAAGACTCCTGATTATTACAAGTAAAATGTTTTAAAGACCCATCACGGCCTTCATTATGAAGCCCTTTTAAGATACTTGCAGCAATTAATCCGGTAATCACTGGATCTTCTGAAAAATACTCAAAATTACGGCCATTTAACACGTTACGATGAATATTTACTCCTGGTCCTAACAAGATGTCAATATTATAATTTTTCATCTCCATAGCGACACCAGTAAATAACTTTTCGATTAATTCTAAGTTAAAGCTTGAGGCAATTAAGGCTCCATTAGGAATACTTGAAGCTAAAAAGCCAGAATCCATTCTAATTCCTGATGGCCCATCACTAAATCCGATAATCGGGATTTTTTTATCTTCTAGTTCTTTAGTAATCCCCCCACTAGCCGCGGCAATTCCCGGTGTCGTTTTGGGGCTACTCATTCCTTCACCTTTGACTAAATGAGTTAAATTTTCATTAGTTAATCCTCGGACCAACTCTCTTGAGGTAATTTTTCCTTGCAATAAATCATCAAATGTATAATTATTTGGCTCATACTTAGCTTTGTTTATAGTATTTACTTTAATCTCACTACTACTAACTTCTACTGCTTCATAACTTAATTTATTATTCTTATTAACTATTCTTTTAAATGGTTCATTAATAGAAATTAACGTCTTTGGTTTCGAGATAATATTATCTTTTAAATTAAACTTAAATGTATGTTTAATGTCACCAAGATAAAATCCAAGATGAAGTAAGTAATCGCCTTTTTCTAAAACATATGATCCTTTACTGATTACTCCTAAATCATCAAATGAAGCAATATCTTTTAAATCAAATGATTGATTTATTCTAATTTTATCTTTAAATCGATTTGGTTTATAAAAGTGAACTAGTTCATATTTCGGCTTACCTAAGAAGCCATTAGGAGCTTCTACGTAGAAAAATATCGTTTTATTATTATATCTGTCTATCTTATTAATAAAATCAAGTGAAACATCAATTTTAGTACCTTTTATGGTAGTTTTAACATCATCAATTTTAAAATCACCATAACCTAATCCGTATCCTAACGGATACAAAATATTATTAGGATTAAAGGTGTGATGATAGCGATACCCCACATAAATATCTTCCAAATAAGGAGTTTTTACTTGGCCAAATGAAGTGATAGTAGGGTCTTTTGTTATATCTTTTAAAATTGTAAATGGTAATTGCCCGCTTGGCATGGTAAGACCAATTAACGCTTCATAAATCGAAATCGCACCATAATAACCACCATGATAAGCTAACATAATCGCTTCCACATCAGCTACTACTTCATTGATATCAATGATGGTTCCAACATTTAAAATCAAAATGACTTTATCAAAAACTGATGTTACATTTTTAATCATATTAAGTTCAGTTAAAGATAATCGATAAGAACCTCTACTATTGGTAAAATCTTTATCTTCTCCAGCGGTTCTTCCAATGATAATTACCGCAACATCACTAAATTCTTTAGCTTTTTTCGCATCTTCTTGCGAAATCTCCATTTCAACTTGACTCCATGGTTCACTAGCCCATGTCCCATTTCCGTTATTAAATGGATTTAATTTAATAAATGCTTCATATTTTTTTACTAATTCAGGATTCAGTTTTACTCTTGGGCTACTATTTAAAATGTCAAAGAGGCTATAAACATAAGGGGTGTTAACTAAGCCACCCGAGCCGGTGCCACTTTTATAATAATTAAACTGAATCCGACCAAAAAGATTAATCTTTTGGCTCGTTAACGGCAAAAGATTATTCTCATTTTTTAAAATAACTATTCCTTCGCTATTAACTAACTTAGAAATTTTGTTAACTATTTTTATTCTTTTGTTATGCATTAATTCATCTCGCTTTCAGATTGATAATAACTAGCCCGAAATAGGGCTAGTTATTATATTATTTAAATTACTCAATGGCTTGTCGATGTATTTTTAAGCAGTCGCCCCACTCTTCAAATTTATATCTAAATCCGTTAATTTCAATTTGATAAGCTTCGTTTAAGGCTGCCACCATCGCACTATTAGCGTGTAAATCTCTTGATTGCGGTATACTCATAAATTCATTGCCAATTCCAAATTGAATGTGGATATCGTGCCAATCTCCAACTTTAATATCAGTAATATCAACACTAAATTTATAACATAGTGGATCAGTTCCAACATATTGGTTATCAAATGGAGTATTAATATTTTTCAGTTTAAGTTTAATATTAACAACTGGATATCCAGTTAAATGTGATAGTTTACCTTCGATTTCTAAATATACTTTATTAGTATCTAGACGTAATTTAACGATTTCAGTACTAGTTTTTTCTCGAACTTGGTCTTCTGGAACAACTCTTGTATATAAGAAGCCCCAAGCATGGTTGATTTCATAGTATTTTAAATCGGTCATTTTAATTCTTAATACATATTCTTGATTAGCAATTACGATACTGTCAGGGAAATCTTCTTTAAATTCTTCAGTCTCAGTTTTGGCAATAATTCGGTATTTTGCCCATTCATTTTTGAAATCTTGGTCAGATATTACTGCTTCAAATTTTAATTTGCCGTCTTCTGTTGATGAATTATCAATCATTAATAAGACTTCTTCCGCACCATCTTTATCAATTCTCATTTCCACTTGATAAGTAAGTGGATCAGTTGAAATTGGGCTAACATCAGCAGTAATCGTAATTTTAACTCGTGATTCAGTTTCACTTACTTGTTCTGGAGCGATATAAGCCATTTGATTTGAATATGACGCTAGTGGTTTTTGAGCAATCGCACCAGCAGTAAATTCTTTTGTAACACTATAATCGCCCTTAGTAATAGTAGCTTTTAAAGTGATTGAACCGGCGCCAGCGTCTTCATGAACAGTTACTTTGTTATCAGCAATTGAAATCTTAGTGCTTGCTGTTGACCAAACAATTGGAATTTGTTGACCCCATTCACCAGTATTTGCAGGTAATTGATCATTATTCTTTAACATTAAGTTATCTGGTAAACTTAATCGTTCATAATCAGCTAATGCTTTCATCTTATCAGTAATTTTAGCTGGATCAATACCATCTTTATTCGTTCTTACGTTCAAATAACCGTTGTTATCACAAGTAATAAATTCTCTAACTTCACCATCTTGACCCTTTAATACCGCTAATACTTTTTGTTCATCAGCATATGGAACTAATCCCATCTTAGTAATATCTTTTTCAACTACATGAATAGCAAACTTATACCAATCCCAACCAATTCCATAATCATTTGGATTAATTTCAAATTTAAATGAGCCATCAGTTGCGGTTAATAAGTTAGCTGATTGAGCTAATAAAGTATCATCTTTCCAATAAAGGATTAAAGTAACGACTCTTGCATGATCACCAGGAATTAATTCGGCTTTACCTTGAATCGTTAATTTAGCATTAACGGCTTTTTCTAGTTCAACTTGAGTTAAAGTATAAGAAACATTAGTTAATTTAACAGTAATTTCTTCTTCAGTAAATGCTGTAACCGTAATATTGTAAGTTTTAGTTTCTTGGACGGAACCTGATTTGAAAGTTGCAGTTAATGTTACAACAACATCAGTTAGATAAGGTCTATTAACAACACCTTCATTTGATAAAACATCGGCTTTGTTTGAAGCCCAGGTAATATTAACCCCACTATGGGTATCAGGTAACATAATATCAACCTTAGTTGATTCTGGAAGTGATACAGCCGCTTTAGCTGCTGCCACTTTTTCTTCATCGTTTAATGCTCGTGCTAAGACTACGACTGTTAAAACTTTAGTTTTAGAAGTTTCACCATATGCTACCTTGGCAGTAATTTTAACCGTTTCATTTTGCGTTTTTTGAGTAACGACACCTTCATTTGATATAACTGCTGGTTTATCTGAAGTGAAAGTTAGGGTTAAACCTGCAAATCTAGTATCAGTTACATCCAGTTTTGGCATAGTTAAATTAGTACTAGTTTCAGCTGGAAGGGTAATTTGTGATAATGCTAAATCCAAAACATCATTTATTTCATACCCTTTAACCGTGACACTAACTGTCTTAGTGGCTTCTTTATCACCTTTTTTAACCGTTACTGTTAATTTAACAACGACATCTTCTAATCCTCTTTTAACAACTCCAGTATTAGATAAAACTCCTGGTTTATCGGAAGTAATTATCACTTCTACACCTTTAAACTTATCAGAAAGTTTTGGCATATTGATGTTGTTTTCAACCGTTGTTGCAAAAGTTAACTCTGCTAATGCTGCGTCCAAATCAACTTCTTTTTCACAGCCATAAATAGCAAATAGACTTAAAAATAATAGTCCCAATGTTAATAAAAATTTTTTCATAAATATCTCCTTTCTCTTTAACGATGTTTATGAAGTTTTAATAAATCGTTCCATGATTCAAACTGATATGTGACATTGCCATCAACTAAAGGAGAACCTTTAGTTATTAGTGATGAACGCAAGTCAATATCCATAAATTTATTTTCTCCTTCGGTAAAAGAGAACCTTAAGTCATTCCAATGACTTGAAATTGGTAAATTAGTTAAGTCAACTTTAACCTTGAAACTTCCATCTGGTAAAATTTCGGCTTCAGTTGAACCTAAATTTTGCACATATAAACTCATTTTAGTAATCGCTAGTGGATTTTGAAAATAAACTAAACCGCTAAATACTAAGTAAACAACCTCTCCTTCTTTAACAAAATTAGCTATTAAATTAGAAACTGTTAAGTCATAATCTTTATTAATTTGTAACGCCGTTGGTCGTGATAAATAAACTTTATATCCATCATATTTATTGGAAATTGGATTAATATCAAACGGATTAGTATTAATACTAGCTTCTAGCATCGTACCATTTTCAATATAGTAGATTACTAAGTCATTTGGTCCGACTTTAACTAAGTTTTTATCCTTTAAGTTAATTAAGAATTTATACCTTGAATTATCATCGCCACGATAACTATTTTCAACCATCGTCGTCACTGGCCAATTACCAACTCTTAATCTAATATCTCTAGTTGCCAAATTATTATCTTTTTCTGGGCCTTTAATACTACCAGTAAATTCTAAATACATCGTATCAGTTGCTGTATCGTGTAAAAATCTCGCTTTGAAATCTTCTTGAGTTACTGTACTAAATAAACATCTTGTATAAAAGTTAACTCTTCCTTCCTTACTTGATAATTTTAAAAAATAATAAGGTTCAAGTGGTGTTGAATTTAAATCTAAATACTGATAAGTAATAATTCTTAGATTTTCTTCAATAATGTTCGCATTTTCATTAAAAGTATAATCACTACTACGATAAAGATTAATTCCTTCTGGATCAATAAATGATGACCATGATGTTTTACCATCAATTTCAAACATTAAATTATTTAATCCATTATTAATATAAATTTTTGGATTCATTTTGGGAAACGTAATTGGTAAAACCGCTTCATTATCTAATCCATTAATCTTAAATTTAGCAGTTAAAAAATAATCTCCTCGTGAAGGAATATAGAAATTTTCAACTTCATAGACTTTATTAACATTTAAAGTCGCATTAATCTTAGTTGATTCATTTAAGTCTTCAGCCATCTTTGAAATATAAAAAGTAACATCTTCGTATATATCATCATTTTCATCAAGAAAAGTAATATATAAATCATAGTGATTAAAATCTTGTTGAAAAATATCTAACCCATTAAATTGATAACTTTTATTCGCTACTTTAATATTCTCTCTTTGGTTGGTTGGAATATCTCTAAAGTCAATTTCACCATTTTTAGTTTGATTGCTTAAAACTAAAAAGGCGGTAAGAGACGCAGCAAAGATAACAAGTGATAAGATTAAACCAAAAATATAAGATCTGTACTTACTCATGTTATCCCTCCCACACAAAGGTTACGACACTTTGCGGCATAATTTCATAACTAAAATAGCGACCATTATATTTAATTTCTACTTCTTCACTTAAAAGGTCTGAAGTATTTAACACCACTAAAATTATTTTTCCGTCATCGCGTAAAAATGATGTTGCCACAATCATATCATTAGTTGAATATGAATCAATTACATAAGTTTTATGCTCACTTAAATTAATAAATTTAGAAACGTGCATTAAAGCATAATACTCAGCTGATTTTGAATACCAAGTATCATCTAATGCCTTAGTTAAAAGGCCATGACAATTTC
>Ga0209510_1003430_pt1:12500-14957 | contig 14957 bp, 9 predicted proteins | sample BiotimSIPDNA_FD_185749 | JGI IMG/M metagenome (GOLD analysis project Ga0209510, IMG submission 185749) | Anaerobic biogas reactor microbial communites from Washington, USA - Biogas_R1 time_0 SIP DNA (SPAdes) (version 2) | ecosystem: Engineered > Bioreactor > Anaerobic > Unclassified... | reverse complement strand
AGCCTTTATAGACCGATTCCAGTGTCTTATCGCAGCTACCAGTGGCCAAGCCGTCGAGCATGGCTTTTACCACTTCACCGGCCAGCGTAGACGCTGGCTTGTTCAAATAATCCTGCCTAAGCAGTTCATTGACTTTGCGATAGAATGTCTCTAACAGCTGAGCATCATATTTCTCTTTTGAATATCCTTCAGGATCATGAAGGAAAGGGAGCAACTCTTTTTCCAGATTGAAGATTTCACTGGCACCTTTGTGGCTTAAATCCATCCAGTAGGTGAGGTCTTTGCCTACGCTGACTTTGGCTGCAGCTACTAGCTCTTCCTTGGGAAGGTTGATATTCAGGTTCAAAGTCTGGTGGACCTTGTCTTTGATATAGTTCTGAAGATAGCGAATTTCCAAACAGCCATTGGTCTCACAGTATTCACGGACAAATTTCAATTCATCCTTGGGGGTGCTGGTATATACTAGAAACTTCTCACTGGTGGGCTGCACCTTCTCAATGAGATATTTACAGTGCAGTTCTTCCAATTCAGAATTCACACGATGTATCGTGTAGTCTGTTTCAACAGTCTTCAGGAGAAACTCGGCATCACCGGATTCATCAATAAAAACCGACACACTGTGGTTTTCAAAAACAGTTTGAAGATCTTTTTTAAACCAAATATCAATCATACAATTTCCTTTTTCACGATAAGATCTTCAATAGCATTCAATACAGACAGACACAATGCTATTCTATCGGAGCTATCCACGTGATCATTTATTTGCGGGATGGGTAACGTGCCTTCGGTCGATACTATTTGTTTTTCAATACACTCTTGGAGCAATCCCTCACTATCAGTATCATTTTCAATAGTTGAGAAATGATAAGCACTATTTGACATTGACACAACGAACAATACCTGCCCAAAACGAACCTGTAGGTTATTTCCGTAAGGCTCAAGTGAGTAATTGGAATTTTGATGTTTAATTTCCAGTAAGAATGGGTTCCAATGCCTGCCGTTAAACTGCTCCTTGAACATCATAAAACACTCAAATGGTTTGTTGTCGAAGTCCTTCCAATGATAATATCCGTATGTAGAATTACCTTCCCACGAACGGAAACTATCGTACTTCCCAAAGTAATACCGCCAATCCATAACGATTTCAGCAGGTGGTTTTTTTGAAAATGACCTGAGTAAGATGTTTCGAGTGTTTTCAAAACCGCTTCTCTTATCACTAAGGGTAAAGAGTTCTCTCCACGTAGAAGCATTACCGTTGCCTACGCGCCTTTTTCCACCACCGTATCCTTGCGAATAGTTCCCATACCTCATAAGATCGAGGCTAATTACATTATAATCACAGCTTGATTCACTAAACATCTCCTCAAAATGAGATGCATTTTCAGAAATAGAGGCATCAATACCTAAGATTGAAATGGTACCGCGTAAAAGATCGTGGTCTTCGATTCTGCAAATTACTTCCAATTTACCCGGATGGTTTGAGAGTAGATCTGCTTTGGCTTTTTCTTCTTTTATCTGGTGTTTCGAGAACCGATTATTTTCGTTTAATGGTTTACTGTAGAGTATATTATCGACATCAGTAAAAAGAATCCCGAGGTACTCTTTTCTCATTTGGTCCACTGAAGAGGCTATGAAATTTCGGATCTTTCTGAGACTTTTGTGAAAGTCAACAATCTCCTCCTGAAGGTTTTTCATACAGGCATACAGCAGCAGTTGTTCACCGATAGAGAATGGGTTGTTCCCTTCGCCTTGTCGATACACTTTGGCGCATTTGTGAAAGAGATTTGTGGTCGCATTGCTGAAGAAGATGCGGACTTTTCTAGGTGAAAATTCATCCTTTCTCACATAGAGGAACTGCTCAAAGTATGTCGGTTTGTTTTTCTGCTGATCTACAAAAGTATTCAAACACTTAAATAAAAACGCTACATTTTCGCCCCTAGAATAGACTGCACCGGCAATATCCAGCCAATAGCTATTCTTAATAGACAGATTATGAGTGGAAATCAAATAATCTGTGATGAAGTTATAAAAATTCAGAAAGGCATTATCGACCCGAAGAGCTAAATCGTTACCATCGTCTGGTTCATTTTTGTAAATATCCCAGAAAAGGTCTGACCAGTCTTTGTCAATATTCGTATTGAATGTACTGCGAAATTCAGCGGGTATTATCCTCGAAAATTGCGCTTTGAAATGCTCAAATTGTGTTAACGGCTTTCCACGAGAATTCATTTTTATGTACAGATCCTCAGGAAGACCTAGGTCATCCATATTGAGAAGGTAGAATACAATAGAGGGATTGCCACCTGTAAGCTTCTGCCAGACATTCTGCAGGTTCATTTCTTTAAACTTTTTCTCGATAGCTTCGAGCATCACGAGCATAGAGGAGATTGTTGGATCACTTGTCCAGGTGAGAAAGAACCACGGCTGGTCTTCGATTTGTTTCTTTATTAAATCTTT
>Ga0209510_1003430_pt1:0-7500 | contig 14957 bp, 9 predicted proteins | sample BiotimSIPDNA_FD_185749 | JGI IMG/M metagenome (GOLD analysis project Ga0209510, IMG submission 185749) | Anaerobic biogas reactor microbial communites from Washington, USA - Biogas_R1 time_0 SIP DNA (SPAdes) (version 2) | ecosystem: Engineered > Bioreactor > Anaerobic > Unclassified... | reverse complement strand
AATTTAAGTTCACCAATAGTGCGACGCTTCTTCTTGGCCTTGATAAACAGGCCGAGCTGGGCCAGCTGAACGGCCCGGTCATCCAGATCGATGCCGTGCAGATTGTTTTCGATGATTAGTTTGGGGATGTCCTTTTCGTCGTAGTCAGCCCCGTAATTGTCGATCTGATCAACATAGAGTTCATAGAAGAAATCAAAAGCATAGAGCAGGAAATTGCCCGATCCGCAGGCCGGGTCAATAGCTTTAACCTCATGCAGCGGTTTGGGTTTTCGTTCCTGTGTCTGCGGTGCATTGGCAATCTTGTAGCGACGCTTGATCTCGGAATCCGGATACATTTCCAGATAGAGTTTGCCCAGTGAATTTTCCACCAGAAACTGCACCACCCAGCGAGGCGTGTACACTTGTGATTGCAGAGAGACCTTGTTGTATTCTGTTTTGTCGCCGCTGTCTTTGTGGGCCTTTTTCTTGACGTTGTTGTAGCTCTCATACATCCAGCCGAGCACATCATCGCTCTGCCAGATGTCGCTGCCCACCTGGCTATCCTTTTCCACCGCATTGAAGGCATCGATGATCTCGTTGAGGCTGATGGCATCGGGCAGCAAGGCATAAGGATAGGCTTTGCTGTAAAGCGGCAGCGTCTCGCCCAGTTCGTCAAAAGCTGACTTCAGGTATTCACGGATACCTTCCAGCTCCTCCGAGCGCATGTGCGGGTTCATTTCCAGCCACGCCTTGTGCCCGAATGAGCGGTCTCCGTGCTCCGGCTGCTTGGTCAGAACCGGCGGGAACAATGCGGCCGCCTCCATAACCTTGACGGCTGCCAGCCGGTTGAACAGGGTAAAGGTCAGCTCATCAATGAGTTTTTCCCGGGCGTGTTCGTAATCGCCGGTTTCCCCGATGTGGTTTTCGAGGATACGTTCGTATCGTTCTCTTTTTTCCCTTACTTCAGCAGGAAGTTTGTCTGCTTCTAAGAGCTTGGCTTTACCAATCCCCAGCCGGGCGAAATGTTTATCAAAAGCCGCCTCAATGAGGTCTCGGAGCTTATCTACATGTTCAGGTAGTTTCATTATGTAAGATCCTTTTTTGAACCGCGAAAGGCGCTAAAATCGCGAAAATTTGTATTAGCAATTCGAATTATTTCCGTTTTAGGGTAATTGCCGAAGTTTACGAGTAACCCCAGTTCAAGACCTGTCGCTTTCAGGTAATTTAAGAGCTGGGCTTTATGCTCTGGAGCAAGTTCTTTAACTGCTTTAATTTCAACGATAATTTTGTCATAGCAGATAAAGTCTGGTTTATAGGTTTGATTCAGCATCTCGCCTTTATAATTGAGTTGAAGCTCAACTTGCGGCTGAAAGGGAATGGAACGTTTACAAAGCTCTTTTTCCAGGCATTCCTGATAAACCGCTTCAAGGAACCCACAGCCCATCTCACGATAAACTTCAAATACCGCACCCTGAATGTCATAGCTCTCCTGCTTGAAAAGCATTTCCCCTTTTGCGCCTTTTGCGTTTTTCGCGGTTAAATCTTGTGGTTCCATTATTCAATCTCCAGCTCGATTTCGTCGGCATCGCTCAATCCTGCCAGTGCCTGTAATTGACCACTCAGCACCTTGCGGTATTCCCCGGCAGTCATCTTCTGACTGTGAACACTCAACTTCACTTTCCGCTGTTTCTTCGGTGCATCTGGGGTTTCTGGCACTTCCGGTTTGGGTGCTTCGGCAATAAATCCGCATTGAAGAATCAGGAGCTCGTTATCCTTGGTCGGAGCCAGTGCCGTGTAGTTCAGAATATCCGAGAGTGAGTAGCCGCAGTTCTTACAGGTAATGGCATATTCCAGCACTGGCTCTTTGATGATCCGGTCCGAGCAGTAACACTTGAGTTCGTCCAGCTTTCTCTGGTTCTGAACATTCAAGTCAGCCGGGTAGCCTTTCAGGGTTCTGAGGGCTGCGTCGATCTTGCCACTGAGCAACTGGTATTCATGGCTCATTCCGGCTGCGGCGTTCTTGATCAGCTTGTAATAGCTGTCCTTAACAATCTGCACCTGCTGTTGCAGGCTGCCGAAGTTTTTGACCATGTCCTGCTTGTACAAGCGGTTAAACTCTTCGTGCGCTTCCTTGATACTGTTGTCGGTCCGATCCGCCTTTTTGAGTTCGCTGACCACCTCTTCAATGAAGCGTTTGAACTCTCTGACTTTGGAGAAGTTCTTTTTGATAAACTTCTGAGCCTTCAGAATGGTTTGGATGGCGCTGGAAAACTGATCGCTGTTGGTCAGCAGATATTCGACTTTTTCGATGTAGTTGCTTTCCGTGACCTTGCCCCCATAGCTCAGTAAGGTTTGCTTTTGATCTGCGACTGTCGGGAACAGGGATTCAAATCCATCAACCGTATCACCCAGCGTTGTTAGTGCGCCGATGAAATGATCGGCCATGTGTCTGATGCTGTCTGCCAGATCAAAGTCGTTGGTGTTCCAGTCCACCTTGCGCCCGGCGTGAGACTCGATTTCCAGATCCATCAACAGCTGGACAGCCTGATTTTTCTGGGCGGCAGTCAGCGTGGCCGTGATGGATTTGAAGGAAGCGGATTTAAACTTGGTGGCATTGGTAAATGCTTCCTGAATGCCGCTCTGCTCATGGGAGAACCAAGTATCCCCATTGTATTTGACCGACAGGCGACCGGCACGCAGGAGCGCGGCTAAGGTTGAAACGATAGTTCCGAACGAATAGCCCCATGGTGCGCCGGAAAGGTCTGATTCGAGTGTGCGGCCGTCAACATAGCGGCTCTTGATCTTGGCATTGATCTCTTCAACCACCTTCAGATGATCGCCGGTAAAGTTGCCGTGGCTGTCGAAGAATTTGAAATCGTCACCGGAAAAGAGACGATTCAAACCTTCCTTGCGACTGCTGAAAATCTTGGTGACCAGACTTTCGGATAGGCCGGAGGCCAGACGCTTGGTGTAAATGTTTTTGATCAGCTTGCGTTGCAGTTCACTGATGGTGCCCTTAAAGCTGTCCGCGTTGAGCAGATGCTCGTCAAACATGTAGATCAGCGAGGCATTGCGATAGGCCTTCTCAATTTTAACCCGAAGCTCTTTTTCCTTCTCTTCCCGAATGATGGAAAAGTCCCGGATGATCTGCCGCTTGGCAGGATCTGACTCGTTGGAGTATTTCTCCTCCATATAGGAGTAGCGGCTGACTTCACCAATCAATTTGTCGATCAGCGTGAACTCTTTGTTGTCCGGTACCAGCGTGATGAGATCCTTCTGGTACTGGGTCTCCAGTTTGAGGTTCTCAATGAAGTCCTGACGATTTTCACTGATATTGAAAAGACTGTAGACCGTTAGTTTCAGCTGTTTGCTGCCCGGACCGGTCAGCTCGTCATCCTGATCGGAAAGAACACTGAACTTGAAACTGTCGGTACCATCGTTGAAGGTAGCCACCGGAGTAAACAACTTGTAGTCCTTGATGCAGTTGATCAATGAGCGTTTTTTGCTGAAAAGCTCGACATCAAAGTCCTTCATCTCCTCAAGGAGCTTGCCCTCAAGGTCGGATGTTATTTTATAGTTATTGTTCGAAAGCAGAAGCACCTTGGCTTCAAGAAGCAATGCAAGCGCCTCTTCAATGACCGGCTTGACATCGTAGTAAGTGGTAATGTCCGAGATGTAGCTCTTGGTGATGTTTTCCACGGTCGGCGACACGACTTCGGAGTCTGCCAGTAGATGAATGGTCTTGAGCAGCTTTTCACCATCAATGGTGCTGCCACGCTCATTCAGAATCTTTTTGGCTGTATCGTATTTGTTAACCAGACCGATTGGTGGTGCCGTCTGTGCCTCTGAGCAGATGGCGTATCCCGGGGTGAAGCTGTAGAGCTCTTTTTCCCGCATCTGTTTACGGAGCACATCAAACGTGGTGATGATCATTCCACGAGCGGCAATCTGTGTGGCCACCAGCGCATTGGAGCTGAATAAAAATTTCTGCAGAATGTCAAACTGGTACTTGTGGAAGGGATAGTAGGTTGCAAACTCATCCGCATTGGCCGTCTTGGTCGGGAAGGATGACTTCAGATTTGTCGCATCCGATACGAGCCCTTCGTTTTTCTTGTGGTAATCGGCAAGCTGCTTGTGACCGGCATCCGTTTTATGGAGCAGTCGGGAGCGTATGATGACATCCACCTCTGTGGATTCAAGATGCACCTTCGTCTTGAAACGATCGGTCACCTTGGTCAGCTGGCTTCGATTTACATTGGCATTGTTGATAACATCATCGAGTTTTTCCTGAGCAATGGCGATGGTCCAGACCTTGTTACTGATGCTTGAAAGCGCTTCACTGATTCCTTCCAGATCGAGCAGCGTAAATTTTTTCTGGCTGATCGCTTCGCTGGCTTCGTCAAAGACAAAGACAAGCGTTTCGTCCGGTCTGGATTTCAGGTACTTCTCAAGTTCGGTTTTAAATTTGCTCGCCGAGAAATCCTCAATGGCCGAACTGTATACCTTCTGGGTGTCGGCATAGTCGGCCTCGCTGTATCCCATCTCAGCGAACACCTTTCGCATCACCCTTGCAACCTGACGGTTGCTGGTCTTCAGTTCATCCCATTCCTGCCCCTCAAGGGATTTGGCTTTGCCTTTGAATTCATCCAGTTTCCCATCAATGAAGAGGTCAAACTCCATGTAGCCATAAATGTCATCCCTGAAACCAAGGTTTTTCAGAAGGTTGGCAAAGAGAGTGAATGCCAGTCCTCTGTCAGTGTTTTGCTTGGCCACGTCGAGGAACACGACCCTGCTGTTGATCGCTTCGAGGTTGCGGATGGAGTTTTCAATGAGGCTTTCGTCTGAAACGCCTTTCAGCCTTGGGATAAATCGCTCTCGGGCTGGTGTTCCATTGATGGTCGGGTTATCGATGATGTAACCCAGCATCTTACCGAAATAGGATTTCCCGGAGCCATAAAAGCCCGATAACCAGACGCCTGTTTCTTTTATATTGGAGGTAAACTGGTTGGTGAAATTGTATAGGTGCCGACCAATTCCCTCGGTTACGATGTATGATTCAATCTCCTGCTGGATTTCCAGTTCAGAACGATCCTCCAGGTCGATTACATTTTTAATATCTTCCTGTAGATCCAGCGTCAGAATTTCGTTTATTTTTGTCATATACAGCCCCTTATTTCACCAACGTGCAGCGATACTTCGATGCAGGTTTGAAGTTCAAAAAGTAAATGTTGTCGTCCTCTATTTTTGACGGGTAAAAAATCACCAGAGGATGAGGCAGGTTCATGACGGCCTTATGCTCCATGATATTTACGTTTTCGATCCCTGTTCCAAAGAGGCAACCGGTTCTTATCAGAAATGGAATTTTGTCGTTCCGGCAGGCGTCCTCAATTTCACTGATGATCAGGTCAAAAAGATCCGGTGTGGGATCATCTGAACGAAAAATCAGGTGAGGCGTATTTCTGAAATCGTTGTAATATTCGCTGAAAGAGTCCCAGCCATCCTCGTCAATGAACTGAACCAGCAGTTTGCTGACATCGATGAAGAATGCATTGTCCGCATAAAGCTCTTTAGCTTTTTCTATGTACTGCTGTTCTTCGTCTGGCGGATATGAAAACAGAATGCTGTTTCCGCCATTAGCCTGACGTCTCAATTGGTCTTGGTTTGCTATGTGAAACTTCAGATCAGTAAATTTCTGCTTATGATCAGTTATATAAGGCATCGCAAATTCCTTTATAGCTATGGGTTAGTTCGATGTTCAAAGCGACACCGTTAAAATTCATATTGAAAAAGCCCTTAAGAGAGAGCTTTTTCAGTCGATCCTGAACATCTTCCGACGGTACAAAGCTAATGGGCAGCAATTCATTGGTCAGGATATTACTGGCGCTTGGAGAGAGTAATTTTGCAAAGTAAAGGAAGAGTACCTGCGCTTCCGAGGACGGCCTGATGTGTTTGAATGACTTAACTCTTCCGGGGCTCAGGAATCCGAGTTTGCTCATCAGATTCAAATATTTGGTCGAAAGCGTGTTTATCGTATTTTCAGACCAGCTTATTGCCAGCGATTCATTCTGGCGTAGAAACTCTTTTAAGTAAGCGGTAATGTCGTCTTTAGATATGCTGGCGCGACCTGAGTAGTAGGTCTTAGCAAAAACACGTGAAGAGATTTCTCTGAATAACCTGTTGTTCAGGGCGAACTGCCAAACCAGAATCAGTTCTTTGTCCTGCAGGGGCACCCGATCGGTGAAGATCCCCTGAACGAGATCCTGATGCTCCTCGCTCTTAAACTGCAGAAAAGCCTTTCGAACCTCTCGTTCAATCCTTGTTCGGCTCTTTTCTGTACGGAGGTTAAATTCGTTACGTTGATTGACGAGCTCTTTTAATGAGTCGGATTGACTGAAATGAGAATCTATGGCTTTGAAAATGACACTACAATCCTTCAGCCCACCAATCACATTGATCGCGGTATTATAAGCACCAAGGTCTGTTGTGTTATTTGATCGTTCCATTGATTACTGCTCATCCTTTTCCGTTTTGTCCGCTGCGCCACCAGAGCGGACCCACTCATCAACCTCGTTTTGTTTAAACATCCATCGACGTCCCACCCGGTGGCCCGGCATAGCCCGTTGTTCGATCCACTTGTAGACCGTCTCGTTGCTTACATTCAGATATTTGCAAATGTCATCGACCGTCAGCCATCTTTCATCCATAGCCTTCGTCCTTCGTTCATCATGTTTTCGGTAAAAGCCCGAAGGTCTCCGGGAAACCCGAAATCCGGACACAGTGCCGCAAATTAACCTCCATAAACTACATTGATGCATTGCCAAAATCAAGCGTTTTGTGCCGAATAGAGACGACTTTTCCAAAAAACGGCCTGATTGTCGTTGGTGACACGTTCGCCGTTCTGAGGCGCATGCATGGTGTAAGTCCATACAGCACAGGCGATTGAGCCCCTGGCTGCAGCCACCATCACTCGCTGATACATGCTTTGTCCGCCGGGCCGAAATCCTTCCAGCCGGTCGATGGGCGGCAGGTCGCGCTGCGGATCGGTGAAGGTCACCAGTTCCCCATGGATCAGATCCCAGTCTCCGGTCGGGCGGCCGAAACGCGGTGTATCGATCTCCTGTTGTCTGCGGGCGTCGGCCAGCGGATCGGCGGTGCCCCTGGCCAGGATCAGCCCTTCCGGCACCTCGAGGGCCGGAAAACCGGCGTTGAGATGGTAGAGCCTGCCCCAGACCACGGCCGGTTCGATTTTGCGGGCCTGGGCGCAGAAGCGTTGATGGTTCCTGTAGCCCCGTTTCAGGGTGCCGTAGACGAAGAGCCGGAGGATGGTCTCGGGACTGTCTTCCGGGTTTGTGCTGACTCGGGCCGTCCCTGGCCCTCGCCCTGCGGGCGCACTTTCAGTGCGTCCAAATCCGCTGTCCTGCGGATTTGTCAGCTTCGAGGATTCTCCAATGTTCATGCATTCACTCCTTCGGGCAGTGTCCCTTTGCGCTCCTGGGGTATGAAGCGGAATTCGCTGTTTTC
>Ga0209510_1003427_pt1 | contig 14969 bp, 4 predicted proteins | sample BiotimSIPDNA_FD_185749 | JGI IMG/M metagenome (GOLD analysis project Ga0209510, IMG submission 185749) | Anaerobic biogas reactor microbial communites from Washington, USA - Biogas_R1 time_0 SIP DNA (SPAdes) (version 2) | ecosystem: Engineered > Bioreactor > Anaerobic > Unclassified | place... | reverse complement strand
TGCTGCCGTCGGCAAGCCGCTTCGGGGTCGAAACGAAGTTCCAGCCGGGCTGGAGGGTGATCGCCGAAGCATCAAGGGTGAAGTGAACCGAGGCGATCTCGCCCGAGGTAACGGTCACGATCTCCTCCACATCGAGGTAGTCGTCAATTTCGAGACGGATCGTGTGTTTGCCGACCGCGACGTTCATCAGCGTGGCATTGGTCACTTCGCCGGTGTCTGTGCCGTCGAGGAAGATCCGGGCGCCGTCGGGTGTCGAGGTGACGGCGATGCTCCCGGCCGGTTCGGTCAGGAGGAAGTTGATCGTGATCGTCTCGTTATCAGTGACCGTGACGGTCCTCGAAGCATCGATGTAGCCGGCGAGTTTCACGGTGACGGTGTGCTCGCCGGCCGCGACGTTCTCCAGGAGGGCGTTCGTCAGTTTGCCGGTGTCGGCGCCGTCAAGGAAGATTGCGGCGCCTTCGGGCATTGAGACGACCGCGATGCTGCCGGGGGCCTCGATGAGGTCAAGGTGGAGGGTGGTGGTCTCATTCTCCGCGATGGTGACCTCGGCGACCGCGTCGGCGTAGCCGGCCTTCCGGAGAGTTATGGTGTGCTCACCGACGCCGATCCCGTCAAGGGTAGCATTGGTGACCTCGCCGGTGTCTGCGCCGTCGATGAGGATCGCGGCGCCCTCGGGCGTCGAGGTGACCTCAAGGCTGCCGGTCAGGGTGGTCAGTTCGAGGTCGACGGTTACGGTCTCGTCGCTGACGACGGTGACCGACTTCGAAGCGTCGGCGTAGCCGCCGAGTTTCAGGGTGACGACGTGGTCGCCGGCCAGGACGTCCTCAAGCGTGATGGGCGTGACTTCGCCGGTGTCTTCGTCGTCGAGCCAGACCGCCGCGCCGGCGGGGGTCGAGGTGACGAGGATGCTGCCCGGCAGAGCCGGGTACTCGAGGACCAGGAAGGCGGCGGCGGCTTCCATGTAGTCGGCGCTGCTCTGGAACCCGACCAGGTTCTCGCCGGTGCGGAGGAGTGCGGTCACATCGCGCTCGTCGACGCCGATCTGGCTCGTCCCCGTAAAGCTCCAGACATCCGCGAGGCGTTCGTCGTTGATGAGGAGGTCGCCCCTGGCCGGTCCGGCGCCGGGGGCGACGGTGATCAGGGCGGCGCTCAGGACGTCATCGGTCTCGACGCCGAAGAACGGCGCGTAGGCCGTCGCTTGTTCAGGCGTGGTCCCCTGGGCCTCGCCGCCGTAGAGGAGGTCGAAGCCTTCGTTCATGAAGATGGTGTGCGGGGCGGTGGTGCCGTCGTCGTAGACGACCGCAAGCAGCATCCCGCGGATCGAGACGTTCCCGCCGCCGGGGAAGGTGTTCGTGAGGACGGCGGTGTTGCCGGCGGCGCTGAAAGCGTCGGTGACGTCGTAGACGGTCATGCCGTAGGGATACGAGGAGCCCCACATCTTCTCATCCTCGTAGAAGGCAGACCGGTCAACGGTCTCGCCGTTGAAGGTCAGGGTGACATCTTCAGGGAAGATCGGACCCTTGTCCCAGGTGTAGGGGACGTAGAGCCGGGCGCCGGCGATCGTGGCGCCTGCGGGAACCGAGAGGTCGGTTGACGTCCAGTTCACGGTGTAGGTGGTCCAGTTCGGGTAGGTGCTGGCGGAGAGGTAGGCGCCGTCGCCGGCCGACCAGAGGAAGTCGCCGCGGATGTCGTAGGTGACGGCGGTGGCGATGTCCCCGCCGTCGGTCCAGCGCATGCCGCGGTAGCCGTTGTGGACGACGGTCTTCTCGATGCTCGCCAGGTTGTTCTCTTCATTCGATTCGGCGATGAGGCCGTCGGGGTCGGCGGTGACGGTGATCGTCACGACGTCGCCGGCGTTGCGGATCGTCTCGTCGGTCCAGGTGACGGTGGTGCCCGCCCCGGTCGCAAGGGCGTCGACGGCGACCGTGCCGGCCGCGCCGCTGACGTTGAATTTGACGTCGAACGCACCTGCGTCGCCGGTGCCGATGTTGGTGATCGTTGCCGTGTAGGTGTTCTCGGACGCGGAGAAGACCTCGCCGTTGTTCGACGAGAGGGTGCTGGCCGCGAGATCGGGGGCGTCCCCGCCGGCGGGGTCGCTGACCGTGATGCAGCCGGTCTTGACCTCGGAATCGCTGCCGGCCGCGTTCGTGACCGTCAGGTTGACCGAGTAAGTGCCTGCGGTGGTGTAGGTGTGGACCGGGTGCTGCTGGTCGCTGGTCGTGTTGTCCCCGAAGTCCCAGAGCCAGGAGGTCGGTGAACCGATCGAGGTGTCGTTGAACTGCACCGTGAGCGGTGCATCACCGGCGGTCACGTTCGCCGTGAAGTTCGCGACAGGTGCCGAGGGCAAGGGGGCTTCCGGATATTTCACGGCAAGCGTTGCGAGCGTGGTCTTGTACGACCCGCCGTTCGGCACGTATGTGAAATTGCTGTCGCTGCCGGCGGTCAGGTTGTTCCTGACGTCCCAGGTGTTCGTTCCAAAGGTAATCATCGAGTCCGCACCCGTATAGTCAGCGCCGTTGAACGTATACAGGGCGTCTTTTGAGGAGAGCATGACGTTTCGGAGGGTTGCATCCGTCCAGCCGGTGGTAAGTCCACCTGTGGCGAAGGTCGAGGTCACCCCGCCGGCGCCGTTTGCCTGCCAGTCATGCCCCTCGTTCACCCAGTAGTGCACTTCGTCGCCGTCGCCGTCGTTGTACGCGACCACGAGGACGAGCTCCTTGATGCGGCCGTCGAAGTTTGGTGCCACCGGGGTTGCGACGACCTCCGCTTTCGGGTCCTCTGAACCGATGAGATCGGTCACGTCGTACCAGAGCAGGTAATCGGAGTACTGGCGGTTCACGTGGTCGTTGACCGGGTAGACATTGGCCATGTTGTCCCCGGCGGTGGCAAGGGTTTCAGCGCCGAGCGTGGCGTATGTGCCGTTGCCGTCGAACCTGACGGTCGCGGTCCCCGCCCGGTTGTCCGTACCTGCGGCGTAGACGACCGTGTACAGCCGTGCCCACTGGATATCGGTGTATGCCGGGAGGGTGAACGTCTGGTTGAACGTGTTCGTTGTATACTGGATCCCGGAGCCGAATCCTCCGTACGCCCCCACGTAGAGATCGCCGGAGACCGTGCCGCTCTGCACTGTGGCGAGGCGTTTTGCCCCTGCGGAGGATGAGATGTACTGGGTCTTCGTTACGGTATCGCTGCCGTAGGCGTTGCTCACAATGAGACAGACGTCGTAGGCTCCCGCTGCAAAGGTGTGGGTCGGGTTTTTGTCGGTGGAGAATACAGTCCAGTTCTCGGTGGTCCCGGACAGCCGCGACTCCCACGACCATGCGGTGGGGGAGTTCGTCGAGGCATCGGCGAAGGTGACGGCGAGGGGTGCAAGTCCGTTCAGTGGAGTTGCGGTGAACGCTGCAACGGGTGCTTCTCCTCCCGGTGAGCCGCCGCTGACCGTGATGTAGCCGGTCTTGATCTCGGAGTCGCTGCCGGCTGCGTTCGTAACCGTGAGATTCACGGTGTAGGTGCCTGCGGCTGCGTAGGTCCAGACCGGATCCTGCTCGGTCGAATCGACGGTACCATTATCCTCAAAGTCCCAGGCCCAGGAGGTCGGCGAGCCGGTCGAGGTGTCGTTGAACTGCACCGTGAGCGGTGCATCACCGGCGGTCACGTTCGCCGTGAAGTTCGCGACAGGTGCCGAGGGCAAGGGGGCTTCCGGATATTTCACGGCAAGTGTTGCGAGCGTGGTCTTGTACGACCCGCCGTTCGGCACGTACGTGAAATTGCTGTCGCTGCCGGCAGTCAGGTTGTTCCTGACGTCCCAGGTGTTTGTTCCAAAGGAGATCGTTGAGTTGGCACCTGCATAGGCGGCACCGTTGAACGTGTACAGGGCGTCCTTGGAAGATAGCATGACATTTCGGAGGGTTGCATCCGTCCAGCCGGTGGTAAGTCCGCCGGTGGTGAAGGTCGAGGTCACCCCGTCGGCGCCGTTTGCCTGGTAGTCGTGCCCGTCGTTCACCCAGTAGTGCACTTCATCGCCGTCACCGTCGTTGTACGCGACCACGAGGACGAGCTCCTTGATGCGGCCGTCGAAGTTCGAGGCCACCGGGGTTGCGACGACCTCTGCTTTCGGGTTCTGCGAACCGACGAGATCGGTCACGTCGTACCAGAGCAGGTAATCCGAATATTGGCGGTTCACATGATCGTTGACCGGGTAGACGTTGGCTGTGCTGTCTGCGGCGGTGGCGAGGGTCTCGATGCCGAGCGTCTCGTATGTGCCGTTGCCGTCGAACCTGACGGTCACGGTCCCCGCCCGGTTGTCCGTACCTGCAGCGTAGACGACCGTGTACAGCCGTGCCCACTGGATATCGGTGTAGGCCGGGAGGGCGAACGTCTGGTTGAGCGTGTTCGTTGCCCCCGAGATCCCGGAGCTAAATTCTCCGTATGCTCCCACGTACAGATCGCCGGAGACCATGCCGCTCTGAACAGTGGCGAGGCGTTTTGCCCCTGCGGAGGACGAGATGTACTGGGTCTTTGTTAGAGTGTCGTCTCCGGCGGCGTTGCTCACGGTGAGCCGGATGTCGTAGGCTCCCGCTGCAAAGGTGTAGGTCGGGCTTTTGTCGGTGGAGAAGAGCGTCCAGTTCTCGGTGGTTCCGGACAGCCGCGACTCCCACGACCATGTGGTGGGGGAGTTCGTCGAGGTGTCGGTGAAGGTGACGGCGAGGGGTGCAAGCCCATTCAGCGGAGTTGCGGTGAAGTTTGCGACCGGAGGGGCTGGATCGTCGGCGTACTCCACCACGAGGAAGGTCTGTGCCGCGACCATCACCGGCGATGCCCAGGTTGTATCTCCCTGGACTGCCGCCTCGTTCCCGGTCGCGTTCAGGTACGCCGTCACCTCGCGCTCGTCCACGCCCACCTGCGGGGTGTCGTCGGCGCCCACGGCACGCGGGCCGTAGTTCCAGACCTCCGTCCCGATTTGCTCGCCGTTGAAGTAGAGGTTGCCTTCGGGTCCGGCGCCCCACGGGACGAACGTCGTAAGGTTCGCGCGGACGACGCTCTCCGTCTCGATGGTCATGCCGGAGAACGGCACGTACGCCGTCGCTTCGGTCATGTTCGTGCCGTAGTTCTGCGTGTCGGCGCCGAGGATATCGAACTCCTCGTTGACGAAGATCTGCTTCCTTGTGGCAGATGCGTCCTCGTAGACCACGGCGAGGGTGAACCCGGCCGGCGAGATCTTGGCGTAAGTGCCCGTCCGCGCGAAGAGCGCCGTGTTGTTAGCGCCCATCTGGTAGAGGTCGGTCACGTTGTAGGTGAGCAGGCCGTAGTAATGGTCGGCATACGCCCCGAAGTTCGAGACATCGTTGTACCAGTTCACGTAGGTCACCCGGTTGCCGTTGAAGTCGATCGAGACGTTGTCGGGCGCCGCATGAGTGTTGTCCCAGCAGTAGGGCACGTAGAGCCAGGCATCGCGGACCGTCGTGCCCTCCGGGAGCGGGAGGTCGTCCGCCGTCCAGGTCACTGTGTAGTTCGTCCAGCCGGCCTCACCGAAACTCCCGGACATGTACTGGCTGTTGCCGAAGGAGTGGACGATGTCGCCGCGAAGGTCGTAGGTCCGGACGGTGGTGACGTCGCTGCCGTTCTCCCAGTAGCGTTTGCCTTTGTAGCCGTTGTAGAGCACGTTCCGGGTCGGGCCGACAGCGACGTTGTTGGTCTCATTGCTCTCGGCGATGGTGTTCTCCGGGTCAAGAACGGCGGTGTAGGTTACCGTGTCGCCCTGAAGGTCGCGGATCGTGGGGTCGGTGACGGCGACGATGATCTCTTCACCGGCCGCCAGGGATGTGATGGGAGTACTGATGTTGACCGGATCCGTCTCGGAGACGTCGCTTGCATACAGGGCGATTGCGATCTCGGAGGTGGCTCCGAATCCATTGTTTTTAACGGTGATCCACACCGTGTTCGGTTCCCGGGCAAAGACCGCAACGCCCGGGAACGGGATCGGTCCGTTGGTGATGACCAAGTCGCTGAGAGGAACGTTCGCGGTCACCTGCGCGGTGCCGTTCACGCCCTCCGCGGCGGCGGTGACGATCGTCGTCCCCTCGGCGAGGGCGGTGAAGTACCCGGTGGCGTTCACCGTGCCGACGGTCTCGTTGCTGCTCGACCAGGTGAACGTGACACCGGAAATCTCGTTCTCGGCCGAATCTTTTGCCGTGGCGGAGAACTGCTGCTCGGTGTGCTGTGCGATGCCGACGATCAGGTTCGCCGTCGCGGGGGAGACCTCGATCGAGGTCACGGGGGATACGGTCGCCTGTGCGGTCCCGTTCACGCCCTCCGCGGTGGCGGTGACGGTCGCTGTCCCGGCGGCATGGGCGGTGAAGAGTCCGGTCTCGTCCACCGTGCCGACGGTCTCGTTGCTGCTCGACCAGGTGAATGTGACGCCGGTCATCTCGTTATCGAGCTGGTCTTTCGCGGTGGCGGTGAACTGTTGCATGACGCCGGTCGCCAGGTTCGCCGTCGCGGGAGAGACCTCGATCGTGGTCAGGACGGGCGTGAAGACGTCCGTGGAGTAGGTCACGTTCAGGTAGGGCCGCTGTGTGGAGGTGGCATGTTGCCGGCTGTTCAGCTGGACTTTCTGCCCCGTGGGAGATATGGATTCATCGGGAAACGCGAGCAGCCACCCGTGGTTCGGGGCACCCAACGCGTAGGCCTGTACGTCCCGTTTTACGTCCCAGCCGACCCAGGTATTCGCTACCGAACCGGGGTCGGTTATGCTGGTCGGCTGCGTTGCGTTGGAGGGCGCATTGTTCCAGGTGACGCCGGTCTCGGTCCACGCTCCGGTCACGCGGTGCGCGGCGACTTCCCTGTCGCCCGTCCTGCTAACCATATATCCATAAAGTGTCGCCGACTCGATCGTCGATCCCAGAGGGATCGAGGAGAGGTCGAAGCGGATAAGAGTTCTATCGGTCATGCCGCCAGTCGTTCGTTGAATAAGGAGACTTTTGTCGTTACCATAGTTATATCCGGCTCCGCCACCACTCCGGATAATCGTATCAGCGTCCGCCTGGAACGTCTCGATGGTTGTTGTGGGCGCAGCCAGCGCAGTCACCTGCGCGGTGCCGGTCACACCCTCCGCAGAAGCGGTTATCGCGGTCGTCCCCCTGGCAAGCGCGGTGAAGAACCCGGTCGCATTTACCGTGCCGACCGTCTCGTTGCTGCTCGACCAGTCGAAGGCGACGCCGGGGATCTCTCTCCCGGCCGAATCCTTCGCGGTGGCGGAGAACTGCTGCGTGGCGCTGACTGTCAGGTTCGCCGTCGCGGGGGTGACCTCGATCGTGGTCAGGACGGGCGTGGGGGAGGCGAAGCCGGTGAGCTTCGCCACGAAGGCATCATAGTCGCCATTACTGCCCGTCTGGAAGGCGCCGTCCGTCACAGGGACGGACGCAACGGTATATCCGGTGACGTAGACACTCTCGGAGTCATCCAACGCAATACTATATACATATTCAACGCCCCCGCCCCCGAAGTATGTTGCGTAGTCGAGCGCGGAGCCTTCCGGGTTCATTTTGACGATAAATCCATCTAATGATCCCCCTGCATGGGTTTTCTGGAAGGCATTGTCCGTCACGGGGAAATTGGTGGAGCCGGTATAGCCCGATACATATGCATTTCCGTCACCATCCACATCGATAGAATCTGCACCCTCGCTGCCACTACCTCCCAGGTAAGTCGAATAAAGGAGCTCGGAGCCGTCCTGGCGTATCCGGGCAATGAAAGCCTCTGTATTGGCAGGGCTGTTACTGACCGTCTGGAAGGCGCCGGCCGTCACCGGGATGTCTACCGAGTTCGTCATCCCGACGATATATGCGGCACCCACAGAGTCCACCGCGATTCCATTGACTTGGTCATTCTGGCTTCCCCCAAAGTAACTGGAGTACGTGAGCTGGGAACCGTCAGGACTCATCTTGGCCACAAATCCGTCGTTCCCACTCTTATGGGATGATTGGAAAGCACCGGCCGTCACCGGAAAGTCAGCGGATGCCGTGTACCCGGCAACATAAGCGCTTCCTGACGCGTCGATAGCGATCCCGGATCCCTGATCCGCCCCAGTTCCTCCAAGATACGTGGAGTAGACGAGGTCGGTACCGCTGGAGTTCATCTTGGCGACAAATACGTCGGTCCCTCCGGGTTTGGTAGTTTGATAGGCACCGCTCGTCACCGGGAAGTCGCTTGACGCGGTCCCAGCATACCCGGTGACATAGGCATTGCCGTCATCGTCCACTGCAATACCATGTCCCCTATCCGCCCCGGCCCCTCCAAGATACGTGGAGTAGACAAGATCGGTACCGCTCGGGTGTATCTTGGCGACAAATACGTCGTTCCCTCCGCCAGTGGTAGTTTGATAGGCACCGGCCGTCACCGGGAAGTTGCTTGACGTGGTATATCCGGTGATATAGATATTACCGCTATCGTCCACCGCAATACCATAACAATACTCCGCCAAGGTCCCTCCGAGATAGGTACAGTAGGAAAGTCCCGTACCATCGGCGTTCACTTTAGCAACAAATGCATCATATGAAGAGGCAACCCCGGCTTTACTGGCCTGGATCACACCGGCCGTCACCGGGAAATCGGTTGATCTGGTATCGCCGGCGATATAGGCATTGCCGCTTCCATCCACTGCAATACTACGGCCGTAGTCCCGATCACTTCCCCCGAGGTGACTCGAATAGGCAAGAGTCGGGTCAATGAGCAGGGCCCTGCCCGTATCGTACTCTCCGACCGCAAACCCGTAGGTGTCGTCGCCCAACACCCGGTAAGCGACCGTAACCTCCTGCCCGTCCTGGAACGCCTCCGGCGCGGTCAGGCTGACCTCGCCCGCGGCGGTGACGACGACGAGACTTCCGTCATCCGCAAGCCGGAGGCTCTCGGCGCCGAGGATCTCGATCTGTATCTCGTCCGGTGCGGCGCCGGGCGCAACGTAGAAGAGTTTCTCGATGTTGGCGCTGCGGGCCTTTGCCTTCACGGTGATGCCGGGGTATACCTCGCCGAGAGAGATCATGTTGTAGGTCGCGAGATCGGTCTGCCACTCTGCCGGATCGTTCCCGATGAAGTACGAGACCTGTGTGTCGGCCGGCTCTTCACCCGAGAGGGTGAAGGAGATCGCAGAGCCTGCTTTGTCCAGGAACCGCTCTTTCAGCGCGATACCCTGCACCCCGTCCACCGTGCTGACGGAGACGGCGTGTGTCAGATCCTGATCGGTGACGTACGCCGTCCCGTAGAAGGTATCGGCATAATAGCGAATTTCGGCGGGCAGCTGCCCCTGGTTTTCGATGAACGGCACAGCAAGGTCCACCAGTTGGACCCCGCCCACCGTGCCAGCCGCCGCCGCGGGCGCGGCGAGCCCGATCATGCACAGCAGTACAGCGATGCTAAAAATCAACAATGTTCGTTGCATTTTTCGTTCAGCTCCTTCTTTAGCGTTTTATCTCGCCCGGCACGTCGGCACTGCGCCCCGGCGATCGGGAGAGCGTTGGTAGTCAAATCGGACGATCAGAAGATGACATTTAGTACTATATTAAGTGAGATCATTCATACTCGATCATCACTTTTATAAAATATGTATTAATTTATGTATATGTTTTGAAAATTCGTGGCACGAACGGGTGGATAATCCAGTCTCCGACCAGATGCAGCCGGGAATGGAGGAGTCGGTGGTCTGTCGGTTCCCCGTGCCGGTCGAAAAAAGAGGGGGCCAACCCGAGAGGTTGACCGACGATTCTGCGTCTTCTGCTTCCGTAAGGAAGCGACGCACCGCCACGGTATCGCCGCAGCGAAACTGCGCGCCTACTCCTCCACCGTCAGCAGGGCGAGCGGTATCTTGAAGTAGCCGCTGTATGGCCCGCCGGTGGTCGCGTTTCGGTCGAATTTCATAACACTGTCTCCGTCGATGTAGCCGGTGACGTTCCAGCTCTGAGCACCCAGATATGGTCCTATCTGCGGATTGTCCCAGGGAAGGACGTTGTTGTTGAAATCGTAGTTCGCGTTGTAGCTCCCCAGGTAGATGGCCGTGAGGTTTGCTTCACCGGGACTCGTGACTACAGATGTGTTGAAATTGGTCACCCCGATGTAGGACTTATCGTTATTATCGGCAACAGCCGAGTCGGTGTCGTGTCCCTGGTTTACCCAGTAGTGGATCGTGTCTCCGGAAGAGGGATCGTTGTGCGCCACCACCAGGGCGATCATCTTCACCCTGCCGTCGAACACCGGCGGGCTACCCACCGGGTGCGTCTGCACGCGCGCCGAAACGGTTGGTGAGGTTATCGCATCCGTCACGTCGTACCACATCAGGCAGTCGCTCGTCACCCGGTTGAAGTGGTCGTTGAACCAGATCGTCCCGGTCCCGTTTGCCGCGCTTATGGGGTAGACGTAGTTCGTGTTCATGATCTCGATGCCCAGGGTCTCGTAGCCGTCCCCGCCGTCGAACTCCACGGTCGTGTTCAGGGGGTAGTTGGCCTGCATGTTCCCGATGTAGGATGACACATAGAGCCGCGCCCAGTCAATATCCTCGGGATCGAACTCCTCAGGATCGATCGGCAGATTGAACTCCTTCTCGATCGGGGTTACGTTCGCGTACGCGAATCCCCCGTACGCGTCGAACCAGAGGCCGCCGGACACTGTCCCGTACGTCCCGTTGCTGGTAACCAGGGGATCTCCGCCCAAGTATGGGTCTGCCGCCGCCGGCGCTGCCATCGCGAGCGCCGCCAGTAGCACGAGCATGCCCGTCAGCATGCACTGTTTGGCTGTTTTCATTTTCCATCTCCATGTTTATTTACTGTCGGGGGTATCATCCCCCGGCAGAGGGAGATCGTTTTAGTACAATAAATATCTTTTTGTTTAATATTTGATATGAATTTTATTTAACTAAAATTTAATAAGTAGTTAAAAATTTAATATTCATGCTACCTCTTGGTATCATCCGGTATCGTCGCCGGGGGAGGCTATGCCCGGTATGGTCCGAAACAGCCGGGCGCGCGGAAACCTTCCGGGGCCCGGTGCTTCGCTAACGTCTTTACAGAAGTCCCCCGGAGGTCAAATCACTGGCTTTCCTTCGTGGTTCTACGCGAGGCATCGGTCCTGCCGCCACCGCACGCGAAGCCTGGTGTCCGGGTGCTGCCGCCTCCGCGCTCAGGCATCGCGCAAGATCGCATCGCCACCCGGTGCAGGAGACCGCCGGTTCGACCGCATACCCGCGGAAAAACGTTCTCAGAATCCCGGGCGGGCCCGGCCCCGGGAAAACGTTACGACTGCGCCGGGAAAAGTGACGGCTCGTCCCGGCGCAGGAGGATGGCCCTGTAAACCTTAACATGGAGATGGTTGAAGAAGAACAGGGCCGTCTTTACTTTTCGTACTCATGCATGATTATCCTGCCGGAACGTCGTGCCGCAGGCACATCCCTAGTGCAATGATTCCAAATTGACATACCTATGCCATCTCCACTCCTGACGGATTCGCATCCATTTTATATGACCATTTGAATATGACTGGCGCTTGATTCAGCGTATCGATATATCGTGATATTCGCTCGATAATCTCTTCTTCCGACTTTGCCCGAATACCTCGCAACACCGTCCGAGTAGTTTTGCTGAAAAATGCCTCGATGATATTGAGCCAGGATGCATGTTTTGGTGTAAAAATGAATTCAAATCTACCGGGAACTGTTTTGAGATACTTCTTCGTTTCCACCGACGAGTGCACCTTGAGATTATCCAAGATAATCTTTAATTTTACTCCCTCTGGATATTGGATATCGAGCATTTTCAAGAAATCAACGAATTCTTCACTTCGATTGCGTTTCGTAATCCGGTAATGAACAAATCCGGTCACCAGGTCAAGAGCGGCCTGAAGACAGATGGTCCCATGACGAATATACTCATAGTCCCGATGAATGTAGGGGAATTGGCCAGGCACCGGCATGAGGTCTGGATATTTGGTATCGAGCACTTGAATTCCGCTCTTTTCATCAAATGAGAGTATGAAAGTGTCCGGTTCACAGCCTTCTTGTTCCAGGACCTTTAAGATATTCGCTTCTTCGTAAGTGTGGAGAACAACAACTGCCTTCTCATGAAATGTTTTCGCTCATCTAAAAGTGATCCACCAGGCTCACCTAAAAGTGATCCACCTGAGCTATCACTTTTGTCTCCTCCCTGATGAACCCTTGGGTGTTTCCCGCTGACGGAAACTGGTTCCTGCCATATTCAGGACAAGGGCTCGATGCGTGATTCGATCAAGCAAAGCAGCTGTCAGTGCCTTATCATGAAAGATCTTCACCCACTCAGAGAACACCAGATTTGACGTGATCATCGTGCTCCCCGTCTCATACCGGGATGCAAGCAACTGAAAGAGCAGTTCAGCTCCCGCAAGGTCAAAGGTAATATACCCTAATTCGTCCAGGATCAGGAGATCCACTCGTTTCAGCTGCCGGAGAAGATATGTCAACCGTCGCTCCTGTTTCGCTTCAACCAGTTCGTTGACAAGTCCCGCCGTCGTCTTGAACATCACCCGATATCCCTGTTCGCAGGCCAGGATACCTGTAGCGATCGCAAGATGGGTCTTCCCGGTTCCCGAGTTCCCTATCATCAGGATATTCTGGTGTTCTTCGATGAACTGCAGTTGTTTCAGGACAGAAAGATACGCTCGTCCATCGTCCGGCAACAGATCAACCACCACCTCATCAAACCGCTTCATCGTGGGAAATCCTGCAATCCGGATGGCATTCAGCCGTTTTCGTGCTAATCTCAGTTCGTACTCAGACTCCAGGGCATGAAGGAGAAACCCCAGAATTTCCTCGGAGCACGGACCCGGTTCAAGTTCCTGTACTGCCGCAGCAAACCCCGAGAGACGCAGGGTATGGCAGAGCTCCTCAATTCCGGCAGGCATCAGAGAACCCCCCTGAGATAACTATCGTAGTGAGAGAAGTTCGGTTCCTCCATGCTGATACGATCCGGAGGAAACGAGGTCTCCGGCAGTTGAACGGCCTGGTGCATGATGATGCATCGCAGGGTCTCGTAGGTGGGCACCATGCCATGATCTTCCAGGAGCCGGATCGCGGCAACGAGTTCCTCTTCCGAAGTTTCGCGGAACAGCGAGAGGATCGGCAGGAAGTCTTTGTGTCTCCCGGCATAATGATGATGCAAAAGCTGCTGAATTGTCTCGTCTAACTGCCGGAATACCCGGGAATGCGGGAGTGCCCCGGGTTTTCGTGAGAGGGTTTTGAGGAAGTGCGTGAGGTCGTAGGCCAGTTCTCCTTTTCCGAATCGACGCTCATGACGTGCAAGCAACGCATTGCCACTGACCAGCTCAACGGTGTCAGGAGAGTATTTCAGGGTGATATATTTCCCGGGATAGGTATCCGGCACCGAATAGTAGTTTGACTCGAAGACGACATGCGAGTATTTTGAGATCCGGGCTGAACGGGATTGATAGGCTGAAAACTCAAGAGCCGGGAGAGGGGCAAGTGTCTCTTGCTCATGAAGGAGGCCTTTCGTGGGAGGGGATGGCCGGCGATACACGAAGCCATCATTGATCTCGTTGACTGCTGCTGCAAGGTACTGGTTTGCTTCCTCAAGGGATGAGAACGTGATTCGCTCACTGAATGCCCGCCGTCTCACGTAGCCGACAGACTGTTCGTCGGTTCCTTTCTCGTGCGGGGACCGGACATTGCAGGTATGGGGTTCAAACCCATAGTGGAGGGAAAATTCAAGAAACCGGGAGTTCAGCTCCTTAGTTCTGGGGTTGATGATGGCTGCCATGTTGTCATAGAAGATGGTCTCCGGTACACCCCCGATCTCATTGAAGAACCGAATGTGGGCATCAATAACCTCAAGCAAGGTCTCACGATGGTAGAGGTGAGAGAACCGATACAGAGAATGGTTGAGTACCATGGAAGCCATGGAATACTTGCCCCAGCGGGCATTGACCTGGAGATCTGTCTTGCCAAAGTCAAACTCTGCGCGGCACCCGGGATCCGTTTCCTGAGCGATGTAGACTTCCCGATGGCCATACTGGTCTTTCCATGAGGCAACCTCCCGTTTGACGGTGCTATAACCGATGGTATAACCCTCGTTGATGAGATGATCCCAGATCTTCCGTCCGGTCCACCGCTGTTTCTTCGGGAGGTCAGCATTCGCCTGTAAGATCGCGTGGATTCGGTCTCTGACGTCGGGAGTGAGAGCAGTGCAGGGACGCTGAATCTGACGATCGTTGGGAAGAATGGTTTCTTCGATTCCCTCTTTGACATCTTGAACCCGCTGGAGATACCGCGCTACGGTATTCCGGGAGATATTGAGTTCTTTGGCGACTCGTCTCTTGGATCCATAGAGATTATGGAGTTCTACAATGCGTCGGATATCACTCATTGATTTCACCTACGAACCCCTCCAGAGCTAATGATGGAACCGGAGGGGGGATAGGGTGGATCAATTTATGGTGAGCCTTTTGAGGAAAAGTGGATCAGTTTACGATGGGCGAAAACATGAAACTCAGGATCCTGTTTTTGCACCCTACATTCCCCTGACTTAGGCTGCCACGACGGAACCCCCGATAGAACGTGCCTCTTTTTCCAAATGGCCAACGGAAAGATCTTTATACTAGGCAGCCTAATTATATTGTTAGATGAGGATGGTTGTCAGAACCAAAACGATCAACGGCACCGATTACCTTTACGAGATCACCTATTATTACGACAAAGTTTCCAAGCGAACCCGGCAGCACAGTCGCTATCTGGGGAAAGCTGTTGATGGCCATCCGGTGCGCGTCAGAGATGTCGCTGGTATCCCGAAGGCAGCTCTGAGCTATGGCGAGTTTCTGCCCTGCTTCGCTGCCAGTGAAACTTATGATCTTGAGCAGCGGTTAGCACGATACCTCACCCCGGATGAGGTGCGCGCCGTCCTCACCCTCGTCTATAATCGGGTGATCCGCCCGGTGGCAAT
>Ga0209510_1003425_pt1 | contig 14981 bp, 7 predicted proteins | sample BiotimSIPDNA_FD_185749 | JGI IMG/M metagenome (GOLD analysis project Ga0209510, IMG submission 185749) | Anaerobic biogas reactor microbial communites from Washington, USA - Biogas_R1 time_0 SIP DNA (SPAdes) (version 2) | ecosystem: Engineered > Bioreactor > Anaerobic > Unclassified | place... | reverse complement strand
ACCATACAGCAGATATGGTTACGGGTTGTTATCCAACCCTTCACTAGGCGCCTCGGAAGCGATGGGGGGGATCAGCTACGGGTTGCGTCGCAGCCAACAGGTAAACCCTGGCAACCCGGCTTCCTATTCTGAGCTTGACTCGCTCACCTTTATCTTTGACATGGGCGTTTCAGGTCACCTGGCTCATATGAATGATGGCTCCAATAAGCGGGACTATTACAATGGGAACTTTGATTACGTAGCAATGCAGTTTCCTCTGTTGCGCAATGTGGGAGGGAGTATCGGTCTATTGCCCTACTCCAAGACAGGTTACAACTTCGGTGGAGTGCGCTCGCTATCCAATATGCAATATTTAGAGAGTTATCGTGGTACGGGAGGATTGACCCAGATCTATGTTGGGGCTGCATGGGAGCCCGTAAAGAACTTCTCTGCCGGAGTCAACGTCTCTTACCTCTTTGGCAGTTTCTCCCGCAGTAGCGTGGTGATTCCGGTCTCTAGCGGTGCTTTGGTGACAGAGGATAAACATTCCTACTCCATTCGAGATTTGAAGTATGATTTCGGGTGGCAATACCAACATCAATTTGACAAGAATCGATCCGTTACAATAGGAGCCGTCTACACCCCTTCCATCCACCCAAAAGCAGATCTGAAGCACTCTGTTTTACTCTTCAGTGGCGATCCTTACGAGAATCCGTGGTTAAATCCTACACAGGAAAAACTCAATGACACAATACAGGGAGCATCGTTTCAATTGCCCGAGACCTTTGGGCTGGGATTTACCTACACCACCGGCCGTCTGCTGATTGGTCTGGATGGCACTTACCAGAAGTGGAAGGGACTTGAGTATCCTGACTTGCTGGATGGCCTCACTGCTGACAGTCGGTATAACGACGTGATTCGCATCAACACCGGTATGGAATATGTGATTGATCCGGTGAGCCAGAACTTTTTTCAGCGCATTCGTTTCAGGGGAGGGCTTTCATACTCAAATGCATACAGCAACTTCTCTGTTGTGAATCCGGAGAGTGGATTGAGCGTGGGTATGGGCAGTTACCGTGAATATGGGGTGAATGTGGGTCTTGGCTTACCTTTCCGCGACTACATGACCGGACAATATGTCTCCATGCTGAATATCGGTTTCGGTTATTCCAGGCAGCAGCCGGATGCGAACTATATGATCAAGCAGGATATGTTTAAAATTTCATTGAATATGAACATCAATGAGTTCTGGTTCTTTAAACGACAATTTAACTGATGAATCTTTATTTCAATCTGTGAAGATGTCAGAGAACAGATTAAACTATCCTTTTAACAATTCGTCCAAATCACAACCATTGGAAGTAGAAACAACTTTAAACAAACAGAGAATATGAAAAAATTTTTAGTATCAGGTATCATGGTTTTCCTGCTGGCAGCAGGAGCCAGCGCCCAGAATACAGACTATGATCCGGTGAAAGCTCCTTATGGACACGGAGAGGACAGTGTGAGTTGCCGTGAGAATCTAAGTCTCATGCAGACGGCTGCCAAGGCAGAGGCCTATGAAAGCGCACTGGGACCCTGGACAGCAGCTTATGAAAATTGTCCCGCTTCAAGCAAAAACATCTATATCTATGGCCCACGCATTTTCAAGGCACTTCACGCTTCTGCAACTGAAGAAGCGAAGAAACAGGAGTATCTTGACAAGGTGATGGAGATTTACGATGCCCGTTTGAAGTATTTTGGCAAAGACGATGCGAAGGGTACAGTCCTTGCATACAAGACCTATGATTACATGGAGCTGATGGGTGACAAAACAGATCAGAAGGTTGTTTACGACTGGTTGGGTGAAGCAGTGAATGAAATGAAGGGTGAGATGTATCCGCTGGATGCCTACTCCTACTACATGGTTGCATCTCTGACCCAGTACCTCGTTGACAACGCAAACAAGGATCAGTACATCAGTGACTATTTTAAGGTAGTGGGATATGTGGATCAGGCCATCGCCAACCACAAGTCGAGTGGTGACCAGGCCAACGCCGATTACCTGGGTATGGTGAAAGAAGGAATTGTGAAAGGATTTGTAGCCAGTGGTGCCGGCGACTGCAAGACACTCAACGAATACTATGCCGACAAGGTAGAGCCCAATAAGGCGAACAAGGAGTTCCTGAACGAGGTTCTCGATGCGCTTGCATCTGTTGGATGTACTGAGTCAGATCTCTATTTCACCGCATCGGAATACCTTCATATACTGGAACCCTCTGCCAGCGCTGCATTGGGTCTGGCCAACAAGAGCCTGCGCGACAAGGATTACGACACTGCAGTGAAGTATTACTCAGAGGCTGCACAGCTGGAAACCGACAAGAGCAAATCATCGAACTACATGATGCAGCTTGCCGGTATTTTTTCCAACCAGCGTAACTTCGCCCGTGCCAGGTCGGCTGCTTACGATGCATTGGAGTACAACCCCAACAACGGTGAAGCCTATATACTAATAGCCCAGCTCTATGCCAGCTCGGCCAACAATATCTTCTCCGAATCTGAAAAGGCTGGTCTGGTTTATTGTGCAGCAGTTGACAAACTGCAAAAAGCCCGTTCGGTAGATCCTAGCGTGGCCGGTAAGGCCAATAGCCTGATCAACCGTTACTCGGCAGCATACATGGATACCGAAACCGCCTTCATGATGGGTATCAAAGCAGGAGAATCGGTACATATTCCCGGCTGGATCGGTGAAAGCACCACGGTCAGGTTACGATAAAAAAAGGATGGTATAAAGTGTTGAAGATGCAACACGACATACATAACATAGAGCGCATAACAACCATTGTAGCAATGGTTGTTATGTTGCTTTTTTTTGTTTCCTGTAGAGAGAAAGATGAAAATCTAGTACCATTCAGCTACAATCCGGAAGAGGTGCCTACAATGGTCACCGATTCAGTTACCACGTTGATTTCCGATTCGGGAATAACACGTTATAAGCTGGTGGCGGATGAGTGGCGTGTGTTCGATAAGGCTGCCGAGCCTTATTGGTATTTTCCTCAGGGAATATACCTTGAACGATTTACACCTGACTTCAGTATCGAGGCTACAGTAAAAGCCGATACAGCATGGTATTTCAGCAAGAAGGACCTCTGGCAGCTGAAGAAAAGTGTTCATGTGGAGAATATGAGGGGAGAGATCTTCGACAGTGAAGAATTGTACTGGGATCAGAAGAACGAAAAAGTCTACTCCGAGAGTTATATAGTGATCAAGCGAGGTGTGACGGAGATCAAGGGGTATGGCTTTGAGTCAAATCAGGCGATGACCGACTACCGTATCTTCCGCCCACATGACGGCAAGCTTCCTTTTTCAGAGAATCCGGTAGAGGACTCATTGCAAAACAGTGTTGATACCACATTGGTACTTCAGTCGAGACAGCAGCCGCAACAGGTTCCCAAAAAAATGTTGCCATGACACACTCTTTATTTGTCATCTGGTTGATTGTCAGCTTGGTGCTAGCCCTTTTTTTTTACGGTACTGAGGCTGCATTCCTTTCCTGCGACAAGTATAAATTCGCCATCAATAACAAAAAGAAGGGGTATATCAACTACCTGTATAACAATTTGTTCGGTCACCCGAGGCAATTTCTTGCCACCTCGACTGTAGGCAAAACAATGGCTTTTGTGCTGTTTGTTGCCTCTTCGCTGGTGTTGCTGCAAGAGATAAGTGACGGAGGGACTCTCTCCTTTTCGCGACTCCTGCTTTTTGTCATTTCACTTCTTCTAATCCTGCTGCTCACAAATCATCTATTACCGCGACTGCTGTTTCAACGCAATGCTAACTTTTGGATGAGGTTTTTCCTGGTGCCAGCTTTCCTGTTTTTTGTGCTCTTTTATCCCCTGACACGTTTTTTCATCTTCTTATCCAAGCTCATTGGGAAGCTTTTTGGCGTCAGTTTTGATGATTCGCAGGCAGGTGAGAATGAGCAGCATGAGCTGGACGCATATGTGAAGAAGAGCTTTCATGAACTGACAAACGACGAGGATATGGATGCGGAGGTGAAAATCTTCCGGAATGCACTTGACTTCTCCGGATTGAAGATCAAGGATTGCATGGTTCCACGGGCTGAGATTGTGGCAGTGAGCATTGATACGGATGTGGAAACCTTAAAGGACAAATTCGTGGAGACAGGACTATCTCGAATCTTGGTTTATAAAGAGGATATCGATAACATATTGGGATACATCCATATCTGGGAGATCTTCAGTCAACCAACCGATTGGACAGGCAGTGTGGCATCCATCTCGTTTGTGCCGGAGAGTATGTCGGCCAGACAGTTGATGAGTGACCTGATGCAGCAACGAAAAAGCATTGCCGTAGTGGTGGATGAATTTGGAGGCACCTCCGGCATCGTGACCATGGAGGACCTTGTAGAGGAAATTTTTGGAGAAATTGAGGATGAGTATGATGTGAAGTCGAACTTCATCAAGCAGGAGGAAGAGGGTTCTTTTGTGCTCTCCGGAAGGGTGGAGATAGATCAGCTCAACGAATTGTACCATCTCGGACTTCCGGAGTCGGATGACTATTCCACTGTGGCCGGTTATCTTCTTCACCATACCCAACGATTCCCAAAGACCTACGAAACAGTGATTATTGGTAAATATACCTTTAAAATACTGAAAGTTACAGCACGCAAAATCGAGGTGGTGCGTCTGCAGATGAGATAAGGAAGTGACTGGGAGATATATTTTTCTCTTTACGACTGCATACTTTTCCATGAAAAAAAAGATATATCTGCTTTATTTTTATTAACTTCGCACCCTTATTTGAATCAAATTACATTTTACCTTTTAAACAGCACTAAAGATTAGTTAAATGGCTACTTTACAAAAGATTAGGGATAAAGGCACGTTGTTGGTCATCGTTATTGGGTTGGCACTGCTTGCTTTTGTTTTAGGAGACTTGCTCACTTCCGGTACCACCCTTTTCGGGAGGGCACAGGATAAAGCGTTCGTGGTAAACGGCGAAGTGGTATCCACACAGGACTATGCCGACAAGATTACTGAGTTTGAGGAGTTCCAGAAGATGGTAAGCGGTCAGAGCTCTCTTGATGAGAACACCTCTGCACAGATCCGCGAAGCGGTTTACCAACAAATGGTACGGCAACGGCTGTTGGAGAATCAGACCGGCAAGCTGGGCTTGAACGTAGGCAAGGAGGAGATCAATGACCTGGTACATGGTGAGTACATCTCTCCTGTGCTGCAACAGCTTCCCTTCTTCGTTGATCCGCAAACAGGGATGTTCAGCCGCACCGCTCTAATTGATTTCCTCAATACCATCAACATGCCGAGTCCCAATCCGGAAGAACAGGCTATAGTAAATCAATATAAATCTCTCTGGCTCTTCATTGAAGAGATGGTCAGGACACAGCGTTTGGAAGAGAAATATATCTCACTGCTGTCAAGCGCTGTGATCAGTAACGATGCAGAAGCAAAGAGCAATTTTGAGCTAAACCAACAGAATGCCGATATGGCATATGTTATACAGAATTATTTCACTATACCCGATACAGTGGTGACTGTAACAGAACAGGAGATCAAGGCATATTATGACAAGCACAAGGATGCTTACCGTCTTGAGGCACCTCTTGTGAAGCTCACATACTTCACCAAGCAGGTTTCACCCAGCGACGAGGATTATGCAGAGGTAGAGGCTGAATCGCGCGTAGCATTTACAGAGCTTCAAAACAGCCAGAATCCGGCTGCAGTAGTTGCCGACTATTCTCAGGTACCTTACCGTGATGTTTTCGTGAGCGAAAGTATGTTGACTCCCGATCAGATAGAGTTCGTACGTACGGCAGCCATCAATGAACTGTATGGGCCCGAACGTGAAGGTGCTTCATATCAGATTGCGAAGCTGATTGACAAGAAGGTTGCACCCGATTCAGTACATTTCAGAATGATGTCAATTCCCAGCGCTTCACTGGTCGGTCAGGACTCAATTGTAACCCGTTTTACAGATAGTCTTTACAACGTGATTCGTGATGGGCAATTGTTTGCCGATGTGGCCAACAGCCTCAATCCAAACTCTAACGGTGGAGATGTGGGATGGGCAAGAGAGATCGATCTTGCATCATTTGGTTCCGAGATGGTGGACGCAGTATTCAACAGCCCTGTAGGCGAGTTGGTAAAGTTGTCACTGCCGGGTCAACAGGTTATTGTTCAGATAGAAGAGAGAACTCAGCCGGTGAACAAGTACAAGTTGGCCATCATCGACATGCCAGTGATTGCCAGTGATAAGACCTCGAATAACATTGACAATGAACTGAATCAGTTTGTATCAACACCCGAGGTAGGAAGCAAATTTAATGAACTGGCATCCGAAAAGGGGTACATGGTGATGCCAAACATGACTGTTTCGGCAAATGAATTCACATTGGCACAGATACCCGGTTCACGACAAGTGATTACCTGGGCTGCCAGAGAGAAGAAGCCGGGCAGCGTGAAGAAGTTCGACCTTACGAACCTGCGAGTGGTAGCACGTGTAGATCAGGTGATCCCTGCCGGTACAGCACCCCTCTCAGAGGTTTCATCAGGCATCAGGTCACAATTGTTGAATGAGAAGAAGGCAGAGATGATTGTTGCCGACCTGAAAGCTAAAAACCTCACAACCTTGGATGCATATGCCGATGCGATGAACAGTCGTATCGATACTGTTCGATTTGTCAACTTCAATACACAGAACATTACCGGGCTGGGATATGAGCCAGTATTGAATGCCCTCTCTGCCTTTGCACCTCTCAACAAGGTGCAGGGTCCCTACAAGGGAAACATGGGTGTCTTTGTGTCACAAGTGACCAATCGCACCCAGGGTACTGAGAGCTATGATGCCGAAACAGAAAAGAATAGCATGATGAACGAGAAGGCTTATCGTCTGCAGATGCAGTCGGTGGAGATATTGAAAGAGAAACTGGGTGTTGAAGACAACCGTTTCCGTTTCTTCTGATCTCATCTTCCGGTGAATCAAGCAGAAAAAGGGCTGGCCATATGGCCAGCCCTTTTTTCGTCTGTAACTTTGAGGTAGTGATGTTACTGCACTACGATACATCCCTTTTGTTCCAGCTGCAGGGTTTTGCTGGGCTGGTCACACACTTCGGTAGGGCCGAAATATTGAATGGGACCGGGGTATACATAGTCGGTTTCTACTGCCCACTTGTCGCGCTGGCTTACAAAGTAGTTGAATGGCTCACCGTCGAGCTCAACCAGAGCTTTCTGTATTACCGGTTTCATTTCACCGTGACGTCTTTCCATGTTCATCATCATGGTGATGGGTATCCCACCTGCAATCCACTCAGCAGCGGGAGCTGTTGTGTTGCGTACTGATGACATGTAACCTGTCTTACCGGCGGCTACCAGCATGGAAGCAGTGTATCCCAGAGAGTAACAGTAGTCCGCATCATAATTGGAGGGGGCGGCGCAGCGACCTTCGTAGCCAAAGAAGTGGGTGATGGTGGCAAATTTACCGTTGTATTTACCCTCTTTCTTCCACTCATTCAGTTTGTTCTTTACCATTTCGGCCAGGAGCTTCTCTGTTTCGATAAGCGACACCTGTACGTTGCCGTGCGGGTCACGATCGAGGGTGAGCTGGCGGGCTACCGATTCTGGCAGGCTGGCATAGATCTCAGCGTTTTCGTGTGACAGTTTGCTGATGATATAATCGCGTTTACCTGAACGACGTACCAGATCGAATTCTTCCTGGTTGTGTGCCAGGAAGTCGTTCAACTCGCTGATCAGTTTCTTCATGGCGGGGATGAACTCGATCAGTCCTTCGGGGATGATTACGGTTCCATAGTTCAGTCCTCTCTCCGCACGTTTGGCAATTACGGCTGCGATGTCGTCAATGATCTGATCGAGCGACAATCCCTTTGCTTCTACCTCTTCAGAAACGATGCAGATGTTGGGGTGTGTCTGCAGCGCACATTCGAGTGCGATGTGGGAGGCTGAGCGACCCATTACCTTGATGAAATGCCAGTACTTGCGTGCCGAGTTGCAGTCGCGCTGGATGTTGCCGATCAGCTCTGAATAGACTTTACAGGCAGTGTCAAAACCGAATGAGGTTTCGATTTGCTCATTCTTGAGGTCCCCGTCGATTGTCTTGGGACATCCGATTACCTGTACACCAGAGTTGATTGAGGCGTAGTATTCAGCCAACACGCAGGCGTTGGTATTTGAGTCGTCACCACCAATGATCACCAATGCTTTGATGTCCAGTTTCTTTAGGATTTCCAGTCCCTTGTCGAATTGTTCCTTACTCTCCAGCTTGGTGCGTCCCGAGCCGATGATGTCAAAGCCACCTGTGTTACGGTACTCGTCGATGATTTCCGCCGTCAGTTCTTTGTACTGATGGTCGACCAGTCCGCCTGGCCCCAGAATGAACCCGTAGAGTTTGCTCTCCTGATGCAATCGTTTGATGCCGTCGAAAATGCCGGCAATCACATTGTGTCCACCAGGGGCTTGTCCACCGGAGAGTATTACTCCCACGTTGTATGGTGTGTCGGTACCCTGTTCGCCGGCACTCCCCGAGAAGGTGACAATCGGCATTCCAAAAGTGTTTGGGAACAGTTTGGCAATCTCCTCCTGGTCCCGTACCGATTGTGTTGCGGCTCCCTCCTGAATTTTCACGTTACCCTTCAATCCTTCGGGCATCTTGGGCTCATAAGCGGCCCTCGCAATTTGTAAAGCGCTTTTTGTCATTAGAATAAATTTTATGATGTTGATTACCTATTTTCTGTGGAGTATGATTTGAAGCATCAAAAATAGCACTTTTTGTTGGTTTAAACGAACAATTTCGCCATCTTTACCATTTATATCATTATTCTCACAGCAGTATTTATCGATGAATGCCAAAAACGAACTAGGTAACATGGACATTGAAGCCATTGAGGCTTTGTATCAGAAATATAAGGAATCACCCGAGGCGGTAGAAGAAAGTTTTCGATTTTTCTTTCAGGGATTTGATTTGGCTGTTGCTCATTATCCCACAAAACCTGGGATGACGAATGAGTTGAACGGACATTCACCCAAGGAGATTGCCGTGATGCGATTGATCAATGGATATCGGCGGCGTGGCCATCTCTTCACCAAAACCAATCCTGTGCGTACCCGCCGCAGTTATTCCCCCACACTGGACATCGAAAATTTCGATCTCTCGGAGAGCGACCTCGATACCTTGTTCGAAGCTGGCAAGGAGGTAGGTCTGGGCAGGACAACCCTACGCAACATCATTGCATGTTTGGAAACCACTTACTGCAAATCGATAGGGGTGGAATATCGCTACATGACCAAGCCGGAAGTCGTGCAGTGGTTGCAGGTGAGGATGGAGAGCTGCCGGAACAGCGAGACATTCACGAAGGAGGCGAAACTGCAGATCCTTGACCGACTGATTGAAGCGTCCGGTTTCGAGGATTACCTGCACAAGAAGTTTGTCGGTCAGAAACGTTTCTCACTTGAAGGTTCCGAGTCAATCATCCCGGCTCTATCAGCGATGATTGCTCATGCGGGTCCCTACAACGTGAATGAAATGGTATTGGGAATGGCTCACCGGGGACGGCTCAATGTGCTGACCAACATCATGAAGAAACCCTACTCGCAGGTGTTCCGCGAGTTCAACGCCCAAAACTATGAGGAGGAGATCAAGTATGGTGATGTGAAGTACCACCTAGGGTACAACAATACCATCGACTATGAGGGGCGCACCATCTCCATCAGTCTAGCTCCCAATCCGTCTCACCTGGAGACTGTCGGACCTGTGGTGCAGGGCATTTCACGTGCCAAGCTGGAGAATGAACATGATTTCACCGATGATGCCGTACTGCCCATTCTGGTGCACGGTGATGCCGCTATTGCCGGTCAGGGAGTGGTCTATGAAACCATTCAGTTTTCAAAGCTGCAGGGCTACAAGACAGGTGGTACCATCCACATCGTGATCAACAACCAGGTTGGATTCACTACGAGCTATCTGCAGGGGCGTTCCAGCACATACTGTACCGACGTTGCCAAGGTGACACAGTCGCCAGTGTTCCACGTGAATGGTGATGACATTGAGGCAATGGTCTATGTAGCGAAGCTGGCACTTGAGTTCCGTCAGATGTTCAACATCGATGTCTTCATCGACCTGCTCTCTTATCGCAAGTATGGTCACAATGAGGGTGATGAGCCTCGTTTCACACAGCCGGAGTTGTATGACATCATCGCAAAACATAAGAATCCACGTGATATCTATGCTGAGAAACTGATTGGGGAGGGGGTGATTACACGGGAAGCATTCAATGAACGTGTGGATGCTTTTCACCAGAGACTTGAGGAGGATTATGAAGCATCACTTTCTACCAATCGGCTTAACCTGCAACCGTTCTTTGCCAGCAAATACGAGGGAATCCGTATGCCGGAGACGGCTGATTTCGATCAGACGACAGATACCCGAATCACGAAAGAGCTCTTCCTGCGATTGGCAGAACGGATTACAACTCTTCCTGCAGATAAGAAATTTTTCAACAAGACCGTGCGTCTGTTTGCCCAGCGTGCTGCCATGATCAGTGAAGACAAGTACGACTGGGCCATGGGTGAGTTGATGGCATATGCCTCTCTGGCATGGGAGAAGCATACGGTAAGGCTGAGTGGACAGGACTCCGAAAGAGGTACCTTCTCACACCGTCATGCCGAGATCATTACCGAAGACGGCAAAGGAAAATATTTCCCTCTTAAAAACCTTGGGGGTGACCAGGCTGCCGTACGTGTTTACAATTCACCACTCAACGAGTATGGGATCCTTGGATTTGAATATGGCTACGCGCTGGCACATCCTGACGGACTCACCATCTGGGAAGCTCAGTTTGGTGACTTTTACAACGTGGGACAAGTGATCGTGGACCAATACATTGCTGCCGCCCAGGAGAAGTGGGGCATCAAGTCGGGTCTGGTGATGCTGCTGCCCCATGGTTACGAGGGACAGGGCGCCGAGCACTCAAGCGGCCGCATGGAGCGGTTCTTGACTCTTTGCGCCAATCTCAACCTGCAGATGGTAAACTGCACCACTCCTGCCAACCTTTTCCATGTGTTGAGGCGTCAGCTCCATCGCGATATCCGTGTGCCGCTGATTGTTTTCACACCCAAGAGCCTTCTCCGTCATCCGGAGTGTGTCTCTTCCCTTGATGAGTTTACCGAAGGGAACTTCCAAGAGGTGATTGGAGATCATCTTTCCGGTGATCGCTCGAAGGTGAGGAGGATTCTTCTCTGTAGCGGTAAAATTTACTATGAACTGGTGGCTGCAGGTCGTGAGGCGGCAAAAGAGGATGTTGCAATCATCCGGATCGAACAGCTCTATCCTTTCCCTGAGAAGCAACTGCATGAAATAATATCGCGCTATCCCTCAGATGTTGAATTGGTATGGGTACAAGAGGAGCCGCTTAACATGGGTGCTGCCTCTTTTGTGAAGCAGCAGATGGGCGACTGCCATCTACGGCTTATTGGGCGGGCTGCCAGCGGTGTTACTGCCGAAGGGCTGACGGCGCAGCACAAGATTAACCAGCATGTGATCATTCAACAGGCTATTGACACCTCAATCCATTGAGGTAGTTTCATCTCAAAATCAACTTCATTCAATCCATCTCAATTAAAGAATAATGGCACAAGTAGAGATCAAAATACCAAGTCCCGGAGAATCGATCACTCATGTAGAACTGACGCGCTGGCTGGTAGCCGACGGGTCTATAGTTAGGAAAAACAGCGAGATTGCCGAACTGGAATCGGAAAAGGCAACCCTGATGCTGATTGCTGATGAAAGCGGAAAAATTACTTTCAACGCTCCTGAGGGGGAGATGCTGGAGGTGGGTGCGGTCGCATGCGTAATTGATACCTCTGTAGTTCCGGAAGAGACTACAGTAGAAGAGGCTCACGCGGTAGATGCATCTGTTGACGGTTCATCCGAAGCAAAGGTGGAAAAAGTAGTGAGCACGGAGCCGGAAAAGGAGGTTGTAACAGCTGAAAAGAAGGCGACAACCCTTTCGGAGAGTACTGCTTACGACGGGGTTAAGGTTACACCGTTGGCTGCGAAGATGATGGAGGAGAACGGCCTTTCTGTGGAGGATGTGATTCAGGGTCTCCGTCGTCTCAGGGGTGAAGATGTGGAGGCAGCGATGTCTGCCGGTAATCTTCACAATCCCGTAGGACTGCGTCAACCGGTGAGCAGGGAGAGCCGCAGTGAAAGGCTGAGCTCATTGCGTCGCAAGCTGAGCGAGCGTCTGGTATCGGTGAAGAATGATACAGCCATGCTCACCACTTTCAACGAGGTGGACATGAAGCCGATAATGGATCTTCGCAAGCGTTATCAGAACAAGTTTGTAGAGAAGCATGGCATCAAATTGGGGATGATGTCCTTTTTCCTCAAGGCATGCGCTGTTGCTTTGCGTGAGTATCCCAACGTGAATGCAATGATGGATGGTGAGAATCTTGTAACATACGATTATGCCGATATTTCAGTGGCGGTGAGTGCACCCAAGGGTTTGATGGTACCGGTGATCCGCAACGTGGAGAGCCTCACCCTGGCAGAGATTGAAAAAGCCATTGCGGAGGTGGCTGAGAAGGCACGCAACGGCAAGCTTTCCATCCCCGAAATGACCGGTGGAACCTTCACCGTGACCAATGGTGGTGTCTTCGGCTCGATGATGTCGACACCGATCATCAATCCGCCACAGTCGGCCATCCTGGGAATGCACAATATCCTGGAGCGGCCGGTAGCCATAGACGGTCAAGTAGTGATCCGCCCGATGATGTATGTGGCGTTGTCGTACGACCACAGGGTGATTGACGGCAAGGATTCGGTAGGTTTCCTGGTACGGGTAAAGCAATTGCTGGAGAGTCCGCTTGAGATACTGTTCAGTGGTAGCAGCGGGGAGAAGGCACTGCTGGATATTTAATCAGCAGTATGAGGCCTTTAAGGCCTCATATGTAACGCTACCCTTGTTTATACGAGGGTACAATAACCTACTCTGACCGACCTACAATGGTGAAGCGGGCAAATTTGAGCAGTAGCTGTTTCTTGCCGGCCGATTCAAAATCGACGAAAGCGCGTCGGTCACTGCCTCCCATTTCGATTGTGGTGACCACTCCTCGTCCAAACCTTTCATGCTCGATGAGATCCCCTTCCTGCAGCTCTTTTGCCTCTTTCGAAAGAGGGATGGTTGAGTTAGTCTGTTCCAAGGGAATTGCCTTTTTCGTTGGAGTGAAGGTACGTTCTTTTTCCATTCGTTGTTCCCTCATCGATCCCCAGAAATCATCTACCTCCACTGTGCGAGCCACACTGGAGACAGTCTGCTTGTCCATATCTAGATAGGCGGGTTCGATATCCTTAAGGAAACGACTCTCCCGTGCCGGGTTGGTCTGTCCGTTTCGAAAGCGACTTTTGGCATAGGTGATGGTGCATGACTCCTTCGCGCGGGTCAAGGCTACATAGAAGAGACGTCGCTCCTCCTCCAGACCCCGCATCTCTGAGCGTGCCATCGAAGAGGGAAAGAGGTCCTCTTCCATCCCCACCACGAAGACATGGCTGAACTCGAGTCCCTTGGCAGAGTGAACCGTCATGAGGGTCACCTTCTCATTCTCAGCCTCCCGGTCGGTGTCCTGGTCTGTGAGCAGCGAGACCTCCGAGAGAAAATCGGCCAGCCTGTTCTGCTCCTCTCCCTGTTCCTGTCGTGTCGACACAAACTCGCTCATGGCATTGAGCAGCTCCTGTATGTTCTGGGTGCGGCTCATCCCCTCGGGGGTCATGTCCTCGTAGGCTTCGGCAGCGATGCCGCTCTTGCGAATCACCTCCTGTGCCAGTTCAAAAGCATTGAGGCTCTTGTTCTGTTCGAAGAATCCATTGATGAGAGCATGGAATTTTTCAATCTTCTTTGCCGTACCGCTATGTACATCCAGTGAGTAGTCGGATGGTGCGGCCACAACCTGCCAGAGACTCACCTGTTGTTGGCTTGCCGCATAGGAGATCTTACTGACCGTCACATCGCCAATGCCGCGGGAGGGGTAGTTAATGATGCGGCGGAATGCCTCCTCGTCGTTTGGATTGACGATCAACCGGAAGTAGCTGATCACATCCTTGATCTCTTTTCGCTGATAGAAAGAGAGGCCTCCATAGATTCGGTAGGGTATGTTGTTCTTGCGCAACGACTCTTCGAAGATACGCGATTGAGCATTGGTACGGTAGAGAATGGCGAAATCGCTGTATGGGATATGTTTCTCGAACCGCATCCGGTTGATCTTGTTGGCGACGATCAGTCCCTCTTCGAAATCCGAGAAGGCACTCTTCACCTCAATCTTCTCCCCCACGTCGTTGGTGGAAAAAACCTCCTTGAAGATTTGCTCGCTGTTCTTCTTGATGAGACTGTTGGCGGCATTCACGATGTTCTGCGTGGAACGGTAGTTCTGTTCCAGCTTGAAGATCTTCGTCTCGGGATAGTTGGATCTGAACTTCAGTATGTTATCGATATTGGCACCCCTGAAGGAGTAGATGCTCTGGGCATCGTCACCCACCACGCAGACACGGTGGTGTTTGTCTGCCAGTTGTTTCACGATGAGATGTTGTGCGAAGTTTGTATCCTGATACTCATCCACCAGGATGAACTGAAATTGGTTGCGGTAGCGCTCCAGGATCTCTGCATGGTCGCGGAAGAGAATGTTGGTATACATCAGCAGGTCGTCGAAGTCCATGCTGTTTCCTGACCGTAACCGTTGCTGGTAGCGACTGTAGATTTCACTGATAGCCGGCCGGTGTGCCTGTCGGTCGTATTCGAGCAATTCGCTGTTGCCGGCATACATGGCAGGGGTGATCAGACTGTTTTTCGCCCTGGATATCTGGTTGTGTACGCTTCCGGGCTTGTATTGCTTGTCGTCGAGCTCCATCTCCCGTATGATCAGCTTGACAAGGTTCTTGGAGTCGGAGGCATCGAAGATGGTGAAGTTCGACTGAAAGCC
>Ga0209510_1003421_pt1 | contig 14987 bp, 20 predicted proteins | sample BiotimSIPDNA_FD_185749 | JGI IMG/M metagenome (GOLD analysis project Ga0209510, IMG submission 185749) | Anaerobic biogas reactor microbial communites from Washington, USA - Biogas_R1 time_0 SIP DNA (SPAdes) (version 2) | ecosystem: Engineered > Bioreactor > Anaerobic > Unclassified | place... | reverse complement strand
GTTCCGCAATCTTGGCAAGAACTGCGGAACCTTTAATTTTTAATGAAATTTATTTGATTGAGTTATTGTAGTCTTTCAGTAACTACTTAATTTGTCGAACAAGACGTAGTCCTTGATACAGCTTGCTTGCAAAGCCATCATCATCACAGTGATTTCTTACATTTAATTCATCAACAGAGGATGTTAAAAAACCACCTTTGCAGGATGAAACCTCATTATGGAACAAACTTTTGCCAGGTAACATCACTCTTTCGCAAACAAGTCCAAGCACATCATACAAGCCATAATCATTGGACTTTAGCATTCCCACAGGGCGAGATTTTTGTTTCCAAAGACCACAGGAATGTTTTAGAGTGACTTTATTTACAAATTTATTTTTGTCTAGATTTGAATAAAAATCATCGCTTTCTTGAACACCAAACCAAGCATATTGAGATTTTCTTGTAGAATCATTCAAGTTTTTCTCACCATACGTTCCTGTGCCACCTCGAGAAAAAGCCATCCACTCATCATAATACGGCAAACGATAGCCATCAGCGTTTTCATCAATCACCACTTTTATGTTTTCTGCAACATTAGCAAAAAAACTTGTTCCATCAATATTGAAAGAACCATCCTTTTTATCAAAAGATCTTTTCATTGATTCCGTTTTTTTAAAAGAATATACCGGTTTAAAGCCATCTCGTAAACTTCTAACATTCGCATATATAAATGCATGATAAAGATGTACTCGAATGGCAGCGGAATCATGAGCATCGCAATATTCGTTCTTTTTCATGAGCATTTTCTTATCGATCCAAAAATTATTGTTATCATCTAAATTTTTGTTTTTCTGTACAGGAATCGAATCCCACAACGCATGAACAAATTCACAATCTGTGACCTTATATTTATCAACAGCAAGAATTTTTTCTATACGTACTCGCCTTATAGGATCTTTATAGACACAATTACCTGATTTCGTTCGTAAACAATGCAAATCTGTTCCTATTAGATGTTCTTGCGTTGTCAAATCAACATATTTCATACCCACAAGAAGATTGAACGTATGCACATTACCCATGTTGGTTACATACCAAATCTTTCCACTTTTCACATAATTGCCAGAATTTAATTGAATACAATTATTTTCTTTTTTAAAAGAAAAGCCTGTTCCTTTCCACATACCATCATGAGCATCATCTGTGCAAATAGTATAGTCAGTATTCTTTTCCATTTCAAGCCACGCGACGGAATCTTTAGAAGAAATATTAAATGTATCCTGAATGGCATAAACAGACTCCCCGCCATGACCTTTTTGCATGCGATCCTTTTTTACTAAGGCTTTGGGACCTTTAGTTCGATTTGCATTATCTACTTTTGTGCCATCAACTTCATATAGGTTCACCTTTGTAGCTAACGCAATAGAAGATTGGACCTAGTGACTTTTTAATAGATAGCATTTCTGAAATCATACTCATTTATTGATTGTTTAAATATACTATCATTTTCGTATTGATAAGCAAAGATTATGCACAAAATTTTTCCAATCGATAAGCAACTGGAGTCTTATAACCAAGGCTACTATGAATGCGCTTCCGATTGTAAAATATTTCAATGTACTTAAAAACATCCTCTCTTACTTCATCAATGTTCGCGTAGGTCTTGCGATATATTAACTCCTTCTTTAGACTTGCGAAAAAACTTTCCATGGCTGCGTTATCATACGGGCAGCCAGGAGCACTCATTGAAGACGTGATCTTAAGTTCCTCTAACATATTCTTGTACCCCTTACTGCTATACTGGCTACCTCGATCAGAATGGAACACTACGCCTTCGTGCAGCCCCCTGATTGCAACGGCATTACCAAGTGCATTCTTCACAAGTTCGGTGTCAATGTTCTTGCTGATGGCGTAGCCAATAACTTCCTTATTGCAGAGATCGAGAACGACGGCCAAATAAACCCAACCAAGGTACGTTCGAATGTAAGTAATGTCACCACACCAATACTGATTCAGTCCGAACGGGGTAAAGTTACGCTGTATGATATTCGATGCAAACAGGCCATCACTCTTGCCAAGCTTGTAGGGCTTAAATTTTTTGCAGACCACAGCATAGAGCCCATTTTCACGCATGATACGGCGAAGCTTGTATTCGTTGACATCAACCTTACGATTATTAAGCTCGAAAAGCAGTTTGCCACACCCGTACACTCGGTAGTACTCTTCGAACACTTCACGAACAGACCTAACAAGTTTTTCTTCTCGGCATCGTTTCTCATTTCTTTTCATCTCTTGCCTTGACCACTGGTAATAGGAACACTGTAGTATTCCCAATGCCTTGCACATCTTGGCACGAGTGCCAGACTTTCACCTCGGTCATGCCAGAATGAAAACATTCTGTCGCGACACTCGGTTTTTTGTCAGTCTTACTGAATATTCCTTGCGACTCTGGTGAATCGCTTCACATTTCAGTCTCGTGGTCGCATAAAGATGTGCAGGGATTTCCAGAAATCCCTACGCCTCTATCATGTCCATTGGCAAGCAAGCTTGCCATGTCCACGATGTTCGGCTTGTAGATTTTTTTTTAAATTTCAACTGTCTCCTTCTCGTCAGCAAGTTCTTTTTCCCTCTGCTTCAGCTTACGTTCAAGATCTTTGTTCTTTGCAGCAAGCTCCTCGACTGATACTTTACGGATTCGTCGTTCTTCTTCGTAGGTTGGAAGATTGTTCTGTTTTCTGTATTCCTGTACCCACCTACATATCGTGTTTGGGTTAACTCCGATATCTTTGGCTATTTTAGTAGCGGATTTCTCACCTTTAAGGACGAGTTTTACCGTCTGTAGCCGCATTTCATCATTATAATGGACTCTTGACATTGTTTTTTCCTTTTTTGTTTGGAATGAAATGACTTCGTCATTTTGACTCTGCACCTCGGTCATAAAAACATGTAAACATGCTTTTGCGACTCTCGGTTTGGAAATCATTTAACAATGAATATGATTGCTTTATTTACCCTCTTATTAAATCACACCATGATCCAATTCAGGCTGACATCAGAAAGATAAACCGTCCCGGAATTTTTACCAAGATTGAATTCAAATCGGGCGTTGCTGACATTGCCCGACTGCATCGTGAAAGTCTTTGTTACGGTTCGTCCATTTACGGTCGCCGCAACTTCACCGAATTCGGCGAAAGCATCATAAGGGAAGCCGTCACGCCCGATGCGAACTTCTACATAGCGGCGGGCACTAACACCCTGTAGGTAAAACTTGACTTCGTATGTCTTACCAGCCTGTAATTCGATATTGCTGCGGGTCAGTTGAACATGCCAATAGCCCGACCCACACGGTAGTGTGGGGAACGCCCAAATAAAGAAGACGTATTACCTGGACATCACCAACTACGGCTGGTTGCCTGAACCGCTGAAGAACGCGATGCTCTGGATTCGCACTAGTGCCCCGACTGACCCTGCGAAGTTCGAAGCCTACAAGGCCTTCGCCCAGTCGATGACGCTGTTGCCCGAAAGCTTCGTGCCCAAGGCCGCGGGTGCCTCCCAGATGCAGCATATCCAGCTGTTCTGCTTCTGCATCGCCGTGGTCCACCTGAGTATCGCTCATATCTGGAACGTCTGCGTGCGTATCAAGCGCAAGGATTCCACGTTCATGGCGCAGGAGGGTTGGCTTATCGGCTGCTGGGTGATGTTCTTCCTTGCGTGCCAGATGGTGCTCGGTATCGATATGCCGAAGTTCGTCATCCCGATGTTCATCGTGAAAGCCGTTCTCCTGGTGCTCTTTACTGTGCCGCTGAAGCGCCTCAAACAGGACTTCATCAGCATCCCGATGCTCATGCTCGACGTGGTGAACAGCTTTACTGACGTGATCAGCTATATCCGTCTGTTTGCTGTGGGCATGTCCGGTGCAGCCATTGCCGAAGCGTTCAACGACATGCTCTCGCCGCTGTTCGGCTCCACTGTCGGTATCGCCGGGGCTGCCTTCCTGCTGCTCTTCGTACACGGCCTCAACATCGCGCTTGCGGTCATGGGCGTCGCCGTCCACGCCGTACGTCTTAACACACTCGAATTTTCAAATGGACTTGGCCAGGAATGGAGCGGATTCGCGTTCGCGCCCTTCGCCAAGCAGAAAAATTAAACCAAGGGATAATTCCCGCTACTTAATGAGGAAAAAACAATGGAACCGAATACAATGGTTACTCTCGCTACCGTGAGCCAGAAAGCGACTCAGCGTAAGCGAGTCGTGCTGGCGAGAGAACAACCAAAGGTTGTTCGGTCATTATAGGGGTGCTGCAGCCGCTCTCGGCATTGCTGCTATGGGCTCCGCCCTTGGTTGCGGAACGGCTGGTATGTCCGCCATCACCATGTGGAAGAAGGCTTATGCCCAGGGCAAGTCGGCCCTCTTCACCTTGCTGGTGTTCGTGGGTGCCCCGATTTCCCAGACGATTTACGGCATGTTGCTCATGAACTTCATCCTGAGCAAGGCTGCTGAATCCGGCTTTACCAGCCGTGCTGCCTCGGCGACGGTATCTTCGGCGGTCTCGGTATGATGGCTTCTGCCTGGTACCAGGGCAAGTCCGCGGCCGTGGCCTGCGACGCCCTCGGTGAAACCGGCAAGGGCATGGTGAACTACCCAGTGAGCCAGAAAGCGACTCGGCGTAAGCGAGTCGTGTTGGCGAGAGGACCAGCAACAAGGGCATTTTTTTAATGTGCATTTAGCTGGTCCGGTCGCTTGGGGTGCTCGGTATTGTGGAAACCGTGGCCCTGTTCGTTCTCGTGTTCTCCATGATGGTGCTTTAATCCAGCGAGGTAACACGTATGGATCAAGCTCAACTTTTAACGCTCGCGACTGTGAACCAAAAGCGACTCGTATTGACGAGTCGTGTTGGCGAGAGGGCTGGCAAACCATATATATCAAGCCTGCTTTTAGCCAGCCCGGTCTGTATGGGGCGCGGTGGCGGCCCTGGGCCTTGCCGCGGTGGGTTCTGCGCTGGGCTGCGGGACTGCCGGCATGGCGGCCATCGGGGCCTGGAAGAAGGCGTATCTCAAGGGTAAGAACGCGCTGTTTACGCTGCTCATCTTCGTGGGCGCGCCCATTGCGCAGACAATCTACGGCATGCTCCTGATGATGTACATCCTGAACAAGTCCCAGGCGGCTCCGGCCAACTGGGCTGCATACCTGGGTGTGGGCATCTTCGGTGGCATCGGCATGATGGCATCTGCCTGGTACGTGGGCAAGTCGGCGGCAGACGCCTGCAACGCCCTCGGCGAAACCGGCAAGGGCCTCGTGAACTACCTGATGGTCTTGGGCGTCGGTGAAACCGTCGCACTGTTCGTCATGGTGTTCTCCATGATGCTCGTGTCGTAAAATAAGGTGTCATGAGCGAAGTTTCCTAAGGTCGGTGAGCAGCCTGCCGAACCGCCGAAGGAAACGAAGTCGAAGAAACTCCTAAACAATGAAAATAGCGGGGCAATGCCCCGCATCCTTTTTTTATAATTGGACTGTGAAATAAATCTATGGACCGTAAAGACGAAATAATCTTGATTCAGGTGCGGCTTCTGCGGCTTGCCACCAAGACCTGGCATAAGGATATGTCGGAGGTTGCGAAGTTGTTTCGTCAGTACAAGGTCTATGACTTTATGCAGGACATGTACGAAGAGTTCCATGTGCAGGGTGATTCGGCAAGCCTCAATGAGGTTGAGACCTACCTAAAAAATCAAGGGGTGGCAGTATGAACGATATGGCGGCGTTTGTTCAGAATTCGTCCATGGAAGATAAAATTGAATTTGCCATGTGCTTGCTTGCGCAGATGTCCATACGCGATTTGATGGACAGGAATAATTGTGGCATGACAGACGCCGTTGCGGACTTTATGGAATCGACGACCGCCGTTTGCCTGTTTGACAAGGAAACGGGCCTTTGGGAAAATGGCCCCGATTACATTGTAGGCGAATACGAACAGGAAAAACGTCGGGCACTGGCCTAGATTTCTCTATGGATAAGGACAAAATTCAGCATAAGGAACTTGCCGCGGGCAGGTGGGCTGAAATGCCGCTTGCGCTCCAGATGTTGAACTTCGGCAGCGAAATTTCTCGTGCGAACCGCTGGAAATCCAAGGGCAACCAGAACCAGGTGGAAAGGGCGGTTGCCCGCGCATTGGAACTGATTGACTTGACCATAGACGCACAACGGGGCAAGCATAGCCTCAAAGAGTTTTTTCTTATGAAAGATGTAATTTGTGACTTTTACCTCGGCGAAAATATCTACAATTCCACAGGCGAACTAATCCAGCGGGATTTCGATATGTTCATACCTGGGGCTAAGAAGACCATTTAACACAATTTTTGCCTAAAAACCACCTACAATTGTGTAAAGTCGCTTCCGCATTTGCGGGAGCGACTTTTACATTGTGGGGGAGTTGCTTGAACTTTTGCTTTTGTTACAATGTCACTTGTGTTGAGCTGCGGGGGCAAATGTCCGGGCGGTTTTGCCACTTGTGCAAAACGGCCCGGTCTTTTGCCGGAATGCCTTTTATACTTATGCGAAGGAGCCTGAACATTTGGCCGAGCACCTTCACCGCTTAGGTGATGGTGCTGGGGCATTTGCAGGAGCAGCATTTACAAAGTGAGGTTCATGCTAGAGCGTTTGCCGGAGCGGCGTTACCACGGTGATGAAGTTGCTTGGGCTTTTGTGCGAGTGGTTTCACCACTTGTGCAAAGGTCCTCGGACAATTGCATAAGCGCTTTCTCTACTTGTGCAAAGGCGTTTGGACATTTGCGGGAGTAGTTTTTACAAGGTGAAGTAGGTGCCTGGACTTTTGCCGGGGCGTGTTGCATTCTTGTGTAAAGGGACTCGGGCAAATGTCCGAGGGGCAACACTACTTATGCAAAGGCACTTGATCATTTGCTGGAGCGGCTTCACCACTTGTGCAAAGGTGCTTGCACTTTTGCGGAAGCTGCATTTACAAGGTGACAAAGGTGCTTGGACATTTGCAGGACCTCCAACCACATTTTTGGGCTGCTTTTCGGGGCTTTTGCCCCCTTACCACCAGAGTTTCAGGCGCAAGTAGTCGATTGCCTGGTGCGAAAGAATCCACCAGAGGGTGCGCTTGCCCGCGAAAATCTTTGCGATACCAGTCATGCCAGGGCGGAACCACGGGGGAGTCGCCCGCACGAACTCGCCGCGCACGGCGAAGGTGTTCTCCTGGTCCTTGACACTTGCCGTCGGGTTCATGAGCGTGGTGCGGAACCTGTACACGTAATCGGGACGGCTCTTGATGGCCATGAAGCCCTCGCCGCCAAGCCGCACGTTGTTCACTTCGAGTTCGCTCACGTCGGCCTCCATGTAGATTTCTTCGATGGATGCCAGCTGGAACAGCTCGCCGCCCTGGTTCACATGCGACCCCACGCGCTTTTGCAGGTCGCCCTCGATGACCACCGCGCTGTCCGATTCGCAGCGCACCACCGAGCGAGAGAGCTTGTAGCGCACCGTCTTTAATTTCGCCAATGTCTGCGAGAGCTTGGCCTGCTGTATGCGCAGGTCGGCCAGCTGCCTGTTCGCCTGGGCCTTCTGTATTTCGCGGCGGTTGTCCTGTTCCTGGGCCATCAGGTCGGCCTCTTCTAGCTTGAGTTCCTTCTGGTCGAGTCGCAAGAGCTCGTCGCCCTTGTACACGATGTCGCCCGGCTTCACCTTCACGCTCTGGATGAACCCGTCGAAGGGGGCGCTCAGGTAGGTGATGTGGTCGGTCTTGAGCATGGCCGGGGCGCTTACCCTGTAGGGGATGGGCACCAGTGCCGCGAAAAGCACGAACGCCGTAAGCAGAATGCCCAGCAGTTTTGCCCAGGTGTGTTCGTGGCCCAGCAGCTTGGCTAACCCCTCCCGCGCGGCCCGGGCGAACCTCTTGCCGAACCAGCCGCTCTTGCGGTAGAGTTCGTCTATCCTTGCGCTAGTGAGCGTAGCGACCAGGTGGATCTGGGCGGACTCCTCGTCGTCGAAGGGGTGGGCCCCGCGTTCGCAGGTGATTACCGCGATGGTCTCTTCGCCCCGCCTTACCGGGACCGAGAGCATGTGCCCCACGCCGTAAGTCTTGCTGTAGTACTCGTGGATTCGGGTGGCGAGCGGGGTGCCGCCGTCCGGGGGCGGGTAGGCTATGCTGGCGTCCTGTTCGTAGGCCTCTTCCATGGCGCACTCCAGGTCGCGCACCACCTGCATCTTGCCCTCGAAATGGTCGGTGTGGCTTATGGCCGCGAGCACCACGTAGTCGTGCTTGACCATGCCGATGCTCACCCTTTCGGCGTGGTGGCGGTCGGCGATTTCGCCCGCGAGTGCGAGTGCCGCCGTCTTGAAAGTCTTCGCCTCGCCGACAACCCGCACGATGTCCAGGACCTCGTTCATTTGCCCGATCTTGGAACTGGTGGTGCGCAGGGCGTTCTGCAGCGCCTTGATTATGGCGCCCTGGTCGAACTGCGGCTTTTCCTGGTTCTGTGCGGTCATTGGACTTTCGGTTAGGGTGTGGTTTGGGTGGAAATAATAGTAAAACGAATTTGTGTTACGAAAATAGGTTGCCAGAATTGTTTTTGATTTCTGTTGTAATTACGGCCAATCTTTTTTCCGTATTGCCTTTTTCGCCTTTTTTTAGTTCATTACCATCAATGTCTGTTTTTATCATGAAGTTGATGTTCCGGGGAGATAAGTGAATTGATTTAATGATTATCAAATCGGGACGGTACGTCTTTTTGACAAGTTCAAGAGCTAAAAGAGCTTTTTGACCGAATGCAATTGCATATTTTGTTGTTAAAAGATCCCTGTTAAGGCGTGCAATATTGTTTGAATCTACGATTTCTTCATTGCTTGCTTCACTCCGCTCTGTTTTGCGTTTGTATTCAATTTTATCCCAGGCGTTGGTTATTCCGATTAAAGATCGTTTGAGGCGAAATCCTTGAAAGTGTAAATGTTTAAGAATAAAGTCTAGCGCTTTGCCTGTTTTACCAGCACAGGGCAGTCCCTTTTTTTCTTCAAATCGACCAGGACAGGAGAATACGGCTGTGATTGCTGTAGAACTGTTCAAATTTTCGAAATAGGGATGATGTTTCATTTCCATTCCTTTTAAGACAGATTAGGGGCTAGTTTACTAGCCCCTATATTTTATTTCAATAGTTCTGCGATGATTCTTGCCTGAACATCGGGATTCATTTCGATGTACATGGTGCCACCGCGCATGAAATCGTATTTATCCTGAAGTCGGCCAAGCCATAGCCAGTTACTTTGCCTTGTTGCGTGGAATTTCCAGGCGACTTCCCTTGCGTAGCCAAGATTATCGGTTTCGCTAGGTTGTAGAATCCTAGAAGATGTTACGAGGCCGATGGCCTTGATATAAAGCCCAGCCTTGGGACTGAACGACTTAAGGAAGACTATGTCCCCTATATTTATCTGGCGGAGCATTTCGTGAAACGCCGGAGCGTCCTTGCTGTTCCAGCCAATACAGGCGATGCCTTTGCTGATGAAGGTTGATGTGTGGTCTTCTGTGCCGCTAGAATATGCGGCTCCAATACCATAAAACATATTTTACCTCTCTAATAAATTTAGGTATAGGATTCTGTTAATGGAGCGAACCCTGTTCCACAATTTCGTGGTATTACAATCAGCTCGCTAGCCTATGGCTATAATAGAAAAAATTGGGTGTAATGGCAAGGGGGTAGAAAAAAGAACCCTGCTTGTAGCAGGGACCTGAAAAGTGAATCGTTCAAACTGTATAATCAATTATATTTTTTGAGAATTAATCGCTTGTTTTATGCGTTCAGATATCTATTGAATAACTGGCTAGCCTTAAACATAAATTTTACTATATCTTTCATTCCCATATTCTCTATTGTCGTCTTTATTGCGGCTGTCTGGTTTATGTCCTCTCTCTCTGGTTGCATATTCCAGTTAATATTTGTTGGTGATAAGATATCGTAAGTATCTATATTTGTGTAAGTAGGTAGTTTGTATGATTTTGTACCTAATACGATTTTAGATATTTTCCCGTTGTAAACACCTCCGTTAGCACAAATGTTTCCGTTTCCGTCAACGTAGGCAAAGTTGTTGAGTTCGTTAATAGAAACACTGGTTACGCCGAGTTCTATGGCCTGTTTTAGTTCTTTGAGTTCTTCGTCTGTCATATGATTTCCTTGTTTCTGCAAATTCAACATTGAATTTGTCAAAAAAAATATAAGCATTATGTTTTTGAAAGAAACTCAAATTTCAGCGGTATACAAAAAAATCGGACTGCGGGGCGGGGTGTGGGGTGAATAAGGGGTTTTTTACCCCCATTTGGGGCGTTTGGGGCTGGAAAAGATTACTTCTTTATTATTTTTATGTTTAATTGGACCGCTTTTGCGGTAGGAGTTGTTATTCTATGGATGCGGCTAAACTGGACCAATTGAAGGATGTCCTGAATCGGGTATGGGCCGAGGACACCTGTTATCCTGGTTCGTGGAATAAGGATATCCCATGCAAGGGACAATGTGAGCCGACGGCATGTGTCGTGCAGGATTTGTTTGGCGGTGATATTTACAAGATTGTCGGCGACGAGTCAATCGGTGCTAAGGGCGCGCATTTTTTCAATGTTATTGATGGCAAAATTGTTGACCTGACTGCCGCTCAGTTTGACGGTCCTGTTGCCTATGGAAAGGGCAATAAGGTGGAAGGACTTGCTCTTCGACAGCTGAGAACTCATAGCCGATTTAATCGAAAGCAACGCTATGAAAACCTGAAAAGAAGGGTTGCCGAGGTAATGGATTATCCTGGGGTCGTAGCTCGTGGCTTAAATGCTGAGGGGAAATAAAAGGCTGTTTATGACGAAACAAGAATATATCCAATCCTTGAAGAAAGAAGTTGAACAGTTTCATCCTTTTTTAAGGGACCGGCTTTTTGCGGCTATGCAAAAAGAGACTGCTATTGATTCCTATGATTATACGCATGGAAATAATGAACAAGGTGCGGACTTTATAGTGATAACCCGTGATGGGGTTACAAAAAAAGAAATAGCTGTAGCGGTGATTGTCAAGTCCGGTTCTATTACGAATTCTCTTGAGACCGTTGAACGACAGATTTCTCAATCAAAAACAGACAAAAAAAATCAAGATGGCGAAGAATTTTCTGTCCGCAGATTTTGGGTGATTACAAATAATACCATCTCAAAGAACGCAAGAGACTATATAAAAGATAAGTTTAAAAACTTGAATATTGAATTTTGGGATTATCAAGAAGTAGTTAGATTAAGTGATTTGTATATGGGTGATGATTGGTTGGAACCGCATCATTCGACAAATACCTTCTTGCAGACGAAACGGCAATATTTTGTGGATATGATGTCAAGGAATTCCCTTGCCCAAAATTTAGGAGAATTCTCTTTAAGACAAACTGTTGTTGAACGAAAGGCCGAATACAATAGCAATCAGCAGAAGAATGACCCGCCAAAGAAGGTAAATGTCTTGGAGTGCGCCAAAAAAAGGAAAATGATTCTGCTTGAGGGGGGATTTGGTTCTGGCAAAACTCGCATGCTCCATCAGATTGGCCTTGATTTGTGTGACCAAAAGAATGATGAACACCCGTTGATTCCGATTTATTTGACATATCAGGATTTATGCACCAAATATAGACTCGATGCAGACGAAGTTGTTCTCAATGAAATAGAAAAGAGCGTTCAGGATGAACTGCAAGATGACGGTCAGTATCTGTTCCTTATAGATGGCGTTGACGAAGCGAACTTTCCTGATCGTGAAAAAGCTGAAAAGTTATTCAAGTTTTATCAAAAAATAGAATCGAAAAATGTGAATGCGGTCCTGGCGACTAGAAACATAACGCCGCTATTTCAAAAAGAAGAAAGACTTAAGAGCGACTGTCGTGTATTGGAAATACGTCCTTTATCTACAACAGAAATAATCCGCTACATTTTGAATGTTTGCAAAAGAGAAAATCTTTCGAATAGGGTGTTCTCGGATTTAAGCAGTAATGATTTGCTTAAAGATATTGCGAAAATCCCCATTACGGCGATTCTACTTGCTCAGATATTAAAAAACGATGTGAAAGATTTGCCATCTACATTGCCCGAACTTTTCCAGAAATTTGTAGAGTTGTCTTTGGGAAGATGGGATGTCGAAAAGGGCTTGCTAGCCCAAAAACAGTATGAAGCTCTTGATGCTATTGCGACCGATATTGCAATATACATGTTCGACAACTCCCTTACGCAAATAGGCGAAGATGAGGCGAAAGGGTTCTTTGTAAAATATGTAAATGAGCGCAACACCGGATTGGTTGTTGAGCTACTATATAGACATTTAGTGGATAATTCTGGCATTGTGACGGTATATGATGGATGTTTTTCGTTCAAGCACCGTGCAATTCTGGAATTCCTGTATGCTAGAAGGAAGGCTCTGGAAAAGACACTTCCTATCAACAAGCAAATGCTGACTCTGAATTGGCAAAATGTCTATTATTTCTATTACGGATGTCTGAAAGATTGCCCTAATGAAATTAAGGCGTTCAAGGATCTCGAATGCAGTAACACGTTTGAAAAAATGATGAAGCTGTTTTTTGCGCCGAATTTCCTTTTGGCAGCATACAATACACCATATGATGTTATATCTGAAACTTTGTCTAGCGCATTCAATGAGTCTGGTCACATCTATCTTGAAATGAAAAAGGATGCCGATTGCCCATTTTTGCGCTTTTCGGAGATGAATTTTCTGTGGTTCTTCCAAATGCTGATGAGGAATCTATATTCCTACAATTTCTTCAGAGATGCCATAGAAAAATATCTGGTGGATTTAGACTCGAATAAAATTACCGAACCCGATGCTTACACGCTGTTCTTTATTTCTATGATTCGCGTGACATTAAAAATCGACAAGCCAACAGATTTCTTGTTCGATATGCAAAATAAGTTGCCTGCCCAAATTAAGCTGGGGCTTTTCCATGAAGTTAAATCCGAGAAGGACCTGTCGGAAAAAGCGACGACTTACATTAAGAAGATGACAAACAAATTGAAAAGAGATGGCTTTGCCGATAAGAGATTTTTGAATAATCTTTATAATGAACCTTTAACAATCAAAGCAAAGAAGAAAGTTTAATAACAGGAGTACTAAAAGATGAACAAGTTCAAGACACTACTTTTCTTAGCCGTGTTTGGCGGAATAGGCCTTTGGGGCTGCGATGATTCGTCGTCGGCCTCTAGCAACGGACCGGATGAAAATGCTGCCGTTGAATCGTCCTCAAGTGTAAGGGACGCTGACCCCGCAGACGAATCCTCCTCATCGGTAGATAAGAAGTCTTCGGGTAATGAAACTAAAGAAAAAGATAAATCGTCTAGTAGCTCCGTGGTTTCATCTTCTAGCCAAAAAGTTGTGTCAAGTTCTAGCGATAAAGAAACCTCTTCGTCTAGTGTAAAAGCCAATAGTTCGGAAAGTTCGTCTTCGAGCAAGAAGAATGAGTCTAGCAGCAGTTCTTCTGTGAAACAATCTTCATCCAGTATAAAGTCAAGTAGTAGTAAAGCCCAGAATCCTTGGGGAACAGATAGTGAGTGGCAACCCTTCAATTTGGCTAGCTTTGAGTATGGAATTTATACGGATACACGAGAATCAGAGAATATTCGTGAATATCATTATTTGACTATATACAATAAGGAACATTCCGATTCATTAACAGTGTTTGCTGAAAATTTGAATATTGGAAAAATGGTAGAGTTTGTAGATGGTAATTCATATCAAGTTGATGATACAATGATAGAAAAGTTTTGTTATGATAATGATTCCCTAAATTGTCACTATTATGGAGGCCTTTATCAATGGGCCGAAATGATGGGATTTAATGACAGTTGCAATACCAAGAGTTGTGCTCATTTGATAGAAGAGAACCATCGTGGAATCTGTCCAGAAGGATGGCGCTTAATGACCTATGATGATTACAAATTTGTCGCTCAATCAGAAAATGTTGTCCATAATAGCTATGAAGATATGAGATCCTCTTTTGGCTTTAACGGCTATAATGCAACCGGATTCAGTCTTGTGCCCGCTGGATACATTTGGATGAACGCATTTACAAGAATACGAGAAGGCGTATATTGGCATTATCCTGCAGAAAGCGTTAAATTTGACGCAAAAGAGTATTCAAAGAGTGGCCGAACAAATACTTCTGGTGGTGATCTTAATGTCCAGAATACAAAAAAAACATACGGATTCACGGTTCGTTGCGCAAAAGTGACAAATAAGGCTGAAAATAATTAATACAGGTAGAGGTTTCATATGTCTAAGGCCAACAATAAGAAAAATAATAAGAACCCAATAAACAACTACCGCATCGAGTCTCTTGAACCTAGGTTCATGATGGATGCGAGCATTGACTATGAAACCTTTTCCAGTGCTGAGCATTTTCAAACCGCAATAACGGAACAACTCCAAAATTTTGAAACAGCGGATTTGAGTAATCTTGGGCTTAATGGTGCCCAAGTCGAGGCTTCTGCATTGTTTAATGGAATTGCTACTGATGCAGTGCAAAAATTTAATACCCTGCAAAATCAAATTGCCTCGCAGTTGAATGATCCTGATGCCGGTTTGTCTGGCATTGGGTAGAGTTCGTCTATCCTTGCGCTAGTGAGCGTTGCTACCAGGTGGATCTGGGAGGACTCCTCGTCGTCGAAGGGGTGCGCTCCGCGTTCGCAGGTGATTACCGCGATGGTCTCTTCGCCCCGCCTTACCGGGACCGAGAGCATGTGCCCCACGCCGTAAGTCTTGCTGTAGTACTCGTGGATTCGGGTGGCGAGCGGGGTGCCGCCGTCCGCGGGCGGGTAGGCTATGCTGGCGTCCTGTTCGTAGGCCTCTTCCATGGCGCATTCCAGGTCGCGCACCACCTGCATCTTGCCCTCGAAATGGTCGGTGTGGCTTATGGCCGCGAGCACCACGTAGTCGTGCTTGACCATGCCGATGCTCACCCTTTCGGCGTGGTGGCGGTCGGCGATT
>Ga0209510_1003420_pt1 | contig 14987 bp, 13 predicted proteins | sample BiotimSIPDNA_FD_185749 | JGI IMG/M metagenome (GOLD analysis project Ga0209510, IMG submission 185749) | Anaerobic biogas reactor microbial communites from Washington, USA - Biogas_R1 time_0 SIP DNA (SPAdes) (version 2) | ecosystem: Engineered > Bioreactor > Anaerobic > Unclassified | place... | reverse complement strand
CTCGATCTGGGCAGTCCTCCTGCCAGCACCAGAATTTTGATAAATCCAGCTCTTCCTCCATTGCTGTACCCCAATCGCAATTGGGGATGCTAATATATAAATTATTCAGTCAAGCAAGTGCACAACCATATCGAGTAACTGCGGCAATAGATGTTGTTTTTCTACTTGCCACAAGATGTTTGTCGGCGTGAATTTAGTGACAAAAACCAACATCATGCAATCGATTCAAGGGGAGCTAAACACGCACTAAATTTTAAGTTTTGATATACCAAAAGAGGTATATATAATCTCTTTAAACCGGTGGCCACGATGAGATATGTGAACATTCTTATAGGGGCAGACGATGGATTCAATAATAATACCAGCATATAACGAAGAATTGAGGATAAAGGATGTGGTTCTGAGACTATCAGAGCATCTACCAGGAAAAGAGATAGTGGTGGTCTGCGACGGCGTAGACAGCACAAAAAATATTGTAGAAGAGATATCTATTAAAAGAAGTAATATTAAATTTATGAATTTCGATCGACGGCTTGGCAAGGGTGGGGCGATAATTGAGGGGTTCAAGGCTGCAAAGGGCGATAAGATCGGCTTTGTTGATGCTGATGAATCTGTGAGTCCAGAGGACGTAAAAACTCTTTTTGATTTTGTTGGCAAGGCAGACGGAATAATAGCCTCAAGAAGATTGAAATCATCTAAAATACTTGTTAAACAGCCGATTGAGAGGAGGACGGCGAGCAAACTTTTTAATATATTTATTAGATTATTTTTTGGACTGCCCTTTAAAGACACCCAATGCGGCGCCAAAGTATTCAAACGAGAGGCGATTTTTGATATATTAGATGAGCTGGAGACGAGAGGATTCGAGATCGATGTCGAGATTTTATGGAGATTAAAAAACAAGGGCTATAAAGTCATCGAGTATCCTATAACCTGGAAACACTCCGAGGGATCAAAATTTAAGTTGGCCCAGTCCAAGAGCATGCTGATCTCTTTATTGAAGCTCAGATATTAAACAACGTTTCGGGGGCATCTGTATAGAACTGGATCACATGGAAAAGGTATATACATCGTCAAATCCATTCGTTAAGCGCGTTCATCTCAGACGCCTGGAGATCATCAGTGAGCTGGTAGGATATGATGATAAAGAGCTGGTCCTTGACTGTGGATGCGGCGAAGGCCACCTTTTACAGAGGTTGAGCGGCATAAAATTCGGCGTAGACCGCTCAGATATCGCCCTTGAACGGGCGAGAGTGAGAAACCCCAGCGCAAGATTCTCCAGCGCAGATATAACTCAGCTTCCCTTCGAAGACGATTTTTTTGGGATCGTTACATGCTCTGAGGTCCTGGAACATGTGCCTGATTACAGAAACGCAATATCCGAGATCCTGAGGGTGACAAAGCCCGGCGGGAGGATGATAATATCAGTGCCCAATGAGAGGAACTGGACTATTGGGAGGTTTTTCATGCTCCGATTTCCGCCACAGCTGGAAGACCACGTCAACAGATTCAAACGAGAAGATCTGGCCGAAGCCTTCGGCTTTGGGCCGAAGCGAACAATATATGTACCTCTCGGCTTAACGTATCAGCTAGCACTAACTCAGATATTCGAGTTTGAGAAACCTATATAAAAGCCAAGGTGAAGATACTTTGGAGAAGAGACTGATGTTCGCTATCACCCTGCTGGCGATTTGCATCCTTGCCGGGGCCTTGGGGCAGATAAGCTGGAAGCATGCCATGTCCAATATGGAGAAGATCGAGGACTTAGAGGGGCTCTTTCGCCCGGAAACCATTTTTAATATTATAACTGACAAATATATACTGTTGGGTCTTCTCTTATACGGTTCCGCCTTCTTTCTCTGGCTGAGCGCCATGTCGACCCTGGACATCAGCTTCATGTACCCGATGCTTAGCCTCGCTTACGTGCTGACAGCAGTCCTCGCTTTTTTTTTGCTTGGGGAGGAAGTTACCCTCATCCGCTGGACCGGCATCGTCCTTGTTATGCTGGGATGCATCCTGATTATGAGGAGCTGAAAAAGAGAATTGGAAACCTAATCCCATGAATGTCGAGATATACGAGCACATGTACCTCTCCGAGAAAGACAACTGGTGGTTCAAGGGGAGAAGGGAGCTTATAACAGATATGGTGGCGAGAGCCTGCAAACCCCAAAGGGGTGAGGCGTTAAAGATCCCCGACGTTGGATGCGGAACGGGGTTAAACTCCCAGGCCTTCGAGCAGTTCGGTGAAGTATACGGTCTGGACATGTCTAGGGAAGCCCTCGGATTTAGCAAGTTGCGGGGAAAATCAAACCTCATACAGGCATATGCCGATCATCTGCCCATAGAAGACGACACCTTCGACGTCTTATGCGCCCTCGATCTCTTGGAGCATATCGAGGACGATATCGGCGCAATAAAGGAGTTCCATAGGGTTCTTAAGCCAGGCGGGCGCCTTATTTTAACGGTTCCAGCTTTCATGTCTCTTTGGAGCAGTCACGACGATGTTTTACATCACAAGAGGAGATACAATAAGACAGCTTTTATCAGGGAGCTGAAATCCTGCAACTTCTATCTCGATCGCCTAACATACTGGAATTTTTTCTTATTTCCAGCGGTAGCTTTAGCCCGAATAATCCACAGGGGTGCCAGCGATGCAAGAGAAGGCGGCAAGTATGGCCTTCCTGATTTGCCTGAGGTCCTGAACCGTTTGCTCCTGCAGCTATTGAGAGTAGAGACGGCTGCGATTAGACGGGGGCATAATCTTCCAGTTGGGGTCAGCATGTTCTGCATCTGTAAAAAACATGAGGATTAAGTGATAAGATTATGGAGTTACTTGGAAGGAGCATTTCAGATAGAAGGGTTGTTATATTTGGGCTGACTATAATCCTGGTAACTTTATTAGCACTATCCTTCACGGCCCCCGTCCATCGATGGGGCGATGGCTCTACTTACTACATGATGATCGACAGCATCGCATCTGATGGCGATATAAAATATGAGAAAAAAGATATAGACCGGGCCTTCGCAAATCAGTTTGATGACCTGCCCGCAGGTCTGTTTCTTGTTAAGGATTCTGAGGGCAACTTCTATTACGGAAAAGAGTATACGTATGCCCTGTTTGCCTCGCCCTTCTTCAAGCTTTTTGGGAAAAACGGAATTTTGGTGTTCAACTCAGTCATGTTCTTCTTGATGATTTGTATGGGCTATTTCTATCTAAGACTTAATAATTCTGAGATAATATCGTTAATAGCGTCTATTTTATTTTTCTTTTTTTCTGTTTGGTATATATATATTTATTGGGTTCATGCTGACTTATACAATACATTTTTGGTTATGGCGGGTTTCTACGCATGGTTTTTCTATCTTCATCATAAAGATCTAAATATATATAATACTATTATTAATAAATCACACATATTTCTAATTTCTTCTCTGATAATTTTTGGCGTTGCTGCATTCTCAAAAACCCCAAATATGGCCTGTGCTATACCAATTCTACTCTTTGAGTTATATATAAGAGATTATAAGAAATTCCTATTTGCTCTATTGGTTTTTGGATTAACATTTTCCACATTAGTTGTGTCTTATTTTATAATAACCGATAATATATCTCCTTATAAAATGCAACATGGATATGTTGGAAATTATCCATTTACGCCTGATTATAATCCCGACCTAGATCATGGATCGGCATTTGCAGGCGATGTTTTTTCGAAACCGTCTGTTATCAGCTCGCTGGGGCTTCAGGTAATGGGCCTAAATTCGTTCTATTATTTGTTTGGCAGATTCACTGGCATTTTTTGGTATTACCCATTTTTACTATTCTCTTTATTTCTTTATTTTACTAAAAAAATAGATGAGTTTGACGATCCCATACTTAATTCTGTGAAATTGGGCCAATGGCTAATCATATCTGCCATATTAATAAATATATTTATGTATATATTTATATCTTATGAATCGGCATTCAACTATTTTGGGGGCGGGCATGCTGTAGGGAATAGGTATTTTTATATATATCCAGCTTTTCTATTTTTAATCGGCAAGATCTATGTTATTAAGAAAACCCTTGGCTTTCTTTCTCTAGTGTTGATGGTCTCAATTTTATTTGTTTTGCCCATCAATCTTTCGCCGATTGAGACATCGACAATGCCGATGGAGCACACAACACATTTCCCCTTCAAGCTGCTGCCACTGGAGTACACCCTCCTCGATGATAATTTGCCCTTATGGAAACCCCTTCCCGTAACCGTTGATGACAATACATTTTATTTTCCGAGATCTAATATAAACGTAGATAGAAACATCTTTATCATCCAGGGAGATTATCCGGAGCTGCTTTTTAAATCTAAATCAAAGGATAAAATATTGATAATCCTAATTAATCCGGACAATGAAGATGATAAATTGATTACGTTGACGTCTGGATCAAATCAAAGAGAATTCATCTTAGAAAAAGGTCAAGCAACGACCTTAGAAATGCCGATCAAACCGATCGTGAGAATTCACGGAAACTCGTATATATATAAAATAAGATTTGAAGTATCACAGCTTGCTCCCGATTCAACAGAAAATTTCATCGCCGTCCTAGGTGTCCCCCCATCCAATGAAGAGACATTCTATTTTTCTGGTTGGTACCCTCTTGAATACTGGGACGGGATGTCATTTCGCTGGATGGAGAAGAACTCAACTATCATGATATACTCAGATTATGACAACACCGTTGACCTGAACATTAATGCAATCAGTTTCTATCGCCCCAGAAACCTTGAAATATACGTGAAAGGCCACCCATACACTTATATGAGGAGTATGGTCCCGAGCAACAATATAGTTACCGTAACTGTCCCGAACATAAGCCTCGACAAAGGCGCAAACATCTTAAGATTCTGGGTTCCTGAAGGTTGTGAAAAGCCATGTGAGGTTATGGGAACCAAAGATTGGCGATGTCTTAGCCTGGCAGTTCATGATATAAAGGTAATCAGAGATATCCTGATAGATGAACACAAGCCTCCATTAATCTCCCTCGCCGAAGGCTGGCACGGCCTCGAAGACTGGGGCGACGCACCCACCCGCTGGATGCAGAACGACGCAGTTCTTCTCATAGAATCTGAAGATAGCCAGACGGCAGAGCTGAGCTTTAAGGCGACCAGCTTTTATCGACCGAGAACTCTGGAGATCTATTTAGGAGATGCTCTTGAAATGCGAGAGGTCGTCAACGCCTCGGAGTTCGCCGCGATAAATTTACCGGTTCAGCTTCAGGAGGGAACGAACAAGATTAGGTTTCACGCAATTGAAAAATACGAACGTCCAGCCGATATACCTGAGCTGAATAACCCAGATTCGAGGTGTTTAAGTTTGGCATTTAAAGATATTACTATTAGTAATATATAATAGTAAATTAAAATTGAGGAGAAAAATTAAATACTATTATCTGCCAGGATATATATGTAAAAGATAACAGGAGCTAGATACATGAAAAATCACATTAGTGTAGATTATGACCATAATCATGAAGCTATCCCGAACTTTCAGAAAGATAAACCTGAAGATATAATATACAAAAAAGTCTGTTTTAAACATCTAGCTGAAGCTTTATGCTCTAAATTGGATTTCGATTCTCATTTAGATGTCGGATGCGGCTCAGGTTATCTCATACTATCTATGCGAGATCGAGGTAAACCCTCCTTTGGTTCCGAAGTTGGATACATGTATCGTCATGGTCTATTTCCAGAAATAAAAAATTTTGTTTATGAGACCAGCATCTTTGAACTTGATTCAATTGGCATAAAATTTGATTTGGTTTCAGCAATGGAAGTGCTCGAACATATATATGCAGAGAATTTCTATAAAAACGATCTGAACGATGCAATAATTAATTTAATCAGCTCATCCAAACGATACATTTTCTTGACTATGCCAATCCTTACATATGAATACTGCCCTTGGCTTGATTGGAATGGGCGTAATCCTCGATTCTGGCCCAGGATATTAAAATCTGAAGAGGTTCCTTTAAATAAGGATAAAACTCCAATTCTAGGCCATGTTACTCTTGCCACAGAAGCTTGGTGGACATTTAAACTTGAATCATTTGGCTTAAAAAGAATGATAGAGGCAGAAGAACATATTAACATGCATCTTCATGGGATCGAACCTGGTCTACTTGATTGGTGGCACATATTTATATATAAAAAATAAAACTAATGTAAAACATAATCGATTAGCCCAATCTCTTTAAGACGATTAGAGTTTAACTTAAGATATAATTCAGAAAGCTTATTTTCTTTATCTTTATTTAAACTTAGATCATTAAGGCGAGTTGAATTGATTTTAAAGTATATATTTAAAATATTATAATTTTGCCATAAAATGAACTGATTTAAGAAATTATTTATTTCTGCTGCGATAATCTCTGGGTCGTGATATGTTAGGACGAAATTTTTAGCTCTAGTGCCTAATTCACTTCTCATGGAGATATCTCCAATTAATTGTAGAAGCATATTCACCAATTCCTTCTTCTCTGATCTGATATCAGAAGAAATCTTCATCACAGTATCGTCGGGAAGCTCTGAAAACCAACCGATATCCGTCACGATACAAGGCTTTCCGGCGGCCATGGCCCTAATCAAAGTGGCAGAAGTCTCTCCCATTGAAGGATTTCTCAAGTTGACAATTATGTCTGAACAGTTTAGCAGGCCCTCGAATTCGTTTATTGGAATGTAGCCAGTCTTCTTGATATAGTCGTTCAACAGGCCATCTACATAATTGCCCTCCCCAACCATTAGGTACTTTATTGTGTAACCGTGAACCGATACGATGTCATTAATCGCTTCTATAATCTCTAGGTTTCTCTTGGTCGGTGCGATGTACCCAAATGATGAAACCAGGATATCATCATAAAAGACTCCGTACTTGCTTCTCATCTCAAAAAGGTATTTCTCGGGTGTTTTTTTGTTATTATCAATTACATAATTTATTTGATTTATTTTAACAACATTTGAATCTGGATACCCCTGTAGAACTATCAAATCTTTTGTTGACTCTGAATGGACGATAATACCAACAGCATTATCAACCACCCGTCTTATTAGAGGGTATAGCTCGGGACTTCTGAAATGCAATGGCGTCTCGCGTTTCCTCAATATATTTTTTATCGAACTTATACCGTCTTCTCCATAATTATAATAAAATTCTTTAATTAATTGTTCTCTGCTTTTCCTAAATTCAAGATAATAGCCGACTATGAGACAATATAATACATAATCATGTAATATAACCACTCCTGGATACTTCAAAAATACATCATATATTTCGGCATGAAAATAAGGATTATTTCCAATATTGTAAATAACTGCATCATACTCTCTAAGTTTGTCAATATTTTTATTGTTTTTATAGTCGATTATGTTAAAACCACGTAAAAGAGGATTATTTGGTTTCATACCATATACCCATAGATCTATATTATAATACTTTCTGAGATGAGGTATTAGTGCTTCAGAATAATCTGAAATACCGCTTTTTTGGGGATTTAGGGGGCTGAAATAGGCTAACTTCATTTTAACAAACGCTCCACTACATAATCCCAATTAATATTGAGCTTTTCCATCAATCTGCGCCCATTTTTACCCAATTTTTTTGCAAGATCCTTATCATAGAAAAGTTCATCCATCTTTTTGGCGATCGCTTCTGGCCTGGGATCAACAACAAATCCTGTATTTTTATTTACAAATTCGAGCGGCCCTCCAGAATCAGGGTGTGTTATGACAGGCTTTTCTGATAAGAACGCCTCAAGGGTTACGTAACCGTAATCTTCCTGATATGGTCCCGAGTAAACACCCAGACAATTGGAATATAAAGATATTTTCTGTTTATCACTAATGAATCCCATGAATTCCACTCTTTCTGATATTCCATCTTTCGCCACAACCGACATTATCTCGCTTAGAGCCCTCGGGTTATTACTGCCTGCAAGTATTACTCTAACAGGCGATTCACAATATTTAAGAGCGCTTACAAGCAAGATTTGACGCTTAATTTTATCAATTCTGCTTGGATAAAATATATAATCTCCAAAGTCAGATGAGAAAAACGCATCGGAATTGTCTGGAGGGTGGTATAAAGGTTCAGCGTTTATATTATTATAATGAAGAAGTCTATCAGCAACCGTAGCCGAATTCGTAAAAATTTTTTTAGCTTTCGGTATAAATTTATTATCGCAATCCATTATGATTCTTCGAACATCAACGCCCAAATTCATTTTATCCAAGTCACCGTATGGTGTATTCCATAATTCATATGCCTGCCTGTGCTGGTGAAGTATCCATAAAATTTTATTTTGATGCTCAATATAGTATGCCGGGAATTTCATGGCTATAACAAGATCAATTTTCTGGCCATTTACCTCGGTTAAATCTACCATCCTAGCCATCATCATACAATCAATTATGGTTTCAGGTGGATACCATTTAAATGGTATCGTTATTATATCTGCTTCATGTCCCCTCTTGACTAGCTCATCCCTAAGCATTCTCGCATGAATTTCTGCACCACCTTTAATGAAAGGCACTTGAACAGTTGCTATCGCGATTTTCAAACAGTTTCACCTTCCGTTGGCATGTTTAGAGCTGATATGAATTTGTTTTTTATTACATTGCTTGAGAACCTAGATGTGCAATTTTGAATTCCATGGATGTTACAAAATGTCCGTACTTTTTCGTCAGAAAATATTGTATATAGAGCTGCAGCAGCAAATTCGTAATCGAAGTCATTCATAACTATTTGATTTTTTCCAGCAGTCTCTTCCAATGCGCTGCCTCCATACGTTATAACAGGCAACAGCATCTTTTGGGCCTCTATCAAGGGGACACAAAAACCCTCATGCTCACTCATGCATAAAAACTCGTCACAAGCAAGGTAATAAGCTTTGAGATCTTCAATTGATACTTTACCAGTCATAGAAATGTTTTTTCCCAACCCGGATTTGAGAATTAATTTTGATATATATTCGTTATATGGTCTACAGTTATTATCCAGCGCCCCTATTATCCAAAGGTGGATCTTGGAGTCATACATATCTTTATATGTTTTTATAGTTTTAATTAAATGATAATGACCTTTATTAGGTGCCACTCTCCCAACAAATAGCACGTTGTTTTCATATGAACCTATTAACTCATCTATTACACGGAAATTTGGATATACGTCTTTCAAGTTATCAAGCAAATTAAATGGAGGAACCACTAAGCTCATTTTTGGATTTAAACCATGATCATGCAATTCTAAACAGTTGAATTCGGAGGCACCCAACCACAAGCTATTATTATATAAATTTATGAATGCTTTAGTTTGCTCAATTCCTTGAAGGCATTTTTGATAGTGAATATCAGAAAATCCCCTGAAATAATACGGTGGCGTTATATTGTGATATCTAAATATAATTTTTCCTTTAAAATTAGATAATAATCTTTCGCCTTCTTTCCAATGGATACTATGATGATATATAAGAAGATCATCAACAGAAAATTGCTTAATGTTAATAGGTTTTATCTGTGCAGATTTCAGATGTTCAAAACAGTATTCTCCACATATATATACTTTATAACCCAAACTAGTAAATAAATCATACATTCCCATAATGTCATGTCCTATTGCATCGCCGTCTGTAATGGTTTGATGAGCAATAATTATATTTTCCATCTCTATCATCCGAAAAATTTTATTTCTTTCCTATCATCGCAAAATCCTGAGCTCCATAAAGGTTGACGTTCAGCATTTCAATGTTCCTGTTACATGTTTCTATTAACTGTTTAGTAAGATCGTTCATTCCCTCTTCAGCTTCCATCTTTTTCAACCTCGCGTCATCCAAAATCGGTGAGATGAACCTGTTCTCAACCTCCCTGAACCCCACCGCCCCTAAAAGAAACCTCAGCGTCTCCGGATGGACCGGCCTCACGTGGGTCAGATCGATGTAGAAGTTTGCGAGGGAGTAGAAAGATAGCGGGTTCACCGTCTCCACGACTATGTGATGGCCGTACTTCAGCTTCTTGTAGCAGAGGCCGAGGAGCTTCACCATGTAGTCGGGCCGGAGATGCTCGACGACCTGATCGAGGAAGACCCCGTCGAGGCTCTTATCTTCGAGCCCGTCGAGGTAGGTGATGGCGTCGATCCTCTCGACGTCGAGGCCCCTGGACCTGCAAAACGCCACCATGTCTTCGTTCGAATCGATCCCGCGCCCGCCGATCCCAGAATCCCGGAGAAGCTCCAGAAACTCCCCCCTCCCGCAACCGATGTCGAGAACGTTCTTCGATCCCTCGAAGTACCGGACGAAGGCCGCCTGCCTCTCCTTTATGGTCTCCCTCGATCCGCGGAAGGCCTCCTCGAAGACGAAGTAGTTCATCCCGTCGTAGTCAGCAGCGTCGGAGGAGAGGGGGACGTCCTCGAAGTCCTTAAGCCTCCCTTCCAGGATCGAGGCGAGGGAGGCCATGCTCTTGATCTCCAGGTCCATCGCCGATATGACGGCGTTCGCCTCTCTTCTGACCCGCTCCTCGATCTTCGAATCGAGGCCGTAGAGCTCTCTTCCGATCTCCGACCTCACATCTTGGACCTTCGAGCCGATCCTCTCGTCGACGGAGGCGTCGAGGCGGGCGAGGTCAGAACCGAGATCTGACCTCACATCTTGGACCTTCGAGCCGATCCTCTCGTCGACGGAGGCGTCGAGGCGGGCGAGGTCAGAACCGAGATCTGACCTCACATCTTGGACCTTCGAATCGATCCTCTCGTCGACGGAGGCGTCGAGGCGGGCGAGGTCAGAACCGAGATCTGACCTCACATCTTGGACCTTCGAATCGATCCTCTCGTCGACGGAGGCGTCGAGGCGGGCGAGGTCAGAACCGAGATCTGACCTCACATCTTGGACCTTCGAGCCGATCCTCTCGTCGACGGAGGCGTCGAGGCGGGCGAGGTCAGAACCGAGATCTGACCTCACATCTTGGACCTTCGAATCGATCCTCTCGTCGACGGAGGCGTCGAGGCGGGCGAGGTCCGAACCAAGATCTGACCTCATCTGAGCCGTCTCAGACCTCGCCTCCCGAAGGGCGCACTCGAGCTTTGCGAGCCTACCACCGATCTCATCCAGCCCCCTAGCGACCTCGTTTAAGAGCCGGACGACGCTCCCGTTGAACTCCCTCTGCTTCCATATCGCCGGGTCGACGTACCTTCTCACCTCCCCGTGGACGAGCTCGCGCCCTGTTACCAGAAACTTTCCCGCTACAGGCCTGTGGGAGCTGATGAAGTAGCCCTTATTTTCAACGTCCCAGCTGGAGTTGATGTAATCAAGATCTCTCCTCGCCTCCGCCGAGAGGGAGATGGGTTTATCGTCGCTGCTCTGATCCTGATGGCCTGAGGCAGGATGGATCTCCTCGATCTCGCCCTCGGGGTAGATACCAGCCTCTCTCCTCATGCGGATGTTCTCCCTGATTTTGCGCATGATCTCTTCGACGTCGATCTCCTCGTCGCGGATCTCGAAGGTGTTATCCAAGGCCTCTCACCATTCTCCTTCTCGTCTCATCTCGCCCACCGGCAGGGGACCTCGATGATCCCGGCGTCCCTCCCGGCGGGGACGACCTCGAAAGAATACTGCTTATCTAGCCAGTCATAAGGCTTTCCATCCCTGGTGTGAGCCGCCACCGTCAGGAAGAACTTCCCCGCCAGCATCGGTATTCTCGCGACCTGGAGGTCGACCTTTCCCTCCCCCTGGACGCTCTCGATCGGATGGTCCTTCAGCTCCGTATTCGTCCCGTAGAGGTGACGCCCCAGCTCGTCGTAGAGGGCGATCCCAAAGATGGGGTCATCTACCCTTTCCTTCGCATGGTAGCGGATCCTCACCGTCATGGGGTCGAAGGAGCTGAACCTCTCGCTCCGAGCTCCGAACTTGTCCAGAAGCTCGACCTCGGCTATGACGACCTTCCCGTCCCCCCACCGTCTGGGCTTGGCGGCCGCCGCCTCTTCTATCGGCGGAGCTTCCGTCTGTCCGGCTTCGACCCCCTCTCCGGTCGCGCCGCTTCCTCCGCCCTCGGTCGCCGCCCCTTCTTCCGGCCGATCGCGCCCCTCGCCGCCGTAGACGTACCGGTCGATGATATCCCCCGTCTCCCCGAAGGCGACCTGCCTGCCGTGACTGAGGAGGAGGGCCTTGTCGCAGAACCGCCGGACTGCGCCGAGGTCGTGGGAGACGAAGAGGATGGTAACCCCCTCCCTCCTGTACCTCTTGAAGACCTCAAAGCACTTCTGCTGAAACTCCATGTCCCCGACGGCCAGGACCTCGTCGACGAGGAGGACGTCAGGATCGGTCTGGATCGCCGTCGAGAAGGCGAGGCGGACCTGCATCCCTGAAGATAGGTTCTTCAATTTCGCGTCCTCAAACCTCCCGAGGCCCGCAAACTCGATGACGTCTTCGATTCGATCCCGGATCATCCCGTTCGAGAGGCCCATGATGGTGGCGTACATCCCGACGTTCTCCCGGACGGTGAGGTCGGGCTGAAAGCCGACGCCCAGCTCGAGGAAGGGGGTCATCCTCCCCCGGACCGCGACCCTGCCTTTGGTGGGGCGGAGGATGTTGGCGATCACCTTCAGGAGGGTCGACTTGCCGGAGCCGTTGTCGCCGATGATCCCGACGCACTCGCCTTCGGTCACCGAGAAAGATACGTCCTCCAGGACGTTGAAGACCTCGTACTCGTTCTTCCGGAGAGCCCCCGCCAGGGTCTCAAAGACCGTCGCCCTCTTCTCGTGGGGTATCCTGAAGGTCTTTGATAGGCCTTCCACCTCCACCCCCCGATCCGAGGCCATATCTAGATCTCCTCCGCGAATCCCGGCTCGAAATGGTCGAAGATCAGGTAGCCGGTCAGGAGGATGACGACGGCTGCGAGGGCGACGTAGGCGAGGTCGCCGGCGGCGGGAGCGGCCCCGTAGAGGACGGAGTCTCGGGAGGTGGTGATGATCCGGGCCATGGGGTTTGCCATCACCACCCTCTGAAGATCTGCGGGAAATATAGTTATCGGGTAAAGTATGGGGGTCGCGAAGAACCCCGCCTGGAGGATCACCCTCCAGATGAACTGGACGTCCCGGAAGTAGACGTTCAGGGCCGAGAGGGCGAGGGAGAGGCCGTAGACGAGGACGAAGAGGAGGGCGAAGATCAAAGGGAAGTAGAGGACCGCCGCCGTCGGCGCCACCCCGAAGACCGCCATGAAGGCGACGAAGACGATGAACTCAAGGGCGGTCATCATCAGCGCCGTGGTGCATGCTGAGATGATCAGAACGTCCCGAGGGAAGTAAACCTTCTGGACGAGGGCGGGCTTTCCCACGATCCCAAATATCCCCATCGACGTCCCCCGGTCGAGGAAGTTCCAGAGGATGATCCCCAGGAGGAGGAAGAGCTGGTAGTGCTCCACCTGGATTTTCATCAGATGGCTGAATACTACGTACAGGACGAGGAGCATAAGAAGGGGCTCCAGAAGCGACCAGAAGAACCCGAGGATCGAGTTCTTGTATCGGAGCTTGAAGTCGCTCCAGGCAAGCCTCAGGATGAGATCTCGGTATCCATATATATCTCGAAGGTGGGTCGGCGTGATCAATTTTTGACCTCGAACCAAGTCCATTGCCCGGTGGAGCAAGACCGGAATGCTCCTCGTCTAACGGCTGCCTCCGCCATAGTAATCGATGATCTCTCTTATCCCCTCATCCAAGGTGCACCTGGCCCGAAATCCGAGAACCTCTTCTGCCTTTTTGGTATCGGCCAAGGTATCCTGGACGTAGTTTTTGATGGGGTTGTCGACGTGTTCAGCCCTGATATCAAGCCCCATCTCCCCCGCCAGGATCTCGGCGACGGCGTTGAAGCTGTAGCTCTTCCCGGTGCCGACGTTCAGCGCCCCGGTGCAGTCGGAGGCCATGGCGCGCTGGAGGGCCGATACGACGTCCTTGACGTAGACGAAGTCCCGGGTTTGAGAGCCGTCCCCGTAGATGACGGGGGCCCTTCCCGCCATCATCTCCCAGAGGAACTGGGTGACGATGTTAGCGTACTGCCTCTTCGCCGCCTCATGAGGGCCGTATACGGAGAAGAACCTCATGCCTACAGCCCTGACGCCGAAGAGCTTTCTGTACAGCTCCGCCATCCTCTCCATGGCGAACCGGGCCTCGGTGTAGTAGTCGGTGACGAGGACCTCCATATCCTCCCGATGAGGAGGTGTCTGGCCGCTGTAGAGGGAGGAGGTGGAGGCGTAGACGACCCTAGATCCTGTCTTTTTTGCCAGCTCCAGGACGGCGATCATCCCGTTGATCGCCTCGCCCACCAGCCTCGGATCCCTCTTGTACATCGGCGAGGAGGACGGAACTCCAAGATGGTATATGCCGTCGGGGTTCAAACCGAGGTTTGGCAGGTCGAGGCAGCTGCCCTCTACGACCTCCAATTTCCTGGATAACCCCTCCAGGTTTTCGCGGCTTCCGGTGGTGAAATTGTCCAGAACCACCACATCCATGCCAGAGGCCAGCAGATCCTCCACGAGGTTTGAGCCGATGAACCCGGCCCCTCCAGTGACAAGAACCCTCAATAGATCTCCTCCTCAATCATCCTCAAGCACCATCGATAACGGCAGCCATCTCATCTCGGATCAACCTTATGAACCTCTCGCCGCTGAAAGCCAACGCCCTTTCCCTGCAGGCTTCCCTGTAGCGAAGGCATCCTCTCTCAGACGCCTCCCTTACCGCCTCCGCTATCCTCTCCGCCTCCGGCTCGACCAATCTGCCAGTGACGCCGTCGATCACCGATTCGAGAAAACCCCCCTCTTTGACCGCGATGACGGGCTTTCCACTTGCCATAGCCTCGACGGGAGTGAGGCCGAAGTCCTCATCCATGGCGGTGCATATTAAACCTTTGCACCGGGCGTAGAGGGCGACCAGCTCTTCGTCGGAGACCTCTCCCAGCATAGTCACGTTAT
>Ga0209510_1003416_pt1 | contig 14997 bp, 13 predicted proteins | sample BiotimSIPDNA_FD_185749 | JGI IMG/M metagenome (GOLD analysis project Ga0209510, IMG submission 185749) | Anaerobic biogas reactor microbial communites from Washington, USA - Biogas_R1 time_0 SIP DNA (SPAdes) (version 2) | ecosystem: Engineered > Bioreactor > Anaerobic > Unclassified | place... | reverse complement strand
CCTGCGATCGCTGCTGTCTCGTTCATTCCATTTGCCTGTAATAAGTCGATTGATGTCGGGGGGGTGACAGAACGAAGCAGACAGCCGTGGAGAGAATTTGAAATCCTGTGAGGATGCAATGTAATTATGCATCGGAATGACGAGGACGTCCAAGGCGTATGGGTGGCTACTGCAGGCATCCACTCCTATAAGTGCGTGCTTCAATGAAAAAACTGCAGTTTCAGTGTTGATGGGATTAAAGATGACATGGGATGTTTGTCATGAAAGCCGAGGCGGTCAAAACTGACAACCAATGAAAACAACAATAAGACTCCCATCTCAGAGAAAGGGGACGCGGCTGTATAAAGATACTCAATGTGGGAATTGACATGGATGTCATTGTTGCGCGGGAAGACGAGCAGGCGCTGAAGGTGCCACATCGGTTTGGTTCACAAGGATTTTTCGGAGGATAGCCAGTCAAAAGGCGAGGGTCCGGCGTATTGTGAATTGCTTGATTGTCGATATTCTGGATTCGCCAGTAGACCTCCAGTTTGTGAGCTCCCGGATGGTTGGGGTGCTCCAAACGACTTCCCCATGCTGACGTTTACCTACGCAGCCTCTCACGCTGAAGTATTGAACGTTCCGTTTGGTGGGTTCGCGTTGGGTTTGAGCATCGGCATATCCATCGTCGACGGATAGTTTGATGATATAAATGCCCGTTTTTTCAATTCTGTTTGAGATCACGTCACAAAGGGATCTTGAGTGGGAAAAAAGGAGTTCCATTCCGTGAACTCCTGACCCATGTTCCGGACCGCCATTGTATGTTTCTCGAAAATGGCCCTTTCATTAATTCGGAATTCCCCTGAGAATGGTCGTTTATAAAGTGCCCCTGGGTTTTTGCATTCAGAATGCCCCAATCCTTACGCCCCACCCAACTGGAGTTTGCTTTGAAATCGACTCTCGTTTCAATCGCATGCGAGCAAAAAGCAAAGCTTGGGCGAGAAGGAATGCCTTGATGTGAACAAATCCCGAAAGGGGTTCCTCCGCAAAATCCTTGAAGAGGATCGCAGCCGTCAGTTTCTTTGCATCTGCCATTGCATTGACCTGATCCAGCATCGCTTTTTTTCTTTGTAGGGCGGTTGCCCGGTCTGTCGTCTGCAACGAGCGCTTAATCTGCTTGCCATCCTTGATGAGACGAAAATAGTAATTCCCCGATGACACGTTTCGGTACAAATTTTCGCCAACACTCACGAGAGTCGTCTTCTCGTATTCTTTTGTGGCTGCCGGTGTCTTTCGATTCTTTTCAGATTTCATGGATGACCACAAATGATGTACCAATCACCATTTTGCAGTCGGTATCACATCCACGAGTCCCTTTCCATCAATAACAACCGGGAGTAGCTCAGGGGATAGAGCAGCGGTCTTCTAAACCGAAGGTCGGGGGTTCGATTCCCCCCTCCCGGGCCAGTTTCAAAAATTCAAGTGATGGAATCCGGGTTCGGTATAGTTCTGAAAAGATTATCGAGATTGCCTCATCCATTTACCTTTGATAGCATCCACCGCCAAGGTTTGTTACTCCATTCCGGACCGGCGTAATCCACGCCAATGCGCGGGGCACATTCCATACGGAACGATTCCAGAGCATCCGCCGGTTCAATCCAGATTTTTGAATCCGGTTTACATGCCGTTCCATTGTGACTCCTGTCAATTCCCAGCCCGCGGGTAAGGCGGCCCGGCCCCCGCAGCCCATCCACACCGCGGATCAAAACCGCCGATGGATAGTCCTGTGGTCCGGTTACAAGGTTCAGCATCCAATGCACGCCATAGCACAAATACACATACCAATGGCCGGCTGGACCGAACATCACAGCGTTCCGGTCGGTTCGTCCTTTATGGGCATGAGACGCCTTGTCTTCGAAGCCATCGTAAGCTTCAACCTCAACCACCCGCCTGCGAACCACTTCATCTTCATCCCTACGCACGCACAAGGTCATGCCCAAAATCAACGGTGCTACTTCCGAAGCTCCCTTCGCTAGTAAACCGGAAAGTCCATCAACTGAACAGCCTTCGCGCATTGCCACCGAGAATCAAACTGAGAACCCGTGTATCCGGAACCACTTCCCGGATTTCGTCAATGAAACGCACAAAACCGGGGGTCTTTTCCAAGCGGGGATAGAGCATCAAGGGATAGTCCGAACCATAAAGCAACTTCTCAGCTCCAACCGCTTCGACCGCGAGATTGAACACCCCGGGATCGTAGAGAAGTGGACTGGCGGCCGTATCGTAGTAGACGTTCTTGAAAAGCTTCCGCACATATGGATTGAGCTCGTGAAACAAAACCAATCCGCCCCAATGCGCGAGCACGATCCTTAGATCAGGGAAGCGCTCAACCAACCACTGAATGTCCTCGTATTCGGTTTCGGCCTTTGGTTTGTAGGGTCGACCCACGGGCTCGGTCACATGCAGGTTGATGATCAACCCATTCGCGGACGCAAACTCCGCCACTTCGAGCCAGGCCGGGTCGCGAAGCGAGAACCCCTGAACGGCAGGATGGATCTCTCCAATGCCCTTGAACCCGTGATCAACAGCGAACCGCAATTCATCCATTGTGGAGGATCGGTCCAGCGGTTGAATACTGGCGAATGCCAGCCAACGTCCAGGTTCGCGTTCAATCAGCTCGGCATGCCAACGGTTCTGCTCGGCGCAGGTAGAGGCGTGCTCCCAATACCAACCCATGAGGACCGTCCGCTCAATTCCGGATTCATCCATCGAATGGAGCATCTCCTCGGGCGATACCCAACCCTGCAGGCTGCGTCCACTATCGGGAACCATCAGTTCTCCCCAGAACTTCTCTTCTCTGGAACGGGCAAAATCACCCGGATCAGCAATAGCTGCGCGGGGAAACAAATGTGTATGAGAGTCTATGATCATTAAAATGCTCCGGAAACCGATTCATGTGATCCGGGATGAGATCTCAACACGGAAATTGCGGATCCCACAAAAGAATACGGCCCATAGGCGAAATGAACGCCCATGGGCCGGAAATAATCAACTCAGTTTGCAGAGATGGCTCAAATCCCGATAACCGAGTCCCCCTTCTTGGGCATTTCGCCACTGAGCAGCTTACAGTAGGCGATCTTTTCCTTCACTTCAGATACTTCGATGGTAGCAGATACAGCGCCTTCGAGACGATCCAATACCTCTCCGGTTTCCGGATCCGTGAGGATCTCACCGACTTCGCGAACCTGCAGACGCATACCGGGAGTCACGTTGTAGTTGGATCCGCGGTTGATCACGATACGTTCCCCAGCCACAGTCACGACGCTGCCGTCAAATTGGTAGTCTTCAAACTTCTGCGCGATAAACTTCACGGCCTGTGCGATACAGTCAAATGCTGCTTCGCCGATCGGGGTCTTCGAGAATCCGCCGATGTCGCCGCTGAACCAGTCTTCCGTGTAGCCCACGCTAATGCTGCGGCCACCTGCTTTTCCGACGATGCGCTGGCTGGCGAGCAGTTCACTGGTAGTGGAATCAAAGATCTTGATAAGGATCTCCATCTGCGCCTTGTTTCCACCCAATCCGAGGCGAACACCCTTGATGTTCAACCCGACATCTGATCCGGATTCGTTCGCTTCCACGCCGAGGATCTGGGCCCTTGCGAGGTATTTTGCGCTGCGGATCAGGCCGGTCTGTGCCACTCCACCCGCTTGCGCTGCCCTTCCACCCGACTGCAGGTCCTGCTCATTCAAAGTGGATCCGAGGTTTTCGCGCTCGACCACAACGAAACGTCCGGTACTCATCAGGACATTCTCAAGCATCCCGGTCATGTTTTCCTGCAGGTCAATGCTGCTCTTCCACATGGATGTGTTTTCAAACGGAACCACTGCAATCGCGTGTTTAACTCCAGTGTATGGAGGCAGTCCCAGATCGGCGTTGCCATCCTTGGCATCGGTTTTCCGGCTGAACGGATTTGCGGAAGCCACAGACACAGCCGCAAGGAGGCCGAGGGCTATCAGAGAACAGGATTTCAGGTTCATATTCATGGTGATCTTTGTTTTCTCGTGTGATAGGTTGAAACACTTCATTCGTCTCAGAAATCCCAATCGGGATGCTTTCATGACGACTATTTGAGAATAGACTGCAAGAAGTACACGTTTATTCAAAAATCAACTACTGGCAACCCATATCCGCAATCAGGATCATGATTTGAAGGGTCCATCGAAACCCTCTCCCGCAAGCAACGCCACCGACGGATGCCGCCCATCCGCCCTTTTGTTTTGTCAAGCATCCGGGGGCACAGTCCGGGTGATTCAACCAACAATGCTACCGCTTTCAATTCTACCCTTTCCCGGAGCGACCCATGCCCGACTGAAAGTCCTCAGACCTCAAGTGCTCCATAGTCGGCTACCAAGCGGTCAAACATGCCATCCATATCCGGATCGATCACACACTGCTCCGGGTGCGCGCGGTACCACGCAGCGATCTCCTGAGCCCCCTGACTGAATGGAATCTCGCAGCGAAAGTCCGGAACGAGCGCCTTAATCTTGCTATTATCAAATATCATGCTCGCAGTCTTATCGCCTAAGAGACTATCGCCCAACTCCTTGTGATACCGCGCAATGATGCGGGATGGTATCGTGACCAACTCCGGCTCTTTTCCGAACGCACGACCCAAAGTGATGAGTATCTGATTCCAGGTCAGCCACTCGTCCGATGTGATTTGATAGGCCTGCCCGATCGCTTCCGGTCTTCCCAAAAGTCCCACCAGTCCTTTTGCGAAATCGCGATGGTGCGTAAGGGTCCAGATGCTGGAGCCGTCTCCGTGCACCACGACAGGCTTGTCCCGGAGCATCCGACTGATCACAGTATACCCTCCTTCCACCGGAATCAGCGAGGGATCATAAGTATGCGAGGGACGAACCACCGTGTAGGGAAATCCGCTTGAGGCATACTCCTTTTCCAACACCCGCTCGCAAGCGATTTTGTCCCGGGAATACTGCCAGACCGGGTTTTCCAGAGGGGTCTCTTCAGTCACCGGAAGCTTGTCCGGAGGGGTCTGATACGCGGATGCGGAACTGATGAAAACATACTGATCCGCGATACCCGAAAATATCCGGATATCGGCTTCCACATGAGCTGGCAAATAAGCGACCCAATCCACAACCGCATCAAAGCGATGCCCTTTCAGAGCCTCCCGCACAGAAGCTTCATCACGAATATCACCCTGCAATTGGCGCACGCCCGAAACCGCCCGCAAAGACGAGCTCTTACCACGATTGAGGTGCCAAAGCTCGATTCCACGCTCAACCGCGAGACGCGAAGATGCCGAGCTGATCACACCTGTCCCACCGATAAAAAGTACCTTCATGGCCAATAGCCTAGCCACCCATCGGCATTCTGCAAGTCAGCCCATCATGCACCAGTTGCCGGGGATGCTCCTTGGATGATGGTTATCAATAATTGCGATTAGTCCAAGCAGTAAACAATCATTCAGGATTCAAAAGCACGGGTGGATAGTAGGTTTTGTGGAGCCGTGGATCGTGATAGTATTGGATCTGGCAATTGTACCAAGCGTGCAGCTCAGATTTCAAGCGTGCGAGCGAATTATTCGCTTCATGAATTAGGTTTTGGGTTTCCCCTGGATCCTGTTCCATGTTGTAAAGACGATACTCTCTCGGATATGGTTGGATGACGAGTTTCCATTCTCCTTTTACGATGGCATATTCTTTGGCGAATGGAGATTGGGTGACGAGGAAAACTGATCTTTCCGGGTCATCGGCCGTTTGGATTAGATCAATTCCCTGAAAAGACGGGTGAGTCGGAAGACCGAGAACTCCCAATACAGTTGGGGGTATGTCGACGTTCTGCGCAAGCCGAGGAAAAATCCGATGTGGCATATCCGGGATTCTCATCAACAGTGGAGTCCGCAGCACTTCATCAAAGAGTTTATTCGCATGACCGAATACTCCATGTTCCATAAATGCCTGACCCGTATCTCCTGTGATGACGATAATTGTGCGATCCATGAGCCCGGAATCTTTCATCCACTGGAAAAGTCGCCCTAGCTGCGCGTCGATGTAGGCAAGGCTGTCCAAATACCTGCCAAACATCTCGGGTGCCTGCTCGGGCCTGCCAAAGACAAAGGATGGTTGAAATGATAGGGTTTCTCTCCCGAAGCGTCTTTCGAACCCAGGACCAATATCAAAAGGAAAATGGCTGTTTTGGAGATTCATGTACATGAAAAACGGCTGATTGGAATCCTTTTTAATCCAATCGATGGCGCGGTTGATCGTATGATAATCATCGACTTTTCCCGACCGTTGGTTTTTCCAGAAGCGGGCTTGCGCGTCGATGTCTTCCCTGACATTCCCCTCGAAGTTCTCGCTGTGGAGTAGTTCGTCGAGACCATCAGTTTTGAGGTAATTTATCATTTTCCCCCAATTCTCGTTTTGAGAAGAGACAATCGATGTGCGGTAACCCAAATGCTTGAGGATGTCGTAGATGAGAACTCTTGGGTAGGTCGGATGAGCCGGGTAGACGTGGGTGTCTTTTCCTCTCAGTGGAAAGTGCGAAGACAGAGGACTGAGATCAGAGTAGTTGGAGTGGCTGGCCGTGGTGTAATGCCTCGAAAACACAAGGGATTCAGCGGCAAGCGCATTCAGATTTGGCATGGCAGCGGATGGATCTTCGATGGGTTGAACAATACCCTCGCGAAGAGATTCGATGAGGATTAGCATGACGCTGAATCGCCTGAGTTCCCGGCTATCTGTCTCGGAAAAATAGGAATCGAGAGTGATCTGTGGTTTCCATAAGATCGGGTAGTCCGAAGGATGATCCATCTGGTCAATGTTGCGAAGTAGAAACGATCCTGTTATTGCCAGATGCGGACCCGTTTTTTTTAGGTATAATTGAGTGAAATGATCTCCGATCGAAGAGATCTTTCCTGCTTGTGGATCATCGTATGGAGTCGTGTTGACAAATGGTAGCTGACCGACGGGAACCGAATACCAGTAGCATGTTCCAATCAGCATGATCACGCAAGACGAGGCAATTACCGAGACCTTTCTGTTTTTGATGGATAGTATTGTGAGAGTGCAAAATAGGCATAGGGTTCCAATCGCGATAGCGAGTGGCGCGATGCGTGTTGGTAAGGGATGGAAGTGAACGGAATGCAGATACATTCCCACAGGATCATCTACAAGCATCTTTAGGCTATCAATTGTGAGAAACTGGGTTGTTAGCATTGATTGTCCCCAGCTGATCACGAGAAAACATGCGTATAGAAGCGAGAGAATCGCAGACATTCCCCACTTAATCCGGACAGCCTTTTCCGGAATCAGACCAATTGGAAATGCGCTTGCGAATGCAAACGCGGATGAGTACAACGCTTCGGTGGAGAGAAAGCGCAGTTTGAAAGCAAAAGGAATGTCAGTGTTCCAAAGTGAATGTGGATTTAACAGCTGGAGTATGAGTTGTGCAACGGCGACAATGCTCCACAGTTGAACAAAAAGAATCCATCCTTTGAGTAGTTTCATTCCGATGGGAATATGACGGTCGGGATTCATGTCACATCAGAAGATCGTGAAATCGGATGATTCCACAAGCGGGGGCGCCAGATGAAGATTCGATGGGATAAATAGCAACGGATCGAGATGAACGCGCATGGCTGCCGCCTGAATGTCAATCCGGGTCTTGTCGCGTCTCGGCAAATCCCGGTAGTCCATGGTCCTGGGAATGTATTGGCCCTGAACCTTTTTGAGGCTTACCAGTTCGATCGAACGGAGCACATGTCCATTGTCTGACAACCATTCGCTTTGGAGAAGACCCTTGAACTCGTCGTCGAATGCAACCCGGACGGAAAGTGAAGGGGAGTCGCCGGACTCGACAGGTGGTAACATCACGAACGATTGGGCCGGTCTCGCTTTAACCTGACTTGGGCCGATGTATTCGCTTTTTTCCCAATACAGAAATGGCATCAACATGTCGCCGACCGTAATCGACATATCACCGATGAGGGGACTTGACCATTCTTCCGGATGAAGTTGCACCGTCCCGCAGTTATCGCCGAGTTTCCAGACCTCAGGGTTGGGTCCCCGGACGAACAGGTAGCGTCCGATCGCAACGAAGCTCCTTGGACTGTCCGGGTCTTTGGCTTCCAAATGCACCCGTTGGTAGTGGGTTCGGGTGACTGGGTCAAAGATCCCCCAGAGCGTTCCGAATGCCTCAACCGTCTTCTTCCGGTATGGATAGTGCCTAACCCTGAACCGGAAACAGTAGTCGTCGGGATAAGAATAAGAACGGAAGGATTCCAGCAAGTTTCTCGCTTCATCTGCATCCAAGGAAGATGCCTCCGGGATTGCCGGTCTGTTTTTTGGCTGCGAATGCAGTGCAGGCAGCAAAGCGATCGCTCCCATCAACAAGCCAAAAAGGATGAGAGGCCTGACAATTTTCGTCAGGAAATACTCAAGTTGATATCTTTCTATCATGACGATTCTACAGGGATCTGTCGGAAGCCATGATGAAGAAGTCAGTGATACGTGAAAAGCGACTTTTTGCTGGCAAATGGTCCTGACTGTCGCTTGGCAAGGGCGCTGATGACTGACCCCTCGCGCCACTCCGAAGTCACTCGTCGAGAATCGAATCAGCCGATACCGGTTCTCCTGATTCAGCGCCAGGAATCTCGATTGGTTCAGTGATCGGCTGGGCCGTATCTGCATTTTCCTGAGTTTGTTCTGTAAGAGGTGCAACCATGCGGGATGCGATGTTGCCCAGTTCTGCTTCACTCTGCTCCGGGGCTGAAACGGATGGGTCTGCGAGATGCCCAAGGTATAGGCAGAACGCGATAACGAAAAAACCGATGATGCAGTAAATGGTGGTGCGGGTAAGGATGTTCACCGTGTTTCCACCAAAGGCTTGTTCAACGGCGCCACCTCCGAGTGCTGAACCCATGCCTGCATTCGCGTTGGGCTTCTGCATGAGAATAATCAATACGACGAAAGCACTCAGAACAATGAGCAGCAGTGTGAAAAATGTGATCAGGAATGTAGCCATGAAAATAATCTTTGGATTGCCCTAAAAGTCATGAAAGAAACCAGACTGCATGGCCTGTGTCAAGGAAGCAAAAACAGGCCCAATGCATTTCCATAGATTTCGTTTGTAAAGATGGGCCATGTGGGAGGCTCATCACAGCAGAAAAACTTAGAATTCGAAGGAATACTGTCCGAACCGTCTGCCAAGTTCCTGAAGAACCCGGCGTTCGTTTTCTTCTCCCTGCGCGTCGAAGGTTACCGAAAAGCGCACAAATGCGCCGGCATCATCCCATGGCACTGTGCTGATCAACAGGTTATGGATCAGCCACTGACTGAATGCCTCTGCGGTCTCGAATGTTTCCGCGCCTTGAGGGCCGATCGCCCGTTTGGGGGACTTGACGTAGAGAAAGAAGCTTCCTTTTGGCTTTGATGCCTGAAACCCGCATTGGTTCAGGACTTTGACAAGATGATCCATTCTACGGGAGTATTTTGCCGAAATCCGCTCGGTAATCCACGGGTTGTTGAGCGCGGTTTCCGCTGCCTTCTGTATGGCAAGGAACTGTCCTGAGTCGGAGTTGTCCTTTACCATTGCATAGGCGCTGATGATTCCCGGGCAACCAACCGCAAATCCGATTCGCCAACCGGTCATGTTGAAGGATTTTGAGAGCGAGTGAAGCTCGACGCAGACTTCTTTAGCGCCTTCGACCTGAAGAATGGAGACCGGGGTTCCTTCAAAAATGAGGGAAGAATAGGCGGCATCCTGAACAATGATCATGCCATTATCCTTGGCAAAATCGACTGCTTTTTCGAAGAACTCCAGGGTGGCAGATGCGCCAGTCGGGTTGTTCGGATAGTTCAGGACAAGCACCTTGGCTTTTTTGCGGATCTGAGGCGGTATGCTGTCGAGGTCGGGAAGAAAGTGGTTTTCCGGTGTGAGCGGAAGATGGTAGACCGATCCTCCGAGATACCGGGTGTGTGTGCCAAAGATCGGATATCCCGGGGTGGTCATAATTGCCACGTCCCCCGGGTTGATGAAGCAATTTGGCAATATGGAGAGGGCTGCTTTTGAACCGATGGAATGGAGGATTTCGGTTTCTGGCTGCAGCCCCTCAACTCCAAACACGTTATGCATGTATCGGGCAGCCGCCTGTTTGAATGAATCGCTTCCGTTGTCTGCGTAGCCGCGGTTTGAAGGGTCAGCGGCAGCTTCCTGAAGCGACTGCACTACTTCGGGAAAGGCCATTTCGTCGGGCTCTCCGACCCCCATGTCGATGAGGGGAGTCTCCGGATGCGCTTTGCGTGCGGCCCGTTTTGCCCGCTTGATTTTTTCAAACTTGTAAATTTCGGTTGATTTCCCGAAAGAATGCCCGCCAATGCGGTCCGCGTACAGGTTCTGGATGTATGGAGCTGTCATCTGGACTAACTACTATTGCCTCGTGAAAAGCTAAATCAAATCAAATGAAACGATTACCGAATGGTCCGTTGAAGCCAGTTGCTTGTCAGGAACGCCCGTAAAGGGCCGACAACTCGCGAACATAGGCCGCACTTTCGGTTTCAAAACGTTGCAGTTGGGATTCAAGGCAACGCCAGCGCCAGTTTCCGGTGGCAGTGCCGGGTGTATTGAATCTCGCTTCCGATCCCAGGCTGAGGAAGTCCTGCAGGGGAACCACGCACAGTCGTGCGACTGAAGCCCATGCGGAACGGATAAGGTCCCATGATGCGGCGGACCCATCGACGCGGAGATACCGGCGCATGTGGTCCTGTGCTTGATGACCACAGGTGCGATACCATCCCAGGCTGGTGTCATTATCGTGAGTTCCTGTGTAAACCACACTGTTGGGTGTCAGGTTATGGGGAAGGTAGAAATTGTCGGCTCCCCCGCCAAACGCAAATTGAAGCACCGCGAGCCCAGGAAAGCCGCTTTGATTCCTCAAGGTGGTGACTTCCGGAGTGATCAGTCCAAGGTCTTCGAGGATCATTCGAGCCTCAGGTATGGAAGCTTTGAGTTTTTCGAAGAATGCGATTCCGGGCCCTGTCTGCCATGTTCCTTGCTTTGCGGACTGAGCCTTCTTCGGAATGCACCAGAATGCTTCCATCGCCCTGAAGTGATCGAGTCTTACGACGTCAAACAGCGTGAGACTGTGGCGGATACGATCCATCCACCATTCGTATCCGGTTTCTGCGAGGAACTTCCAATCGTAAATCGGATTTCCCCAGAATTGACCATCGCTGTTGAAATAGTCAGGAGGCACTCCAGCATAGCACGACGGGCGATGATCCTTGCCCAGTCGGAATACTTTTGGATTGCTCCAAACGTCGACACTGTCTGGTGCCACGTAGATGGGTATGTCTCCGATGATCCGGATCCCCTTGAGAGCGGATTCCTCCCTTAGCCTGTTCCATTGGGTATACAGGAGATACTGAAGGAAAGCCGTCTCTTTTTTGATGCGAAGGAGAGATGCAGGAAGTTGAATCTGCCTGGCGTTTTCGAAATCCCTCCATTCCTTCTTCCATTCATACCATGGCTTGTTTTCGGAAGCTTTCTTGAAGGTCATGAAGAGGCTCCATTGCTCAATCCAGTGGCTATGGGCCTTAAGAAATGAACGGAAAGGGCGCTCGTGGGCAGGATCCTGAAGTCCCTTTTTCAGGACCTTCGCACAGATTGAATCGTGGATGGGGCGGATGTATTCGAAATCGACCCGACGCGGATCGCTCTGCATCAAAGGACGGAGGTCTTCGGGTGCAAGGTATCCGCAATAGAAGAATTCTTCCCATGCGAGCAGCAGCGGGTTGAGGGCATGGCTCGAATAGGCCTGATAGGGTGAGTCTCCGAATCCGGTGGGCCCAAGCGGCAGCATTTGCCAGTAATTCAATCCACATGCACTCATCCAATCCAGAAAGCGGTGGGCGGACTGGCCGATGTCGCCGGTTCCGAAGTCCCCCGGAAGAGAGGTTGGGTGGAGGAGAACGCCGCAGGATCGGGATTTCAGCCAGTCAAACAAAGGCGTATGCATGTGTGGAATTGGATCAGGAGTCGGAAGTGTGAATCTTGAATCGGATGCGCCGCATCCGTTGTTCGGGAGTCTGCTTGAACCGAAACGGTTCACGCTTTGTCCGGGAGTGTCAAAATGGTGCAGCAGGGTGCTGAATGGCAAGAACAGAAACACGTCAAGGGAGTCCACAAGGCCGGATTTTCATATCGATCAAAAGGTGGATCTCATGTTCTTTTTTTGTTGGATGTGATCTGGCCCGGCAACTGCTTGCTTCATGAATCACAGCGTGATCTGGAAGAATCTGCCTCTCATCAGTGATGCGGCTTTTTCCCGTGGCGTTGTCAATTATCACCCACATTGCTTCCATCATGGATCCCATCCTTTCATCTTTCGTCGTTCAAGCAGGCAAAAACCTGATTGGGAATCTGGTTGGCGCGGATCGAACCCAGCCGGTGCGACCGCAGGATTCTGAAGGCCGAATGGCGCGATTTGAGGAGCGGCTACAGCAGGTGATGGATCCCGTGAAGGCTGATCTGAAGGGCTTTCTCGAGTCGAATCGGGTGAATTCGGTTCAGGGGTTGGAGGCTTTGGAAGATCGCTTGATCAAGGGTTTGGTCCATTCGAAGGAAGTGACCTCGATTGACATGGCAAGGGGATCTGGCGGGGAATGGGATCTCGTTTGCGACTCCGGAAGTCTGCGTCTTGAAAGCGAGCGGGGGGATCGGATTGACTTGGACCCGAATGGAGATCTGGGAATGGGAGCTCAGCGTCTCATACAGGTTCGCCAGCTATTGGAGCAGGCTCAGATTACGCCCGGTTTACCGTTTCCTTCACTGGTCAATACTGCGCAGACCAACCCGGGATTGACTGGGGGCGGGGATGCTTCGAATTGGCGGATGGGTCTTCTCTGAATTCTGTCGACCTGAACGTTGACCCTATGGATACTCGAATTCACCCCGGTTGGGGAGTGTTTTCGCAGTGTTCGAACAAGTTGCATGCCATTGCGGTGTCGCGAGGTTCCCGGATTCTGAGGAGGGCGCAAGATGATACCTGTGCGGCGGATAACGCGTACCACTGGATATCCTTTTGGCTAATCATGCGTTCGCTCTTGACGCGCGGTGCGCAGCGTTCATCTTTGGCGAAAATCTTGCTGTAACATGATGTGCCCATCTCAGTCTGGTGTTCTCGCTCTGGAAGACGGTTCCGTATTTCGTGGAATCGGTTTTGGAGCATCCAAAACAGTTGTCGGAGAAGCTGTCTTCAACACAAGTATGACCGGATATCAGGAGATACTGACGGATCCATCCTATTTCGGGCAGATTGTCACAATGACAGCGTCCCAGATTGGAAACTACGGGATCAACGGTCAGGATCTCGAATCCGACAAGGTTCAGGTGACCGCTTTTGTGGTTCGTGAGTTGAGTCCGGTCGCAAGCAGCTGGAGAAGCGGAAAGACGCTCAGTCAGTTTCTATTGGACAACGATGTTCCTGGCTTGAGTGGGGTCGATACCCGCACCATAACCAAGAAGCTGCGTCAGGCCGGCGTGATGAAAGCATGTGTATCCACAGAGGATATCTCGGATGAGGAAGCGGTCGAGCGTGCGCGCAGCTGGCCAGGATTGGTCGGGGTTGATTTCGTTAAGGAAGTTACGAGTGCAACTCCCTGGAAGTGGAACTCTGAGTCGGAAGAAAATACTCCGTTTTCTGTTCCAGGTATGGAGCGATTCTGCGATCGGCGCATCCAACGGGATCGGAAATACCACATCGTTGCGCTCGATTTCGGCGCGAAGCGTTCGATTTTCCGGAACCTGAGCCGCCATGGTTTTGAAGTAACAGTGGTGCCTGCGAACACGAGCAGCGCTGAGATTGAGGCGATGAAGCCGGACGGAGTATTTCTCTCGAATGGGCCCGGTGATCCGGAGCCGATTCGCTATGCTCAGCAAACAGTCGCTGAACTCATGCCGAAGTATCCCATTTTCGGAATATGCTTCGGGCATCAGATCATCACCCATGCGATGGGAGCATCCACATTCAAGCTTAAGTTTGGGCATCGCGGCGGGAATCAGCCGGTGAAAAATGTCGAATCTGGCAAGGTAATGATCACCGCTCAGAATCATGGATTTGCATCTGATCCGGATTCGCTTGCCAATACGGATGCGGTGGTGACCGAGTTGAACATGAATGATAACACCATTGCAGGGCTGCGCCATCGCAGTTATCCGGTGTTTTCGGTTCAGTATCACCCGGAAGCTGCTCCCGGTCCAAATGATGCGGTTCCTCACTTCGAGACCTTCTATCAGAATGTGAAAGCTTTTGTGGAAGCCCGGGAAGCCGCGGAAGCAGCTTCCGCGTGATCAGGGTCTTGTGGATGCTCGGTGCGGTTCGTCAGGGTCGACAGCAAGTTTGGCTCGGTTGATGGCATTGAGCCGTCGGCCTCTCAATACGGGCTTGTCTGTTGATAATCCTTGTGCCGATATGTGATCATTGACCTTTTCCCACACAGATCGACGTTGCGGAATATCCGGAGTTGCTGAGTTCGCCCTCAAGCTTTCATGCATAGGGCTGTTGCTATTGCTCTTCGCATACAGTCTGTTTCTTTGTCAGAATCGGATTTTCCAAGTGGATGAGGCTCAGACCTTATACATGGCGAAGGTGGTAGGGTTCGGAGAAACCGGTGAGTTTTTCACCACCGCGGCATTGAGTTTGTTGGGTCCTCTTGCATGGATAGCCTCCAGTGATCTCAGCTCGGGTCAGGTCTTTGCGGTATCCCGCCTACTGTTTGTCGGGGTCTTTTGGTACAATGTGTTTTTGTCAGCATATCTTGCAGGAGGTTCGCTGACAAGGGTGAGAGGTCTCTTGGCATTGCTGGTGGCGGCATCGCTTGCTCCATTATGGGATTTCGGTTTTGAGATAAGGCACGATAATCTGATACTGGCATTCGTTCTGACCGCCTTCTGGATGGTCAGATTCCGGCCGATCGGAAAGCCATCCTTGGT
>Ga0209510_1003415_pt1 | contig 15000 bp, 10 predicted proteins | sample BiotimSIPDNA_FD_185749 | JGI IMG/M metagenome (GOLD analysis project Ga0209510, IMG submission 185749) | Anaerobic biogas reactor microbial communites from Washington, USA - Biogas_R1 time_0 SIP DNA (SPAdes) (version 2) | ecosystem: Engineered > Bioreactor > Anaerobic > Unclassified | place... | reverse complement strand
GCTCGCTCGTCTCAGCAGATTTACAGCCTGAACTGGAAGTTTAGAGGATTCAGGCTGTATTCCTAGAGCTCGCCACTCGCTCGTCTCAGCAGATTTACAGCCTGAACTGGAGGTTTAGCGGATTCAGACCAGCTATTAAATGTCAATCACCTTTTGAAGACAAAAACGCCCTGTTATCCTGGTCATTCTCCGGTTGAATCAGATCCAAATTTTCCGGAGCAGCATTGTGCAACCGCTGCTCGAAAGGGCGATTTTCAGATAACACGCTGAAGATGATGTAACAAAGCTTTCTGGCAATGGCTCCAATTGCGACGCCGTGGTGTTTGCCCCGTTGGCGTAGTCGCAAATAGTAGGCGGAAAGTTCCGGGTCATGAAAAGCAGCCACAACGGCGGCCGTGTAGAGCGCCCGTCGCAGGTAGGGTGAACCTCGTTTTGACATGTGCATTTGCGTGCCCTCAAAATTACCCGATTGACTGACAGAAGCATCGATTCCCGCGTAGGCGACGAGTTTCTTGCCATCCTCGAAACGCGAAATGTCGCCCACTTCGCTGAGAATGATTGCGCCCAGAACGGGGCCGATGCCAGGAATTGTCGTGATGAAGCTGTCCGTCTTGCTCATATAGGCAGAAATTTCTGCGTCGAGTTGCTCAACCTGGCCTTCAATAAAATCGATTTGTTCCAAGAGTTGCCGCAACTGGAAGGCAAACGCGTCGGTAGCGATTGTGATGCCAAACGAGTTCTGTGCAGCATCCTTAATCTGCATGGCCTTATCCTTTCCGAAACGCCCTCGGCTGGCTTTATCCAGAAAATTCGTCAGCTTTCGGTTGCTGATTTGGCTAAGCGCTTCCGGCGTCGTATAGTTCTGAAGCACCTCCCGTGAGGTGACGCCAAACGTGTCCGAGAAAAGCGTGGCATACTCTGGGAATATTTGATCCAACAGAGCAATAGACTTGCGTTTGAGATCAGAGCAAGAGTCGACTTCAAACATCCGAAAACGGCACAATTGACGTAAGGCCAGGGTTTGCTCGCCGGCCGTTGGCGCCTCTTTGTACTCTCCCATACGCAGCACTTTGCTAATGACCACGGCATCGATCTTATCCGTCTTGACCTTACGGACGGACATGTTCCGATAAGCGTCGGTTACGATTGGGTTAATGACTTTGACCGTGTACTCTCGCCCAACCAAATACGAATAGATTGCCAACCAGTAATGGCCGGTAGCCTCCATTCCAACGACTGCGTTGTCGACCGTCACGCCTAACGTAACCAGATGCTTAAGTAACTTCTCTGCTCCGGGGATGGTATTTGCTACTTTCATTGTTGTTCCGAGCAATTCGCCGGATTCACTGAGAATAGCCACTTCGTGTGTGTTCTTTGCAATGTCGATGCCAACGTAAAACATATTGCACCAAACCTTTCCATAAAAGTTACAGATGGAGGTTTTCCACATGACTTTACGGGAACACAACCTTGTTTGACATACGGGGCAATTTCCCCATCCAGCTCATTCGTGTACTGCCCGTAAAGATGAGGCGTAAGTCTAAAACGCGAAGCTAAACTCCAAGGCTGTAATACTACGCCCTCAATCTGTACGAGTCTATTTTCCCACATGGTTTGTGAGATGAATAGAAACATTGTCAGATTGTTTTCTGACTTACTTCATTATACAAGGCTGTATTCCCGGGCTCGCCACTCGCTCGTCTCAGCAGATTTACAGCCTGAACTGGAAGTTTAGCGGATTCAGGCTGTATTCCCGGGCTCGCCGCTCGCTCGTCTCAGCAGATTTACAGCCTGAGATGGAAGTTTAGCGGATTCAGGCTGTATTCCCGGGCTCGCCGCTCGCTCGTCTCAGCAAATCTACTACCTGATAACTCAATTAAATATGCACCCCAACTTTTTAATATTTCGTCCAATCGTCGGGGTGCATATCATTTAGGGGTTCGAGATTGTTTTTTCGGAGCGAACATGCTCGAAGAGACCTATTCTTAAAGTGTGGTGAATCGAGCTGGGCTGCTTCTGTTCCGGGCTCACCCAATCACTCCCACATCAAATTCTCATTGAAGAAGGGACCAAGGTGTTCCTGGATTGCGTTGTCCGGCAAGCGGTGGCCACCGTCGCTTGTATAGAAGGTCGGCTCGATGCCGTTTTCACGCAAGAGGTCGACAAAATAGTCGCAGCCGGTGGGTATCCAAGTGTAGCTGTCGTAACTGCCGTAGCTGATGCCGATCGCGCGAAGTGGAGTTTCCAGGGCGAGGTAGGCGTCGAGTTTTTGACTCCAGTTGCCAAAGCCGCTGTACCATTTGGCTACAATGAGATTGTCGGCGTCGGTGCCGTCCATTGCGGGTATGTCACCGAAGTAGTTTTCGTTTTCGAGATTTGGAGCGAAGGCTCTCGCATATGCCCGGAGAAACGAGTTGTCGCCGTTCCAAGTGTCCATCGCCTCAGCAAGAGCGTCGTCCTTCATGATACCCGGGCTCATGGCGTATACCGCAGCGAAAATGTCCGGGTGGCGAAGTGCAAGGTTCATTGCGCCGAAGCCTCCCATCGAAAAGCCGCATATGCCTCGGGATTCAGCCTGGGGCAGGGTGCGGTAGTTTGAGTCGACATAGGGAATGACATCATCGATCACAAAATCTTCCCAGTTTCCGGATGCCGGTGAATTGACATAAAAAGAGCCGACGGTGGATCCGCCGCCTGGTACCTCAACCATGATAAAAGGCTTTTCGCCCGCGTTGAAATAATTATCTAAAAAACCTTTTGCTTCTCTTAGGAACGCTCCGGCGGACTCACCGAAACCGTGAAAATAGTACACGACCGGATAAGACTCTTCCGATTCGAAATAATTTGGCGGTAAATATACAAATAGCTGCCTTATTCCCGAATCGCCCATCATATTATTATCTGCGATGTTTGCGGAAATGAATTCTTCCGCAATCAAGCGCGATGGTGGTTCGGCAGTGGTTTCTGCCGGTATCGTTGTCTCCGGAGCGGAAGTCGATTCGGCACTTGAGACAGATTCATCTCCGGCCGGATCGGTCGCCTTGTCCGTGAGTAACGACGCGTCGGGTGCGTCGGTTGATGTGGAATTTTGCTCACAGCCTGTGATTATGGCCATCGCCAGAAAGGTAGCGACAAGAAGAATCGCAAAAATGCGTCGTTTCATATGATTATCCTTCTTTCTTTTGAAAATGTTGACGGTATCCTAATCTAAGTAGATACTCTAATTGCAAAATATAATGAACAAAAATTGCTCATTTACTTATGTCAAGAGTTTTGCTCATTAGTCATATGCTGAGGTCATGGAATGGGAACTGCGAGCCGAGCGCTTATAGAAGACGCCGTAATTTTTATCGAGGATCATCTGAAAGAAGCCCTTTCGCTGAGCGATATCTCGGCGCATCTTCATGTATCAAAATACCATCTTCTTCGCCTTTTTCGCTCATTAACAGGGCTGCCGTTGATGTCTTATGTCAGGCGGCGAAGACTCTCCTCTAGTGTTACCGATCTGCTTGATACCGACATGAGGATCATCGACATCGCTGAAGAATATCATTTTGAATATGAACAGACTTACCAACGAGCCTTCAAAAGGCTTTTCGGCATGTCGCCGGCCGAGTTTCGCCGGACCAAAATCGAACTTCCCATCGACCATCGCCTGGATTGCGGTCTCATTTACGACTTGCCTCAGGGCATCCTCCTCAGCCCTCGCTACTGTATATTGCCCACTTTTAGCGTGGCCGGAATAGAGGAGCTGATTAACCATCGCGAAAATCGAGAAAAGATCACGGCCAATGCCCTTGCATTGTATTTTCACACAAAAATACGCGAAAAAATCCCGCATCGAGTCAACGATCATATCTACTACGGCATCATTACATATGGCGAGGATCCCGATACGGCCAACTATTACATGCCTTCGGTCGAAGTCGCACGAGTGGCTGTGGGTGAAGGCATGAGTGCGGCCGAGGATGGAGATCGACGTGAGAAGACGAGCTCGGGCTCGACATCGACGATCCAAGAGCAGATGCTGACGGCGCCGCTAATCTATCGAACCCTTGTAACACAGACCTATGCTGTATTTCGATACATCGGATTTCACGCGCCCGAAGAATTATCAATGCAAAATCTCGGAGAGCTCTATGACTTGATTGATAAAAATTGGTATCCCAAAACAAGTCACCAACAGGCGGCACCGTACCACATGGAACGCATGGATCTTCACAATTGCTCTTCCACATACTGCGAGACCGATATCTATATACCGGTTCGAGGCTGAAATTGATAGCTTTGCAACCGGTGATCATATCTTTCCGCAAGGGCGTATTTTCTATAGGCTTTCAGCAATACGACTGATAATGAGTATAAGAGTTTGGTTTGCAGCCTTGTTACCGAAAAAATACCTTGCCTGAATCACTGCATATTGGCAATTGCGATCCTTCGGTCGACCTCGGCCTGCATGTCGGCGAGGAAAGTCGCGACGTCGCAACGTGAATTGTATGCATCCACATATGCTGTCCACGCAGCTTCAAAGTCGGCTTCAGTGATCAGCGAAGGCAGATACTCCTGCTGAACGGTAAATATATTATTCTTGGCCTCTCCTGCGGGCGTATCGGTCGTGTATTCGTTTGAATAAGTCCACATCGGGTACCAAGGCTCATTAGGTTGACTAGGGTTGAGCATTTCGGTATAGGTCCGGGCGTTGTAAGCGAGGAAACATTCCTGTACTTCAGGACGCTGATTCTCGAAAAATTCGGAAGGCTGATTCGATGGACTCCACGCATTGATGCCGTCGAGGTTCATGCCCTCGTAATGAGGAAAGTACTCATAGCGGCAAAGGTTGTCTACTTTGTACAAAGCGTCTGATCCATTGATACGCATTTCCGGAGTCCTGTAGAAGAGCCCGTTTTCGTCCACCAAATAATCGACACCTTCGATACCCCAGAAGCGTAGGGTCATGACTTCCTGCGACAAGGAATCATCGATGAACTGCATCGCGCCTTCGATGTCCTCGCAGGAAACGGTGATGGACAGTCCGCCGGAAAGATCAAGAAAAGGTTCATTGTGATAGTGTTCTTCAATACCTGCTTCGGCCACGAGTCCTAACGGCACGTAGGTGCAACCTTCAAGATCAGCCATTTCGATGGCATATCCGGCAGTATAACCCCAGTTCCAGTATTCGTCATAGAAACCGAGAACTCGACCTGTTGATATCTTAGCGGTGTATTCATCGAGTGTCTGGGTGAAGCTATCGGGATCGATGATACCTTTTTTGTATTCATCATTAAGTTTCTGATAGAACTTTTTCGCGACATCGCTCATGCTGCAGTCGACGACCAGGTTAGTGAGGGGATTAACGGCGACGGTGGAGCCTTCATAATGATAGCCTGCCAGCAAAGACGGTGGGGCATACAAGCTATAGTTTCGCCAGCCTTCACATAGAATGGTGTAAGGAATAACGGCGGTGCCGTCGACATGTGTCGGGTTGGCTGCCGCGTAGTCTTCGAGAAGTTGAAAATATTCATCCAATGTTGTGATCTCCGGGTACCCGGCCCATTTCAGGACGCGAGTCTGTATCCAAAAGGCCGGAGCGTTATGTAGAGGTTCGGTGTCGTGGTCATTTACAACACCGAATTGAGGAATCGAATAGATATGCCCATCTTCTTGTCGCAACATATTCCATTCTTCATCAGAAAGATAGTTTCTGATGTTCGGGTAATGATCCCAATACTCATCAATGGGGATCAGCGCACCGGCATCGGCCATGATCCGGTATCCGTCGCTAGGCTCAATAAAATCAGGATAATCGCCGGATGCAACCATGACTCCTATTGCTTCCTCGGAAGTCTGCCCGGTCAAATATGTCTCCTCCAACTTGACGCCGGTTATCTCTGCGATTTTTTCCCGGACGACGTTATCCTCATTAAGTTCTGTCCCGGGCATAGCAATGAACATACTGAAAGTCTTATACTCGGGCTCAGTTGGTTCTGGGACCTCGATAATCTTAATGACGTCGAGAGTCTTGTAAGGCTTTCCTAAAACATCAGCCAGATCCGAAAGATCTGTAATCAGCCATTCTTCATCATCGTATTCGAGCTCCAATGACACTTCGAAATCCTCTGTCGGCGCACCTCTGTCCTCAATCTCATATTGGATATCGATAAAATCATATTCGTCTCCGAGTTTGACTAATATCTCACCCAAGTCCACGGTGGTCACCGTCATATCGCAAGTCGCTTCATCATCGTCAACATCTATTTCATCGATCTCGAAATCACTCTTTTCGAGAGAAAGAATCATCAATTCTTCCGCCTCAGGATATGTAAATTCAAATTTCGAAAAACTATCATCAGTCGTAAGGTCAGACTCATAGTCATCAGCAGCATATGACCCATCCGTCAAAGAATCGAAAAAGTCCGAAACAACCTCATCGATGTCGTCCTCTTTATTGATTTTTTCGCCGGCATTGAAAAGACCGCAAGCGCTCAAAGCCATCGAAATCGATAGAATGAGTGCCAAAACCACAGGTGCTTTACGTGTTTGCTTCATATTGCTCCCCCATATTGAATGTCTCGATCAAGAATTCGCTGTCAAGCTTTGATACAAAGGAATAATATCACTAAGTGGGTCATATTTCTCATGGAATTTTGCGACAAATGATTTATGAGGTTATGCCGGTATAAGCATCCAAAGGTTTGCAGACGCCACGTCCGGCTTATTCTCCACAGCCACGAAAAATTTTTCGACGCGTATAATCTGGGCGAAAATCGATCAATACGCCCGTCTCCCGGATGCTTGAAGTGATATAATTTTCGATCGATACTCTCATCTCCCGGATGCTTGAAGTGATATAATTAACGAAAAAGTACGTAGAGGTTAATTATGCAGACTGTTCGTTGTCCGAGTTGCGGAGCTGCTCTTGAACCGGAACACAATCTATTGACCGCTCAATGCAAATTCTGTGGTATCACAGTCACCTTGTCGCCTAATGATCTTGGCGTAGACATGACGACCTCCGGCTTGCTCGCTGAGATGTTTCGCGGAGAGGCGGCCGGCGTTTTTCTCAAGCGCAAGATGGAAGAACTCAACATGGATGAGTATTGGAAGCATCATGCGCAGACCATTACGTTTGTCGCTGAGGATGGCTCTGTCGTGGAGATCTCATATATTCATCATGCGGTCTCCGGAAATACTTCAATATTCATGGGAAGGACGAATGTTTTTCTGCTGTTTTCCGATTCCGGTGACGCGGCCCGATATGTCGATATGGTGTCGACGATGCAATATCCTCCTGATGACAAATATTCGATGAAGCAGTTTTTGCCGGAAGTAACACATCAATTTGTTCTTCAGGACCGTAAGGTTCTTGTTGTGATCCATCGTGGACGACATGAATATCCGCTCGTTTCTTTTCAAAAACTGCCGGACGTACACGCTGCCTGGGTCATCAGCAGGCTGGAAAATCTCTGCTGTTTGCTTGAGTTTAATCACCTGTCCTTGTCGGATATAGATATCCGGGATATTTATATCAACCCGGAAACGCACCAGGCGTGCCTTTACGGCGGACTTTGGCGAGCGAGCCGAACACCGAAGATTCCATTGCACGGGAACTCTTATGAAGCTGAGTTGCTTGCCGTGCGTCGAATCGCTGCTGAGGCGATGGGCTATAGCGCCATCGAAGAAATTCGAGGTACAATACCGGACGATTTTTATACATTCCTTAGCGAAAAACCGAAAGAAGACGCATTCGCGGATTTCTCGTGGTGGGATGTCTCGTTGACGCTTGCATACGGCAAGCGGGTATTTCGCAAATTAGGAATAGAAGATAGTACATTGTCATAATTTTGTAAGCGCGAAAAGCGCGCGTTATTATGAGCCGCCAAACCATAACGAGAGAACTATATATCGCTTTAAGCATGAGAAAGGAAATTGATTATGGGACACGGGAGTTACAAGAGCAGTGATTGGGCAAACCTTAGAAACAGCCGCAACATCAATTCGGCATCGACGGTCAGTGATCTCTATCAATCCAGAGGGTTGAAAGAGGCATACGATCCATTGAAGATCAAGGTCCGGGAGTCCCGCGATTCTGCAGATAACCCCTTATCAACGGCGATCATCGTCGGATTGGATGTCACCGGTTCCATGGGATATCTGTCTGAGGAAATTGCGAAAAATTCTCTCAACAAAACAATGCTCGAGATCTACGACAAAGAGCCGGTCACAAATCCGCATATCATGTTTCAGGCGATCGGTGACAGCAAGTCAGATCGCGCTCCGCTCCAGGCCACCCAGTTCGAGGCGGACATCCGCATTGCCGAGCAACTGCTTGACGTCTATTTCGAAGGTGGCGGAGGCGGAAACGGCGGAGAGTCTTATTGCCTCTCGTGGTACTTTGCTGATACACGCACGGACATCGACTGCTTTAACAAACGACAGAAGAAAGGCTATATTTTTACGATCGGTGATGAGTGTTGCCATGAAAAGCTGACTCGACAGGAGATCAAGCGCGTTTTTGGCGACGACGTGGAGCGTGATCTTACCGCCAAGGAATTATTCAAGTCCGCATCGAACAAATACAATATCTTTCATATCGTAATGAAGGCCGGCTCATACAAGAACCAAAAGAGCGGTGAAGCGTGGGAAAAACTGATTCCCGGACGGGTCATTGAGCTTGAACCGGAACAACTGAAGTATCTTGCGGAGCTGTTCGTATCCGTCATGCAATTGACGGAGGGCGGGAACAAGAAAGACATTGTTGCGCAGTGGAAGGATCAAGGTGCTCAAGTAATCGTTGCGGACGCGCTGGGAAGACTTGATCTCGCAGATCAAAAAAAAGGATTTTTTAAGTTCTGATGAGCCGAAAAATAACGGTTGTCGTCGGCAAGAATTTTGGCGATGAAGGAAAAGGGCTCGCGACCGATTTCTTTTCGGGTCGATCGTCCGATACGCTGGTCATTAAGCACAACGGCGGTGCGCAGGCAGGCCATACTGTTGACCGCCCAGATCGACGATTTGTCTTTCATCAGCTATCCTCCGGGTCGTTTAACGATGCGAAGACATATCACTCCGCCACATATCTTCCGGATCTGCTTAAGCTACGTGAAGAGGCTGAGGATTTTAGCAAGGTTGCGGGAAAAATACCACCGATATTTATCGATGAAAAATGCCGGCTGACGACGGTCTTCGACGTCGTAATCAATGCATTCGCCGAGAGCGTGAGAGCCGGAGACGGTTCGCATCACGGCAGCTGCGGAATGGGCATCAACGAGACTATCATTCGCAATGAAAATCCGAAGTATGCACTTTCGCTTGCCGAATTCGAGTCATTTTCGACACGTGAGGCCGGGCTTTTTCTGCAGAAGATCCGGACGGAATATGTCCCGATTCGACTTAGTCAATTATCCATGAAGATTCGAGACGGTAATGATTGGTGCGACCTGCTTCAGGACCAAAATATCGCCTGGAACGCGGCGGAAGCGATGAAGGCAGCTGCCGGATATTATTCGACGATTCGCGACGCGAAATCGATCATTCAAAGTGCGGATAATCTTGTTTTCGAAGGCGCTCAAGGCCTCCTTCTGGATCGAAACAACTTGAATTACTGGCCACATCTGACGCCATCGGATACGGGCTGCAAAAATCCGTTTGAATTACTTCGGACTTGCGGAATTCCACAAGAACGGTCGAATACAGAAGTGTGCTACGTGACGCGATCCTATGTGACCCGGCACGGTGCAGGGCATCTTCCGCATGAATGTGAGCGATCGGAAATTTCGAACGACATCTATGACAAGACCAATGTGGAAAATCAATGGCAAGAATCACTTCGTTTTGCCCGGCACCCGGAAGCGAGCGAGTTCGTTCGAGCCGTCGCGGCGGATCTGGTGAGCAATATCTATCCGGTCGGGGAGCTTCAAAAATCCTTTTCGGAGGAGCCGGAGGCGAGCCATTCGGAAAATTCGAAGATATGCGATCGTGCGGTGATTTCGCTTATGGTCACGCATTTAAACGAGACAGACGGAAAAATCGTAAACGTGGACGGTAATCACGACGTTGAAACATATCTGAGCGAAGGCGGGCAGAGTACGTTTTTCGATCAGATATATACATCATTCACTCCTTTTGCCAGAGATAACATAAGCACAGAGAAAGTATAATGAAATCAATCAGCCGAAACGGGTGAGCCCTAGAATTAAAAAGTGAAACTCCTACGATACGGAGGAACGCATGAAAGACGACACAACGAAGCAACCTTTTGAGGAGCGCCATAATACGTTTCGCGGCATCGCGAAAAGGGTTCAAATCATATCCAACAACTTAGGTTTTGGGCCGAAACCGATGCCGGACGAAGAAGTCGAACAGCGACTCACCGTCACGGCGGACGGGCGGGTGTTTTTCACGGCGTATCTTTTTGGCGATGGAAAAAGCCTTGTGAAAAGCGAGTCGCGACGCTTGAGGATCGCCCCGGAAAACGCGGCGCAGATTCTGAATGAGGTCGGACAGTTTTTCGCTGAGGAAGCGTCGATTCAGGTTGCGACGGATATCGGCACTTGGACCATGTCATTAACGAACTCCGCAGGCGAAAAATTTGCCTCTTCCGGCCCGATGCCATGCTCGGACGAAGCGCTGATCCACCTCTCTTCGAAAATCCGCGCAGAATTGGACATGCCGGGATTGTACATTTTCGACGGCGCCGCGTTTGAGGACCGCATCGAAAAAGTTACTATCGATTATCGCCGGGTGACCACGATCAAGCTCGATGATCCGACAGATCCCGATATGGAAGAGTTAAAATGGGTCTATTCCGAAAAAATTCTGCTAGATCGAGACACGGAGACATTGGCATATATCCAAATATTCGGACCAAGATGCCGAGTGGTTCGCAGCTACTATGTCGATCCCGGCGTATCGGAATTTCTAGACGACCACCACTCGACACGGCTCTTTTCGCAAACCAAAGGCAACCCCCCGGACGCGGTAGACGACCTAAGTGACTTCAAAGATTACATCATCACCGTGGAATACCGGGACGCCGACCCGCTGGTCGTTTTCGGAACCTTTGACAAAAACGGCCTGCCCGAAGATTTTTCGGAGTGGGCGGAAGACATACGCAAATTCATGGCCTATTACGGCATGGGTGAAATCATTCATCCACTCGTCTTTGGAAAGGCTCGGCGGAGAGAAAGCGATTACATATTTTGCAGTGTTGTTTTTCAAGATAGTGAAAAATCCTATTACTACTTGACGGATGATGCCACGCTCGACGTCGGGGATCAAGTCATCGTGCCGGTCGGGAGCGCCGGCGGAACAGCCATCGTTGAAATCGAAGACATCGAATACTTCTCAAAAGAAGAGGTGCCCTTTCCGCTCGAAAAAATTAAACGGATCATTCGTAAGTATGACAGGGATGACGAGGGAGAATCGCGAGAATAGCAGGCGAACTCGACCCGTCGCCCCAACATCCACTATTGCCGGTATCCCGCGCGCCGCGAAAATCTTCGAAATTGAAAAACTACCGGCAAAACCTTTCTCGCAAGGCACTTTTGCCGGTATCTCGCGCGTCGCGAAAATCTTCAAAATCGAAAATTACCGGCAAAACTCCTCTCCCAAGGCACTTTTGCCGGTATTTCTCAGCCTAGTCTCCGACTTTGCTGCTCGCCGCTCGCTACGGAAATCGAAAACTACCGGCAAAACCCCTCTCCCAAGGCACTTTTGCCGGTATTTCTCAGCCTAGTCTCCGACTTTGCTGCTCGCCGCTCGCTACGGAAATCGAAAACTACCGGCAAAACCCCTCTCCCAAGGCACTTTTGCCGGTATCCCGCGCGCCGCGAAAATCTTCAAAATCGAAAACTACCGGCAAAACCTTTCTCGCAAGGCACTTTTGCCGGTATTTCTCAGCCTAGTCTCCGACTTTGCTGCTCGCCGCTCGCTACGGAAATCGAAAACTACCGGCAAAACCCCTCTCCCAAGGCACTTTTGCCGGTATCCCGCGCGTCGCGAAAATCTTCAAAATCGAAAACTACCGGCAAAACCTTTCTCGCAAGGCACTTTTGCCGGTATTTCTCAACCTAGTCTCCGACTTTGCTGCTCGCCGCTCGCTACGGAAATCGAAAACTACCGGCAAAACCCCTCTCCCAAGGCACTTTTGCCGGTATCTCGCGCGTCGCGAAAATCTTCAAAATCGAAAACTACCGGCAAAACCTTTCTCCCAAGGCACTTTTGCCGGTATCCCGCGCGTCGCGAAAATCTTCAAAATCGAAAACTACCGGCAAAACCCCTCTCCCAAGGTACTTTTGCCGGTATTTCTCAGCCTAGTCTCCGACTTTGCTGCTCGCCGCTCGCCGCGAAAATCCTCGAAATTGAAAAACTACCGGCAAAACCCCTCTCCCAAGGCACTTTTGCCGGTATCTCGCGCGTCGCGAAAATCTTCAAAATCGAAAACTACCGGCAAAACCTTTCTCGCAAGGCACTTTTGCCGGTATTTCTCAGCCTAGTCTCCGACTTTGCTGCTCGCCGCTCGCTACGGAAATCGAAAACTACCGGAAAAACCCCTCTCCCAAGGCACTTTTGCCGGTATCCCGCGCGTCGCGAAAATCTTCAAAATCGAAAACTACCGGCAAAACCTTTCTTGCACGGCACTTTTGCCGGTATTTCTCAACCTAGTCTCCGACTTTGCTGCTCGCCGCTCGCCGCGAAAATCCTCGAAATTGAAAAACTACCGGCAAAACCCCTCTCCCAAGGCACTTTTGCCGGTATCTCGCGCGTCGCGAAAATCTTCAAAATCGAAAACTACCGGCAAAACCTTTCTCGCAAGGCACTTTTGCCGGTATTTCTCAGCCTAGTCTCCGACTTTGCTGCTCGCCGCTCGCTACGGAAATCGAAAACTACCGGAAAAACCCCTCTCCCAAGGCACTTTTGCCGGTATCCCGCGCGTCGCGAAAATCTTCAAAATCGAAAACTACCGGCAAAACCTTTCTTGCACGGCACTTTTGCCGGTATTTCTCAACCTAGTCTCCGACTTTGCTGCTCGCCGCTCGCTACGGAAATCGAAAACTACCGGCAAAACCCCTCTCCCAAGGTACTTTTGCCGGTATCCCTCGCGCCGCGAAGATCCTCGAAATCGAAAAACTACCGGCAAAACCTTTCTCCCTCGGCACTTTTGCCGGTATTTCTCAGCCTAGTCTCCGACTTTGCTGCTCGCCGCTCGCTACGGAAATCGAAAACTACCGGCAAAACCCCTCCCGCATGGCACTTTTGCCGGTATTTCTCAGCCTAGTCTCCGACTTTGCTGCTCGCCGCTCGCTACGGAAATCGAAAACTACCGGCAAAACCCCTCCCGCATGGCACTTTTGCCGGTATCTCGCGCGTCGCGAAAATCTTCAAAATCGAAAATTACCGGCAAAACCCCTCTCCCTCGGCACTTTTGCCGGTATTTCTCAGCCTAGTCTCCGACTTTGCTGCTCGCCGCTCGCTACGGAAATCGAAAACTACCGGCAAAACCCCTCCCGCATGGCACTTTTGCTGGTATCTCCAACATTTAGAATGATTCTTGTTTGTCCGATCGGTCGAGATACTCATACGACGCCGGACAAGAAGTTGATCATGCCTTCTCGACGCCCAAAGATCACTTTCTAAGCGTTCTTGAATGAAAATGAAAAAATCGGCATACTGATGGTGTGATGACGCAACTCCCGTAGCTTGCGATCGAAAAGGGGATGAAAGAAATGTGCCAAACTTCGTATGATACTCTTGCCCCTGGCCTCAGCTCCCCACCGCCCACAACAATCAATGAAGTTGAGCCGCGCATAGGAGAACTCGAAAGGAGTCATTTTCATGGATAATCCGGATTTTAGTCTCGAAAAGTACCCGCGCCCCTCGGACGATGAGATCAAGGCGTCCCTAACTCCCGAGCAGTATCATGTTACCCAACAATCAGGAACCGAACCGCCGTTTCGCAACGCATATTGGGACAATCACGAAAAAGGTATTTACGTCGATGTCGTGACCGGTGAGCCGCTTTTTTCATCAAGGGAAAAGTTCGACAGCGGTACAGGGTGGCCAAGTTTTTCGCGAGGCATCAATGATCAGGCGTTTGTGCTTGTGACGGATCGAAAATTCGGTATGGAGCGTGTCGAGGTCCGGAGCAGGTCCGGCGATTCGCACCTTGGCCATGTTTTTTATGGTGAGCCGACGTCGCCGCAAGGTGTCCGGTATTGCATGAATAGCGCGTCGCTGCGCTTCATCCCTTACGAAAAAATGGAGCAGGAGGGGTACGCCCACCTGATGCGTTTCGTCGAGGGTGATTCGGATTAAGTCGTAACGGATCAGCCCGCCCAAAGCTTCACTGCGCCCCAAAATAGTAACCGATAACCGCCAACTTTTGATCTCTCAGGCAGTAGTTCAGCCCGCCCAAAGCTTCGAAGCGCTCGAAAATGCAGTCTGACGAAGGGGGGGCGGAAGGGTTTAGGCTGTACTCCCGGGCTCGCCGCTCGCTGCCCTGTTTGCAATATACTTCTGCACTGTCTTCGATGAAGTGATTTCTCGATATTTACCGCCAAATTCGGATGTTTGGTAACTTTTGGCGGTAATTTCATATTTCTGCACTGTCTTCGATGAAGTGATTTCTCGATATTTACCGCCAAATTCGGATGTTTGGTAACTTTTGGCGGTAATTTCATACTTCTGCGCTGTCTTCGATGAAGCAATATCTCGATATTTACCGCCAAATTCGGATGTTTGGTAACTTTTGGCGGTAATTGGTCAAGTCCTATATTGTGTGTAAATTCAAAACCTGCATAATATCCGCTGTTCCTAAGCTGCGTTTAGTAGTTTCAACTGATCGCCTGCAATACGTCTAAGTGCGGGGAATACCGTATGCCGGAGCTCGTCCAGAGTCTTATCTCCATATATACGGTTTCCAGTGCTGTAGGTGTTGTTGACCTCGATCGTAACGGCGCCCATGAGCCGCAGGACTGAGGCAGGGTTTGGGAACACTTGTAT
>Ga0209510_1003413_pt1 | contig 15022 bp, 10 predicted proteins | sample BiotimSIPDNA_FD_185749 | JGI IMG/M metagenome (GOLD analysis project Ga0209510, IMG submission 185749) | Anaerobic biogas reactor microbial communites from Washington, USA - Biogas_R1 time_0 SIP DNA (SPAdes) (version 2) | ecosystem: Engineered > Bioreactor > Anaerobic > Unclassified | place... | reverse complement strand
TGGTGCTGAGCGGAGATTTCCAGAGAATTTTTGCCAGGGATAAGGTCAGCTTCGACTCTCAAAACGGGCACTTTTCTGTTGCCAACAAAGGTGAGGAGCATGTCAGCTTGAAGGGAGAGGGCGATGCGAGAATTTGGACAGAACGCGCGCTGCAGAGGATTGGTTTCCAGGTCTTTGATGAAATAGAGGGTCAACCCTCATTGCGTATAGACATTCAAGAGGATGAAGAGGGGGTCTACTGGGAAGTTAATGATAAAAGAACCAGCCAACGCTTCGGGTCATTGGGCGATCTGACAAGCTATTTCCGTTCACTCAAAAATCAAGATAACTTAAATTCTGATTAAAGGTTCAAATAAGAGAACCGCGGTTACCACCATGATCAAGGCGGTGATCCCATAAGCCAAAAAATTAGTAAGTTTAGAGTTGCCAAAACGACCCATGATTGAAGTGTCATTTGCCAATTTGAGTATTAATATCAAGACAACCGGCAGAAGAATCGCATTCATGGCTTGCGAGAGTATCATAATTGGGAATAAGGGGATACCAGGTATGAGCACAATCAATAAACTTACAAAAATGATCAGCGCGAAAGTGCCGTAGAAAACGGGTGCTTCTTTGGTACTGCGATTTAAACCTCGTTCAAATCCAAAAGCTTCACAAATAGCGTATGTGGTTGAAAGAGGTAAAACTGATACTGCTAATAAGGAAGCTCCTAATAATCCTGCCGCAAAAAGCAATCCTGCCCAATTACCTGCTAAAGGCTCAAGCGCAAGAGCAGCGTCTTTCGCGTCCTCGACTAAAATGCCAGCCTGAAAAAGCGTTGCTGCTGTGACAATGATAATAAAACCGGAAATTATATTTCCCCAGGTAGCTCCAAAGCTGACATCGATCCTTGTGTTTGAATATTGCTCCATCTCTACGCCTTTATCGGCGATAGAAGCCTGAAGATAGAAAATCCCCCAGGGAGTGATCGTAGTTCCGATCACTGCCAGAATTGTGAGAATATAATCCCGTTCAAATTGAAATGAGGGACGAACAAAGGCATTTCCAACGGCAGCCCAGTCTGGTTTAACGACAAACACTGCGATCACGTAACTAAGAGAAGCAAACGTAAGCACAAGCAGCGCTTTTTCAACATACTTATAGTTTGCCTTCAAAATCAGCACACTCATGAGTAAACCGGCAAAAGGAACACTGATGTACTTGCTGATCCCAAACAGCTCACCAGCAGCTGCAACACCCGCAAACTGGGCAATTGTGGTTCCAAGATTAGCAATGAATAGGGTCAACATGGCGAAAGTAGCAATCTTTACACCAAAGCGTTCCCGGATCAAATCAGCAGTGCCTTTACCAGTGACCGCACCCATGCGAGCAGCCATTTCCTGAACAACGACCTCACCGATAGTGATTACAAGAATCAACCAAAGGAAACTATAACCATACTTTGAGCCAGCCATTGAGTAGGTGGCGATCCCAGGTGCGTCATTATCCGCTGAGGCGGTGATCAAACCTGGACCAAGGATAGTAAAGATTAAGAAGAATTTTCTGAGCCAAATCGGCAAAGAGACTTTCCGTTTCATTGCTTACCTCCCCGCAAATCTTGGAATTCTCTTTTTCCAGGCAGTTGGCAGGACAGTATCTACCGCATCATCTACAGTCACGATGCCAAGCATTTCATTTGTTTCGGGATCGATGACAGGAACCGCCATCAGATTGTATTTAGCAACCAGGTAGGCAACCTCTTCCTGCGGATCATAGGGGGAGACAATAACAGGATCATCATCAAACCAATTTGAAAGAGGAGCTGTTAGAGAAGAAGTGACCAGGTCGCGCAAGCTGATCACACCCTTGAGATGATTTTGAGAATCAAGAAGATAAACATAATACATAAATTCATCTTCCCGGGCTTTTTCGCTGGTACGTAAATGGAACAAGGCTTGTTCCACGCTATAAGAGGCTGGAACCGAGGCAAATTCAGTGGTCATAATGCCACCTGAAGATTCCTCGGGATAACGTAAAAGGGTGCGCACGTCCTCTTCATCATCGTCTTCCATCAAGCTGAGTAACTCTTCGCTTTTGCCTTCGTCCATGTCAGCCAGGATGTCAGCTGCCTCATCCGGATCCATTTCTTCCAAAATATCCGCGGCGCGTTCGGGTTCAAGATGGGCCATCACAACCTGTTGGACTTCGACTGAACTCTCCTCCAAAGTGTCCGCCAATTGCTCGTCAGAAAAACCTTCCAGAAGAGCTTTGCTCGTATGGGGATCCAGATCATCAAGAATAGCCGCAATATCCGCCGGCTCCATCTTTACCAAGCGGTCCTGGGAAACTCTCAGGCGTAAAGGATCATCATGTTCGATGGAGGCAACGTCTTCCCAGGGGATAACGTTACTTTTGATCTTTTTGTTTGTTATCTTGGCTCCCGATTTGGCAATAAAATCTAAACCCAGTCGGCGAACCAAACCTAAACCACCGACATCAACACCTGTGAGATAAAATGATTGATCCTTTCGGGCTAGTTGAAGGTCATTTACTCTAACCAGGCGTTTGCCTTCGGTATCAACGATTTGTTGATCGAGAACTCGTTGTTTGAGATATAACTCATGTCCGGATGGCTGATAAAGCAGCGGATCGTCAATTTTTCGGTTTAGGGAGATCGAAGGCCAAAGGGTAGCAATACTATCAGCGTCAATCAGCTTTTGCCCTGCCTGACCTAAAGGAACATTTTTAAGCACCAAAGCTTTTACAGGCGCAACAGTCTGTTCCGTGTTATCAACTAAAATATCTTCGAGTTGACCAACAACCCGTCCAAAGATATCCCAGACTTTTTGATTAAGAAGTTTGCTAAAGTAAATCATCCAGCACCTCGCTATTGTATTGTTTAGGTTGCTGCCAGGGTTGGGAACTCTGACCCTGGCTTCAGATGATTTCTAAGTCAGAATCAGAGAATGGTTAGATCAGCCTTACCAGGAGGTTGGGCTTGCTCGTCACCCGGGTAACAATCACTTACAGAAGTAGTTTGATTATCCATATCTCTTTTTTTACTCGACTGATAATTATACCTTATCGCCTTAAATAACGGTGGAAAATTTCTACTTGAAAAATGGAAGACATGCAGAAGAAGAGAAAATACTTAGCTCAAATTTTTTGCAATAGATGAAAAAATTAGATGTTTTCAAGCATTAGAAGTAATAAAATGTGATTATGATTGACTAAAGTGAAATTTTTCAATCAAGCGTGATGGTTGTCACTGAAAAGTCGATGTAGCCGTGGAAGCTGCTCCCTTAAGGCATCTTTTCTCGTCCGCCAGCAAAAGACATCGCCAATACCACCATACTCAAAAGCAACGACTTCAGGTGTTCGCCAGGTTCCATTTTTTATTTGGTCGTGAGCCCACTCAACCAGCGGCCAGTTGTCAGGTTGTAACTCAAAGTGGTCGGTCAAAGAGCCGGCATAAGGCCGGATGCCAGTGATATGCATTTCGACAAGTCTTTTGGTTGGCAGGCGGCTGATATAGTTATCTACATCAATCCCCAGCAGGTGAGAACTCATTTTTGCGTGAGAAAGGTCAAGCAGAAGACCAAGATCACATTCCTCAATCAGCTCATTAATCAGGTCAGGGTCGCAGGCGATTTCCAGTTGGGGGAGAAAATCCACCCAGGGCAAATTTTCGGCGATGATTTTCTGATCAGGGAACTGCTCCCGCAAGTAAGCGACTTCAGCTTTCCAACGATCAAGAAGTTCTTTTCTGGCAAAGGCTGAAGAGGGGTCCACCAAGGTATCGTTAGAAAGGTGGACGTTAAGATAACGAGTATCGGTTGTGGCAAACATCCTCCGGATCAGGTCAAAATTCAAAGATTGAATTTTATTGATCCCAAGAGCAATGTCAAAGTGAACATAAACCGGACGCAAAGGCAGGGCGGCGTTGACCAGGCCATCCCATTCCGGACATTTGAGCAGATCCACATCAACAGCACCTTCGTTGAGAAGGTCTTTGAGAGGCGTAGAGTAATTGACCGCAAATTTCATTGTTTAAGCGGGGCTGGGTTCAGAGCCGGTCTCGGCAAAGGGGTCAAATTGAGTTTCCAGATCCTGACGAAACTGCTTTGTGTAGAGGTTAAAGTAAATCCCGCGTTTGCGGATCAGGCTTTGGTGATTACCACTCTCCGCAATTTGTCCATCCTCGATCACAAAAATCTGGTCAGAGGCTTTGATGGTTGAAAGACGGTGCGCGATGATGAAGCTTGTGCGTCCGCTCATCAGTTGATGCATGCCTTTTTGGATCAGGGCTTCAGTCAGGGTGTCGACCGAGCTGGTGGCTTCATCCATCACAAAGATGTCCGGGTCAGCCAATAGCGCGCGGGCAATGCTGATCAACTGCTTTTGACCAACCGAAAGTTGGTTACCGCCTTCACCCACATCCTGGTCATAGCCTTTTTCGAATTTGGTGATAAATTCGTGCGCGCCAGCCAGTTTGGCTGCCTGTTCGATTTCTTCATCTGTAGCATCCAGGCGGCCGTAACGCAGGTTATCGCGGATGGAACCAGAGAAAAGATGAGGGATCTGCAAGACCACACCAATACGAGACTGAATATCCTCAAGCGGGTAATCCATGTAATCGTGCCCCGCGATGCGGATGGTGCCTTCGCTCGGTTCATAAAAACGGCACAGCAAGTTGACGATGGTGGTTTTACCGCCGCCCGTTGTGCCTACCAAGGCTACTTTTTGTCCCTGGGGGATGGTGAAACTAAGGTTTCTGATTACTGGCTCGTCAGCTTCATAATGGAAAGAAACATTTTCAAACTCGACATCACCTGCCAGTGAGTTGACCGGCAAGACCTTTTCGCGGTTGCGGATTTCGGGGGCAGTCTCCAGAAGCGAAAAAACACGTTCAGAAGACGCGACCGCATTTTGCATCTCAGCATAAACCCGAGCCAGATCCTGGATCGGCCACAGGATGAACATAATATAGGAAATGAAGGCCTGTAAAGTTCCAACGGTTAGAGACTGCCCGGCAACAAGGTTGCCTCCCCGCCAAAGGATCAACATCAGAGAGATGGCGCTGATAGTTTGGATGGTGGGCAGATAAACAGCGGACAAAAAGCCGGCGCGGTAACTTTCGCGAAACATTTGAGCGGAGAGTACCTTGAAGTTGTCCAGGTTTTTGTCCTCGCGCAAGAGCGCTTTGACCACACGGACGCCGGTGATATTCTCGTTGAGAGCCGCTGTCATTTTGGAGTTGGCTTTGCGAGACTGGCGATAGTGGTGATAGATTCTGACCCTGAATTTGAAGGAAACAAAAATCATAACTGGTAAGGAAATGACAACGATCAAAGCCAGTTGAGCGTTTAAGCGGAACATAAAGATGACCGCAAAAAAGATGTTGGTGGCTGCCCAAACAGAATCAACGATTCCCCAGGTGAGCAAATCAGCCATTTTTTCGGTGTCAGATGTCACCCGGGACATAATCCAGCCCAGAGGAGTTTTACTGAAATATGATAATGAAAGTTCCTGCAGGTGGACAAACAGATCCCGCCGCAGATCGTAGCGGATGCGCTCGCCTTGCAGTCCGATCACGTAAATCATCACAAAGAAAGCAACAACCTGCGCCAAAACGACCATGCCATAGTTTTTGAAGAGAGCAATCATCGCGTCAAGGTTTTTGGCAACGATACCTTCATCAATGATGCGTTTATTTAATACTGCATAGAGGGCGTCCAGCAAAGAAACGGATGCGATGGCAATGATCGCCAGAACCATGGTTGGCCAATAGGGCTTGACAACCTTCAGCAAGCGTTTGAAGACACCAGTGTTTAAACTGACGTTATCGTCTAATTCGTCTTCATCATAATATGTCGACACGGTCAATTTCCTCTTGCAGGGCACTGTCGATCTTTGCCTGGATCTCGTAGATGTCCTGATAAATTCCGGGTTGGTTCACTAATTCTTCGTGCGTTCCTCTTTGAACGATCTTTCCTTGATCGAAAACCAAAATCTGATCAGCATTCATGATGCTCTGGATGCGGTGCGCAATGATGAAGGTGGTACGGTTTTGCATCAGACTTTCCAGGGCTGCCCGGATCTGGACTTCTGTTTCCATATCCACTGAAGAAGTGGAATCGTCCATAATGAGGATGCGGGGGTTGATCAGTAAAGTACGCGCGATAGCCAAACGCTGTTTCTGACCACCAGAAAGGGTAACGCCACGCTCTCCAACCAGAGTATCGTAGCCATGCTTGAATTCAAGAATGACCTCATGAATGGCGGCTTCTTTGGCAGCCTGGATGATTTCTTCTTCACTCACTTTGCGATGAACACCATAAGTAATGTTCTCGCGGATGGAGCAGGAAAACAGGAAAGGTTCCTGTTCAACGATGCCAATTTGAGAACGCAGAAAAGCGCGTGAATATTGATTGATATTTACGCCATCAATCAGGATCTGACCATCACTCACATCGTAAAAACGCGGCAGCAAATTGACCAGCGAGGTTTTTCCGGAGCCTGTTGAGCCCAATAAAGCAATCACCTGGCCGGCTTCACAGTTAAAACTCACCTCATCCAGAACGGGTTGGTCTTTTTCGTACTCAAAACAGACCTGATCAAAGGTGATTTGACCTTTGATGCCATCTTCGGGTTGATAGCTTTTACTGGTCATGTCTTCTTCAGTCGCCTCAAGCACCGTGGAAACGCGGCCGAGTGAGACAAAGGCACGGGAAGTGTCAATGATCAGGCGACCCAAACTACGGATTGGCCAAATGAGCCAACCCAAAAGTCCATTGAAACTGACAAACTGGCCGAGTGTGATGACATTGTTCAAGACCATCGTCGCGCCAATGAAGTTGCTGGTTATGGTCTGCGCGGAACAGATGATGTCAGTCAGCGGCCAAAAGAGACTGTGCATCCAGTTAAGTTTCCGCCCCAGGCGAAACTTTTCCGTGTTTTCCCGGTCAAATTTTTTCACTTCGTAATCCTGTCGGGCAAAAGCCTTGACCACTCTGACACCGCTCAGGTATTCCTGCAGATCGGTAGAAAGTACCGCTCCCTGTTCCTGGTATTCTTCATAAGTCTTTGAGAGCCTCTTGAAGAAGATCAGTGAAACAACCAAAATGATCGGCATGATGATGATGGAAATCAGTGCCAGCCGCATGCTGATTCGCGTGATGGAAATAAAGGAGATGACCAGGATCATCACGATGCGACCGATGCCGATGCTTTGGTCAACAAAGAATCTGCGCAAGGTGTCCACATCCGAAGTGGCACGCTCCAGTAAGTCGCCGGTTTTGGCTTCTGAATGATAGCTGTAGGGCAGGCGTTGAATATGGTCGAACAAGTAATCCCGCAGACGGCGGGTCGAATTCTCTGCCGTGAAATTAGCCATCCAGCTGCTCATAAAACTGGAAAGCGCTTGCAGGATGATCAATGAAGCGAAGCTCAGAGCAGAAAGAGCCAATTCACGCCCGACCAGCCTCTGGTCCATGATCCGATCGATAAAACTGCCCAGATACAGGTACATACCGGTGCGTGCCAAAGCCCCCAAGGTCGTGAAAACGTTTGCCACGACGTAATTAAGATGGTAGCCGGACATTAAATGCCACAGTCTCAGGAGTTTGGGACCCTGGATGACCTTGTGGATATCAATCGGTAAGTAAGCGCTCTTTTCGTTTTGCATCGTTAACTACTTGTCAATCGTGATAATTCACGCAACTTTTTAGTATACACTTCGCCTGAGAGCAGGTCAATCAAGCTAAACAAAATCGTGTATTTAATTGGATATTTTTATGATTTAAGGAAATTTTCCAAAGACTGACACGATAATCAAGAGACAGATTTGAAAAAAGCGATCGCCTCATCGATGATTTGTTCTTTTTCAGAACCCAAAAGCACGGTATGAGGGGATTCTTTCATGATCCTCAATTGTTTTTGAGTTGAAGATACAGAATCGATGATCAATTGTCCGGAAATGAGGTCAACGGTTTTATCTGCTTCGCTTACAAACACCTTGATTGGTTGCGTAACTTTATGTAGGTCCCTTTTGATGACTTTTTGGAGTTCCAGCAGCTGTACGGCGGCTTTCAGGGGATAGACATTGTAGCCTTTCCACTCAAGGTCATCTCTGATTTGACTTTTGTCAAGATATTTTTTGAAGTATTGAAGCAAATAAGCCCACTTAATATGGGGTGTACGTAAAATCAAGGCGGGAGCAAAAAGCATAAGGCCAGCAACGTCAGGAAATTCTGCGGCGAGGCGGAGGGAAAGCAAAGCTCCCATCGATTCACCTCCCAACCAAACCTGATCGCATACTTCTTCCATTTCCAGGTAAGCCTGTTTGACTTCCCCATACCAATCCTGCCATTTTGTCTTGTTTAAGTCATCCGGATGAGTCCCATGACCTGGCAGTAAAGGCGCTTTGACAGTGTACCCAAGTGCGTTAAGGCGGTCAGCCAGGGGGCGGATTTCAGCGGTTGTGGCTGTTAAACCGTGTACCAGCAAAAAGCCGGTTTTGCCTCCTTTATAAGTGAAGGGCTCTCCATCAAGGTGCGGTCTGACCATGTAGGGGTTGTCCATTTACTCCTCCTTGGGCTATTTTACCCAATTAAAATTAAAAACAACCTTCTGTATCACAAAAGGCTGTTTTTTGTAGCTATCTTTGTTGGATTAATCTGCCCAGTACTCGAGCTTTTCGATCAGTGTTTGGAAAACTTGTGTGCTGGCTGCCCTGGTGATAAAGCCAAAAGTGCCTGCCTCATCCAATTCATCATGAGTGAATGTGCCCACTTTTTGTTCGTTGATATAGAACTCAAATTCGTTGTCATCTGCCTGGATGCCGATGCGATTGGTTTCGGCAGGAGGATTCAAGGCAGTTGTGGACTGGTAAGCCAAGAGGTCATTGGTTTTATTATCAGCGGTATATTGACTAAAGCCCCAGGTGCCATCACAAGTAATGCCCATGTAGTAATAGCCATTGTCTTCTGTCCAGCGGATGACCAAACCGAAGCGATCCTGACCGGTGCATTTGGGCATGGCAAAAGTGGTTTCAAAGTAGCCGTCTTCGTATTCCGGATAGGTGGTATACCAACTGCTCCACCAGGGGGTTCCTTTGGAGACAAATTCGAGTTGACCGTTGGCGACTTTTGAGAGGAATTGATCATTCTCAAAATCCCAATAGGTGCCATAAGTGAAGTCTTCCAGGAGGTCTGGCTCGCCGCTCCAGGGATCATCCCCACTGCTTTGGGTTGGGGCGGTGGTTTCAGTTGGCACTGGAGTTGCGGTAGGAAGGGCGGTCGCGGTTGGAGCTTCCGTGGGAACTTCCGTAGCTGTTGGTACTGGTGCTTCAGTTGGGGGTTCTGTCGGGACTGCTGTAGGCTCTTCGATTTCTTCGGTCTGGACTGGTTCTTCAGTCGCCTCGGGTGACTCTTCGGCTGCTTGTGTTTCTGTAGCTATCGGAAATTCGACAGTTGCTTCGGTCGTAGTTAAGGCAGCTTGAGTCAATATCGAGGCCACATTGGTCTGAACCACGGGGTCTTGTGAAAGATCTCCCTCTTGCACAGGGAAATTGCAGGCGGACAAGGTCAGCAGAATAATTAAAAGAGGCAATAGTTTTTTCATAGTGGATTCCTTTTCAGTTATGTCACTGCAGTTGTTGCAATTTTTGCTCCAGCTCAGGCCAATTGCCCAATAAAAATTCATTTGACGCTTTCAGGTAAAATTGCCCCGTATCTTAAGCGAGACTTTAGGGGTTAAACTTTAGTAGTTTGATTAAAAAGGAAAATTAGATGGACTTATTTGATAAATGTTATGACTATACGGCCGCGCGGCAAGCCAGGGCGCAAGGGACTTATCCTTACTTTATCCCTTTGGATCGAAATGAAGGCACAGAGGTAATTTATCAGGACCGCCGGATCATCATGTGCGGTTCAAACAATTATCTTGGTTTGACCACCCATCCGAAGGTCAGGGAAGCCGCCGTTGAGGCAATCAAAAAATATGGCACCAGCTGCACCGGTTCCCGATTTTTGAATGGCAACATGACCATCATTGAAGACCTGGAAAAAAAACTGGCGGATTGGGTCGGCAAGCAGGACGCCCTGGTCTTTTCAACTGGAATGCAGGTCAATTTGGGCACGATCAGCTCCATTGTAGGGAAACGGGATATCGTAATTCTGGATAAAGAAGATCATGCCAGTATCGTTGATGGGGCATTTCTGAGCGGAGGCAAAATCGAGCGTTTCCGCCATAATGACATGACCCATCTTGAACGTGTTTTGAAAAGCCTGGCGGAAGAGTCCGGGAAATTGCTGATTGTGGATGGTTTATTCAGCATGGAGGGAGACATTGCCAAACTGCCAGAAATTGTGCACTTGTGCAAGCAATATGGCGTCAGGATCATGGTCGATGACGCCCACGGTATGGGTGTTTTGGGCGGTGGTCGCGGCACATCTGCGCATTTTGGTCTGACAGACCAGGTCGATCTGATCATGTCGACCTTTAGTAAATCGTTCGCATCGATTGGTGGTTTTGTTGCCGGCGATTTTGACACCATCGATTACATCAAGCACCACGCCCGCAGCCTGATTTTCAGCGCCAGTATCCCTCCCGCTAACACTGCTACCGTTTTGGCAGCACTTGAGGTGTTGCGGGAAGAGCCGGAACGGGTTGAGCAGCTCTCTAAAAATGCTGAATTTATGCGCAAGGGATATCAGGAATTAGGTTTTAATACCGGGCAATCTGAATCGCCCATTATCCCGATCATCATCGGGGATGACACGCTGACCTTTAAGGTTTGGCATGATCTGATGGAAAACGGTGTCTTCGTTAACCCTGTGATCGCGCCGGCAACCCCCCATGGTCGCCAACTTTTGCGCACCAGTTACATGGCCACCCACACCCAGGCACAGTTGCAAAAAGTGCTGGATGTCTTTGAAAAGGTTGGAAAAGAAAACGGATTGATCTAACTTTTTGGTTCGGTTCAGTCGTCTTTTTTGGAGGCTGTGATGGGTGGTTCTGAAACCAGCTCGATCACAGTCTCTTTTAATTTCTTCTTGGATGGTTTTTTCTTGAAGACTTGTATGAAACGTTCCAGCATGGATTGGCTCAACTCCTTGCTAAGCTCGTTAAAGCGTTCGCTGTTGACTCGCTCCCCTTTCTCAAACCACTCTATAGCAGCATAGCCCATCACAACCGTCATGGACGTAGCGATGGCTGAGGAGAGCAACCACCCGGGAACGCTGGCAAATTTGGATAACTGCTGGAATAAGGTTCGTCCCAGCATGCCCAAACCAAAAGTTCCCACCAGTTCCCGCGCCCGGGCGGGGGTGATCTTATATTGGTAGATGCGAGCGATGGTGATGACCATGCCCACCTGGTTGGCAATGAGGGGGACAAAGTCGATCACAGGCAGTGGGGAGAGCGCGATGGCGGCGGAGAGCGACGCCGAGGTGGTAATAGTGCGCCAGGCGATTTTGTTGCGGTACATCGGCATGGCATTAGCCAGAGCCAGGGTCATGGCTGGGTCGGCGGCGATAATGGCCATGGTGATGTCGCTAATGCCTGAGCCTTTCAAGGCTGAGACAGGGATGATCTGTTCTTTTTCAACGCCCAGGTTGAGCGCAGTACGTTGAATGATCTCATCTTCAAGCTTTCCGGCCAGATCGATCTTGTTCAGGGCGATCACAAAAGGCTTTTTTAGCTCCAGCAGGCTGTGGTAAAGCTCCTGCTCAGTTTGCTTGATGCCCTGAAGCGCGTCGAAAACGATGATCAGGAAGTTGGCTGAGCGCGCGGCTTCCAAGGCCCGTTCACGCTCCTGCTCTCCCACCGGTCCAACCGCGTCTGCCCCGGGGGTATCGACCATGTTGAAGATACCGGCATCGGCTTCCTGGTTTACACGAGTGGTACCGGGGATGGGGCTGACGGCTGCTTTGTCCTGATCATTTCTTATGAACTGGTTGTAAAGGGTGGACTTGCCCACATTGGCCGGTCCGATGATAGCGGCACGCTTGCGCTTGCCCAAAACGGCTTTGCTGTGAATGATGGCCAGGTCCATCAGCGCTTTGCTTGGGTTGCGGTCAAAGGGTAGCCCTTTGAAGCTCGCTATAAGCGCTTGCCGGCGGTCTGCCGGGATGGCTGACCAGAGCTGGTTGATGATGACCTTGCTTGGTTCCGGGAAAAAGTCTTGAATGTCTTTGGTTGAGGGCATAAGTTTCCTTTTGTAGGCTGATAGAATTATACAATAAGCACCTTGAGCGGCGAAAGAATTGTGACAAGAGTTGACCAAGAGTGAATGGAGGAAAGATGACAGATGCAAAACTGATTTTTGCCGATGGGACCGAATTTATCTTGCAGGGGAGCGAGGTTTTTGTTGGGCGGGAAGCCACCAACGATCTGACCATTCCGGTCCCCTATCTTTCACGGCATCATGCCCGCTTTCAACTGGTTGAGGGGGGTTGGACGGTGGACGATATGGGCTCAACGCTGGGAACAACCCTGAATGGGCAGGCTGTGCGCGTGGCCAGCAGGTTGGTGGATGGAGACCAGATTGTCTTCGGTGGAAAGGTGAAAGCGCGCTTCGTCTGCGGGGCAGATTAAGACCCCCTGGAGGTCCAAATTTGGTTGACATTTCGGCTGAATTCAGGTAATATCAGGATTCGCAAGTCGGCGAGGTAGCTCAACGGTGGAGCAGTGGACTCATAAGCCATTGGTTCTGGGTTCAAATCCCAGCCTCGCCATTTTTTTTAAGGTGAAATGATAATTGCTTCTGGGATTCCTGCTCGCTATGCTCCCAGGACATCGTATTCACTCGCAAATCCACGCCTTACCAATTTTTATTTAAAAATGATTGATTCTTTGATCATTTCGGTCCTGTTCTCGCCGGTCCCACAGAGAGGCTTCACACTCGAAAGGCTGGCGAGAACGGAGAATGGGGGGTATCAGGACACCGCCGAGAATGAAGCAAAATCTCTTTTTACAAATTTGTTCGCAAGCCAAGAGTGGACAATTAATATCGCGTATCACGATATTGAGAACTTAAACCGGAATAATAGCAAATAGTAGAATAATTTGTTTCAAAAATTTTTGTTTGGTAAAATACTATTGACAATCATAAGAATTATATTAAAATGATTGTCAGTCACATTTATTTCAAAGACTAACTTTCTAATTCCTCCGATTCGTTGATTCCGCCCCGGATAAACGAACGATACGGCAAAGAGAGCAATTTCTTTTGCCCGCCAGTGCGCAAAGGAGGCGGTTGTCCTGATAAAGGGACATATTATTCTTTTGCGTAGGTTGGTTTATCGACGGGAGGAGTATCCAAAAAAGACAACAAAATAACACTTGTTCAAATCTAATCGTGCAGTTAAATTCTGGAAAGGGAGACAATTATGTGGATTTTACGAATAAATACCTCGAATCTAAGTTATAAGTTGGAAGAAGTACCTGAAAAGTACAAATTACTTTATGGCCGTGCCTTAACCTCTCAAATGATTTACGACGAAGTTCCGCCACTCTGCCATGCTCTGGGACCTAACAACAAATTGGTATTCTCTGCTGGCATGGTCACCGGGACAGTTTCGCCCACTTCTGCCCGAATCTCTGTCGGTGGAAAATCACCACTAACCGGAGGAATCAAGGAAGCTAATGCGGGTACAGCCTGGGGTCCGGATCTGGCGAAAATGCGCATCCGTGCATTGGTCTTGGAAGGCCAGCCATTGAATACGGAAACCTATGTTGGGGCTCTGATTGAGTGGGATGGTGAAAAACCAGTGGTTGAATTCTTTGACGCGACTAAATACACTGGAAAAGACGTTTACGAAGTCTACCCCAAAATGTTTGAGATGTATGGGCCGAGAGTCTCCATTGCCAGTATGGGCGTAGTGAGTGAGATGGGTTACAGCAACTCGGGTATTGTGTTCAATGACATGCATCAACGACCCAGCCGCTACGCCGGACGTGGTGGCCTTGGCGCTGTTCTGGCTTCAAAAAGAATGAAATTCATTATTCTGGATGCGAAGGGTGCGCCTGGAGTCGAAATGGTGGATAAGGCTCTCTTTGACGAAGGACGTAAAAAACTGATCGATGCCATCCGCAGCCACCCGATTTCCAAGCCCAAGGGCGGGTTAAACAGCTACGGTACCGCTGTTCTGGTCAACATCCTGAATGAAGCTGGCGGATTGCCGACCCGCAACTTTTCAGCCGGTCGTTTTGAAGGGGCCGCCAAGACATCTGGTGAAGCCATCTTTGAGACGAACAAAGAACGTATGGGTAAAGAAATTTACAACCATCCTTGTTCACCAGGCTGTATTATCCAATGTTCCAATACCTACTACAACCCAGATGGGACTGAAGCCACATCTTGTATCGAATACGAATCCACCTGGTCATTGGGTGCCAATCTGGGAATCGACAATTTGGATGACATTGCCATTATGAACCAGTTGTGCAATGCTTACGGTCTGGATACTATTGAAACCGGTGGGACCCTGGGTGTCGCCATGGAAGCCGGAGTGCTTGAGTTTGGTGATAGTAAGGGCGCAATTCAATTGATCCATGAAATGGGTAAAGGTTCTCCTATGGGTCGAACCTTAAGCGGAGGCACTGGCACAACTGGCAAGATTTACGGTGTCAAGCGTGTACCTGCTGTCAAAGGGCAGGGCATGCCCGCCTACGAACCTCGTGCTGTAAAGGGTATTGGCATCACCTACGCGACCACGACAATGGGGGCAGACCACACGGCCGGTTATACCATTTGCCCTGAAATTTTAGGCGTCAGTGGTAAATTGGACCCCTTGAGCCCGGAAGGTAAAGCTGCTTTGAGCCGCGCGTTTCAGGCTACAACCGCCTTCATTGACTCAAGCGGTCACTGCTTGTTCATCGCCTTTCCAATTCTGGACATCGCCAGCGGTTTTGAAGGCATGATCCAGGAATGTAATGGCATCCTGGGAACAAATTGGGACGCAGACGCAATCGTTGCTTATGGGTCGCAAACGCTAAGAGTGGAAAGAGCTTTTAATGAAGCTGCTGGTCTCTC
>Ga0209510_1003410_pt1 | contig 15026 bp, 11 predicted proteins | sample BiotimSIPDNA_FD_185749 | JGI IMG/M metagenome (GOLD analysis project Ga0209510, IMG submission 185749) | Anaerobic biogas reactor microbial communites from Washington, USA - Biogas_R1 time_0 SIP DNA (SPAdes) (version 2) | ecosystem: Engineered > Bioreactor > Anaerobic > Unclassified | place... | reverse complement strand
AATCTGCAGTTTATCTTTTTGCAGAATTAGTGTCGGATCTGTTTTCATGATATATCAATTCCGTAAGGGCGGGTCCCAATAATGAACGCTCAATAGTCTGTAACATAGCAAGACCCGCCATTAGACTTAGGGGAGGTTGAGCATCTCTGGATTTACAATAGAGATGGTAACCGATGAGAGACAGAATAAGGCTAAAGTACCCGCAAAGGTCAAGAACCTACCCTGGGATCAAGTCCCTGTCTCTCAGTGGTTAGAGATTAGATAGCATACAAGGCACACCAAATCTACTAATGGTGAAAGTCCAGACCACATCGGTTACCACAAACTCAATCAACAGGAGTATATCACGTGGAAAACCGACCAGAATTTATTGTAGGAATAGATGTCAGTTCCGAATATTTCACTTGCGCTGCAGGACAGGCTAAAGAAAAGTGGAAAATCAGCTTATTGCCTCAGGATTTCGATAATAAGACCAGCGGATTCAACAAATTTAGCCAATGGCTTCAAAAAGCCGGAATAGAGAAAGAAAAGGCTGTAATCTGCATGGAGAAGACCGGGGTTTACAACGAATTATTGGTAGCATTCCTCTGCAAACAGGGTTATAGAGTCTGTGTCGAGGATCCAATAAAGGTAAAAAAAGCATTCAAACCTCATGGAATCAAGAGCGACTCGGTTGACAGCAAACAGATTGCTGAATATGGCTGGCGCTTCTTCGACCAACTGCACTATTGGAAACCCTTGTCAGAGACGATAGAAAAGGTCAAAACCTTGCTATCTGTCAGAGAAGACCTGGTAAAGGCCAATACTGCTGATAAAAACAGACTACATGCCTTCAGACGGAAAGCCTATCGGGTTCAGTTAGCAGAAGATATTCTTGAATCAAATATCGTAGAATGGGATAAAGAAATCAAAGCCATCGAGAAAGAAATCGATAAATTAATTCATCAATTGCCCTATTTGGCTCAAATATTCAGGAATCTGCAAACCATTCCCAGATGTAAATTGCTGTTAGCTGCCAATTTTTTAGTTTTCTTTCATGAATTCGATGGAGAAATCACCTACAAAAAAGCGGCTGGACGGCTTGGGATTTGCCCATATGAGCACAGCAGCGGAAGTTCAATAAAAAAGAGGGCAAAATCGTTTGGACATGGGACTGGAACAATACGAAAATTACTTCATCTGGCCGCTTGTTCACTATGTAAATATGATCCAAAGTATCAGCAATACATGGCTGAAAAACTGGCCTTTGGGAAACCCAAAATGGTAATCTATAATAACGTAGCAAATAAACTTGTGAAAATAATTGTTAGAATATACGCTTCAAACATGCAATACAACCCAAATCATCAATCTGTACACCCCAGATTCTTGACAAGGTCATAGCATATCCCAATCCAGGAACAATGGAAATGATTTGATATCGGAATAAAGGCAGATCGCCCCATCCACTACGCTTCTGGGGCAGGCCGCGCTTCGCTCGCGATGACGGGGGTGAGGCAGATCGCCGCACAATGACAACCCAAAGGGACGAGAGCTATGGGCGGGTTTGACGGATTGGGTGTTGGCAAAGCGCTCATGTATTGAACCTGCCCGTACAATGATCCTGTCCAATGGAAAAACGCTCACATTCTGGACACGCCCAGCGCAGGAACAACAGAAATGATTTGATATCGGAATAAAGGCAGATCGCCCCATCCACTACGCTCCTGGGGCAGGCCACGCTTCGCTCGCGATGACGGGGGTGAGGCAGATTGCCCCATCCACTACGCTTCTGGGACAGGCCGCGCTTCGCTCGCGATGACCACCCAAAAGGACGAGGGTTATGGGCGGGTTTAGCGGATTGGTTGAAATTACGATGCTCACATCCTGAACCCGCCTTTACAATGATCATAGGCAATGGCAAAACGCTCACGTATTGAATCCACCGTACAGATATCATAGGTAATTTAGAAATCTTTGCGTATTGACCCCGCCCCAATAACGCCCGTTCTTTTATTATGGATGATGGCAAAGCGCGAACGAAAGACGTTTATAATTGAGGAATGTCTGAAAAGTCTCAAAGATTCAACTTTATCCTCAGCGGGGTTTTTATGGTGTTTTCAACAGCCGGGGATATCGGTTCAGCCCTGGTGCAAAAGGCAATCGTGGATACGAGCATTTCCCGCTCTTTGGATCAGCTCTGGCATCTTTTACCGCTTGCCCTGGGTTTGATCCTGGTGAATTATCTTACGCGCATCGCGGGCAGATATTTTGGCATGACGTATGCCACAGAAGGCATCCGCGGTCTGAAAGACCGTTACTTCGCACACCTGATGGAAAAGCTGGACCACCAGGATGACATCAAGCAGGAGCTTTCGGCTTTTTCGGTCGATGCCGACCTACTTTTTAACAGCTTTTATTTCAACCAAATCTTTTTGATGGCGAGCATCATCTCGTTCTTACTTTCCCTGGTCGCGGTGATCTACCTGAACTGGATTCTCTTCATCGTTGCATTTGTTACCTCTCTCCTGCCGCTGCTTGTGCCTTACTTATATAAAACAAAGCTGGCAAAGCTGGGCAAACAATACAGCGAAGAAGGCAAAGAGTATCTCGACTTTGTTAACGAGAGCTTGCTGGGCAGGGAAGAAGTGTTGGCTTATGGCAGGCAGGCACCTTTCAGGCGCATGCACTCCGAACGGAATAGCCGACTTGAAAACAGCCGAAAACGCAGCCGCCTGGCGAATTTTAATAGCTCGCGATTGTCATATTCACTGACCGACTTTTCCTTTTTGACGATCACCACGCTCAGCATCATCCTGATCATCCAGGGGCAGGTAACCCTGGGCACGATGATGGCGGTCATTCAACTGATCCATAATATCGTTATCCCGCTGGGTGATATTGCCACGGCGCTCAACGAGCTCAATTCGGCAAAAGCGATCAAAGCGAAATATGAAAATTTGCCAGAGATACCGGAAGACGAGACCGAGACGATCGGATTTGAAGACGGAATCCAGATAGAAGGGCTGACTTATGCCTACCCAGAAAGCACGCAGGACGCGGTGTCTGGTTTGGATATGCGCCTGCAAAAAAACAGCAAAGTAGCCATCATTGGCAAGACAGGCAGCGGTAAATCGACCCTGCTCAAACTGATCATGGGGCAAATCCCTGATTATTCTGGCAGCATTATTGTGGACGGTCAGGATATCCGCCAAATCGACCCGAAGCTCCGCCGTCAGCTTTTCAGGGTGGTTCCCCAGGATCCCTATCTTTTTACAGACAGTATCCTGAACAATATTTGTTTTTACGAGGAAGACTGCAATAAAGAGAGATTGCCCGCGGTTTTGAAACACTCGCTGCTCGAAGACCTGGTTTTGGGCGAGGGTGGTATTGAGCGGCTGATAAGCGACAAAAGCCGGGTTTCTGGCGGTGAAAAGCAGCGCATTGTTTTGGCAAGAGCGCTCATGGCAGGGGTGGAAGACCGCATCCTGGTTTTGGACGAGCCTTCTGCCAACCTTGATCATAAAAGTGCAGCGAGGATCATCGAAAACATCACATCGATGGAAAATGTGACCGTGATCATGGTGACCCACGAATATGACCCTGCCGTTCTGACCCTTTTTGATGAGGTTGTCAATTTGAGCGAAGGCGCAAAACCTGCTGATGAATGAAAAGATCCTTCGGGGAGGGAGCAAGCCTATTCCTTTCCCTCCGCACTAAATTTGTCATTCTGAACAAAGTGAAGAATCTTAACCTTGAAATAAATATTCGTTGTGGCTGAAAGGTCAAGATCCTTCGCAAAAGAGGCTCAGGATGACAAGCAAACTGTCATTCTGACAAACGGACTGTCATTCTGAACGAAGTGAAGAATCTAAACCCTGATATAAACAATCGTTGCGCTTGAAAGGTTAAGATCCTTCGCAAAAGAGGCTCAGGATGACAAATAATTAAGCGAACGGTTTTTGTAAAATATTGAGATAAAGGTTTCATTATGAAGACGTATTATGTTTACATGATAACCAATTGGAGTAATGAGATCCTATACACAGGGGTCACTAATGACCTCGCTCGAAGAATCCATGAACATCGGGAAAAGAAAGCACCTGGTTTCACCAGTCGGTACAATTTGAATAAGTTGGTTTTCTTTGAATCATCTACAGATATCTACGCGGCAATTGCGAGAGAAAAAGAGATTAAGGGCTGGAAACGCAAAAAGAAGAATGCATTAATTGCGACAATGAACCCCAACTGGAATGACCTGGCAGATGAATTCGGTATTCTTTTTGACGAGTAAGGCAAGATCCTTCGCAAAAGAGGCTCAGGATGACAAACGGACAGTCATTCTGACAAGCAGACTGTCATTCTGAACGAAGTGAAGAATCTAAACGCTGCAATGACGAATGCTTTTGTAGGACTATAGGGCGGACGATTTATTGAAGTGGGTTTGAGCTGTGGTAAATTTAGACAAGAAGAGTAAAGCATTTCTCCGAGGTTATTTATGAGCCACGATCACGACGAGCACGACCACGACCACCCTCACATCCATCCTCACGCCCACGGCTTTCACCGCCATGTGCATAGCAATGCGGAGAAAAAAGCCATCATCAACCGGCTTTCCAGGGCGATTGGGCATCTCGAGTCGATTAAGCGCATGGTTAGCAGCGATGAAGATTGCAGCCAGATCCTGATTCAACTGGCAGCAGTACGCTCAGCCATTAACAATACGGGCAAGGTTGTTCTGAAAAATCACATCAGCCAATGTATCGTTGAGGCAGTTGAACAGGGCGATGATGAAACGATAGAGACACTCAACGACGCGATCGACCGGTTTGTGAAGTAAACCGCGCTCACAAGCTCTGAGCTGCCTGTCCCAAAAGCAGCAGATGGGACTGGCTTCTCTATGTCAATCACACCCTTCCGCAACCAGCGGCAGCAGGTAACCATCGCTCATTTGCATCACTTCGTCGACAACCTGGGTGATGCTCATGTCGTGCGTGACGATGATGATGGTGTAATTATCCACATGCGCCAGGTCTTTAAGCAGCTGCACAATTTTCTCACCGTTGGCAACATCGAGGTTGCCGGTGGGCTCGTCTGCCAGGATAATCTTGGCACCCGATGCCAGGGCGCGCGCTATGGCGACCCGTTGTTTCTCTCCACCCGAAATCATATTGGGGAAGCGCTTTCCGACTGTCTCCGGTAAATTCACGTGTTCGATAAATTGTTTTGCGATCACAGAAGCTTCTTTGGGGGTCTTTCCCAGCAGCTCCAGTGGAAAACAAACATTTTCAAGACAGGTCATCAATGGGAAAAGGTTAAAACTCTGGTAAACCACGGCTACATTCTCACGGCGATATTTGTTCAGGTCAAACTCATCGGTTGGCACACCGCGATACAACACCTGCCCGTCAGTCGGCAATGCCAGCCCGGCGATCAGCGAGAGCAGGGTCGACTTGCCCGAGCCTGACTTGCCTATGATGGCATAGGTTTTGCCTTCATGAAATTCGGCAGTCGCGTCTTTGACGGCGTCGACTGACTGATATTTGTTACGATATTGATAACAAACATTGTCAAGTCTTAAAATCGGTTCTGTGAGTGTTGTGTTTTCCATGGCACTCCTATTCCTTCGTAAACAAAATATCCAGCACCTTCGAACGCCCCATCAACCCGATGGCGATGACAATGCCAAATGTGTAAATAGCGGTAAATAGCAAAAGGTTTTGCTGTACAGCCGGGAGCCATTCAGGACGGGCAATCAGCACCAAAACGATCGGCAGCATCCCGATAAACAGCAGGAAAAATTGTTCCAAAAAGAACGCCAGGTATACCTGGAATTTCTTTGCGCCTAGGCTGACCATCACGGCAAACTCGGGCAGGCGGTTGCGCGTTAGCAGATAAGACAGGATAAAAGCGATCACACCCGAAAGCAGCAGCATGATCGGGATGATGAAATTGAGGAACGACAGATGCTGTTGAATCGAGAGCAACCCGTCTGCGAGGGCTTTGTCTTCGATCACCACCGCCAGGCGGTTGCTGCGGATGACCCCCACCTGGCTATAACCGTTCTCTTCCAGGTAATCGCGCAGTGCGTCCAGGTTGCGCGGGTCTTTCGGGATGATGGTGGCAGAATCGAGCGAGTCTGCCAGGTATTCATTTGAAAGCCCCAGGACCAACGGCGTATCGGGGTTATAGATGTCAGTGACCGTTAAGAATCTATCGCTGCCCATTACGATGTTTAAAAGCAAATTCCAGGGAACGTAAAAAACCGGCGAACGACTGCCCTGAAAGTAACTACCGACAACCTTAAAGTCGAACCCTTCAACCATCACACTGAAGTAGTCATCAACTTCATAAACACCCAGGCGAATGACATCGCCCATCTCCAGCCCCTCTTCATTCATAAAACGGTCTGGCAAAACGACGATAAATTGCGGTTCCAGAAAATCTGCGTCCGAATAGCCATCCAGCCACTGCACCTGCGAATCACGGAATTTGACCGCTTCGCTGGTTCGGGTGACGCTGTCGGTCAAAGCCAGCACAGGCATTCGCTTCACTTGCTGTTCCAGCCAGTTGAAGCCCAATTCTGCTGCAACCGCAGATGTTTGTAGAATAAGCTCGGGTTTTTCAGGCAGGTCTGGGGTGCCCGGGCTGCCGTCGGCATGCTCTACCAAACCCATATATTCATAGTTCATATAGCGGGTGAGCAAAAACTCTTTGATGACCGGGTTTTCAGTTTCAAGTTTTTGCCTGAACTGCCGCACATCTTCCCCACTGGCAGGATATCGGAACATCTGTATCATCTGTCTGCCCGACCATTCGCTGTCTAACATGTGAAAAATATCGCTCTGAAGCCGCGCGGGAAAGTTTCTGTGCCTACCCAAAGCTGTGGTGAGATAGGCGGTGTTGGGCACCTCGTCATAGATTGTTTCGGCTGCTCTTTCTTGTTCGGCAACCGAAAAGGCAATCACCAGGATAAAAGCTGCCAGCAGCGACACCGCAACCGGAACGATCAGGCTGCGGAAGAAGTTACGTTTAATCGAGCGTGAAGCAAATCGCAGACTCAAACCAGGAAGCCAGGCGAAGCTCATCGCCTTGCCGCTCTCTGTTTTTGGTGCCTCAATTGGTTTCGCTTTTCGGCGTTTTGGTTTCTTTAGAGTGATCAATGAGGCGATCAGCGTAATCACAAACACCAGTGTGATTACGACGCTGGTTGTTGCGTAGCGCACCCATGATGCTGTAACCAACTCCGGATTGAACTCGAGTTGCATCCCCAAAGCGCGTTCACTGAAGCGCAGATCTTGCATGATGCCGCCCTGCAAACTTTCCCATACTGCCGTGGTCAGGCGAGAATCGACCTGCCCGGCGATATAGGTGCCTGCCAGGCCCGAAAGGATGGCGATGATCATGATGCCGATAATCAGGTAGGCAATTGTTCTGCCGCGTCCTGTGCCAAGTTTCATCATGACATCGGCAGTCTCACTCTGGCGCACGATAAACAGATAGGCAAACAGGCTGATCACAGCTGCGCCGGCTGCTGCGCTGGCGATGGTCATATAAAGGGAACGCACCCGCAGCTTCAGAATGGGCACAACAGCATTGTTATAACCCTGGTCTTCAACCTGGATATCCACCATAGCCGGAAGCTGCCCTTTGATGAAATCGAGGTATTCTTCCGCTGCATCATTGTGCACCTTTATGCGCAAAAAGTCGTAACTATCCGGTACCTTCTCGAGCCACTGGGGCAAGGGGATCAGAATCGTGTAATCAATATCCGGAATAATATGGAAAATTCCAGCGATCTGGCAAGCTTCTTCGTGGGCAAAACCTTCTTCCAGCGAATAGGCGAACGATGTATCGCCATTCGGTTCATAGTGATATGCCAGCTGCCAGCTATCGCCCACTTCCAGGTCATTAACACCTGCCAGGCGTTCGCTGATGTAGCAGGTTCCCGGTTGGTTTTCAAAACTGCCGTCGATGAGCCAGGTTTGTTTCATATGGAAGGGAATCATGCTAGGGATATCTGAAGAGGCGACAACCTGGAAAGATTTGTCGACGATATTCAGCTTGTCAACCAGGTCGAGCCAGGTTTGCCCTTCATTGGTTTCAAAATAATCTAACTGGTCGGTTATATCGGTTATTTCGCTAAGACCCGATAACGTTTCGTCAGGGTTCAGGACCAACAGAGCAGGTTTGACCGGGGTTAATGTCAGCCCGCTGCTGGGGGCGGTTTGGGCAAGCGCTGCCAGCAAGAAGGTTCGACCGGGTTGAAGTTGAGCGCTGATATCCTCACCCTGGGTGTTATACGGGTTTATTCGCAAAAACACCGTGCCGCTCACCCTTCGCCCAAAAATCGTCTCGTATGTAACCGCGGTCCAGGATCCGTCATCCTGGGGAGCCAGCAGACGCAGCGTGAGGATCACATAATCTTTGACAGGCGAATTGCTCTGCCAGACCGTGCTGTCGCTGCCGGCGTAGGCGGTGATGGATCTCTCGCGGTCAACCGCGATAACCGCCGGATGATCAGCCAAGGAATCAATATCAATCTGGGCAAGGTTATTTTGGAAGTTTTCATCCGCCCAGGCACCGTCCGGATTGTGAAGGTCGCCATATTTCAGGGCGATGACGGTGTCAAAATGCTCGTTAGCCTGGTCGAGCATGCGGTTGGCAGAAAAGTTCATACTGCTGCCAAGGTTGACAAAGACAATTGAGGCAGTTAACAAAATCAGGAAGAGCAGCGTCTTCCCTGGAGATCGAATAATACTGTTGAAACTGTGTTTAAAGATCATATGTCATCAATTCGTCCCGATAGTATAACGGAAATATTGTGGATTGGAGTAGTATTGGGCATTTGTTGACCATTTGACAGGACCAGATCCCTTGCTGCGTGGGAACAGGCCTAACCGTACGGAGGGGGACCTGTGCCCGCGAAGCAGGGTATTGCCTCCAGCCGCTAACGATCTTTTTACTCTGACGGGCAAGATTCTTCACTTCGTTCAGAATGACTGGGATGCATGTCATCCTGAGCATCTTTTGCGATGGTTCTTAATCCTCATAACTGTCATCCTGAGCTTCAGTTGCGAAGGATCTTGTTGGTTGGAATATCAGATCCTGGGGTTCCTCAGGATGACAAAAATTTTGACCGTCATTACTGCGAACGAAGTGAAGCAATCCGCCTCACCCCCTTTAATTCCCCCTCTCCCGCAAGCGGGACGCAAGCAGTGAAGAGGGGGTCATTGTAAAACACACACTCCTTCAAACCCCTATTTAGAGGGAGCAGGGGGGTGAAAGAGAAACAGTACTTGTTCCCTCCGCTTTCCCAATTCGTATTCAAAACCCCTGTTATAATACCTTTCGAGAATATTATTCCCAAAAGGATAACCATGTCCAGCATTCCAAACCAACCCTTCCAGCCCCTGTCCGAAAAAGAGCTTCAAAGCGACCCAAACCTGCCTTCCCCCGCCCAGGCTTATCTCAACACGCTCAGCCCCAGCGGAAAGCGCACGCAGGCGACCGCGCTGAACAACCTGGCTTACATCTTCTCAGATGGAAAAATTAAAACCGCAGATAAATTCCCCTGGCACCACCTGCGCTACGAACACACCAGCCAGCTCAGCAGCCGCATGGTAGATATCGGCTACGCGAAAGCGACGGTCAACAAACATCTCGTTGCCCTTCGCCGCGTGTTCGAAGAAGCCTATCGCCTCGGGCTCTACGAGGACCACAACGATTATTACCGTGCTGCGGGGGTCAAATCGCTGCAGTACGAGACGATTCTGCGCGGGCGTACGCTCGAACATGACGAACTGCGAAAACTTTTGGAAGCCTGCCTGACCGATGAGCACAACCCCGCCCTCACCACGCGCGACGCTGCCATGATCACGCTGATGTATTTCACCGGCATTCGACGGCAGGAGGTTGTCGATTTGAACCTTTCTGATTTCATCGTGAAAGAAAACAAGCTGCGAATTCTTGGCAAAGGCAGCAAACAACGCGAGGTTTTCCTTTCAGAAGATGCCGTTGTCACCCTCGAAAACTGGCTCTCGCATCGGGGTCGACGTCTCGGTCCGCTCTTTACGCGCGCCAGCAAGGGCGGCAAGGTTTCGCTCAACCGGCTGAGCCCACAGGCTGTTTATTATGTGCTGAAAAGTCGTCAGAAACAAGCAGGGCTGGAAGCGTTCACGCCGCACGACCTGCGCCGCACCACTATCACCGAAATGCTTTCGGCAGATGTAGACGTGCTGACTGTTTCGGCTATTGCCGGGCATAACAGCAGCGACACCACCCGGCGCTACGACCGGCGCAGCGAAGAGAGCAAACGCCAGGCCGTCGAACGTTTGCGCTCACCTCTTGAAGAATTGAACCAGGAGCCGGAGGATAAATAGTGAGCTCGTTAAGCTTCTAACCTCTTTTAAAAATATCCTCGATATCATCACCGATTTTTTCGAAAGCAGACTTGACGTCATCGCCAAACTGCTTGATCTTGGGATCGTTCCTGCCTTCATTAAATGCATACTTTAGCGCGCCAGTAATTTGTTTTAACCCAGCTTTGATTTCGTCGAGGCTTTTCTCTGCCCAATCCGGGTCATGCCCGCCTGGAGTTTTGTTTGTGGTCCCGTCGTCCTCAGATTGTGGGCCGGGAATGTTGGCATTAAATTCGTCCATGATTCAATCCTTTCAATAACGAGTCAATTTTACCAAAAACTAATCCAGCAAGGTCGGGTTCAGGATGTGAGCATTTTGCCATTGTATAAGATCATTGTACGGGCGGGTTCAGAACGTGAGCATCGTAACCTCAACCAATCTGTCAAACCCGCCCATGACATGCGACTCACGACCCATAATCCCAATCCAACAGGGCGGGTCTTGCTGGGTCAGGGAATATTGGCGTTCATGATTGGGACCCGCCCGTACGGAGTTGATACATCATGAAAATTATTTCGATTGATAAAAAGAACTTTCAAATGACAACCCATTTGTCATTCTGAACGAAGTGAAGAATCTTAACCCAGAAATAAAACCTTCGTTGTGGTTGAAAGGTCAAGATCCTTCGCAAAAGAGGCTCAGGATGACAAATACGTAGGGCGGAATGAGGTGGGTGCGAGATTTGGATGCTGCGATGGTTGGATCCACCTCACTCCGCTGTTGAACCGCCCACGGATTGATTGTCGGACGAAGTACCGACGCAGTCGAGTAGTGAGAGCGCGGCAAGGTTCTCGTTTCCAACATTCGTGAGCGCTCTCATTTCGACCTACAAACTAATCATGGGCGTGCATGGGGCGGGTCAGGCTGGGTCAGGGAATATTGGCGTTCGTGTTTGGGACCCGCCCGTACGGAGTTGATACATCATGAAAATTATTTCGATTGATAAGAAGAACCTTCAAATGACAACCCATTTGTCTTTCTGAACGAAGTGAAGAATCTTAACCCTGAAATAAAACCTTCGTTGTGGTTGAAAGGTCAAGATCCTTCGCAAAAGAGGCTCAGGATGACAAATACGTAGTGCGGATTGATTGTCGGACGAAGTACCGACGCAGTCGAGTAGTGAGAGCGCGGCAAGGTTCTCGTTTCCAACATTCGTGAGCGCTCTCATTCCGACCTACAAACTAATCTTGGGCGTGCATGGGGCGGGTCTTGCTGGATTAGGAAAAATTGGTGTTCGTGATTGGGGCCCGCCCGTACAGTTATTGACGTGGTGTGAAGCAATCTCGGCCTGCCCCAGAAGCGAAGCGGATGGGGCAAATAGAACATGAGGCGGATGCTTGATGCCAACAACCGTAGAGATCGCTTCGCAAAAGAGGCTCGCGATGACGTTCCTCTTACCGCTGTTAACCAGGCATTCATGTTCTCTTCATTAGTACAGCAAATCCAACAGTTCTTCCCTGCTGAAATTGACAAAATAATCACCCACAGAGACCCCTTCCAGTCTCTCACGCAGCGCGGCAGGGTCGTAGAGTGTCCCCAGGAGGGTTTTTTCAAGTTCTCCCACATCGCGCTGACCGAAAAAGTCTCCGAAAAATCGGATCTGGTTAATCAGCCCACCTTTGCCAACATCCAGCCAGGCTTCAATCGTGCCCCCGGCATAGCGCGTCTCGCGGTGAATCGCAAATTTGGGCGATCTGCCATAGTTCCAATCCCAGCTGAAATAGCGCTCTTCCGAAATCTGCCTGATCCCTTCCCAGTCGCTCTCCGACAAAACATATTCATTCACCCCTCCCCCATCAAAAACGCCTTCGATGATCATCTGGCGAAATTCCATGATATCCGGTGGGTTTTCGGGCAAAAATTCGGTGATATTCGCCACCCGCGAGCGCACCGACTGGATACCTTTGCTCTCAAATTTGGCTGGTTTGACCTTCAATGCCGCCCCAACCTTTCCCAGGTCGGTATCCCAAAGCAGCGTGCCATGGCTAACCATGCGCGGACCGGAAACATACTGGGCGTTGCCGGAGATCTTTTTCCCCTCCACCAGGATATCGTTGCGCCCGGAGAGTTCAGCCTGCACGCCCATTTTTTGCAAAACGTCAACAACCGGCTGGGTGAATTTGCGGAAATTGTGAAAATTGTCCGGAGAATTAGGGGCAATAAATGAGAAATTCAGGTTGCCATGGTCATGATAAACCGCTCCCCCGCCCGAAAGCCTGCGCACCACGAGAATGTCGTGTTCTTCAACAAAATTGACATTGATTTCCTGCACGGTGATCTGGTTGCGCCCGATAATGATTGAAGGCTGGTTGATATAAAAAAGCAAAATCTCATCTTTTGGGGCAATGTTTTTGATCAGATATTCCTCGATGGCAAGGTTTATCCGGGGATCATTATTGGGTTCGTTTTCGACAAAAATCATGCAGCCTCCTCGTGTTTTGCAGAATTATACTGTTTCGGGAAAGCGATTTTAGCGTTGGTAGAGTATTGCTGAACGACAGTTGAAAACCAGGGAGTGTTTATGAAACCTGTGAAGGGAAAACTTGCAGATCGAAACAACATGCAAGACACTCAGGGCAGCACACTTTTTTGACTAATGTTGTTTTTTTAGCTATGAGCTAAAACAGACCATACCACCACTGGGGAACTGAGAAAAGGCGCATGTTGTACCGATAAGCCAGGACGAGGATAATAACGAGCATAACACCCCCGAAAGCGATGATCGCCCAATCCCACCAGTGAAACTTGAGCTCATAGAGCCAGGTCCGCTTGCGCTGACCAAAACCACGCAGGTCCATTGCGTTGGCAATATCTTCACTCGAAACAATCGCGTTCATCGTGACCGGGATCAGAAGCGGCGCCACCTGCCTGACTTTCTGGACCAAATTGCCCTTGCCGGCATCCAACTCAAATCCACGGGCTCGCTGGGCGTCCAGCGTTACCTGGAAATTGCGCGCCAGGGTCGGGATGAATCGGAAAGAAAGCTCCATGGTATATGCCAGGCGGTCGGGCAAGCCCAGTTTGCTGAAGGTGACCCCATAAGCGCGGGAATCCATCGTATATGGAATCATGATAAAAACCAGCGATATCGAGAGAATGCGCATCAATTGCGATATCGCAAACCACAAACGCTCCACGGTCAGCCCCAGGTTGAGATGCCGTCCAAAAATGACCACACCATCAGGCCAAACAAGCTGCCCTCCCGGAGGCACAACCCCACCAGCACCTCCACCGGTGATGATGGTGTTGACCACAATCATGGTGAAAAGCATGATCGAGATCATCAGCCAGCCCATGCGCGTGTCTTTCCAGCTCAGTCTGCCCATGCTATACCAAATGATCGATATAACAAACTCCGCGAATAAAATGCTTGGGTTCCAGGTAGTTGTAGCAGCGAACAATACTGCAAATGAGAAAATAAAACGAGCCCGCGGATCGATGTGATCCATGGGGCTGTTACGATAGCGATAGTTCCAGCTTACCAGCATGAGGCAATTTCGAGGGCGATCCCGGGAGAGCCATGACGGTCTCTGCCACTTTCAGACCGCCCTCAGGTTTTACAATTTTTATTAACGCCCGCTGCGTTGGACGATGGCTGCGTAAGCAATCATCAAAACAGGCAACAAGATCAAGCCCCAGACGATGTTAGTCAGGAAGGCGGGCAGGAAGTTGGCAAAAATTACGGTATTGATGTCCGCGCCTGATACCCACATTTCTGAGAAACTGGCAAGACCCATCCCAAGGGCACTACCCAGGAGTACAGATACTTCACCCCAGATAATGGATTTTTTCTCGTTGTATTTGTAGACCATGGCAGAGAAAATACCAGGGATCAGACCCATGATGCCGTTTCCAAGGTCCCACCAAACCCAAAAACCGTAACCGCTGAGCATATCGGCAAGGATGTTGCCAACAAAGCCAGTGACAAAGCCGACGATCGGACCAAAAGCGATACCGAAGAACATCGGGATGACAACTGCAGGTCGGATGCCGACATTGCCAGCACCGGGGATCTGCCAGATATTGAACGCCCAGGTGACCACGGCGTAGAGCGCAGCACCAATGGCTGCATAGACAACTTGTTTGGTCCCGAAAGCCCAAATGTTTTTCTTCTTTCCTGTTGTATGTGTGTCTTGCATTTAAAACCTCCGAATAACTAAGAAATAAATTGGCTAAGCGCTTCTGCGCCTAAGTATTGACCGGTTTTCGGCCATAACTCCTGATTCAATTTTAGCAAAGAAGTTGGCATCAATCGCCACATTTTTAACCTTTGCTCATCCTGGAATATTTCCTGTGGATGTCCATCCGCAACAACCTCACCGCCAAACAAAACCACCACGCGGTTGGCAAAGATAAGCGCCAAATCGAGGTCGTGAGTAATGAAAACGATGGCATCAAAACCAGGTGTTTGCAGGATGGTGCTCATAAATGACTGATAATTCCAATAATCCTGCCCGGCTGTGGGTTCATCCATCATCAGCACACGTGAACGCATGGAAAGAACCGATGCAATTGAAACCCGTTTCTGCTGCCCAAACGAGAGCGCCAGGGGTGGCGTGGGCAGCTCTTCTTCAAGGTGGACGGTCTCGATCGCCCAATTGACGTTTTCTTCCACCTGCTCGGGG
>Ga0209510_1003405_pt1 | contig 15057 bp, 12 predicted proteins | sample BiotimSIPDNA_FD_185749 | JGI IMG/M metagenome (GOLD analysis project Ga0209510, IMG submission 185749) | Anaerobic biogas reactor microbial communites from Washington, USA - Biogas_R1 time_0 SIP DNA (SPAdes) (version 2) | ecosystem: Engineered > Bioreactor > Anaerobic > Unclassified | place... | reverse complement strand
TCCCGGGGATCACCATGGGCACACATGCCGTGGAGATGAAGAAGGACGGCTACCAGCCCTGGACCTGGACACTCAGGGTAACCGAGGCCTGGACGGCACAGACGTTCAGCTTCAACCCGATACTGAACCCTGCTCCGACGGCAAAGCCGGACCTTGTGGTGACCGGCATCTCCTGGGACCCGGCTAGCCCGGCTCCCGGGAGTGCGGTGACGCTCCGAGCCACGATCAAGAACCAGGGGACCGTCCCCACGCCTGCGGGTGTGAAACACGGCGTCCTCTTCACGGTCGATGACGGGGCCGCAGGGCCTGTCGTCTGGTCCGACACCTACACCGACGCGATTGCGCCGGGTGCCTGGGTGACGGTGACCGCGAACGGCGGTTGGGCCGGTGCAACCTGGAAGGCAGTCGAGGGCACCCACACCGTGAAGGCTCAGGTGGACGATGTCGACCGGATCGCCGAGAGCGACGAGACCAACAACGTCCGCACCGAGCAGATCACGGTCGCGAAGTCCACGACACCGACACCGACCGCATCAGTCCGGTTCACATCCTTCCCATCGGGGGCTGCAATCTACCTTGACGGCAAGTATGTGGGCACCACCCCCGCTACAATCCCGGGGATCACCATGGGCACACATGCCGTGGAGATGAAGAAGGACGGCTACCAGCCCTGGACCTGGACACTCAGGGTAACCGAGGCCTGGACGGCACAGACGTTCAGCTTCAACCCGATACTGAAGCACATCTAAAGGATATTGGAGGACACCCCTCCGGCATCCTTTATCGAGCAGCCCAGGTCGGCCCACGGAAATATTATCTCCGGTGCATACCCCTCACTTTCATTCCTGACCGGCAGGACGATTCGACTTCTTTTCATCAGGATACACGCAAAAGTTTCACCCTGTTTTGTGGCCCTTGGTGCGTGAGGGGAACCACCACCTCACAGGGGTGTAAAATCTTAGATGCGATGGGCCACGAGTGCTATGTCAAAAGCACAGAGGTCATCCCAAAATACCTCTGCCGGGGAGGGGGTGCCCCTCCCGGTCCCCGCTCGTACCTTCGGTGCTCAAACTCCGCTTCCTTGGAGCGTCGTTGCTCGAAACACTTCGAGTTTCTCACACCGGTCGCATGGACTGGCAGTCGTTCCCAGAGACATGCTACCCAGTGAGAAGAGATGTCATGCGATTTGACGCAACATATTGATCAGTTTCCCTATAACGTGCGTAAAAGTGCTCTGAATCATGAAGGCTTGCTGTTACCGGGTACCTTCGCAAAATATTGGGTAAAGAAGTTCAGGGTGCTCGTTGAGAATATGTATATGCTTTCGGAGGTAGGTCTCAAATACTTCTCTCAGTTCTGGGTTAGTGTTATACCAACAATCCACCGGGTTCATTGATGTTTGGGGTTTGTCTCCGAATATATCTCTTCTGACTTTTTCTACTATCCCGGCCGCGACCTTTTCAGGCGACCTTTTCAGCATACCCTGCGTTATCTTCACTCCTGTCTTCTTCCATGGGTAATTTGAGGCAATAGAGACGTAGTTTTCTATCCATTCACTATAGAGAGCATGATCAAACCTGTACTTCGGTTTGATCCTCATCACATAATCAAGGAAATCCACGTATAGAGAAGGAGATGCAAATTCAGAGTATTTTCGTATCATTCGATCACCATTGGTATCCCGTTGACACCCCTCTCATAAAATGTAAACAATTCATCTGTTTCATAGGCCTGGGTTAGTCCCTCAAAAAATGAGGCAGGAATACAGTTAATTAACTTCGTTGAATATGCTGGCTCACTTAAAATCCTGCCGGAAGCCGCCCGAGAATGTTTCCGACCAAGCAGATATGTATCCATGGCCCCACCCACAAGTTGCCCAGTGTGTACCAATCCTAAAGAGTTCTAATCAAGCAACCGTATCATTGCCAGCAGATGGGCAGCCCCCGAAAAAAGAACCTGACTATCATTTGCTACTACAGGATCCTCAATATCTTTCAGGTAGTTTACGTTGTCCAACGAGAAAAACAGAAAGTCAAAGCCAAAGTCCGCTGCAATTCGCTTCGCAATGCGCCCATCTAAGTAGCCGCTTTGCGAGAAGGTAACCGCGAGAATCCCATCACACCCAAGCACCTTACCTTTCGCAACATTCATTCGTGAATCACGACCGCCGCTGAGTGTGGCAACATGGCGGTAACCGTACTCGATGTCTTTATCATATTCTTTTTTATTGCCTCCTCAAACCGTCTATCCGTCTCCCTGAGAATGTCTTCCTTTGTACCCTCGATATACGGGGTATTCCTCAACTCATAGTATCTCTCGGTTGAGATCAACCCGTTTCCCGTGTCGAAAGTCAGTATTGTCCCGGGAAGTAACTTTTTGACGCTACTACAGAGCGTATTATCTCTCAGCATGTAACCGAAAGTCAAAAGGAAGTATGCGCTGAGCTCCGAGAGTTTCGTTTCGTAGCTACACTCACGCATTATATTTAAGACAGCCTGCAACCCTGATCCATAAATAAAGATCTTGTTTTTCACATCCTGAAAATAGTACAACGTTTTTGAGCCTATATGGTTCGTGAAAACATGCACTTTATCTTCAGACTTATCGTATATAACGCCTGAGTAGTCACCCCTCAGTGCGGAGACGAATCCGATGCCCTTCTTCCCGTACATTGCTTTTATTAGAGCACCATACTCGTGGGTATTGAATTTCGAGCAGAGATCTTTTGCGTTTAATATCGTTCCATCCGTACAGATGAAGACCTCAGCGTCGTCAAAAAACAATTTATCGTTCATAAATTTCTGGGTGACATATTGCTGAACGTAATGTTCTTTGAACCGTATTTCGCGTTTTACGGTAGGACAGAGTTCATCTCCCACGGACATCGGCCAATCAAGGTGAGGGGATAGATTCCCGCAAATCCCACAGAATCCCGGCATATCGCCCTCATGCCCCCTTTTTTATATATGCATACCATCGAGGGTCCCTCATAGACGCGTAAAAATCGTTACCCCTCTCCCTCCTCACGGTGCCAGACTCGCCTTCCTTACCTCATCATACCCACCGTACGTTTCTGTCAGCAGGGTCTTGGTCTTCCTCACCCACTTCATCCACATGCAGTTCCAGAGATACATCGTCGCCGTCCTGGTTGAAAAGAGTCCGAGAGATCGAGATCATGGCGAAGCCTCTTGTCTGATATAATTTCCAATGTACCTGGCAAACGCATTACCTACCAGACACGAAAGAATAGATTAGATCTTTAAGAATGTTTTTATCCTCGTTTGATAGCAGCAGACCATAGATTGCTATGGCAAACCCGAGCAGAATAAAAACCCCAAGAAGAGTCGCATCGGCAATTCTGGCGCCCGCAACATACAGGATAACTCCCATAAACGCGAGGCCGTAGATCCTGCCGTACCACCCGTAGTCCACTTTAAAAGAGAGATACTTGACCAGTAACCTCACGTAGAGGGCCGAACCCCCCACAAGAGAGACAAAGGTCGCAAGGGCCGCACCCAGAATGCCGTATTGAGGGATGAGTATCAGATTCAGGCTGCCGTTGACGACCAGCATAACTGCGCTCACTCCCATGACTAGGTCGGGCCGGCCTATCGCCGCAATCGACCCCCCGACAGAGGTCTCAACTCCTCCCCGTATCACCATGCCGGTGAGCAGGATCTGCATGGGAAGGATCGCGGCTTGGAACTCGTCACCAAAGAGACCGCAAACAATTGGGTGTGCAAAGAACGCGACGCATAGGCCGCCGAGAATGAGAATCATCGAACAGTACTTCATGCTCTTGTCGATCATCGTATGAAGTGCGGCGTGGTTGTTCTCCTGCCAGTGCGAGGATGTCGCCGCATACGTTATCTTCTGAACAGAGAGAGGTATCAGCCCAAAGAACCTGCTGACCATGATCGCGACCGCATACAGCCCGACATCCGTCGACGTCAGGAAGAACCCGATGAGGAGCGTATCCAGTTCATTGTTAATGTCATTTATGGCCCCTGCCGTGAGCATCTGAAAGCCGAAGCGCATAAGGTTCTTTGCGGCGGGAACAAAGCACTCTAAAGTAAAAGAAAAGAACTGCCTGCTCATCAGGAGAAGATATAGGGAACTTGCAACCCATGATGAGGCGATGCCGATCACGGCGCCGGCGACACCTGCCCCGGCCACAATGAGCCCTAGGGTTACAACGACCATAGTCCCGCTCTGGATCATCACCGACAGCGCGTAGTACTTCATCTTCCGTATGCCGTTAAAGAGACCGAGCAGAACCCCCCCCACCAGTGCAAATGGATAGATTGGTGAGAGGAGCCGGAGAAGACCGGCAAGTCCGGGCATATTAAACGGGCTGCTCACCAGTTCGGGGAAGACCGCCATCAGGAGCGTGAGGCATATGCCGACAGCAAGCGAGAGCAGGATGCCTGCAGAGACCGATCGGCTCATTGCCCCCCTGTCCGCCCCCTGCTCGGCAGTATACTTGGTAACCGCCGCCGGGAGGCCCATCGACGCACCGAGCATTATGATGCCGTAGACCGTTGATGTCATGCGGTACAGCCCGAGATCATCGGGCCCGAGGTACCTGCCCATGACGACGACGATGACGAACCCCACCAGCATGCTGGCGATAGATGCTATGAAGAGCATACTTACGTCAAGAGCAAACCTCCGGGACTCCGGTACACCTGCACCTACCATACGGAAAGCACCGTCCTGTGATACACAGCAGCCATTTAATGTGAAGATCGAGTTAACATGGCGGGCGGGTTCATATATATTTCTCACACAGTGGCCTCTACCAGTGACTGGCAAGGGTGCTCCCGAAGGAAGGTGAATCGAATCATCGCTGGAGGAGATAACCCCTCACTGTCGGGGAGTCGTACACCTGTGAAAATCCCGCACTCGAGAGGTCCGAGTCCAGACTGTAGTCAAGTCTATAGGGCACAGAGTACAGGGTAAATGGTCCATCTTCAACGATGCCCCGGACCAGAACCAGATATCCAGAGAGTCGTTCGTAGTCGCGCGGATAGATCTCATCATCGAACGGAATAGTGACATTACGTACCCACTTCTGGCTCATTGCGTAGTATCTGTCGGTCTTTATCGGAGACTGGCTGAAACCTGCAACCGTATGAAATGCATCGATCTCAGACTCAAAGAGAGCGGTACGGGTACTGTTGGGGGAGATGAGTGGATCCCAGTGGTCTGCTATTGGGTTTGTGATGGCCAGGAACGCAAAGACGGTAACGATGAGCACAGGAATCACGAGCGATATGATTTTCCGCCGGGTTATCCATGGTCCACCCACCAAGAGTATCGCAAGGGCCAGCGGGCCGCCTAGGAGGAGACCCGAGAAGTAGAACCACCGGTCAGGAATGATGGCAATCCCGATAACGAATGCTGAGATAGTTATCCCAAACGGAGCCAGGCCGATGAAGGCAGCAACAAACTGGCGGGACGTGCCTTTCTCCATGATCATAGAGAAGATGCCTATCAGCGAGAAGAAGAGCGGCAGGAACAGCCCCAAGTTGTTATAAGCCACCTCGACCGGTGCGAGGACATAGTCCATAAGCCTGGCCGGAGCCCCAGTTACTTGGAAGTAATGGAAATTAAACGATTCTGCCAGGAGCCCGGAAAGGGTTCCCATTGTGGTTGTATCCCAGAACCACCAGGCCAGCATCGTTGCCGTGAAGATGATAGGGAGGAAGAACGGAACGCAGTTTTTGCCGCCCCCTACATAGAATCTCCGGTGGAATGTGGATGCCCCCCAGGCGACAAAGAGGACAATCGCCATACAGAGGGCAGAAATTGTGTGAGTGAGGATTAGGGTGCCGAGGAATAGGCCGAGAAGCATAGCAAACACCGGAGATCCCTCTCTGCGATGAAAAATGAGGTAGAGCGCGATCATGATGAAGATCGCTGCAAATCCATTTGGAATGGACCAGTAACTCATGTATATATGATAGGGAGAGAGAATCACCATCAGTGCTGCAAGCACCCCCACTACCTGGTTTCGGAAGATTGTGACAGCAAAGAGGTAGACAAAGAGCACGTTACAGACGATCTGCACCAGACTCACGGAGAAGAGGGTAGCTACCTTATAGTCGAGCCCCGTTAGGATCGCGGTCTGACCGATGAGCAGATGGAAGATGGGAAAGTGGGCGTAGTAGTAATCCTCTGCAAGGTGATGGTTCTCGATTAGGTGGTTTGTGAACATCTGATGAAACCAGGGATCCATACCTACCATCCCAGAGTAGTTCACGACCTGTGACCACGAGATTAATATGCCAAGCAGAATGATCTGTAGTAGGATGGGCCAGGATGTCCGTCGGGCAGAGCAGAGCGCCTCGCAGGCCAATACGCCGGCCATAAGCGCAACGGCGACAAGGTAACTTGGGGGCCGCAGATAGGGATCCAGCCGCTGATAGAGCACCAGGAGACTGGCGATAAAAAGTACCCAGAACCCGATAGTGAAGAGGAAGAAGAGCCTCCTGGAGGAGTTGCGGAGGCCCGGAACCGGCTGTTCGGGCGCTCTCATGAGAAGCCAGAACGCGCAGGGAACGAGAGAGAATACCCCAAAGAGGAGAGAGATGATACTCCCGTTGGCGATACCTCGGGCCAGCTGGATGGCAGCGGCACCGATTCCTGCACTGGCGAGGATCAAGTCCAGCCGCCGAAAAAGACCTAATACAACAACTTGGAGCTCAGGGAGGATATTATTCATTACCATGCCTCCCCTCTAGCACATCTCCCACACCAGGCGGAGAAGGGGCCTCTCCGGCCCCGGCCGCCAAGATGCCAGCTACATCCGCAGCCACCTTTGCCCAGGTATGGTTCTCCGTAACATATGCACATCCACTGCCCCCCATCTCCTCCCGGAGGTCGTCATCCTGAAGCAGGTGGAGAATCGCTTCTGCCAGATCGTGAGGATTCTCGGGCGTCACGGCAATGCCGCCCCGAGAACACACCAGCAGTTCAGATATTCCGCTAATGCTGCTCGCCACGACAGGCCTCTCGCACGCAAGGTACTCGTAGATCTTCAGAGGGGATAGACCGATCCGCTCATTTCTCCGAGAGATGAACGGGGCAACACAGATATCGCTGGCGCCGATGTAAAGCACAACGTCCTTGTAGGGGACTACTCCAGTAAAGTAGATATGCTTGAGGACACCAAGCGAATCTGCTAGGGCCGTCCATGCTCCTCTCATTGCGCCATCACCCACAAGAAGAATACGGGCACGGGGAAATCGAGAGATAATCTCGGGTGTGGCCTGGATGAGGTATTCAACACCTTGCCACGGTGCAAAGTTACCGACAAAACAGATGTATCGATTCCCGTCCGGGATGCTGAGGAGACGGCAAGCCTCATGTTGGTCCATGGGAGTAAAGATATCGATGTTGACACCGTTTGGTACGACCGTTACCCGTGTCTCGGGCAGATCATACCGGTTGATGAGGTAGACCTTAATCCCCTCGGTGACGGCAATAACGGCGTCGGCTTTGCTGACGATGTAGCGTTCAGAGAATTTAGCAAGCCAGCAGTTCATACGATCCCGGATCGAAGGTATTAAATTCTTCCAAGATACGGTTTCGCGATTTTGGTCACTTACGAGGTCAAATTCATCTTCAGATATTCCATTGACCTCGCAGACCAGTCTAGTCCCCAAGAGGGTCTGGAAGAAGAACGCTCCCAGTATCCCAAACGGCGTGTTCCTGGTATAGACGGCATCAAACCGTTTAGCAAACGAGAGGTAGAGAATCATCCCAAGATAATACAGATACAAGAGAGGAGTGCTCCGTACCGGTATACGCGAACAGGTGGTTCCCGGGACAGACAGGTTACCCTCTGTCAATGTGGAAAAGATATGCACCTGATGCCCCTGTCGGGCAAGATTCTGGACCAGCTCATATACGTGAATAGACCTGCCATTGGCGGCATCCAGGGAGTAGACCGGCTCTAATGATAGTATTCTCACCATCTTGCCACGGGGCTGTGTGGTGCGCTTTTATTTTAAACCTTTCGTCTGTCGGGAGGCCAGGACATTTATAATCCTTCAACGGGTCTCCTTGCCGGCCCGAGCGGGCGCTACCCAAAATCTTTCAAAGCTGGATACGACCTATCATTTGGCAGGATGGGGGATCCCGAGGACCCGCCCATACCGTTCGACGGCGGCAGGAAATGTATACTGCTGCTCGATTAGGTGACGTGCGTTCTCCGTGATTCCCGCGAGGTCGTAGTGGCTATAGGCACGGGAGATGCCCCTAGCAATTGCCTCAGGGGATTGATCGTCGAGAAGGAACCCCGTAACGCCGTCATGGACGAGGTCGGGTATGCCCCCAACTGGTGTAGCAAGCACAGCGCAACCGCAGGCCATCGCCTCCAGCACAACGTTTGGAAGACCTTCAAATGCAGAGGGCAACACGACCATCTGAATCTCGTTGAGGTACCGTGGGAGATCCCTGTTCTCTATTCGCCCGGTGCAGAGGACCTGATGCTGGATCCCCCCATCCGATAGTATCCGGGCAACCACAGGTGCAAGGTGTCCGTAACCAATAATCATCGCCTCTTCACCAGGGTCGGAAAGGATGGTAGAGAGGGATTCAGCAAACGCGAGCACCCCTTTCTCTTCAGAGAGGCGTCCGACATACCCGACCCGGAACCTCCTTTTCTCTACCTCCTTGATGCTTATAAAAAGGCCGGTATCAACGTATAGGCCACCTGTCTCAATCTTATGCTGATACCGCTCAAGATGGTAGCGCGACACCATCACCGGGCTCTCCGGGACAAGCCTGCTTGCTGTGGCATATGTGATTCGCTCAATCAACCAAAACATTCGTTCTATGATGGGTGCCGCTTGGTCCTTGCCCATCCCGTACACCTTAGAGGGTCGGCCGTCGGATCTCAGGATGACCTCTTTTCCTGCTAACCTTCCGAAAATAATGGGAAGCAAACAAAGGTCTGAGCCAAAAGCAAAGACCACTGTATCCCCTCTGGTCCTGACGAGCAGTGAGAGTACCCGGAGTTGGTGCAGGATATGGTAGAAGAGGTTCAAATAAAAGGGCTCTTCTACCAGCCGATCCGGGACCTCTATGAGATGTACACAGTCATCGTGATAATCGAGGCCGCCTTCTTTAGTTGCGATCCAGGTGATGGAGTCGGCATAGGCCTTTAAGATCGTGATTAACTTCTCAGCCGGGTAAAGGGAACTGTCCTTTCTCCATCGCCCAGTTATCAGTACAAGATCTCGTTGAGATCTCATCGTCTCCACCCCGCGGTCAAGAAGCCATTTTTAACGTCTGTGCCAGGCACGGCATGCTGCCCAGGAACCGCCCTACAGATCTGTCTTATCAAGGGCAGGTTTAGCCCCGATGGGCGTCCAAATCCTCCAAGCAATGGTTTTAATAGAATTAGGAAGCCCGAGCACAGCATCAGGTTATCTTTGTCCTCATACCCGGCACGCAGGGCTGCTATGACACAGCCCATCACCGAGAGGGTCCGAAAATGAGGGATTGTTGATCTAGACGCCCTTTCACTACTATCCATATGAACTCTCTCCACACGAGGTTATCACCAGAGGCAGAACCAATACCGTCACAACGTCAGATAAGAGCATACGCCGCATGCAAGGACCCTCCCTGTCACATGGGAGTTGCGCATTCTAGTAATATCGTCTATTTAAACATTCTCATGCCCTTATGCAGGTAGATGGGAGCCCATCGAAGATATCTTTAAATAGGCAAAAGAAGCGTTCTCGTTACGAAAATTACACTGGTATTCACGACAATCGGTCGCAAAGATCGTCGCGGTGAATGTACTTCCGGTAGAGGCGACAATTGCAGCGGGCGTTGAGGAAAAGAGGAGATTACAACGGGTGGCTGAGTGGTGAGAGGGGGGCTAATACTATACCTCAGGGGGTACTACATACGCGAGCATAGAGACTTTCGAAGAGATCGGTCACAGTGTTGTACGAAAAGTGCTTCTCCACCTCATGTTTCAGCCTCCTTGTACAGTCCCTCCTTTCAGGCGTCACATTCATCTCCCTCTGTAACACAGCTGCAAGAGCAGCTCTGTCGTACGGCACCACGCAACCACCATTCCGTCTTAAGAAAGGCGAAAGACCGCAACGGTCTGTGACGATAACGGGTGTTTCACAGAGACAGGCCTCCAGTGTGGTGAGAGAAAATATCTCGTAGATAGATGGGAGAACATAGACACTGGCATCGACATATGCTTCCAGTTTGTATACTCCATAGAGTGGCCCAGTGAACAAGACCCTATCGACGAGATCTGCCTTCTTCACCTGCTGTTGCAACAACCGCTGGTATCCTTGATCTGGCCCGGCCAAAATCAGGAGGCAGTCTTCTACTTCTCTGGCTAGATCGGAAAATGCTTCAACCAGAAGGTCCAGCCCCTTGATCTCATGTATTCTGCCCAAGGATAGAATTATCTTCGCATTTTCGGGGATCCCAAATCTTTCCCTGAACATTCCATGTGCCGGTAGTGTCTGGTACTCTTCGATATCCAGAGCGTTCGGAATAATAGTTATCTGTTCCGGGTTAGCCCCCATCTCAAGATACTGCCGCACTTCCATCTCGTTGACTGCAATCAGACCAGAGGCGTCTCTCAGAACCGAGCGCCCCCAGACGAAGTCGTATGCCTTCTTCAATAGATGTTTTTGGAAGAAGGGCAGAACAGAGCCGTGTGCCTGTAGCACGTACGGAACCCCGCATTTCTTGGCATACTGGTGCGCCACAACGCACTGGTAGGAACGAAACGCATGAATGTGAACGACATCGAAATCACGAATAGCAGTGTCGAACCATCGCCCTATTTGCGGAGATATCAGAAAATCTTTTATGTTAACTCTGCAGCGGAATGGTAGTATCGTTACGCCCATTTCTTCAAGCGATTCGAAGTAAGGCCCATCGTATCCATTGTCTGTTGTCGCTATTGTTATCGCATGGCCCCGACGAAGGCATTGCTCTGCCAGGCTCGTACACATCGCTACCTCACCACCCCGCTTCGGATTAAGATACTGGATCACATGGAGAATATTCATATGACTCCTTCACACGTGTGATGCTCAATCTGCCATTTACAAATGCGGCGTATGCCGATCAAGTCGGGCGCCCACGAATGGTCGGCAGCACGTCACAAAACACCCCCGCTAGGAGGGGCACCCCTTGGAGATCTTCTCACGTTCTCTTCGGTCGGCGGCTCGCACCATTGGTGCTCACGCTCCGGGCGTTCCGTCCGTCGCGGCTTGAAGCCCGATGGCTTCTCAAATTCCTGCCGCACGGGCAGTCGTTCCCCGCGAGGCAATATCCAGAGGGAAGCTGTGCCCGCCTTCTGGCCTTCTGGCGTTAGGTCCGGCTCAACTCTCCGCGAACGTGCGTAAGAGTGCTCTGAACTATGTGGATCTTCACTCATTGGCTACTTTTTGGGCGACTTAATTATCTTTCGGCGTTTTAGAGGTTGCATGCTCTTCTGGGATTTCCCAGGAAGAGAGGCATTCCAGCAGGCCAAACATCGTTACGTTTCTTCTGAAACTCCGAGCACCAAGTATGGGCATGTCTATATAATTCTTTCCCGGTCATACGGACATCGGACTTTCTGCAAGCTAGTGCTCGTTGTCACCTAATTTTCTAAGATCACTGGGTAGAGGCGCTTGAGTCTTACCCTCGCATCCTCCGTGGTGAACTGCCAGTCAACGCCCTTCTGTGCTTGGTTGCGTTTCCGGTTCCAGGCGCTTGTTTCCGCCCTGAGCGCTTCGATGGTTGAGATTCTCCGCTTCAGGCATTGGCGGGTCAGGGCGCTGAGTTCAATCTCGGCAATATTTAGCCAGCTCCCGTGTTTTGGGGTGGGATGGAACTCCAGCCGGCTTAGCAGGGCGTGCGCTATTGTGGGAGGGAATGTCTCGTAGAATGCTCCTGGTACATGCGTATTGAGATTGTCGCAGACAAGGAGTACTTTCTCTGCATCGGGATAGTCCACCTCAGGAAGGTGTTGCACCTGATACGCCCAATCCTTCTTGGTTCGGGTTTCGGTGACGGTGACCCGCCGCCACTGCCCCAGCGGCTCGGTGAACATGAACCCGTTGACAACCCCGTTTCGTTTGTATTCGGAATCGTATTTTTCTGGGCGGCCAGGGTGTGCTGGAATTGGCTCGCGCACTTCGTCATGCAGATGTATCGGTTGTTCGTCCATGCAGATGACCGGGCGTGTCGGATCAAACGGACGTTGGGAGACCTCCAGCACATCCTCCATCGCGGCGACAAAGTTCCCGTTTTCTTGGGGCGGGATGACCCACTGCTTTTTGGTGTGCGGCTGGAGCGCGTTTTTTTAGCGTCCGCTCGACGGTCTTGATCGAGATGCTCTCGACGATCTGCAGTTCCACGAGACGATCGGCGAGTAACTGCAGCGTCCACCGGCCATACCCTTCCGGCGGTTCGCTGCAGGCGATCTGGAGAAGGCGGGCTTCTCCCTCGCCATCCAATTTTCGCGGTCGAGGAGGTGCATCACGGATCTTCCGGTGCAACGCCGCATCGAGACCCCGGGTAACGAATGTTTTCCGAATATTGAAAACAGACTGCGGATGACACCGGACGATCGCGGCAACTTCGGGATCAGGTTTATCGGCATGAAGCAGGATATAGGCGTGCCGGATTGAGGAGGCAGCGGACTTCCCACGGTGGGTGAGCCCTTCAAGGAACGATCGCTGGTCGTCGGTAAGGTGAACGGCGTACTTGCTCTTCCCCATGATCATTATATTCGGATAATTTTGATATAAATATTATTATAAAAATGAGGGGCAACAAGCACTAGTTCAGTGAGGGACGTTCGCCTCACTTGCAAAAAATATCCCGAAGCGGGGGTATACTCTCTTCACCCCACCCGCACGCCCGCCCCGCAGTTCCTCGCCCGCGTCAGGAGCACCGACCCCCCGCAGTCGCCGAGGACCTCCTTCGCCGCCCGGGCCACATCCTCCATGCCCGAATCCCCGATCGCATAGACCGTCGGCCCGAACGAGCTCAGGCCCGCCCCGGCGGCGCCGGCCTGCACTGTTCCCTCGAGGAGCGCCGGGATGATGGGGTGCTGCATGGCCACCTCGACCTTCTTGAACCCCAGGTGCTGGACCCGGTTGACAGCCGAACCGAAGAGGTCGAGGTCGTGCTCGACCAGCCCCGGGATCATCCGCATGAGCACCTCGTGGCAGAGTTCCCGCACCTCATCTAAGGGCACCGGGCAGTGTGTGCGGAAGATATCGACTTCCCTTCCCCCGTGCGCCCCTGCCTCAACATCCGGCGTAACGAGCAGGATGCGCCAGTCCTCCGGGAACCGGTGCCGGGCGAGGACCGGCGGCGGTGCGATGCCCCGTGATGCCGCCGAGGGGCGGAAGTCCTGTTTACCCCCGGGAGAGCCGAACCGGTGCCCGCCGTCCAGGATAAACCCGCCCTGCTCGAACGCCGCCGTGCCGATGCCCGACGTCCCGCCACGGCCGACAAGCCGCGCGAGATCAGGCACAGGAAGATCCCGGTCGTAGAGCCGGCAGAGGGCGGCGGCTGTGGCGAGCGCAACCTGCGTCCCGCTCCCGAGCCCTGCATGCTGTCGGGCGGCGGCATGCAGGGTGATCTCAGCGCCGCCCGGCAGGCGGAGTCCCTCTACCACCGCCCGGGCTGCCCCAAGAACCCTGTGCCGGCCCCCCTCGTCGCCGCCATGCACGCTGATATCCGCGCTCTTCCGCGCATCCAGGACACACCCGGGCTCGTCGAGGGTGACCCCGACCCCGCCGTCCACCCTGCCCGAGGCACCGTTCATGTCAAGCAGGGTGATGTGGATCCGGGACGGGGCGTCGACCAGCACCCTGACTTCGTCTGCAAACGACGTGCAGGGGAAGACCTCCTCGATGGCGATCAGCGGCTCTTCGCGGTGGATGATCCGGTATTTCCGGGAGAGCATCGACTCAAACCGGTGGACGTTGAACGTCCGTGCGAGGTCCGTCCCGGCCTGGATGACGCGGGCATCGGTGATCTCCCGGCGCGACTCTATCCGGTGGCGGGAGAGGATCCTGCCGATGGGGATATCGGCCTGCATGAGGTCCTGCCTGAACTCGGGGGCAAGCCGCCGGAGCGGGGTGCGGGAGACCGCGTAGATGAGGACCTCTCCCGTCACGCTGTCCTTCAACTCCACAACGCGGTAGTTGACCTCGTCACCAGGTTCAATCTCAAGCGCGGCCGCTGTCCCGGGGTCGGCGGCGACGACCTCCTGCACCCGGGTGGTGATGGTGACGGGGTGCCCGGTCGCCATCTCGAGGAGGTTCGTTACCGATCCGTCGGTCCCGATGAGAACCTTCTGCATCGGGGAAAGCCGGCCGACGCGTTGCTCGATCTCGTGGACTTTCTCGCTGATCTTCTCTGCAGTCAGGGGTTCCATACCTGAATAGAGTAAGTGTACGCGGAGACTACAAAAAGGTGGTGCAGGGGGGTATTCTGCCCACCGGTTCGCTTATGAGAAGAGGAGCGAGAGGAAGTCAGGAGCCTGGACGAGCCCGAACGATCCCTTCGCCGCCTCGCACTCGGAGAATGCCTGTACATCATCTCTCCCCTTCCCGAGCAGGGCAAACGGCACCGGGTTCATGGTGTGGGTCTTATACCGTATCGGCGTCGGGTGGTCGGGGAGGACCGCGACGGTGGTGTCCGGCCGGTCCAGGACGATCCCGATAGCCTCGTCGAGCCGCTCGATTGCCCGCACCTTCTCTTCCACGCTTCCCATGTGCCCCGCCTCGTCGGGGGCCTCGACATGGACGTAGACGAAGTCGAGCCGGTCGAGGGCGTTGACCGCGTACCGGGCCTTCGCCTCGTAGTCGGTGTCCAGGAACCCGGTGGCACCCGGGACGTGGATCACTTCCATCCCGGCGAGGCAGGCGATGCCGCGCAGGAGGTCAACTGCAGAGATCATCCCGCCAGAAAGACCATACTTCTCCTGGAAGGGTGCAAGCGACGGCTTCTTCCCGCCGCTCCATGGCCAGATCCCGGTGGCGGGGGCTTTTCCCT
>Ga0209510_1003403_pt1 | contig 15058 bp, 14 predicted proteins | sample BiotimSIPDNA_FD_185749 | JGI IMG/M metagenome (GOLD analysis project Ga0209510, IMG submission 185749) | Anaerobic biogas reactor microbial communites from Washington, USA - Biogas_R1 time_0 SIP DNA (SPAdes) (version 2) | ecosystem: Engineered > Bioreactor > Anaerobic > Unclassified | place... | reverse complement strand
GGGCTGCCAACCAACGCCGGAGGAGCTCATTGTACAAAACAAAGCCGATGGAGAACTAATGAATGCAGTCAATGCTGGGAATACCGAAGCTCCAGTGGAGAATGCTGTTGAAGGAATTCCGGGTGATGATGCATCGCAAAACGATATTATTGAATATAAAACAATCGACCGTGTGTCATTTGAGTTAGAATTATCCAACGGTGTAAAACTAAATGCTGATGCGGACGTTACTGTACCCGATTCAGTAACTATGCCTGTATTGAGTTATAAGCGAAAAGCATTTTCTGATGAGTTTGTAAATGTTGTATTCTATGCATTATTGGGGGACAAGCCGTTCTATGAAATCAATAATGTTCGATCTAAGTCTCAAATCGAAGAACAGATTATACAAATTAATTTTGATTATGATAATTTGGATTCACCTATGGCGATAGCTAAAGGTATTACAGACTTAGAAAAGCTTCATAGTTTACGGGATGAAACATTAAATCAATTGTATGAAGAGTTAATAACGGCCCCTGATGTTGTGCCGTATGTTGAGATAAATAGAGCGCTCTCCGATGAAGGATACGTGTTGGGAGAAACACCATATAATAGCAATTTAATGATGGAGCTAAAAATTAGCAATACGGAGCATGGCATCGCTGTCGAGGATAATTCATGTATCGGTTTATCATACACGCTAATACTGAAAGATGTTTATAGTGTTGCTCAAATCGTTCAATACATCTTTATGGGGGGAGACATACAGACGGAATCAATGGCTGGATTAGGCAGAGGCCCATTTGTTTATCCTGCGAATACGCAACCAAGCACTATGACTATGACTCCGGAAGAGGCAATAAAAATAGCTGAGGAAATTTTTCATGTCATGGGTGCGGGTGATGATGCAAAGGTTTCAGATATATACTATGTTGAGATACCGCAAGATATAAATTTCGGTACGGATTCGCCAATATACTGTTATGGTGTAGTGCTTAAAAGGTATATCAATGGAATGCCAATAGAAATTGAATCATCATCATATAAGGGTATGGAAAAAAGAGCGGATGATACCAGTGACCAATTCAATGCAGGTGTGCCGGTGGAAGAAATGCGGGTCTTCATTTCAGATGAAGGCATCATCGATCTCCTTTGGAGAGAGCCGACCGAAGTTGTTGAAATTATGAATCAAAATGTAGAATTGGTTTCTACTAGTGATATAGTTGAGGTTTTTAAGCAGGAATTCAAAAACGCATACTCTTATTATGAAGTTTCTGAAAGTGAAAATATTCCTTATAGTCTCTATGATATAAAGCTAAATTATGGGCTTGCTAGGATACCAAATCAAAACGATTTATTTATGGCTATACCGTTGTGGGAATTTTTTGCGACTATATCTAGCGCATATTATAACCAAGATGGGCAACTTATTGAAAGAGCATTCGATATTGATCTTATAACAATCAATGGTATTGATAAGAGCCGGTTCAGCAGGCAGTGGGGATATTAAGTTACTAATACAGTGGCTTTTATAATTTGGTGGTGTTGATTTTGAGTAACTAATTATCCAAGATCAATACCACCTGGTTTATAAAAATATTATTTAGTATTATTAATATATTTTGGAATTTCACCATTGATTAAGTAAAGAAAATATAATAAAATTGTAATAGATATTTTACAAATGCATGAGGTTAATAGTTTTGCAGGAACTCAAAGTCGACATTCGAAGAGCGATATACAGCTTGTCGTTTCTGGTATCAGTAATCAATATGATGCTTGTGATATTCATGGGTATTGGCAAGCAGCTTTTCCCCAATACCATAGCGGCAGGCTTAAATCCATATTATCACTCGGATATGGTGTTCAGGGCGCTCTCTTCCGATATAGTGCTGATGGCGGTTCCTCAAATATGTACGCTTCCCTACACCGCAGCATTCCTTGACGAGTTTACAAGCGGATATATAAAAACATATCTGATGAAGTGCGACAAACAGCGGTATATCAATGCCAAGGTGATTGCGGCGGGGATATCCGGTGGGCTTGCGATCGTCATTGGCATCATGGGAGCATATTTTCTATCCTCGCTTATATACAAACCCATGGAAATTTATGAACCTAGTGCTGTCGCGCCGTATCTTGACCTTATCAAAAAATCATTGGTATTCCTGTGTGCAGGTTGCCTGTTGTCGAGCGTCGGCGCGCTGCTTGCAAACCTTTCAATGAGCAAATACATGGCGTACGCCGCGCCGTTTGTGATCTACTATATGCTTGTAATCCTGTCCGAACGGTATTTCACAGACCTCTATGTGATCAATCCTCAGGAATGGCTCAAAATGCAGGAATTCTGGCCGGGCAAGGAATGGGGGATCATGCTGTTGATGTTCCTGCTCAATGTAATTGTAATGCTGATCAACAGCGCTGTGATCGAACGGAAACTGGATTCGTAACAAAGGCTTGCAGGGGAGAGAATGACAAGTACAAAAGTAAAAAAGAATAGGCTTAGAGATTTTGCATCGGCCATTACACAAGTCTGGCAAATATGCGTCTACAATTTCATGAGTTGGAAGAAGAACCCGCGGGTCTTCATCACCTTCGGCCTGGCGTTTGTACTTTGCTTCCTGCTGACCGACAAGGTCGTCGAGTTCAGCTATGAGTACGATACGATAATGCAGGCGGTCGAGCCATTTGTCTGGACGTTTGGTGACAGCAACTCGATACTGCTCGCGTCGCTCCTTCTGATATTGCTTTTTTCCGATATGCCGTTTCTGGGCGCAGGCATACCATTCTACCTGATGCGCACAACCCGTATCCGCTGGATGCTTGGCCAGGTGCTCTATATCTGCATTGCGATATTCATCTACATGCTGTTTGTCATGCTATCCTCGATCATCATCTGTATGAAGAATGCCTTTGCAGGCAACATGTGGAGCGAGACGGGCGCGATATTGGGTTATTCGCAGGCTGGAAAGGCGATTGCAGTGCCGAGCTCCGTCAAGACCATGGAGATGTCGACGCCGTACGAGTGCATGGCGACCATCTTCCTGCTGATGCTGCTGTATACGCTGCTCTGCGTATTCATCATGCTTGTCATGAATCTTCGAAAGGGTAAGTTTTGGGGTATCGGGAGCGTGTTCATATTCAGCATCTATGGTTTCCTTTTAAATCCGCAATTGTTCAAGGACACGCTGCATCTGAGCGACGAACAGATGTATATTGCCAATGTCGCGACCGGGTGGGCCTCGCCTTTGCAGCACGCGACCTACTACATGCATAATTTCGGCTATGATCTGCTGCCGCGACTGAAGCACACCTACATGATCTATGCGGTGCTGATATTGCTGCTGTTTACTTCAGCATTCCTTGCCATGCGAAATTATAACTTTAAGTTCACCGGAGGGCTGGATTGATGACTGACGCCTTGAGTTTTGAGAAAGAGAACACCGCAATAAGCATACAGCACGTATCCAAGTCCTTCGACAAGGACGAGGTGCTTCACGATGTGAATCATAATTTTGAGGAAGGGCTGATACACGGCGTTATCGGCAACAACGGCTCCGGTAAGACTGTACTGTTCAAGTGCATCTGCGGCTTTCTGACGCCGAGCAAAGGGAAGATATTCGTCGATTACCAGCAGGTCGGCAAGGACATGGACTTCCCGGACGACATGGGCATCATCATTGAAACACCGGGCTTTCTGCCGTTCTCAACCGGCTTTAAAAACCTGAAAATTCTAGCTTCCTTGCGTGATAAGATAGGCGACGACCGAATCAAAGAGACGATCCGCCGCGTAGGCCTCGATCCGGATTCGAAAAAGCTCGTTTCTAAGTATTCGCTCGGCATGCGCCAAAGGCTCGGCATCGCGCAGGCCATTATGGAGGACCCGTTGATGCTGATACTGGATGAACCGTTCAACGGCCTCGACAAGCATGGCGTGGCCGATATGCGCGAGCTGCTGCTGGAGCTTAAAGGCAGGGGTAAGACGATACTGCTCGCAAGCCACAACCAGGCCGACATCGATGAACTTTGCGATACCGTCTGCGAGATGGATGCGGGCGTTCTGACTGTAATCAGATAAAAGCTTATGGGAGACGGAAAATTGGACAACATCATCACAGCCAGAAGGCTGACAAAGATATACAAAACGGATAAGACCAGGATCAAAGCATTGTCCGGTGTGGACATCGATGTCGCACAGGGCGAGCTTGTCGCAATCGTCGGCACATCCGGAAGCGGCAAGTCGACGCTGCTTTCGCTCCTTGCCGGGCTCGAAAAACCATCCGCCGGGAGGATAGCCATCAATGGGCATGGCATCCACCGTATGAGCGAAAGCCAGCTCGTGGATTTCCGGCTCAAACATACCGGGTTCATATTCCAGAACTACAACCTGATGGGCGTGTTCACAGCGCAGGAAAACGCGGCGTTCCCGCTGATGGTTCAGGGCAAGTCCAGAAAAGAAAGCATGCAAAAGGCGAAAGACCTTTTAACGGAACTTGGGCTTGCGGGACACCTTCACCACAGGCCGGGGCAGCTCTCCGGCGGCCAGCAGCAACGCGTGTCGATCGCGCGGGCAATCATCACAGAGCCGGATATTGTGTTTGCCGATGAGCCGACGGGGAACCTCGACTCGGAGACAGCCGGTCAAATCATGGAGCTGCTACAGCGCGTTCTGCGCGAGCGGGGGAAGACGCTGCTGATGGTCACGCATGATGAAAAGCGCGCTGAGCGCGCTGACAGGATCATCATTTTGGAGAATGGAAAGGTTACGACCGCTGGTTGTAACTGTGACGGGAGGACATTACAATGAAAAAACAGATGGCTGCAGGACTGGCGATTCTATCCTTGCTGGTTCTTTTAACGCCTGACAGAGCCTATGCTGCGGCCGAAGAACTGGATATCGATGATACCAATATGTATACAGGAATGTCCAAGTCGTATGCACAGGGGTATACGCCCACCATTTCAAACGGTTATGTGACCATCATCGTTCCCCTCGTTTATTTGGGAACCGAGGGCGTTGAGGGCGATACCATAACGGTCAAGCCGGATTTGGGCTCCACATCGGATTCTCCGTTTGTTTATTCCAATTACCAGTTTGACGTCCACCTCGCCAATAATCCGGTCGGGGACGGCTCGACGTCTGTCCCGTCCTATCTGGTAAAGCTGGATATACCGCTCGCTTCCGGAAGACTCAATGGCGTCTATCCCGTCAAACTGGATACCAGTTTCTCGACCCCGACAACACCCGGCATCGAACAGAGCTTTACCGTCTATGTTACAATAAACGACGGCAAGGATCCGAATGCAACACCCGCGCCTACGCCTGAGGAGAGAAAGCGCGAGGAACCCAAGATCATCATTACGGACTACAGCATACCTGAGACCGTGACGGCGGGGGATCTATTTGATATCAACATCACGCTATTCAATACCGAGGAGTACTGGCATGCCAAGAATATCGCAGTCACATGCGAGGGTATGACGACCGACATCACGCCGGCCACGCAGGTCAACGCATACTTCATCGAAGAGATCAGGGATGAGGAAACATACGAACTTACGCTGCACTTGAAAACAAGGCTCGACGCCGCGCAGGGGCCTCAGAAGGTGCAGATCAACATTGAATATGAGGACAGCGACGGAACATCGTATCAAAACAGCGCGCAGATACCGGTCGAGATACTTCAGCCGCTTCGGCTTGAGCTCGACGACGTGAATATCGAATCCAAGGTCAACGCGGGCGACAGCCTGCCGGTCAGTGTCAATGTATACAACATGGGGCGCTGTACCATTTATAATGTGCTTTGTACGCTCGAGATGCAGGGCGTTATACCGGAGGGCAGCGTGTATCTCGGTAATATGGAGCCCGGCACCGGGTCTACGGCGGAGATATTCGCATTCTTCGGTACGCTCGATATGGGACCGGACGCCAGTTCATCCGGCGATGAAAACACGCAGAAATATGGAATGTCCAATGGAACGCTGACCGTAACTTATGAGGATGAGTATGGAGAGCAGTTCAGCCAGGTAATCGATGTATCAACGCAGATTGAAAAGCCGGTATTCGACTTAAGCGACAAGGACGAGGAACCCGAGGAGGAACCGGAGAAAGCTTCGCAGTGGTGGGTATCGGTGCTGCTTTCAATCGGCGTCATCATTATCGTGTACACCGTGATCTCTTACCGGCGTAAGGTTTCAAAGCTAAAGAAGGAATACGGCGATGAGACCATCTGAGATAATCCGGCTTGCAACGCTCTATGTTGTGAGGAGATGGCAGCGAACGCTGCTGACTGTGATCGGCGTTGTGATCGGAACGGCCTGTATTGTTTTAATGTTCTCGATAGGGCTGACGAATGCGAACGGAATCGATACGATGATGGGCGATGAATCACTGACGGTCATTGAAGTAAATCCCAGGCAGCTTGTGAACTCCAGGGAGCTCAACGCAAGCGCTATAGAAGCGTTGGAGCAGATAGAGCATGTACAGGAATCCTGCCGGTTAGGTATATCGATGTCTATGCCGAGACGGGGCGTTACGCTGCGGAACTGACCATTGCCGCAGTGCCGATTGACAAGCTCTCATATATTGTGAAGCTGAAGAAAGGATATTTCCCGAACCCGGACAGCGCGATGCCGGAGATCATCATGGGCAAGGGCGCTGCGAAGTATTTCATACGGAAGGGGACCGAGGCCGTCCCCGACAACTATAAGGGCCCGGACCTAGACTGGTTGGGTTTAAATGTTGATTTTTACCCAGGCGGCGAATGGGTCAAGGAGGATACTTCAATCACCGGTCCTAAGCATTACCGCGCGCGCGTGTCCGGCATTATTGACGGCGGTGACAAACAAAGCGAGGATATCTATATGAGCGAGGAACTGCTCGATACGATAGTCCGGCGGAATTATGCGCTTGCGGATCAGATAGGTATCTTAAAGAATGATTATACCAAAGTATTTGTTTTCGCGGATAGTGTGGAACAGGTAGGAGCGGTCATTGAAACGATTCAGGATTACGGTTTTGATACGGTAAGCGGCATTAAAAGAATTGATCAGCTCAAAGCGCAGCAAAGGCAGCAGCAGTCGCAGCTCGGCGCGATAGGGTTTATCACGCTGATCGTTTCCGCCATCGGCATCGCCAATACCATGATTGCGGGCATCCTCGAACGCAGGAGCGATATCGGGGTCATGAAGGTCGTCGGTATGCAAATCGGAAAAATCAGAATGCTGTTTGTTGCCGAGTCCGCTATCATCGGTTTTACGGGAGGCGCAGCCGGAATACTGCTGAGCCATATTATTTCATATCTGATCAGTACTGCTACTAAGTGCACCGTGTTTTTGGGCATGGAGTTTGCCTCCGGCGTCAAACTCATGATGCCGTTCTGGCTTGACCTTGCGGCGATTGCTGTTGCGATCGCAGTAGGTATGGTATCGGGGCTACTCCCCGCCGACAGGGCAGCGAGAATGACTCCGATGGATGCGCTGAGAAGGTAAAAACTATAGTCGACTTCTTAATCGAATTTATGGTTCTGAGTGGGGAGTGACTTTATAGAAGTTTGTGCGCTCTATTTAGCCAGCAAACTGATTGGTTAGCAATATCAATGATAACCCTAAAAAAAATATCAGATAAGTAGAGGAAAATCTTGGTTAAAAGTACGAAAGGTCGATGCATAATTGCAAATCGATTATTGAGAATCATATAAAATATGGTATAATTAATAAGCAATCAAGTTAAGGATGATAACACAACCTTGATAGCATTTTGATAACAGAAGATCAGTGAACGCCGTAGAGTGCGTAGAACTGGTATCAAATTGAGTAAAAACCTATCACGAAATCTAAACAGAATTGTTTAGAATATGCTTTGAATTTGCGAGTGGGAATAAATTAAGCAGCGGATAAGAGCCGGGAAACAAGCGGCTAGCCGGTTCCTCGAGCAGCCCCGCGGCAACGTTTTCACAGCATTGATCGTATGATCCATATAAGTAGAAGGGCTAACTGATTTTGAATATCAGTCAGCTCTTTTTTGCTGATGATCATTCGTTGGATTCGGCTATCTTTTTTCTATGTGTAACTTCATAACATCAGAAGCAGAATAAAATGATATATGTTAATGAAAAGACAAAATGCAATTGACAACATGAATTTAGTATGTTAGAGTTTTCATATGATAGGTTGTAGAACAACCTACAAATTGAATCAGTAAGGGCTAATATGATTGAGTCTATTGAAAGGCAAAATATAGCTGACATAGTTTATCATAAGATGCTTGACATGATTATTGAGGGCAACTGGAAGCCGGGTGAGATGATACCCTCCGAATATGATCTCTGCGAGGCTTTTTCTGTCAGCCGTAATACGATTCGACAGTCTGTGCATCGTTTAAGTGCGCTTGGAATACTCCGCTCACGCCAAGGCAAGGGAACATACGTCGAGAAGATTGACACCGGTTTTTATTTGAACCTGCTGATACCCGCAGTATTTTTAAATGAAGTGGACAGTATCAGCATACTTGAGTTCATGAAGTCGATACAAGTGGAATGCGTACGAATTGCATGCCGAAAAGCATCGGAAGATGATATTAAAATTTTAGCCGACTATATGAACAAGATGAAAACAGCAAATGACTACGATTCTTATTTCAGTTACGATATGGGATATCACTTTTACCTGGCAAAGCTTACCGGGAACCACTTATTCATAAAATCAATGGAAATCGTTGAAAAACTGCTTCATGTTTATTTGCGGGATCTCGTTGCTTTTCATGGAAGCAAAATGAGTATTGGCCAACATGAAGATTGTTATGATTCTATTCGGGCACATGATGTAAAGAAAGCTGTTGAGATCATGGAGGCACATTATGATATGCTGTTGGGGCGCATGTTGGATTGGCTGGCGAAAAAACCGGATGAAGTTAATCAGTGAGCATTCATCCGTTTTTGTGAGAAATTATAGCTTAACTTGTAACACATCCAACAATTAACAATGAAGAACCGATCTCAGCTGGTATACAGGGTTAAGAGCCATAAGGCTTTTAATAAACACTAAAACAAAGGAGATTAATCACATGAGGAAGAAAATACTAAGTGTCCTTCTAGTAGTGGCTATGTTGATGATGCTGGTTGCATGTAATGCCAAAGTGCCTGAGCAGACTCCGACTACTGAGCCGGAACAGGTAGTTGAGCCTGAGCAGACTGCACCGGAAGAGACAGAAGAAACGCCCAAAGAGATGGCAAAGCTTACGGTATCCGGTCAGGTCGGAGACGTCGCCGGTTATCAGAAGGCCCAGGAAGCATTGATGAATGCGCTTTTTCCGGATGTTGAAGTCGAATGGATAACAACCGACACAAATACCCGTGAGCAGGTACTTAAGACCGCCATTTCCGCCGGCGACCCGCCGACAGTCGGTTTTTATTGGGGCACCCGACTGAACGCCTTCTCTGACATCGGAATGTGCCTTGACCTTACACCTTATTTTGAACAAGGCTACTTCGATAATGTCAGCAACGCAATGCTTGAGCCGTGTCTTGGAGACAATGGCGAAGTGTTCGGAATCCCGTTCTCGACAGTCTATCACACCGTGTTCTATAACAAAGATATGCTTGATCAGTACGGTTTCAGCATTCCGAAAACATGGGCAGATATGACAGCGATTTTTGAAACACTTAAAGAAGACGACATTTTCGGTTTTACCACCAACTCAGCCAGCATGCAGGACTGCCTGTATGGTATCAGCTATGCCGAGCTTGAGGCCAAGGTTGGCCCCGGCACCGCTTATGGCATAGCAAGCGGCGATGTGTCTGTAGCTCCCGGCAGCCCCGCGGGCGAAGTCCTTCGCGGAGTAATCGAGCAGGTCAAGGAGTGGTATGACGCAGGTTACTGGTATCCCGGCGAGGGCGGCATCAATACGACAGCCGACGACGCCAATGCGGCATTCGCGCAAGGCCGCTGCATGTTTATATTCAACTTCAGCGGAGCGTTCGCAACGCATGAATCTTCCTGCGATTTCGAAATTGGTACTTTCCTGAAGCCGACATCGGAAGCCGGAATGACTTCCTATGAAAACATTGAGCCCAGCGTTTATTTCATCCCCGCTAATGCTACCGAAGCTCAGATCAATACGGCGGTTGAGTTCTTCAAGGTCGTACTGAGCCAGGAAGGTCAGCAGGCAGTGGTCGACTCCAATAATCTGCCGGCTGTAACGAGTTACAATTACAGCAACATTTCCCCCATACTCCAGCAGATGATGGAAACATTAAACACTGACAGCCTGATAGCCGGCCTTAACCCCACCAGGACCAGTTCGGAGATGCAGACATTTATTAAACAGCAGATCTTCGCAGCTCCTTGCGGCGGTACAATGACCATAGATGAGACCCTGAATGAAATGGAAAGAATAAGGCTTGCATCTAAGCAGTAGTATCTTATGACTGCACTGCGGTACCGGTGATTCTTCGCTGGTACCGCAGTCAATAACATTCCAATGCAGAATCTGAGACGCATCAAACATCTTTTTGAAAGGACTTAAAATGAGGAGTACTGTTGCATGCATGAAACCAGGTAAGAAGAAATCCATAGAGCGCAGATATATGATCATAGGGTTTTGCTTCCTTATACCGGCGCTTGCTGCCTATTTGCTCTTTATGGGTTACCCTCTTTACCGCACAGTTGCTTTGTCAATTACTAACTGGAGTGGCTTCGGTGATCCTCAGAATATCGGGCTTGTAAATTATCAATCAATATTCAAAGATAAAACATTTTTACTCGCACTTAAAAATACGATTTATTTTGCTGTTTTTTCATCGATATTCAGTGTTCTCCTCGGCCTGTTGCTGGCATGGCTTAACATGTATATGCGCAGGATGGAGGGCCAGGTTTTTCGCACCGTGATGTTTGCGCCGAGCATGATCGCCCCGACGATAACAGGGCTGCTCTTCCTTTTCATATTTACCGAAGATGTGGGCATGGTCAACAATATACTCAAGGCGATAGGGCTTTCCGAGCTTACCACAGCCTGGCTTACCAATGCCATGACCGTAAAACAGGTCGTTGTAATTGCAACGGTATGGCGCCAATTCGGGCTGACGCTGGTGCTGTGTTATGCCGGGCTTCAATCCATACCAAATGAGTTGATCGAATCGGCCAGGCTTGACGGTGCAAGCGACGGTAAAGTTTTTTCCCGGATTTTGGTTCCCCTCATCAAACCTCAGATTGAGCTTTCTGTGATGTTCACGATGCTTGGCGGCCTTCGCATTTATGATTCGGTTGTTTCATTAACGGGCGGCGGCCCGGCAAGGCAGACCGTGGTACTCCCGATGTGGATCATCGAGAATGCGTATACCTATTCAAAATTCGGATATGCAAGCGCGATGTGCGTTGTATTCATTGCCGTGGTATTGATTTTTATTGTGGCACTGCGTCTGGTTTTCAGAGGAGAGAATTATGAGTATTAGGAAAATAGGTTCAAGCATAAAGGATACTGAGAATTTATACGCAAAGACAAAACCATTGGTTGCAGCATCCAGAGTAATAACGATATTGTGCGCCGTCACGGTGCTTTATCCTCTGGTCTTTATTGTACTTGTTTCCTTTAAGAACAATCAAGAGTTTTACTCAAACATTTGGGGGTTTCCTGAGATCTGGCGCTGGTCCAATTATTCATATGCCTGGGTGAATGGAGAAATCGGCAAGTTTGCATTGAACAGCGTTATCGTATCGTTATCGGCGGTTCTGGCATCAGCTTTGCTTTCGGCATTGGCGGGATATGCTCTTTCAAAACTTCATATTCCAAAGGCGAAAAGCATCATTGCAATATTGCTGGGACTTAATTTCGTTCCAAGCGTTGCTGTGTTCATTCCGCTATACATTCAGCTAATCAATATGCACCTTAACAAGACGCTTCTGATGCTGATATTGCCGTATATGGCTTGGCAGATACCATTCAGCATCTATATATTCAAGAACTTTTTCGATTCAATACCGGCTCAGCTTTTGGATGCGGCCCGCGTGGACGGATGCAACGAAATCAGGACGTTTTTTAGCATTATTCTTCCGCTGGCGCGACCGGCGGTAGCTACTGTAATGGTGTTCAATTTCATTAATATATGGGGCGAATATATATGGGCAAGCGTCGCATCGTCATCCTCAACCAAAATACAGACGCTTCCTGTCGGGCTCCTGTACTTCCGCGGTGAATATGGCATACAGTGGGGGCCGTTCGCAGCGGCAATACTTATCATTATAGTACCGTTAATGCTGATTTTTATCTATCTGCAGCGGTATTTCATACGCGGACTTACCGCAGGCGCTGTGAAAGGCTGATCTATTTTATAAGGAGGCGCGGCACATGTATCTTGCTGCAAGGAACCAGGTCATTCAGAATCGTTCGCTTATAAGCACCATGAAAATGTTCAAGGAGATAGGTTACGGCGGAATGGAGCTCAGCATTGTCCGCGGATTGTTCCCGGTGCTGTCGCTGGACTATATGGACGATTATGTGATCGACAAAGTCAATGAGGTCAGTTTGGAACTTTCATTCCCGATCACTGCCCTCGCATGCCATCAGAATTATGTTACGGATGCTCTTACATTTGAAGCTCAAAAACAGCTGCTGAAGTGCGCTCATAAATATCATACGGATATTGTGATCATGTCCACGTTCATACAGTTTCAAGAGCGGGAAAATCATCCCGAAATCTATGATATGCTTGTGAAAAAGACCAAGGATCTTTGTAACGTAGCAGAAGACAACGGCGTTAAGATTGCAATAGAGGTCGAACCAAACCAATTGTTCCACAACCTGAAGGTATTCTTCGATGTGGCTGACAAGGTCAACAGCCCGGCATTCAAACTGAATTTCGATGTCGGACATTTATACCTTAGCGAAGTGGATCTTGAAAAGGCCATAGATCAATCCAAGGATTTCATCGTATATTCACATATTGAGAATATGGTTATGGGCGAGCATTGTCATAAATTGCCCTGGGATGGGGATATTGATCTTCTCTCTGTATATCGCAAGTTAAAGCAGAGCTGCTATGATGGACCTGTATCGCTGGACATTTATCTGCAGGATTATGAAGAAGTCGCTCCTGAATGCCTTGCATATATCAATAGAGAAGTTTTTTCGAAACTATAATCCGGCAGTAATATCATGAGTTAGAAAAGGCCTTGTACCGGAAACGGCAGCAAGACCTTTTTTATAATATTGATGTCTGAGACAAAGGGAACTCTATGGATATGCAGATCTCTGTCTATAGATTAAATTCCTTGCGGAGGGTCTCGATCATCAGACCGACCGGTGCTTCCACTCCTGTCCAGAGCTTAAAGTTCATAGCAGCCTGATTGGCAAGCATACCGAGTCCATTGATGGTTTTCGCACCGCGGCGCGCCGCTTCCTGGAGAAACAGGGAATTCGGATCATTGAATATCACATCCGTTACGACCATGTCGGATGTGATCGTATTGTATTTAACATTCGGCTTTTGGTCAATGTCGGGAAACAGACCGACCGATGTTGCGTTCGTAAAAATATCTGTATCGGCCGGCACCTCGAAAGCCTCTTCCCAGAAAACAAATTCGGCTTTCGCAGCAGTACGCTTGTTGATCAGATCGACAAGTTCCTCGCCCTGGGCGCGGTCAATATTCGCTATGGTTATTTTCCTTGCTCCAGCCAACGCACATTCCACGCTGATTGCGCGTGCAGCTCCCCCGGCGCCTAATATCGTCACGTGCTTGCCCGCAACATCAATATTTTCATTGCGCAATGATGTTAGATAACCTTTGCCGTCGGTATTTTCACCCCAAAGCCTGCCTTCGTTGTTTACGACCATATTGACTGCTCCGATGATCTCAGCCGCTTCGGAAAGCTCGTCCAAATACTGTATAACCTTTACCTTATGCGGTATAGTAAGATTAACACCCCTCATATTGAATGCGCGTACGCCGGCCATGGCTTGCGCAAGGTCTTTTTCCTTCACCAACACAGTCAGATAACGATAGTCCAGACCCTTTGCCCTGAAAGCCGCTTCCTCTACAACACCGGTGGGATTTTCATCAATCGGGTTTCCAAAACAGCCGACCAATTCCGAACGATATGATTTTGCCATGGATATGACCTCCTTGAACTCAATAACTATATATTATATATCACATATCAGATATCACATTTAGATGATACAATATACAAAGAACCATGTCAATCCTATCGAATTTTCAGAAATGTAATATATGATATATTGTATCAGCGAAGACAAGTCCCCGGTTCAAGCAAGACGGTTTTTATCTTTGTAAAGAGTATGGGTAATGTTATGCTTCGTCGAACGGGATCCTGTTGATCAGGAATACTTCATTATGCTTTTGGTGGCGTATCATTGCCTGCCGGGCTTTCTCGGGATTGTTTTCATTGATGGCTGACACGATCTCCGCATGCGCCGCGATTGCCTGACACCTGTCGTTTTCGTTGATATAGGTGCGGAAACGATAGATAAGGCTGGCAATGCTGTTCATAGTGGCACGCACCTTGTCATTATCAAGACAATCAACAATGATACCATGGAAGTGGTCGTCGATCTCTACGAATGCATCCGCATTACTGCCTTCGGAAGCCGTAAACTGCTGAAAGATCGCTTCCAGTTCCGTGCGTTGCTGCGGCGACATACTGATAGCCGCGCGTTCGGCTGCGTAAGATTCGATGATGGTGCGCAGTTCACAGACTTCGAGAAACTCCTTTTTGGTCATGCCTGAGACAAAAAAACCAACGCGTGATTCAGTGCAAACAAGTCCGTCCTGCGCCAGCCTGAGCAGAGCTTCCCTGATGGGTGTGCGGCTGATCTTCAATTGCTTGGACAAGTCCTCGATATTCAGTTGTGTACCGGGAGGGATATGGTCGGTGATGATTTGAGAGCGTATGGAATTATATGCCCATTCGTTCAATCCGACCGGCTTTTGCATGTCATTATGAGAAATCATACATCATTTCTCCTTTACATATCGCTGTTTGGAATCTGTAATTTCATTTTATATAATATACTACGTTCTATATTTGTGACAAGCTATATTTAAGAAATGTCATTGTAAA
>Ga0209510_1003402_pt1 | contig 15066 bp, 18 predicted proteins | sample BiotimSIPDNA_FD_185749 | JGI IMG/M metagenome (GOLD analysis project Ga0209510, IMG submission 185749) | Anaerobic biogas reactor microbial communites from Washington, USA - Biogas_R1 time_0 SIP DNA (SPAdes) (version 2) | ecosystem: Engineered > Bioreactor > Anaerobic > Unclassified | place... | reverse complement strand
GATGGAGGGCAACGATGCCCCCGATGTCGAGGCGCTGGTTGCGAGTCTCAAGGCCGAGAAGCGTCACCTGTTCGGCCGAGCGCCCGAGTCCGTGACAAGCCGCAAGACCAGCGGCGTCCGGGACCGCACTGTGCCCGGCCGCGCGGCGCTCGAACAGGCGGCGGCCAAGGCGGCCCGCACGCAGAAGCAGACCGACCTTCAGGAGTACCTCCGACTGCGAAGGAACGCGCTATGACCACTCGAGTTTCCGCCATCGCTACCGCATTTGTCATCCCGAGCGAAGCCGAGGGATCTGGCCGAGAATGAGGTAGTGCCCGGTCGCTGGCCAGATTCCTCGACTGCGCTTCGCTCCGCTCGGAATGACAAAAGGGGCGAGACGCTCCGGTCGAATGACAGAGGACAAGGCCGCGCGGGATGACAAAGGAGAGGTGGGGCTCCGCTCGGAATGACAAGGGCGGGGATACCGGGAATGACAGAAGCGGGATGGCTGCAATAGAGAACAACTGAAACCTCTTTGTACAGGAGAAGCACGTATGCCGTTTACCGGAAAAGCTACTTACTCGGCCGGGGCGACTCTGCCTGAACTGGCCGAGGACGTCGCCGACATGATCGCGATCGTGACGCCGTACGAGACGCCGCTGCTCAACGCACTGGGCGATCCACTGCGCGAGGCGATGAGCACGCACCACGAGTGGCTCGAAGACGAGCTGCTGCCCAACAAGGACGCCATTGACGACGCGACCTGGACCGATCCGAGCGCCGACACGCAGTTCAACGTCGCGCACGGCAGCCGGTTCCGCATGGGCGACCAGATCCAGGTCGAAGGCAGCGAGGAGCTGATGCTTGTGGGGACGGTCGAGGGCAACACGCTGACCGTCCAGCGCGGCTACGGCGGCACCACGCCCGAGGCCCTGGCCGACGGGCAGGCGCTCAACATCCTCGGCAATGCCTCGCTCGAAGGCGCCGACAAGCCCAGCGCGCGGTTCACCTATCGCATCCGATCGGGCAACTACACGCAGATCTTCACGGCGGCCGTCGAGGTCAGCGGGTCGGATATGGCTGCACGGCAGCTCGGCCTGGCCGACGAGATGGACTACCAGAAGCAACTGCGGCTGCGCGAGATGGTCCGCGATCTGGAGGGCACGGTCATCAACGGCGCCAAGCCGGTCGTCGATCCGCAGGGCAGCGGCACGGTGCGACGGACGATGAAGGGCATCATCCAGCACCTGTCGTCCAACGTCTTCCACACCAGCGACGAAGGCTTCCCGACGGGCAATGATCTCGACGAGGCCAAGGTCAACTACGTGCTGCGGAAGATCTGGGAGAATAGCAGCGGCAACGTCGATCTGATCGTGGTCGGCGGATTCCAGAAGCGCAAGATCAACGCCTTCTGCTCCGACAGTCGCAGCTATGGCCCGAGCGACAAGACGTTCAGCGACATGGTGGCCGTCTACGAGAGCGACTTCGGCACCTGCCAGGTGATCACCACGCGGTGGATGCCACAGGATGCGGCGCTGTTTCTCGATTCGTCGCGGATCAGCGTGCTGCCTCTGACCGGTCGCAGTTTCCACTTCAAGCCGCTGGCCAGCGGGGGCGACTACGAGTGCGGCGAGCTGATCGGCGAGTACACGCTCGAACTGAGGAACGAAGCCGCCCACGGGCTCATTCGCAACCTGAGCACGAGCTGACGCCTGCTGCATTCATGACCCTGGTAGGGGCGAGGCATGCCTCGCCCCTCCAATCCTGTGCACGAGGTGACGTGCCATGAACTTAGAAAAGCCTAAACTGCGACTGTGTCATTCCGCGCGAGGAATCCCACGCCCTTGTCATTCCGAGCGGAGCGCAGCGCAGTCGAGGAATCTGGCTGCGAACACGAAGCCCGCTTGGTCTCTGGCCAGACTCCTTCGGCAAGCTCAGGACAGGCTCCTCGACTTCGCTCGGGGTGACAATCGAAGCAGGCTCGGGGTGACAATGGGGGCCGGCGTGGGGCGGCAAAGGAAGACACCGTCTGTGACGTGAATGTGAGTGTGGAGATCTGACGATGGTTCGATTCTCAAGCGATGTGGATATTCTGAAGTATGAGCCGCTCCTGTTCGGCGAGCTGCATCTGCCCTGGCAGGTGATGGCGGCCGGCAGTGGGGCCGAGCTGGACGGGACGGCACTGACCGACGGCGCCGCCGACTTCACCAACAGTCGGATCGAAGCAGGGGACGTGGTCTACCTGAAATCGGCCGACGGTGCTCTGGACGGCGCCTATGAGATCGTCTCGGTCGATTCGGTGACGGAGCTGACCGTCTCGGTCCTGCGGGCCGACGTCACCGACGATCCGGTCGCGCCGCCACAGGGCAGCAACGTCTCGTATCGCATCAGCACGTTCACGCCCCAGGCGACCGAAGCGGCCTGCGAGCTGACCGAGCATTTCGGCATCCGGCCGGGCGATCCGGGCAGCTCGATCGGCGTCGAGAACATCCTCGATACCGAGGTGCTCCGACGTGCGGCGACGTTTGCGGTGATCGCACGCGTCTTCGCGATGTGGGCGGGCCACCGCGACAGCCAGAGCCTCTGGAGCAAGGGCGTGCACTACCGCCAGCTCTTCGAGAAGGCCCGGCAGCGATGCCGCCTGTCGATCGACCTGGGCCGCGACGGCGTGCCGGACATCGTGCGCATCGGCGGCGCGATCCAACTGGTCCGTGACTGAAAGAGGTGACTCGTGACTACCACGCTGGATGGCAAAGCGTTGTTCGATGAGCGTGAGCTGACCATTGCCGTCGGTCCCGTCGAGCGGGCCTCAGTCGAGCGAGGCGTGCCCGGTCTCGACGGCCTGGCGAGCATCGATCTGGGCCGGCGCGGTCGCAAGGTGCGCCAGCGCGGCACGCTCCGTGCGACGAATCAGGCCCGCATGGACGCGCGCATCGCCGCGATCGAAGTCCTTCTCGATGGCGCGCCGCACAGTCTGCTCGTTTCCGATGGTCGGCGGTACGACGACCTGCGGATGGACGCGTTCGTGCAGCGCGACCGGCGGGTCGAAGGGGCCGGTGTCGTCGTCGAATACGAGATCACGTACACGCAGTTGAGGAGCTGAGCCATGCCGATCTCGCGCACAGGAATCGAGGACGTTCGGGCGTGTATGTTGCCCGACGCAATCGCCAGCGACGGCCGGGCGGCCGCCGTCTCGCGGTCGGTGTTGGTGACGTGGCGCAGCGTTCTCGAAGGCCGGCTCTTTCAGGTGTATGTCAACGGGCGACTGGCGGGCGTCACCATCGATCCGCAGCAGCGACAGATGGTTGTCGTCGGCCCGTGTTCGTTCGAGGCGGCCGTGTGCATCGAGGTCGTCGCAGTCGAGCCGCACGAGGCGCATATTGATTTCATCGGTGACATCGAGCGGCCGACGAACCTGGGCGCCCGTGTGAAGCTGACCGTTCTGCGAAGCCAGGACCTGCCTGTCGGAACAACGTTCAACGTCTACGGCGACGGCGGCGCGGGACAGATCGACTATGATATGCCGCTGAACGAGAGGCCGATCCCGATCTGGCCCTGCCCGCAGGACAAGGCGGGCTTCGGCATGGCCTGCTTCGGCGAAGGCGACTTCGGCTGGGATGCAGCGGCGGCGGTTGGGTTTGGCAAGGGCTGCTTCGGCCATGGCCAGTTCGGTCTCGACGGGGACGCCATCGAATGGATCAGCCCGCCGCTGGCGGAGGGCACATATCGCTTCGGCGTCAAGACCATCGACGCAGCGGGCAACTGGAGCGCCGCGTGCGAGACGGGACCGTTGACCGTCGTCCCGCCGGCCCGACCGGCCGCAAGGCTCGACATCGCATCGTTCGACGACCCGACCGGCCGACTGGCGCTATGCGTTTCAGATCAACCTTAGAGACAAGGAGACATCCATGGGTGAGGTCTATCCCTCGGACAATACGCTGTTGAATCTTCAGACCGATGGCGAGAGCGGCGTCGAGTACATCCCGACGGGCGCTGCGCCGTACTACCTGCACTTTCGCAAGCTGCTCTACCGGCTGCTGCTGGCGACGCATCGGGCCAACGACCTGCGTGTCTATGACGAGGGCGGGCTGGAGGTCGGTGTCAAGGCGGGCAGGTTCTGGCTGGGCACGACGCTGGTGGGCTACGCCGGCTCGACGGGCCACGTGCTGGCCGATGACAAAGCGGCCATCTATCTCTATCTGACCGCCGACGGGACGCTGGTTGCGAACGAATACGCCGGCTTTCCCGACATGGCGACGACGCCACACGTGCGCCTGGCCATTGTCACGACCTCGGGTGAAGACATCGTCTCGATCGTCGATTGTCGCAGCGGGCACAACTGCATCGTCCCGCACGGCGCCGGCGGCGTGCGGACGACCATCGAGGCCCACACCAGCGACGACACACTCGCGGCCGTTGAGTCAGGCAGCGTGCACACCAACCTCGGTGCGACCGCCGTCGTGACGCTCACGCTGCCGGCCGATCCGCCACAGGGGACGCAGTTTGCCTTCGCCGTTCAGGCGGCGCAGGAGCTGCGCATCGACCCCGGCTCAGCGGCGATTCGCGACGCCAGCGGCCAGACGCCGGGCAGGTACAAATCGGCAAGCGCCGTTGGAGCGGCTCTAACGCTCGTTGCCGATGCGAACGGCGACTGGGCGACGATCGCGAAGAACGGAACGTGGAGCGAGCAGGCGTAACGGCGACTGACGAAAGGCAAGTGACATGGCAAACGAGATTCACGTCGATCATCCATCGGGCCAGACCGTGTACGCGGTCATCCGCAATCCGGCCGGCCAGGTCTGGCGTCCGGCGGCCCAGGCGTTCGAGGACTGGGGCGACGCTGGGCACGAGGCCGACGATTACGACATCGCTCTGAGCGACAAGGGCGGCAGCCGGTATCTCGGCGACTTCGATGCGAACATCCCATCAGGCCGGTACACCATCCAATGCTTCGTGCAGGCGGACGCCGCCCCGGCACAGACCGACACGCTGATCGACAGCCGGACAATCCACTGGACTGGAACCGGCGAGCTGACCGTGATGACGATCCTCGCCAACAAGATGGTGCAGGACAGGGCCACCAAGCAGGTCGATTATTATGACGACGACCGCGAGACCGTCATCCTCACGCACGGGCTCGAAGAGACCCTCTCGACTTCCACACGAGTCGTGAACTGACACGAAGGCCCCCAAGGCAAAAGGAGCACAACCGATGGGCAGCTTCTCGGACTACTGGGAAAACGAAATCCTGGACCACCTGTTCGGCAAGGACAGCTACAGCCCGCCAACGATCTACGTGGGTCTTTCGACCGCCGACCCCGGCGACGACGGGACCGGCCTGAGCGAGCCGAGCGGCGACGGCTACGCCCGCGTGGCGACTTCAGCCGCTGACTGGAGCGCCGCCTCGGGAGGCGCGCTGACCAATGCCGACGCGATCGAGTTTCCCGAAGCGGCCGACGCCTGGGGGACCGTGACGCACTTCGCCCTGTTCGACGCGGCCTGGGGCGGCCATGTGCTCGCCCACGGCGCGCTGGCCGAACCGAAGAGCATCGAGTCGGGCGACGGCGCACGCTTCGCCGCCGGCGATCTGGAGATCAGTCTGAACTAGAGGAGGCATCCTATGGCGGTAGCCAACAACGAGATTCAAGTGACGTGGAGCGCAGCGCATTTTAAGAGCGTCTCGGCAGGAGCGAGTGAAGCGTCCGACGCCATGTCGTTTTCGGCAACAGCATTCGACGCGATGGTCACGCTCAAGGCCGACAACAGCAGCACCCCCGCTTCCGGTGACACCGTCGATGTCTACGCGCTGCTCAGTTGCGGCGATCCCGACGGCGCTGCTGATGACGAGTTCCCCAACGACGACAGCGACGGCATCTTCCTGGCCCGGCTGGATACAAACGCCGACGATCCTGCGATCGCGACGGTCGCTCTGCCGGTGTCCAAGGCGGTGAAGATCTTCGCGAAGAACAACGCATCGAGCCACGCCATCACCGTCTCGGCGTGCATCAACGAGAAGACCGCATGATTTGGCCGAACGGATCCAGACCGATGAGATCACTTGACCGGACCGATCCGCTGGCCAGGGGGCTGCTCTGTGCGGTTCGCATGGACGGCCCCGGTCCGGCGGCAGCCAACCTCGTCTACCCCCACCTGCTGACCGGCGCAACGACCCCCGGCGGCCTGGCGACCGAGATCGCCGCGACGCACCAGGACTGGTACAATCGCCTGGGCTCGGGCTATTCGTTCTGCTTCTGGCACAGCGGGATCATGCTGAACGAGGCCTGGCAGTCGGTGCTCGTCATCAGCGACGGCGCGATGAGCTGGCAGCGCTATGGCAGCAACACCTGCTTTCGCGCCTATCACAACGGCACCCCTTACACACTGTCCAATTTCCTGCTCAGCCATGTGGCCGCTCCCGGGCTGCTGGTGGGCGTGTGGGCCGGCTCGACGCTGCGCGTGTACGTCAACGGCCAGCAGATCGAGAGCGTGGCGTGCTATATCGCGCCGAAGACCAACAGCGCGACCAGCACGCTCACCCTGGGCGGCTCGACGACCGTTCGCCAGTTCCTGGTCTATCACCGGGGGCTGTCGGCCGAGGAGGTTGGCCGGCTCTATCGGCAGCCGTCGGCGTTGTTCGATCGTCTTCGACGGTGGCCGCCTGCGATCGTGCCCGATGGGACAGTGCATGAGCTGGTCGGGTCGGTTCGGGCCGCCTCGTCGGTCTCAGGCTTGCTGCGCGTTCGTTCGTCGGAGCCGGCCGTTGTCCCGCCGCCGAAAGATCGGCGTCCGTGGCGCAACACGGTGCTCTGCAACGGCGCGTGCGCCGATGCGTTCCAACTCGGCACCGTGCTGACGCGCGGCTGGTTCTGGGTGCGACGCGCGGGCTGTACGGCGGTCTATCGCGGGCCGACCGTCGAGCAGGTGGACTTCGAGCAGATCATGCACGTGGCCGACACGGATGCGCGGCAGATCACGCTGCCCGCTCATCTGACGCCCGAAGCCGGCTCGAAGTGCTGCTACGTCATCCGGCGGTTCAATGGCCAGGGCGACCAGGAACTGACGACGGGTGCTGCTGTCGTGGTTCGCATGGGCGACGACGGCAGACCCGCGCTGCCGGCGCCGAATGAGGTCTTCGGTCTGCACGGCGTGCAGGTCGCCGGCGGCCGGGTCCGGCTCGAATGGCTCTATTGCCCGCCGGACCAGCAGGCCGAGCCGGTGCGATTCAACATCTACAAAGGCAACGCCGGCGGTCCCATCGAGTTCGATGCGCCGCTGGCGACGGTCGCGTATCAGTGCCGACGATTCCATCGTTACCTGACCGATGCTCTGCCCGATGGCACGCACCGCTTCGTCGTTCGCGCCGAGAGCGCCGATGGGGTCGAGAGCGATCCGCACCCGACGGCAAGTTGTCCGGTCCGAACGGCCGGTCCCGAGTGTGTCACGATCCTTGCAGCGGAGGCCGTACTCTGATGAGCAATACCATCGAAGTCTTTCAGCCGGAATACACCTCGCTTGCGTTGCCTGCGAGCACGGTGATGGTTTCGCTTGACAGCGTGCCATGCGACGAGTTGGAACCGGTCGAGCTGGTTCGCAGCGGCCCGCCGGAGTTCAGTTGGGCGCGCCTCGCCGCCAGACGCGACGCCTTCGCCATGGGCCAAACGATCTGCCTGCACCAGCTCTGCAACCGCAACGCGCCGGAATCCACCGTCGCAGCAGTCCCCCTCTTCGTCGGCCGAATCGAGAGCATCGAGACAGCCATCGATGCGCAGGGCCCACGCGTTGAGGTGGTCGCGAGGGACTTCAGCGCCGTGTTGGACCGGATCACCGTTTACGGTCAACGCGTACGTGGTGGCGACGGCGGCACGATGTTCCTGGCGGGCCTCGACACGATCTTCAACCCGCAAGGCCGGGGCAATGCCGCCGCCGGACCGGCCTTTGGTGTGGACGACAAGCAGGCACCGCCGTGGGGCTGTGCCGAGGCGATCAGCTATCTGCTGGGTGAATACGTCCGATCCAGCGACCTGTACCGGCCCGGCCTCGATCCGCTCCGCGCCCTGACGGACGGGCGGCTCCTGCGCGATCTCGATGTCACGGGGCTGAGCCTTCTCGATGCGCTGCATTGCTGCTGCGACGCGGCGGGACTGCAGTTTCGATTTGTGCCGCGCTCCGGCGAAACCGGGCCGGACCAGGCGATCGTGTTCTATCGCAACGGTCGAGGCCGGGCGATCGAGCTGAACTGTCAGCCTTTCGGCCAGCCGTTGAGCCTGTCCCGAACGAATGTCGCGACGCTGCGCTGCAAGCGAGATTTCCATCCCGTCACGCATCGATACATCGGCCAGGGCGACTTCAAGACCTACGAAGCGACGTTCGAGCTTCTCGGCGCGTGGGACCCGGCGCTGGAGGATACGGACTATACGAAGTTCTCCGCGTCTACGAACCCGCAGTTCCACGAGGTCCGGGACGTCTACCGCAAGTGGTGTCTGAACGAGGCGGGCGATTATGGGCTGCCGCCGCACGACTTTTCAACGCTCTTCGAGGGCGCTGCGTACATCCGCCGGCGTCGGCGCTTCTGGCCCGCGCTGAGCACCGATGGGCAGGGCCGCTCGCTGGGTTACTTCCTGGAGGTGTCGTTCGACGCGGGGCTGCACTGGTGGCAGTACGTCGGGGCGTTCGACAACCTGCTCGACGAGTGCGGCGTGTGGCTGGCCGGCGATCAGCTCGACGTTGATACGTGGGTCGCCGCGTTGAAAGGGGCACTGCGATTTCGCATCACCGCATCGGTCGTCAGCGACGAGCGGCTTACTTGCATCGTCGCCGATGGTCCGGTCGGTTCGACCGCGCCTGTGGTCGATCGCGTCGTCACGCTGCCCCGGCGGTTCCAGTATCGCAAGGTCTCGTCCCAGAGCGTCTTCGCACCGTCGCCGAACGCGCCCGATGTCGCCGACGACACCGAAGCCCTCCGCGAGTTTCTCCATGCCCGAGCCGAGGCCTCGTTGCCGGTGACCGAAACGGCGCAGGTTCAGACGCCCACGTTGACGCTGCACGTTCATCCGGGCGACCGGGTGACATCGAGTCCGGACAGCCGGGATATGATCGGCGGTCGATATGACAACCGAAGCCGCGCCTGGATCGAGAGCGTGCGCATTGATTTCCGAAAGCAGAGCACGCACCTGAACGTAGTGCGACAACGCACCTGAGCAGAAGTGACATCCCCAAGTGAAGCTTGAGGCTGCCACACACTCACCACCCGACTTGGGAGTCTCCCATGGACAAGCGACATACCACCGATGAGCGGCAGGTTTTGACGTCTCTATCGCGCGAAGCGACGGCCAACCGCAAAGAAGCTTCGCTCGTTGTCAGCGGCGGGGCCGGATCGCCCGCCTGGCCGGTGACGGTCAAGAGTCACGTCGCCTGGAACGTCTACCGCGTCCGCGCCGTGGCCCTGGGCGAGGCCGGCTCGGTTCCCATCGAGATCGGCCAGGAGATCGAGGCGACGAACCTGGCCGAGTCGTTTGCCAGCGAAGGCGCGCTGCCGGCCGGGACCTTCGCGCTGCTGTTCCGCGCCGGCGAACGGAACGTCTTCTACGCCACACCATGATTCGCAATGGCTCCATTCTTGTCATGCTCAGCGGAGCGCCGCGAAGTCGAAGCATCTGGCCAGAGAACAGATATGTGTCTGTCTCGCAGCCAGATTCCTCGACGCAGCCTGTCCTGAGCGCTGTCGAAGGACTCGGAATGACAAGGGGACAGGTGTGCTCTGCAGATCATTAACGTGAGGGGTCACGCTTATGAAGCCCAATCCTTCGTCGTGGCGGTTTGACCGCCGGATCAATCTGTCGGTCCTCGTGCAACTGGTGGCGCTGGCGTCGCTGATCCTCGGCAGTTGGCTCAACCTCCAGCGCCAGCTCGATCTGCTCCAGCGCGATGTCACCATGCTGCTCAAGAGCCACCAGACGTCTACGCAGAAGCTCGAAGTCCTCTCGACCCAGAGCCTCTCGCACGAGTATCGCGTCCAAGCCATCGAAAAGCAGTTAGGAGAGAAGCCATGAAGACTCGCGCTCTACTGTCACCTCTGTCTGTGCTCATCCCGATCGTTGCCTCGATCCTTCTGTTCGCATGTGGCTGTGACAGCCTCCGGCTGGCGCCGAGCGAGTCGCTCAAGCAGAATGCCTGGCTGCACCATCGCACCACGGCCGTCGCCGCCGATACGGCGCGGGCCGAAGAGACTTCGCAGGAGCTTCAGGCGCTGACGAAGCTGTCGGAGGTGCAGAGCCGGGCGTTCACGTCGTACTATGGTCTGCCGCGCGAGTATCCGCCGGCCGAGACGAGCGAGGAGATCCTCGCCCAGTCGAACTGGGACCTGGCCGCCACGGCCGCCACCGAGTCCGTCGAGCGGCCCGACCCATGGCAGGTCGCTGACTCGCTGCTGGAGGTGGGCATCGGCATCAGCGCCCTGCTGGGCGGCGTCTACGGCACCCGGGCGGTGCGCTTCCTCAGGGACGCCCAGGCCAAATCGACCGCGCTGAAGGAGATCATCCAGGGCAACGAGTCCTTCAAAAAGGCCAACGAGGCCCAGGCCCAGCCCTTCAAAGCCGCCCACGCCAACCAATCCCCCCAGACCCGCCAACTCGTCGCCGCCCTCAAGGCCTGACGGCCTTAAGTCATTGTTGGAAATGAGATTAAAGACACCTGGAGGCCTGTCCTTGGGGTGACGGACTTCGCCGTTTTCTGGCCTACCGAGCCCGCGTAAAGACGACTCGACCGACTCAAGGCCAGCCAATGGACCACTGTGACCGAACCGGCAACCGTTGCCAAGCGAACGCTTCTGATTGGGTCGCGGCCTCGTCTCCTTCGCGAGACGGACGGACAGTTGAGTAGGGGGGGGCCGAGTACTTGCCGGTGTTGCATCCTGCCCGGCAACGTGGTATCCTGAATCGCGGGAATATTGTAGAGTGTTGGAGAAACTGCTCGTGCAATTCAAGAAGCCTCCTGTCGTGGAGGCATGGATAGAGTTTGGGTTTGCTCTGACCCAGGAAGACTCGCCCTGGGATGAGGACAAGGCGAAAGCTCTCATAACGACGTGCTTTCCCGGCTATTCCCCCGAGAGCTTCCTGAAGTACGCTGAGATCAGCGTAGATGCAAGAACTGGGAAGGCAGATTTCTCAAACGTGCAGGAGTTGTTCGACAGGATACGAGCTTTCTCCGGCGATAAGGACAGGTGTGTCCAGGCCAGGCGGAACGTTTTTGTCTTCAACCAGTTGAACAGGACGCAATGGTTCGGTTACAGGGCGATGGCGGATGCTGCGACTGAGGCAGTGGGGCAGTACATGCAATTCCGTGGGTTCAACGAGTTGACACACGTCTCGCTGCATTATCGGGATGTCGTGTCGATACCCGTGCCGAATGACGAGAAAGGCATCCGGTTGCCGAATTGGTTTCGGGTTTACCCGGAGGTCCCACAGGAGGCCTTGGGTACGATGTCGGCGTTCCGATTTGACATTCAGCTTCCGGAACTGTGCAAAGAGTCAGATGCCCGTTTGAGCATTCGGAGTCTACCACTGACCGGACAGGAAGAGACGGCCTTCAAGTTTTCCATAGACTGGCATGTCGTTTCTGCCGATAATAAGATCAAAGAGATTGAGGCTGCCAGAGGTTGGCTCGATTCGGCGCATGATGCTTTGCGTAGCAGCTTTGAGAAGGCCTTTACGCCTGCCTGTCTGCAGCTCTTTGAGCCGCTAGAAGGAGACTGAGCATGTTTTGTCCCACCATGACCGCCAATGTGGTGGAGCTTGCCTCGTGGAACATCACGGAGTCTGTTAGTCCTTATCAAGACGAACAGCTCTCCAGCATGCTAATAAGCCCGGTTGACGGTCTTCATGTGGGACAGACGCGTTACCGATTCGTGAGACCTGCGAACCTCAATTACCTTCCAAAGGCGAAGGGCTGGACATGTTCTTTGATCGGTTTGACAGGTTATGTCGGGCAAGGCGACACGCCGGAGCAGGCCTTTGATGAGCTGAAGCTATCGATTCATACAGACTTCCAAGTTCTCCTAAGGAAGCGCCCCTTTGAGATGGATGAGACTGAACGCTGCAGGTGGGTCCGACTGACCAGCATTATCGACCTGCTGCACTACCGGACCACCACGCCGATCAAGACGCGAGAACTCGGTCAGGTCAGTTTCAGGCGGATTTCGCGTCCGTATCGAGTCAAATGGATTAGTGGCGAGAACTATCGCATCAACCCGGAGAGGGTCCCCGCTGAACTTATGAGTTGTGCGACAGGGCAGTGGGTAGAAGCTGAGGTGGTGCGTCATCCGGTTAGCCATAAGATTCTTAGGATCGAGTCCGTTCGCAAGGTCAGCTTTCGCTTGCCCAGTGCAGGAGAACTAATATCTCTTTGGGAGAATATGCCCAAAGCGGAGGTTGAGAGGGGCGAGTGGGCTTGGTGAGGGTGAGATCGTCTCGTGGCTGTCAAGAACTTGCCATACGCGAGTTGTGAATGTTGGTTTCTCGATGTGGGGCAGGGTACCTCAAACGTGATCCTCCTTGGTGGGGGAAGGGCGATTGTCGTAGACTGTGGTCCTCATGGTTCGCAGCAGACGATTGAGCTTCTATGTCGCCATGTGGATACAATCGAAGCGCTGATTGTCTCTCACAACGATGCAGACCATGATTTCAACGTGCCACAGGTCTTACACCAATACCGCAAAGCCACGAAGAACATATTCTTCCTGCAGGATAGGTCGCCTGTGGACTTGCCGCGGACTCTTGCCGTTCTGCGATCAGCGAAAGATGGCGACTTCCCGACGCCTACACGGCTGGAGGTCGACGCCGGTGCTCCGAGAGTGCTGTTCTCTGAACATGGAATAGAACTATCCCTTCTGTATCCAGACCTAATGGCGAATCTCAGTGCCCAAGCAGCAGGTGGGCCCAACCAGACCAGCGGAGTGCTTCGCTTGCGGTGCAATGGCCGTCGAATCGTCTTCTCTGGTGATGCGACAATCGAAGCATGGGAGTATCTTGCCGCTCATATGCCTGAGGACAAACCACTACTGTGTGACATTATAACTGTTCCCCACCATGGTGGGAAGATATCAACGAATCCAGGCGGGGAAGAAGCTCTTCAGGGAAGGTTATATAAGGACCTGATCAAGCCTGAGTTCGCCGTGATTTCGGTTGGCACGAACAATCAACATGGTCATCCGAAAGCGGAGACAGTCAATGCACTTGTTAAGGCAGGTGCAACCGTACTCTGTACCGAGATGACAGAAAGATGTTGCGATGATCTCGAAGCAACTCGTTCTATGCGCGGACCACTCGCGAGTCCGAGCCGGTCAACGAGAGAGACAAGCAAGACACAGAGTGGCCGCAGTAAAGATGTCGCATGTTTTGGATCAGTAGTGGCAGAGATCTCCACCACTCATCTCCAGATTAGCGGTCTGAGTCGCTATCAGCGAGACATGAGGAATTGCACCGCCACGAGTGGCTTCGCCCCTGTTTGCCGACGATGAGGCCCCAGTGGCTCCTTCAATCGGCGTCCATTTTTCCCGTGATCGGCAATGGTCCCCATACAGCAGGCTATCCCCCGGTTCCGTCCGCACCTGCTCCGCAGGTTCTGGCGTTATCCGTGTGATTGCGCCAGGGGGTTTCGGGGGCGGAGTTAAGTCGGGGGGGGAATGAGTCGATGGGTAGGGATAGGCCGTGGTGTCGGCGCGGGTTGGTCGGCGGCGCGGGGAATGTTGCGAGAGTTCTGTTATGGGACGAAGCTCATGGAACTGATCGATATGATCGCCGGATCGCTCAAGACCGTCAAAGAGAACCTGGACCTGGACCCGAAGCACGATTTTTCGCTGGCCGCTCAGGTGGTGCAGTTGCGGGCGCGGATTGCCGAGTTGCAGCATCTATTGGATGAGGCGGAGCGGGATCTCAAAGAGCGGGACGAGCTGATCGCGCAGTTGCGTGCGGCCATTCCGGCCACGGACGAGATGCTGGTGGAAGGGGCCGCCTGGTTTATGCAGAGGAGCGGGGAGATCGTCGATGGCCCGTTCTGCACGGCCTGTTTCACTCGTCATCAGCAGACCGTTCGACTGCACGAGGTGTCGGAATCGGACGACGGGCCCGGCCAGGGGTCGGGGTGGGTGCAGTGCCCGACATGTGCCGTGCCGGTTCGATCGCGTCTGGTCGCCGAGCAATTGCAGAACCGCGGCGCCAATTGCGGTATGAAGCGCGGGGAGACTCGGCTCGAAGAAACGGCTGCGGCGCTCAGCCGCAGCGCGCGATGAGCCACGCCGCTGCGGCGGATCCCGGCGGCGGTCAGTCGGTCCGCTCGGCGGGGCGTTCGTAGTTGCACCTGGTGCATCGAATTCGGGTCACCGTTCGCAGCGACTGGATCCGGCAGTGGGGGCAGACCGTCTCATCGATGTGTCGGCAATAGGCTTCCCACAGGCGTGCCACCTCGGGGCCGACCTGGAACCATCCCGCGCCCTGACCGCTGTGGATGTCCGTCACAACGCCGGCCCCAACGCCGGGGCAGTCTCGCAGCGTCTGCAGGGCCATCGCCAGTTCCTGCTCGCTTTGAAAGCCGCACGCCGCCATCGCCACGTCAAAACCGACCGGTCGCTGTCCATCCCGGTTCGCGCAAGACCGGGCGATCCACTCGAAGAGTCTGTGTGCCGTCTCGGGCAGCGGAAATCCCTGTTGCATAGGTTGTATTCCTCGGGCCAAGCCATCCAAATCCACACTCGGCGGACGCTCGGTGTCGTCCGCTCGGGGGTGTTGTCGCCGGCACGGTCGCCTGCTGCCCCCAGTCCTGGCGATGTGCGAAGACAACAATCCACTGTTCAAGCGTCGATGGGGGGCCTCATGTGGATGGAAAAATCAGGGAAAATACCAGGGAAAGCCCAATCCTGTTCGGCACGAGAATTGCTGAGTCTTGAGGAAGCAGGATTCGCACTGTAGATTCTTTCATATTTTTGCTATTTTTACACTTGCGCCATGTGTCGGACTCGCCTAAAGTTCCGGATGTGAGTCACGAACGGCACAAGATCAAAGAGCATGAAGTGCAGGGCTTCAAGTACTTCAAAGC
>Ga0209510_1003401_pt1 | contig 15069 bp, 10 predicted proteins | sample BiotimSIPDNA_FD_185749 | JGI IMG/M metagenome (GOLD analysis project Ga0209510, IMG submission 185749) | Anaerobic biogas reactor microbial communites from Washington, USA - Biogas_R1 time_0 SIP DNA (SPAdes) (version 2) | ecosystem: Engineered > Bioreactor > Anaerobic > Unclassified | place... | reverse complement strand
TCTTCAACTACTACCGTCCTGACCTGACCATCCGGGAAATTGACCTCACCAATGGAAAAGATCTCTCGATCAAAGGCCGCCAGCGCTGTAGATAGAGTAGGCATTTTGAACTCCACCCAATCTCCCGCAGCAGCAGCTCCCGCTACCCGGCCCATTTCCAAAGATACCGGCCACAGTCCAATGACCCGCTCACCGAATTGGGCTACATCGCCAGCCGCATAAACTCCATTGATATTGGTACGCATTTGCTGATCGACCACTATACCCTGCTGCACTTCCAGGCCGGCCTCCTGAGCCAACTGCACCTGGGGCTTCACACCGGTGGAAAGGATCACTAGATCAGCGGGAATAGTCTGTCCGTTGTTGAGACGCACCCCCTGCACCGAGCTTTCACCGACGATCTCTTCGGTGGATACCCCCAGATGCAAGGCAATTCCTTTAGACTCCATCAAATCATGCAGTATATGGGAAGCCTGCGGGTCAAGCTGTCTGGGCATAAGCCGTTCATTATGCTCAACCACTGCTACTTCCCAGCCCAGGCCGATCAATTCTTCCACCGCTTCCAGTCCCAAGACACCTCCACCAATAACTACAGCTCTTTTGGCTTCTTTTAGGGCCTCTTTCAATCGGCGGGCATCCAAAAGATTGCGGAGGGTATAAACGCCAGAGAGATCGACCCCCTTGAAAGGAGGAACATTGCTAAAAGCTCCAGTTGCGAGGATCAATTTATCATAACTGATGACTGTTCCATCTTTAGTTTCCACCTGGCGGGCACTGCTGTCCAGCTTAACAACCCGTTGATCAGTTAGAACATCGATACGGTTTTCAGCATACCAAGCGGAATCGTGTACAAACAGCTGCTCCGCACTGAGTTCTTCGCCCAGATAATCGGATAGCATAGGACGGTAATAAGGGAGGACTGGCTCATCGGTCACCATAGTTATAGTAGCGGTTTTATTTCGCTCACGAATGGCCTGAGCTGCTGATAATGCTGCGATACCTCCGCCTACAACCACAAACTTTCCTTCACTATCATTAGAGTATGCTTCCTCAGCCGAAATTAATTCGAAGTTCTCTCGGCCCATCCCACAGACCGGACATATCTCTGGTGGTTCTGCTCCCTCATGTATATGGCCACACACCAGACAGCGCCACTTCGACTTGGAAACATCCTGTTTTTGCTGTTGAATAGCCTTCGCAAAATCCATACCCAGCTGAAAAGCCTTATCCAGGTCATTATTATTGGGCTTAAGCCGTACCCGCAGTCCCGGTATGACTTTCATCCGCAATGAATTGAAACGTGCCTCTATGCTAGGTACAGCTTCACCACTCCAACCATAGGCACCGAAAGCTGCTGCTACCTTGCCGGCATGAGTGATGGGAGACAAGTTGATAAGCAGTTGCCAGATCGGGGGCAGGGCATCACCATTGATAGTAGGGGAACCCACTAACAGACCATCAGCTTCATTGATGGCCTGCAGAACTCTATCCAGTTCCGCGTAGACCAGGTCATGTTTTTGAACATTGAAATCGCCGACCGTTTCGATCCCTTCGATGATACTGTTGGCTAAAGTTTCCGTATATCCGTAGGCACTCACATAGGCTACTACGATCAGTGGTGGGTCTTCTTTATATAAGCGCCCTTGCGTGGCCCATTGGCGGTACAAATCCACATAATAGGGTATGTTCTCCCGTAAAACTGGTCCATGTCCTGGACAGATCAACTGCAAATTGAGAGGCTTGATTTTTTCCAAGGCTTCCAATACATAGGGCTTAAAGGGGCCCATTATCTTATCAAAGTAATACTGATAGGCGTCAAGAAAGTCTCTGTCTATCAGATCATTGAACAGCCTTTCGTCCGGGTAATGACAGCCAAAAGAATCACAGGAAAACAAAATGCCTTCTTCCTCCAAATAGGTGAATATGGAATCAGGCCAATGCAAAAAAGGAGCTTCGATAAAGGACAAGGTTCGGTCGCCCAAAGATATTTTGCTCCCCTGCTCAACAATTTGATGCTCAAAGCTTTTATTAGCGATTTCTTTGAGAAGGTCAATGGCAACACCGCTGCCGAGGATGGTCATTTTCGGATTGAGGGCTAATAGTGCCTCGATAGAACCTGTATGATCCGGTTCAGCATGATTAATGATCAAATAGTCAATAGCAGAAACGTCAACTACTTCTTGCAGTCTCTTGAGATGTTCATCCCAAAACTTCACTTTCACGGTATCGATCAGAGCGGTCTTTTCAGAGCCTTTGACCAAATAAGCATTGTAACTCGTCCCTTGCTCTGCTGTCATGATGATGTCGAAGATCCGCAGGTCGTGATCTCGAGCTCCCACCCAATAGACATCATTGATTATTTTAATAGCACTCAAACATATCCCTCCTTTGATCCCCGGCTAGCAGGCCAGGTTACTTACATCATATGGCATATCCTTCCTGTGGGGCAAGCAAAGCTTCCAAATCATACCCGATTGTTTTTAGCTCTGATCACTGATACCTTGCCTGTTTTCCATAGTATGGATATTGGCACTATTCTCCATGCACTTTTTGTCCCTATAGATAGCAAAGACCGCTTTCACATTAGAAAACGGCCTTCAAACTGAACACTCATATGTAGAACAAATGGTGATACTATTTTCCCTTGAATTCTGGTGGGCGCTTCTCCAGAAAAGCCCGGGTACCTTCTTTGAAGTCATCAGAAGACCAGGTCAACACTTGATACATGCTTTCCAGTTCAGCCTGCTCGTAGAAATCGTTAGACATAGCAGCACGTAACAGCTTTTTGTCCATCTTGAGAGTGTAACCAGGCCCTGCAGCCAGTCTACCCGCCCAACGTAAAGCTTCATCCATTAGATCATCAGCAGCCACCACCTTATTAACAATGCCTAGCTGTTCAGCTTCCTGGCTCTTTAACACCTTGCCTAACATTAGTATTTCGGCGGCCTTCTGGTAACCTACCAGACGGGTCAAGAAGTAAGAAGCACCGCTGTCTGGGCAAAAAGCTACATTAATAAAATTGAAAGCTATTTTGGCAGTATCAGCAGCAATGATCATGTCACAAGCCATTAAGAGAGCCGTTCCCGCCCCGGCCACTGCACCATTGACAGCAGCAATAACCGGTATTTCCATTTCATAGGTGGCTTTCACTACACCGGTTGACTGATCATAGGTCCACTTGGATTTAGCCGGACTGTCCATAGCTGCCAGTACTGATACATCTCCCCCCGAACAGAATCCGCGACCTGCTCCAGTGAGGATCATGACTTTGGCATCATGCTCCTTGATCACCTGACAGGCTTGAGGATAATCCTGGCAAAGCTCTACATTAAAAGAGTTCATATACTCAGGCCGATTTAATGTCACTACTGCTACTCCGTTGTCGCTGATTTCTAATTTTACCGTTTCCCATTCTTTCAGCATGGTTGTTCCTCCACCTTTCTCCATGATTACATTATTCCCGTTACCGATATTATACCATTCAAGTATATTCTCGGGAATGACCAGCTGGGATGTCAACAGTTTCAGCCGTTCGGTTCGACTTCACCAGCTTCATCACCAGAACTGGCAATTATCGAAATATTGCTGCAAAGGACTTTTATTGTGAAATGTCGAACGAGGGAAATAGACGTAATCCCCCCATTATAAGCAGAATATTTCGATCTCAGGAGGTTGCTATGGAGTCTTACATCAATGAATACAATCAGAAGTTGGTTTCGCCTGAAACAGCTGTACAGCTAGTCAATTCCGGTGATTGGGTGGAATACAGTGCTTTTGTTATGGCACCGAAGGTATTGGATGAAGCGCTTTCCAAACGTGTCAACGAGCTTTGGGATGTTAAGATCCGTGCCACTACTTCTATTTTTCCGGCTCAAGTAGCCCTTGCCGACCCTTCCCGCCGCCATTTTCTTTACAGTAGTTGGCACTTTTCCGCTGCTGAGCGCAAACTGCATTCTCAGGGCTTATGTAGCTATATCCCATTTCTTTTTCATGAAGCCCCTTTGCTATATCAGCGCTATATAGATACCGATGTGGCCTTTTTGACAGTAGCTCCTATGGATGAACATGGCTTTTTTAATTTTGGAACCTCCAACTCGTTTACCAAAGCCATCGCTGACCGGGCCAAACGGATAGTATTAGAAGTAAATGATAAGGTTCCAGTTTGTCTGGGTGGCTCTAACGAATCGATCCATATATCGCAGGTAGATGCCATAGTCGAAACCAGTTGGGATATCCCCGAGATCCCCAACCCCAAAATCAATGATGTTGATCGAGCCATTGCCCGGTTGGTCATGGAGGAGATTGAGGACGGAGCCTGTCTGCAGTTAGGAATCGGAGCGATGCCCAATGCGGTAGGTGCAATGATCGCTCAATCCGACTTGAAAGACTTGGGTGTGCATACGGAAATGCTAGTTGATTCGTATGTGGACATGTATGAAGCCGGATGTATAACGGGACGTCACAAGAGTATCGACCGCTACAAGATGGCTTACACTTTTGCTATGGGCAGCAAAAAGCTCTACGAATTTGTACACCGCAATCCAGTTTGTGCCAGTCATGATGTTCTCTATACCAACGATCCGGCCAATATCGCTCGTAATGACAAAGTGGTCGCTATCAACAATGCCATTGAGATCGACCTGTATGGACAGGTTTGCTCGGAGACGGCTGGCTTTCGTCAAATCTCGGGTACTGGAGGTCAGTTCGATTTTATATTCGGCGCTTTCAGATCCCGGGGAGGCAAAGGACTCATTTGTTTGAGCTCTGTTTTTACTGATAACCAAGGCAACTTAGTATCGAGAATAAGACCGAGTTTGTCGGAAGGGGCAGTGGTAACTGTACCACGTACCGTAACTGAATATGTGATAACCGAATACGGCAAGGCCATTCTCAAAGGTAGATCCACCTGGGAAAGAGCCGAGGCCTTAATTAATATTGCTCATCCCAAAGTACAGGATGAATTAATACGGGAAGCGGATCGCATCGGTTTGTGGGTGAGGAGTTCTAAACAAGTAGGCTAGAGGATGACATCGGTGACCTGGCTAGATCTTTTTAGCCCTAGCCAGTAATGCAATTACCGTCAATGAGGTGCCCGAGTTAACGCAGCTATTAGCCTTTTTTGACGGTCTGCGAGGCCGCCCTAAGGCGGCCTCTTATACCGTGCGACAATCAAGATTTTTGGTAGCTCTCCACCAGCAGGCATCAAAGGAGTGGGCTCCCGCCACTGACTCGATTGTACCACTACAACCCCCAATATATCATATACTTATCTCTTCTCCATCATAATAGTCGGGATGGGCAGCCAAGGCTTTACCCCCGATATTTAAGGCCAATAAAGCTACAATCATAGTAAAGATAGCCAATCCTATATACAGATAAAAAGCCGGCAGATAGCTACCCATGCTATCAAAAATAGATCCCGAAAGAGGCATGCCTATGCCTGATCCTAGTGTATAACAGATACTCATTACACCATATATAACACCGTAATTTTTCTGTCCAAACAATTCCGCCGTTAAAAGCGGAGCTGGAATAGTCATTATAGCATTGGCAAAACCAAAGACCAAGCCGAACAAAATCGCCACTGCAGCAATTTTCGAACCAGTCAGAATAAAAGAAGCCAAAGCAAATACAGTAAATATGAAGATAACTCCTACCCTGGAGCCATAACGGTCAAATATTGAACCCAGCACAATTTTGCCCAGTACCAGAACTCCCATAAATAGTGCCACAATATTGGCAGCAAAAGCCGGTGAATGCCCAATGTCATTTAAGTAGGCCGGAACATGGTGCTGAACTCCCATATTCATTATTCCTATCATCATCAACACCAAAGCCAAGAGCCAAAAACCAGGGGTCTTTACGGCCTCTCCTAAAGTAAATCCTTTCAACTCAGCAGTGGTTTCAGTTGCCTCAGTTGTGTCCCCATAAGCCTGCAAACCCATTTCAGAAGGATGTATCCGGACGACGAAAAGAGCCACCGGAATAGTTGTGATGGCTAAAATTCCTCCCAGGATCATGTAGGCAGTTTGCCAGCTATAAGTAGTTATTAGATAATTTGCCACCGGATTAAACAGCATTCCTCCAATACCGCTGCCCGCCAAGGCGATAGCTATTGCCAGGCCCCTTTTTTCTTGGAACCAGTTGGTTATCAATAATGCCACCGGTATTACATGAGTACCTGCCGAACCGATTCCCAATAGAACAGATAGAAGATAGAAATGAATTAATTGGGTAGATTGAGAATATAAAAAGAAGCTAAGGGCCAGAAGTGATGTGGCTATACCCATTACCACACGGATATTATATTTGCTGAGCAGTTTGCCCATAAAGGGCGCAGCCAACGCCATGGAAAGGGCAGCAATAGTAAAATATAGGGAAAACGCCCCCCGGTCAAATCCTAATGATTCGGTTACTGGTTTCAAGAAAACCCCAATGGAGTTAATAGAGATACCAATCCCGGTAAAGGTCAGCAGGAAGCACCCCGCTACGATCCACCAACCGTAAAAAACCGGTTTTTTGTCCATTCATAAATCCCTCCTATTTAATACTGACCTTCCCCTTCGTCCTTGATGATTTACGTTTATATTCCCTATTCAAAAATGTTTGTGTATGAACCACCTCCTCGTTTTCAGCGGAAGCAAAAGCGCTCTCATTCTGTGCTCCTAACTGGCTTAAAACCCTTAAGTTCGGTTAATAGATTCCTGCTTTGCCAAGATCATAGCTCGGGATTACCAAATGATCTTATCTTATTAAATTCAGTAGAATCGCATTTTATGAAACCATTTACGACTTCCTTGTTCAGTCGTGCCGAACATTGTTCGCTATAATGTTTTGACAAGAACTTCTGCACCGGGCCAAATATTCCTTCTATTCAGAATATTTTTATAATTTACTTTTGCCTCTATAACCGGAGCATTTCATTGTTACGATGTACTTAAGTTATGCAACTCTCCGGCTGTTTAGGAACCAAAGGTAACTAAGAATCCTCGAAGTGTTCAGGAAAGATGAGAAGGTTGAGCTAGTCAGTGCTACTAAAAGGCACTGATTATATTCCAGCGCTTAGCATCTGATGGATGAAAGTTATTATAAGAATATGATTATTTTCGGGTAGGTACTACTAAAGCCGAGCGAAGCTGCTCTTTAGGTTGGTTGGGATAGAAAACAGGATTTTGATCTTTAACGTCGAATGGTGTCCGTAAACAATTCAATATTATTAGTGATCTGTAATTTTCGAGCCTCTATACCTGGAACATTTGTTACGGTATAAGGCCGATAGGGTATAGCGGGAAACGGCTGTGCCTCCCGGTGCGGAAAGAAAATTCACAGTAATTCCCTATGGATATTTCGCACTGGGCTAAACTTTATTAGTTTAGCCCTTTTGTATATCCGTTTGGTATCACCAATTTTCTGCAGGCAACGGGTTGAGTAATAAATTAAGGAGATGAAAAACAATGGTTTTTCAAGATGCTCGGCAGATATTAGCAGCACTATTGCAGGAACATGGCGAATCAGAAAGCCTGGCGGTAGCTGTGAGCAGTCGCTCACTTACCAAAGAGGAAGCCATTGGCAACCCTGATCGAAAGGACTTCCCTTTGCTGCAAGGCAAGGAAGTACTTGTACAGGCGGAGATCGATGGCTGGGCTGGGCAGGCATTTACCGGTGATCCTTTGCCTTATAAGGGTCTGGTCAAAGATGTGCTGAAATTGGATCCTGACCGTCCTGGCCACCAGGCTTTACTGGTAGCCACTCTTAATGCCTTGGCCCGCAAAATGGGTAAAACTGATCGTACTATTCATTGCCTTAATAACGAACCGGAGGAATGCGCCGGCCGGGTATGCGGCTATTTACGGGAAAAGCATGGTTCTTGCCGGGTAGGCATCATTGGCTATCAACCTGCCCTGTTGGATGCCTGCAGCAGCGAATTTGGGCCTGAACAAGTATTCATTACTGATCTGAATCCGGATAATATCGGGCAGACCAGATATGGAGTTGTGGTATGGGATGGTGCCAAGGATACCAACAAACTTATTGACAGTGCAGACGTGTTACTGATTACCGGCACCATACTAGCTAATGGGACTTATCTCCCCATTCTAAACAGCATTGGTGATAAGCCCTACTACTTTTACGGTACCACCTGTGCGGCCATAGCCAGTATCAATCAAATACCCAGGTTGTGTTTTAAGTCAAAATAGTTGAGAGGGGAATAAGGGATGAAGGTTACACGGCGATTATTGGTGTTATTATTAAGTTTATTGATGGTATTTATGTTAACAGGATGCGGGTCTGGAGATAACACCTCGGAAAACACAGAACCAGCACCACAGGAAATAAGTTATGAACCAAGTGTCCTGCATGTTTACGCTGGAGCAGGCTTACGTCAAGCTATGGATCCCATCGGGGCTGCTTTTGAAGAGAAATACAACTGTAAAGTGGAATATACCTATGGCGGATCAGCTCAAAACTGCAGCCAAATTATCCTACTGAAAAAGGGAGATATTTTTGTACCTGGAGCCGAGGAAGAAGTGGAACCGCTGCGCGAAGAAGGACTTGCAGCCAAAGAGCAGCGGGTTATTTATCATATACCGGTTATTGCCGTTCCTATTGATAATCCTGCTGGCATTACAGGTTTGAAGGATTTTGCCAAACCGGGTGTGAAAGTGGGTCTGGGAGATCCTACCGCTAATCCTATCGGTAAAATTGCCGATAAAATATTTGAGAAAAACGGTATTATGACTGATGTAGAAAAAAATGTAGAAGTACGCACTCCTACTGTCAATGAACTTATTGCCTACCTGGGGCTGGGCCAAATTGAAGCCTCTATAGTTTGGGAAGAAAATACGGTCAATGCTACGGATAAGATAAAAACTATAGCTATACCTGAGAATGAAAACCTAATCAAGACTATCCCCATAGTAGAGTTAACTTGTTCTGAAAACAAGGAAATGGCCGGTAAATTCATTGAGTTTTGTGCCACTGGTGAGGGAAAAGAAATATTCAAGGAGCTAGGATACAAACCTTATGACGAGTAAAGATAGCTTTTATAATTCTGCAGTAAATGGTGCCTTCCGGTTTGGCAATTTCTTTATGGGGATTCTGCTGGTCATCTTGATTACAGCCAGTATTTCGCTGGTGATCATTAGGGGTGTTCCCGATTTTAAGACCAGTTTGCAGAGTGCGGAAATAATATTTGCCATTAAATTAAGTATTTATACTTCAATAATATCCACTTTTCTCTGCATCTTGATGGCTATACCTATAGGATATTATCTGGCTCGGGTTAATTCGAGGTTTTCATTCTTAATCAATACTGTTTTGGATATACCGCTGGCCCTGCCGCCGATTGTTTCAGGTGTAGCGCTGCTGCTGTTATTTGGTACTACTCAATTCGGTCATAACCTTGCCCGTATGGGACTTGAGTTCGTGTTTACAGTAAAAGGGATCATTTTGGCGCAGTTTTTCGTAAATGTCCCTTACATGATCAAAGTAGTCTATACCGCTTTCAGTTCAGTCAGTACTCGTATGGAATTTGTAGCTCGCAGTCTAGGCTATAATCAGTTGGAGACCTTTGTAAAGATAACTTTGCCTTTAGCCAAGAATGGTATTATGGCGGCTATTATTATTACCTGGGCTAAGGCTCTGGGGGAATTCGGAGCCGCACTGATGTTAGCCGGAGCAACCCGACTAAAAACCGAAACCCTTCCCCTGTCGCTCTTCCTTAATATGTCTACCGGAGAACTAAGCCTGGCTATGGCAGCTGCTACCATATTGATAGTGATTTCGGTAGTCTCACTGCTGGTATTTGAAGCTTTGGGCTCAGGAGCAACGGTACTTGATCGAGGAAAGGACGGGGTATGGTAGTGCTGAAAGTAGCAAACGTTTCTAAGCGATTAGGTGACTTTACCATCAACAACATCAACCTAGAAGTGGACCGGGGGCAATACTTCGTAATACTTGGCCCCTCAGGCACCGGAAAAACCGTTTTGCTTGAGATCATTGCCGGTTTTCACCATCCTGACAAAGGCCGAGTATATCTATTCGACAAAGATATTACTCGTCTGCCGGCAGAAGCCAGGAAAATGGGATTTGTCTATCAAGACTACATGCTATTTCCTCACATGACAGTTAAGGACAATATTCTGTTTGGTGCTAAAAAATGCTTCCCGTTGAGTGACGCCCTGGATAAAATGATGCGGCTGGTAGATATATTGGGGATTGGCCACCTGCTAGATCGGTTCCCCCTGACCCTGAGCGGTGGAGAACAACAGCGAGTGGCTCTGGCCAGAGTTCTGATCATAGAGCCCACCATCCTTTTATTAGATGAACCGCTCAGTTCTTTGGATCCTAATAGTAAGGAAACCCTGCAAATGGAGCTGAAGAGGATTCATGAAAAGTTTGACACCACAATTCTACACATTACTCACGACTTCAACGAAGCTATGAGTTTGGCTACCCATGTAGGGGTTATGATTGATGGCACTCTGGCGCAAACCGGAACCGCAGATGAGGTATTTAGCCACCCTAATAATTTGGATGTGGCTTCTTTTCTAGGGATAGAAAATATTATTCCTGGCCAATATGTTGATGGCACTTTTAAATGCAATGAAAAGTTGATATTCCCCGCTCCGCCAGTCAACAACCAAAATCTATCTTACATCTATTTCTTATCCAAAGATGTACGTTTGGGTTGTCAACCCGGGTCGAGCAATTGTTTCCATGGCGTTGTTGCTGGGATCTCTTTCCAGAAAGACTTTGTTAACCTTTCGATTGATATGGGTCATCAAGTCAAGATTAAGCTCTCCCACCGGGAATTTAATGACTATCCCTTAACCTGCGGAAGCAACATCGACTTTCACATACCCGCGTCCAGCCTAGGCTTCATCTAACAATAGACAGCTATTGGCCACTCTGACCGGACTATATTGTACAAATATATGTAGTCCGGTTTTTATATAGCCGATTATGAAGTTTAGACTAATAACAGTTGGCTAAATGAAGCTTGTAATGGATAATTGATATATAAAGTATCTTTAAGGAGGCCTTACTACATGATATTACCGCCCAATGTTAGAAAAGTAATAGATATATTAAACGATCATAATAGAGAAGCTTTCGCTGTGGGCGGGTGCGTACGGGATTTATTGATGGAAAAGCCTCCTACAGATTATGATGTAGCTACCTCTGCACTTCCCCAGGAAATCATGACGATATTCCCAAAGACTGTGCCGGTGGGCATTGGACATGGAACAGTGATGGTAATGATGGATGGGGTACCTGTAGAGGTATCTACTTTCAAAGGTATTATTGAAGGGCAGCCAGACCTATACGAGGATTTACGGCGGCGTGATTTTACCATTAATGCCATTGCCATGGATGAAAATGGCGTGATCCACGATCCCTTTGGAGGTCGCAAAGACTTAAAAGAGCAAATAGTCAGATCACCGCTGAATCAGTCTATGGAGCGGTTCCAAGAAGATCCCCTACGTATGCTGCGAGCTATTCGTTTTGCGGTCGGCCTTGATTTTTCTTTGCACCCTACTGTGACCGAGGCTATTCTTGATCTGCATGATCTTCTTGCTAAGGTTTCCGTGGAGAGGATCCGCGATGAGTTCAATCGGATATTATTGTCTGATCACCCCTCCCGGGGAATGGAACTGCTGCTGGCTAATGATCTCCTGGTTCATGTGCTTCCCGAAGCCATGCCCATGGTCAACTTTGACCAGCACAACAAAAACCATGACAAGGATGTTTTCCAGCATGCTCTGGCAGTTTTAGAAGCATCGCCGCCTCGCCTTAAGGTGCGGCTGGCAGCCCTCTTCCATGATATAGGCAAACCCGCCACCTTCACTCAGGATGCTGATGGAGTAGGACACTTTTACGGGCATCATCTTAAAGGGCAAGAGATGACCCGCTCTAGTCTAGAGCGTCTGAAATATGATAATAAGACTATTGAGGATGTCACTACTCTGGTAGGTGCGCATATGACTCGCTTTGCCCGTCTAAGAGATGCTAATCTCAAGAAGCTGATCAGCCAGGTGGGCAAAGATAATCTGACGGATCTATATGACCTGCAGAAGGCGGATATATTGGGTTCGGCGCCTCCTTTTGACTTTTCATCTCTAGATAAAATGCAGACGGAGATAGAGCAGACCCTCAGCGAGAATCTTCCACGGACCATTCATGATTTGGCCATCAATGGTCAGGATTTGATAGAAATAGGTATCTCTCCCGGTCCGGCTATGGGCAAGTTGCTCCAGCATCTTCTCGAAGTGGTTCTGGAAGATCCTCAGAAGAATGACCGCACTACACTTTTGCAGCTAAGCATAGAGCTCTGTCACTAATCCTTCAACTGCTTAATTAAAGCCTGCAGTCTTTGGATGACCGCCTTTTTATTCAACTGGGGATCCCTATGTCTATTGATACTACCGTTTAAGTAATCCCAGAAAGATGCGGTCATATTGCTTTGGTTTATAGCGAAAGTAATGGCAGGAGCAGATGTCTTAGCTACGATAACCCCCACATCCTCCTTAACGTACAGCATAAAGCCCTCATTTTTATTCATGGTGTCAATATAGACGTAATAGTTAGGATAGGTCTTAAGAAGCGTAACCATATTCTCCAGATGGAGTATTAACTCATCCTGGGTATAGAATACATCCTGCCTGGGCAAGGTGTCAGGCAGAGCAACTCTCAGCCGGCCTCCCTTCATCTTATCCAGAGCGGGTATCGTAACGATCTCTGTGAAATTGTGGGTAAGCAGATGTTCGGTGAAGTTCTGTTTTCTGATGTTAAGATACTCAGCTATCTCTTGGCCATCATTTTGTCCCATACGGGCGATGATCCCATCAACAACCACATCCGGCATAGTTAATATACCAAAAGATTCGGCTTTTACAATGGCATCGGCTGATTCCTTTTCGAACTCATAGAGTATGGAGTTATAGGCTTGGCTGTCAGCAGAAGTAAAAATCCGCATCAAGGGTCGGCATAAAGCTAACAAGTTGTTATATTCGCTCGTCAAGGCCCGAACCGCTTTTTTATCTGTTATCAGGAAATTAGCGGCCTCATCTTCCATGTTGCCCACCGAATTTGATATAACTGCCGCTATTTCCGGAGCAATGAAGAGGGTTCGTTTGAATAATCCATCCCTGGTCTTCGGATAATAATAGGGTTCAATGGCACCGGTCATGTATAGGGGCATCCATCTGGAAAGGCCTGCCAGCATCTCATCCAGGTTGCGGCTGACCGTATGTATCATGCAGATTCGATTACCCTGGGCAATCACTTGGATCATCAGAGCTGCCCATCGAGCTGCGTACTCAGGATTCTGGCCCAGCCAGTCAAAACTTTCATCGCTGAACAAAAGCAAAGTCTGGGGTTTGTTACAATTGATCACTTCCATCAAAAATGCCAGTGTTGCCTCCTGTTTGCCGGTGAATCCATAATGGATAGATACCAATGATTTTTTTGGTTCAGTATAATCAGCACTTGCGATCTTGTCCCAAATCTGGGGCTTCTTAAACTGGAAGTCCTCCAGAATATCCAATAACCCCTGCACGGAATCATGAGGGTGGTCATTATCTTCTTTAAGCCACTCTCCTATCGATTTAGCGTTGTTGCTCCGGTTGTTCGAAACAGTGTATGAGCCGGGCATACATTCCTGCAAAGCGTTTATTTGGTAGTCATCCAAGCAGTGGCTAGCAAAATACTCTGCCATCAGGGGCACATAATTTTCATTCTTAGGCAGGTTTCTGACTCCACGGCGCAATCGGCTGATATAGGAAGGATCCAATGAAGTAGATAAGGCCAAGGCACTGTTGGAAGTATTGGTAACCTTCATTAAGAAATCCAGTTTTTCGCTAAATTTCATGAATAAAACACCTCTGCTACAATTATATGAGTATATCCGCACTTCAACAAGGTGTTTGTCCCAAATCAGGTCACCTGGGCTTTTTTCTTATAATGTGGCACAAAAGAAACCCCCATTAAGGGGGTTTGATCAATAGGCGATGAAAAAAATTATTTATTCAACAACGGGCAGGAGCAACGGTAGCACTTGTCATCATTGATATCGTTTAAAGTTGAACAGGCATTGCAGAATATGATGCTGTCCCTTGATTTATCGTATTTTTCTAAGGTACCCAGCACTTTGTGATGACGCACCCTATCGCCTATCTCAAAATAATTGTATTCGGTGGCATTGTCATCATTTGCTCGTTTCAGGATCTTGCCCTGGTCGGTTTTAAATACCACCGTGTACACGGTAAATCTAACCATGCGGTACTGACCGTCGCTATCTTTTTCACGCCGGGTCTCTTTCTCAATTTTTTTATCAATGACCACCCCATCCCACTGCTTGTCCGTCATACGGCTGATTGTCGACAATAAAGCAATAGTTAGGAACATACCCCCAATGCCCAGTCCGATATAAAGGGCCTGAGGATTGTCCATTTCCGAACTGGTCTGACCATAAATGAAAAATCCCACGATCACGATGACAGCTAAAATGCCAGCAAAGATAAAGGACCAGGCAGTGCTTTGGCGCTGATAGCTGGCAAAAGCCGGGTCATTGATCCGCTCTGAAAAGCCAATCAGCGGATTATTACCTTCCGGTTCCTTTACTATTGTTTCCGGTTCGGCGGGTTGGTTCTGGGCAGCCTGGGGCAGAGGACTGCCGCAGGAAGTGCAGAATTTGATGCTCTTACCAGAATCAGCACCGCATTTTGAACAAATCATTTTTTCCCTCCTATCACCTCAAACCTCAAACCTCACACTTCCCGATTCTACCGGCCGCCGTAGCTGCCGCCTCCGCCGCCACCACCTCCGCCGCCGGAGAATCCTCCCCCGCCGCCGGAACCGGATGAAGCTTTGCTGACTGCCTTTTCAGCAGAGTTTAATGCTCTTTCGAAAGATTCGCCGATCCCATCGAAGGAATTGGTCAGGGCATTCATGCCCGTATGATAGGTTCCATACATCATCCATCCTTGACCGAAGCGATAATCGCCCTCCTGCATATTGGGGAAAACCACTTCCAACTGCTTGATGACTTCTTTGGCTACCCCCAGA
>Ga0209510_1003393_pt1 | contig 15092 bp, 8 predicted proteins | sample BiotimSIPDNA_FD_185749 | JGI IMG/M metagenome (GOLD analysis project Ga0209510, IMG submission 185749) | Anaerobic biogas reactor microbial communites from Washington, USA - Biogas_R1 time_0 SIP DNA (SPAdes) (version 2) | ecosystem: Engineered > Bioreactor > Anaerobic > Unclassified | place... | reverse complement strand
GAAGCCCGATATCTTTATGCTTGCCGAGGCGGAGAAGCCGGAGCTGAACGAGTCGCTGTTCGACGCCTACTATGCCTGGGATTTCCACCACCGTATGAACGCTGTGGCGCAGGGTGTGGAGGATGTGGACTCATTGCGGGCATCGTTTAACCGTATGACCGATCGTTTTGCTCCGGATGCCATTCCGATGTTCTTCACCTCCAACCACGACGAGAACTCCTGGAACGGTACCGAGTTTGAACGAATGGGTGAGGCGGTCCGCAGCTTTGCAGTACTCACCTATTTGCTGCCCGGCATGCCACTGATATACAGTGGACAGGAAGCTGGCTTCGACCATCGGTTGGCCTTCTTTGAAAAAGATCTGATCGACTGGACTGATCCCGATGATTTCAGCTCCTTCTACAGTGCGTTGAATCGTTTCAAAAAGGAACAGAAGGCGTTGCAGGCACCCGGTCGCAGTGGTGTGATGAGCGAGATCGGGAATGATCGTCCGAAATCGGTATGGTCTTTCCGTCGCACGAACGAAAGCAGCGAGGTGGTCGCACTACTCAACCTAAGCGACGAAACGGTTGAGGTAACCTTCGAAGAGCCCCTGCCGGGTGAGGGATATCGACTCTTTCCCAGTGGCGAGGAAGCAACGGCTGCAGCAACAATGCAGTTGCAACCGTGGGAGTACAGGATTTACTATAAGTGATCCTGTAGCCTATAACATCGCATCAGGTACAAAAAAAACCGGGCATCCTCTGTCCGGTTTTTTTGCTGTTTACTGCAGGTAAGGTTTCAGTTGTTTCACCCAGGCTGCAATTCGTTCATCTGTTAGCTCAGGTTCGGTGTCATCGTCGAGCGGAAGCCCCACAAACATGTCGTCCACCAACGCACGTGAATATTCGAAGTCATACCCTTCGGGGGATACCTGCCCCACTACAGTCGCTCCTCTTTCTTTCACGATCTCGTAGAGGATGCCGATGGCATCCACGAATGAACTTGGGTAGATGGAGGCATCACCCATACCGAAAATGGCGACTGTCTTACCGGAAAGGTCCAATTTCTCAAGCTTGGGGTAAAAATCGTTCCAGTCGTCCTGCAAATCCTGTACCCCCCAAGTGGAGACTCCCATGATCAGCACATCGTGGGTGAGGAAGGGTTGTTCATCCCCGTCGTATATATCGACCAAGGTAGGGTTGTAGTCAGCGATCTTTTCAGCGATCTTCTCTGCAGCTCTCTTGGTGTTCTCGGTACTGGAACCGTAAATAATTGCGATAGATTTCATTTTGATGTTGTCGTTACTGTGATTACCACTCTAAACACCGGAATGATGGAATATGTTTATTCTATCCGCTTTTTATCCGAAAAAAAGAGGGAGTGACCGAGTCGGTTACTCCCTCTTTTCAAACGTTCAATAGAAACAGTCGAAACTCTATTCCGGAAAATTACTGAAGATCCGGAAACTGTTGGCCGGCACGGCGATGTTCATGGGCTTCGAGTGAACCGTGGTAATCTCCGTCGGGTTGAGATAGTTGTACCAGTCTCCCAGTTGCGGAAAGGTTGTTGCCGCATTGATCGATTCATTGGTGAAGTTGCCCACTACAACAATCTGCTTGCTGTTCCCAAACGAAGAGAGGGTAAGGAATCGACCCTGCTCCCAGAAAGTGTCGGTTACTTGCCAGTTGAGCGTAGCGGTGGAGTTAAACAGCTCGGGATGATCGCGCCTTAGCCCGATAAGTGTTGCATAGGTGTCATGCAGCTCCTTTCGCTCAGTCACCGTCAGGTATTCCCACCTCAACGGTTTGCGACCCGTACGGCCATTCTCATCAATAGAGACATCATATCCCATCTCCCCGAACTGCCACACCATTTTCGGTCCCGGTACGGTGAAGAAGAAAGCGGCATTGACGCCCAGTTGTGACATTTGTGCATCGAGGCTTGTCTTCAGGATCCCGTTGCCATACTGTGCTTGTTTGTAGGCGGCCCGTTCCTCGTCGTGGCTCTCCATATAGCTTACCAGGCTGTTTACAGGGCGTGCCGATGTGTTGTAATAGACTCCCCTGAAATCTGAATCACTCTTCCAGCCCATTGCAGCCTGTGCATAGGCGTTGTTGCGGTTGCGCCACACCATCATCCCCTCGTTGGAGAGTTCGGTCTCCTCCCTGTCGTCGGCAAAATGTTCCAGGATCACCCAGGCCTCCGGATCGACCGCCTTGATGGTCTGGTTGTAATCCTTCAGGATTGCAATGCGCGACGCATCGTAATTACCAGCTGTGGACTCGGTTGAAGTACGTTGGGTAAATCCCTTGGTGAGGTCGAACCGGAAGCCGTCGATGTTGTACTCCTCCAGCAGGAACTGCAGGTTGCGCTTCACGAAGGTACGCACCAGGTCAGACTCATGGTTGAAGTCATGGAAGACGCTATAGGGGTGCGGTGCATCCACATTGAAATAGGGGTTGTTGGTTGCAGTTTTATTGTTCGCCGCATCCCACCACATCCTGGCAAAGGGATTGGCACCAGTGGCGTGGTTGTAAACCACGTCGAGGATTACTGCGATACCTCTGTTGTGGCACTCATCGATAAACTCCTTGTACATCCGGTCGGTGCCGTAAGCCTTGTCCATGGCGAAGAAGAAGGCGGGGTTGTAGCCCCAGCTGTCGTTGCCGTCGAACTCCTGCACCGGCATCAGCTCAATGGCGTTCACGCCGAGCGACTGCAGGTAGTCCAGCTTCGCCATCGCTCCGTTGATATCACTACTTTCCGTGAAATCGCGCAGCAGCAGTTCATAGATCACCAGGTTGTCGCGTGAGGGCCTCTCGAAGTTGTTAACCTGCCAGTTAAATGTCTCCTGTTGGATCCTGAAAACAGAAACCATCCCAATCGCACCCTCCGGGTAGGACATATTGTCCGGATAGGTGGTTGCCGGTATGTATCCGTCGTTAGAGGGATCGAGCACCTTGCGGGCATAGGGGTCGGCCACGCGGATGGCATCCTGCCCCGTGTTGCCCAGGTAGTACTGGAAGGCATACTCCTTCGCGGGGTCGAGGCCCGTGAGGGTAATCCACCAGCAGCCGGCGGCATCGTCGCGGAACATCTGCGACTGCTCGTCGTTGCTCAGCGTCCAGTTGTTGAAGTCGCCCACCACATGGGCGAAATCCTTCCGTGCGCCATACTTGTCCTTGTCATAGAGCACCAGTGTCACGGTGCTGTTGTCCACGATGTTGATGCCATGTTGCAGCCCGGCGGTCATGGTGCCACTCTTCACCGCTCCGGGCTGAAATGGCTTGTACTTATTGTCTGTGATGCCGCTGATGAAGGAATCATTCTCAATTCCTTTCTTTGTTCCATCGGCACTACGAATCACGATACCGATCTTGTTGACCGGTGTATCTCCAGATTCAAACCACTCCCGAATGGAGGGGGTGAGCTTGATGCTCCATGTGTTTGTCTCGTCGGTCACCTTGCTCATCCGGCATTTGGCGATGTTCTCATCCCACTCTGCAGGCACATACTTCCAGGTGCCCTCACTCACCACACCGATATGGGCATATACCTCACCAGTGTAATTGTAAAGCTTGGATGAGGAGGCAGCTTTAAACCAGATGGTCAACTCCTTGTCCGCATCGGGTGATGTGAGGCTCCAGGAGAGGCCCTCCTTGATGGTGACCGGTTGTTCAGGTTCCGGCGTCACCACCGGATCCTCACCACAGGAGAGGGCGAAGAGGAGCAACAACAGATAGAAAAAGCTTTTAGCTGGATATTTCATTTGAAAATGGTTTGTTACATATTATGCAATCATCGTTGCTTATTGCAGCAACAGTACTTCCTTGGGAGAAAGTGTCAGCGTTTCACCCAGGGTGATGGTTTTTCCGGAAAGAAAATCCTTGGCACTGCTCATCCCTTTTATTGACTCTGCATAGCGGTCAAGGTTTATCGTCACCTCGTTCATTGTTCCATTCATGAAAACCAACACTTTGTCATCACCCAGGAAGCGCTCGTAGACGTAGACCCCTTTCTGCAGAACGTAGTGCTTCATGCCACCACGGGCAATCACCTCGTTCTCCTGCCGCCAGTGCAACAGTTTACTGAGAAAGTCGAATGCCTCGTTCTGGATGGCATCGCGTCCCGCATGAGTGAAGTGATCGGTCTCGTCGCCCGGCCACCCTCCCGGCACATCGAGCCGTACATAACCGTCATGCCTGCTCTTGTTGCCATGCATTAACAACTCTGTGCCGTAGTATATCTGCGGCGTACCGGGCATGGTGAGCAGGAAGGTGATTGCCTGCTTCCAGCCGGAGAGATCCTGCGGGTACTCCTTCAGGAAACGGTCGGTATCGTGGTTGTCGAGGAAGCGCAACACGTTATAGATATCGGGATAGATGAAATCGTATGTCATGTGGTCGTAGATGCCGTGCAGTCCCCCGTTCCACTCGGTGGTCTCCTCGAAGAAAGCGCTATGCGATAGCCCCATGAAGCGGAAGTCCATCACAGATTTGAGGTGGGTGTTGTTGGGGTTAAGGGGACTGTTACCCTGCCAGAAAGCGGTGCCAATGGGGTTATTGAGCCATGCCTCCGCCACGATGTTGTAGCCGGGATACTCCTTCTCCACCGCCAGGAGCCAGTCGATCATCATGTCGTAGTCGGCATAGGGATATGTATCCTGTCGAATGCCGTCCACGCCGGAGTATTCGATCCACCAGATGCTGTTCTGGATAAGGTATTTCGCCACATGGCGGTTTCGCTGGTTCAGGTCGGGCATTGTGGGCACGAACCAGCCGTCGGTATAGTGAACCTTGTCATACTCGGAGGCGTATGGGTCGTGGTAAATCTCCTTCATGTGAGAGGTTTGCACATACTCCTCCAGGTTGTTGAACCAGTCGGGGGAGGGCACCTCCGTCAGCCAGGGATGATCACTGCCACAATGGTTGAATATCATGTCCATCACCACCTTCATCCCTTTCTCATGTGCGTTGCTGATCAGCTGTCGGTACTCCTCGTTGCTGCCGAAGCGGGGGTCCACCCGGTAGTAGTCGGTGGTGGCGTAACCGTGATAGGAGCCACCCTCCATGTCATTTTCCAACACCGGATTGAGCCAGATGGCGGTGACTCCCAAGTCGGAGAGGTATCCCAGCCGGTCGGAGATTCCTTTGAGGTCGCCACCGTGGCGTGCGTTAGGGTCGTTGCGGTCCACCTTGTATTGGGTGCGCATCGGTATTTGGTCGTTCGTGGGATCGCCATTGGCAAAGCGGTCGGGCATGATCAGGTAAAGAACATCCGACGGGCCAAAGCTCTCTATCAACAGCCGTTTCGGGTTGCGTTCCTTCAGCTCGTATGGAACGGTGATCTTTTTCTTACCGTTGGTGAAAACCAGGTCGAAGGTTTCCGGAACAGCTTCGGTGAGATCGAGGTAAATCAGCAGGTAGTTACGGTTCTGCAGCGTCACCACCTCCCTGATGGTGACATGTTTTGATGTGACTGCAGGAACGTAGTCGGCAATGTTGTCGCCGCTCACCATCAGCTGCAGATCGGTTTCCGCCATGCCACTCCACCAGAAGGAGGGTTCCACGCGGGGTGTCTCTCCGCGTACCATGAAGATCGACACAGTGAATAGTACAATAAGAAGGATATATTTTTTCATATGATTAAAACTTTTATTTTCAAAGGGATCATATGGAACTCGCTTTAATCATTTACCGGGGCGATAATAATTATCATGCTCGTTTCATATTTTTGTTTGCTCTTTTAGATATAACAGTTGAGTCATCCTTCCGGTTTTTTGCATCATGACCGGAAAAGGGAGGTGATCAATCGAGGAAAGCATCCATCGCTTTGGTGGGACGGCCGTCATCACCCCAGGCGCTCAGCGCATAATGGCTCCAGGTACGGGCACCCTGCGGTTCCCAGTAAAAGACGCCGAGGCCCTTTTCAGAAGGGACTTGTTTCACTTTGTTGATCACCGCGCGCAGCATCTCATAGGTGTTGTCAGGCAGCACGTCCACACCGCCTACTTCCACCACCATCACCTCCTTGCCGTAGCGGGAGGTCATGTCCTGCAGGTTGTTTCCAAGATCACCGATTACCTCGCTGTAATCGGGCTTACCCTCCAACCAGTAGGGATAGAATGACATACCAATCACATCATACTTCGCACCCTGTTGGGTGGCGTTGTCAAACCACCAGCGGAAACGTTCGTTGTTGTTCCCCTGGTCCACGTGCAGGATCACCTTGCTGGTGGGACTCACCTCCTTGACGGCGTCGTAGCCCCGGTTGATCAGCTGCACCAGCTGTGGCCAGTTGTCGGTATGACCTTCAGGGTGGATCATACCGGAGGGAATCTCGTTGCCAATTTGCACCCATTCCGGGCTCACACCCGCTTCCTTCAGGGCGTTCATCACACCCTGCGTGTAATCATAAAGGGTATCTTTTAGTTCATCGAAACTCATCCCCTCCCAGGCTTTTGGCTTGTGTTGCTTGCCCGGATCGGCCCAGCTGTCGCTGTAGTGGAAGTTGATCATCACCCGCATGCCCCATTCTTTGGCACGCTTGGCCATCTCAACCGTCTCTTCGGTGCTGCAGTGGCCGCTGTGCGGATCGTCAGAAGGGTTGACCCAGGTGCGCAGGCGGATGGCGTTGATGCCGTGATCTTTCAAGATATTAAAACAATCCTCCGGTTCTCCTTTGTCGTTGCGGAAGATGTAACCACTCGCCTCCATTTGTGGAAGCCAACTGATATCGGCTCCTTTTGCGAAAGTGGAATCGGTTTTCACCTCTTCGGTGGTACGGCTGCAGGAGAGCAGTAGTAGTGATGAGAGAATCAGGGTGTAAAAGCTTTTCATTGTGTCTGATGATTTGAAAAAGATAAAAAAAGCGCGGTTGGCTGACCGCGCTTTTTAGCATATTATACAGCACTCACCACAGTCGCCTTAAAAGCTTCCGGATCGGAGAGATCGAGTGTAATGGTGTAGGTGCCGGCAGTGGCTTGGATATTGTCACCACCATAACTGAGGTTGTTCAGATCACCTCCCAGGTTGATGTCCCACGCGTTGTTGGCCCTGAACTTGAAGGTGCCATCTTTCAGGGTTGTGGTCACGCTCCAGAGACCGGTCACAGGATCGTAGCTCATCGGTGTGGAGTTGTCCCAACTACCATCAGTAGCGTCACCAATAAGTCCCCATTCCGTTTTGGTCAGTGTGTAACTGTTCGCGGTGAGGTCTACATCAATCTTGTACATACCGGCTTCGCTCACCACCAGGTTACCGGCACCGCCATCGTCTGAGAGGGTGCCATTGCCCCCATCACCGTAGTTGGGTCCGTCCCAGTTTGGTTGTGAAGTGAACTTGAACTCGGTGTTGCCATCGGCAAAGTAAACATAACCGCTATATTTAAAGTCGAAGTTGCTGCTGTAGAGGGTGGGGGCGTTTGCCGGATCCCATCCCTGGTGACCACCGGGCACATAGAGTGTCAGGTTCATCTCACCGATGATCTCGATGGTGTAGGTGTATTCCATCATGTTGAGGGTGATTTTCACCCATCCCGGTTCAGTGACGCGCATCGCCTGTGCTCCATCCAGGATGATATCCCCTTCCAGTGCAGTGTTTCCGTCAACAGGGTTGCCGAGCACACCATCCCAGGAGGCGGCATCTTTGCTCGACTTGGGTACAATCTTGAAGTAACCGGTCACGTTGTTCACCAGGATTGTGAAGATGGGATCTTCGTAGACATCCTTGCCGCTGTGGTTGAATTTGAATGCGTCCAGATTCTCGATGTTCCATCCGTTGATGTCACCAATCAGGTAATATTCGGTCTCGATCACCGGTCCCACGGGGGTGACGGTCACCGGTCCCAGTACCACTTCGCCGGGAACCCTAACCGTGTTGCTGCCGTCATTGATGAAGGAGGCTGCACGCAGGTAGAGGTCTCTCGCTTCTGGTGCTTTCCCGTATAGGCTTTTGGCTGCTTCGTTGAGCGTGGCCGCCGTAACATAGGCACTGTTCTGGTCACTTACAGAGGTGAGTTCCACCACCTGGGCGAAATCTTCCGTATCGGATGCCTCCAGAATGAAGGTCATTGTCGCACCCTCAGCAAGCTGGGGCGTAGCAGTTGTCTTGATGGCTTCCAGTGGCGTCTCATCTGCCAGCATCTCTTCAGTGAAGATGATGGGTGTAGATACATCAGCACCCAGGGCAAAATTGAAGCCGCTTACACTCTGTTCCGTTTCCTGTTCATAGGCCTGTGGTGGGGCTGCCACATGTTCGTACACATCCTCGCATGCATTCAACAGTGTGATTGCAAGCAGTGTGGCAAAAAGGTATTTTATTTTATTCATCTTGTGTAATATTTTTATGGAAAACCTCCCTCTGTTGAAAGAGGTTTTCCGGTTCTGCCTGTTTATTCAACCTTACCAGTATTGGTGGTGAAGTTAATGTGAAGCTTCTGACCTGCATTGCCGGTTACACGCTCCTGGTCATCACCTGCACCGCGGGGTGCGAATACACCGTCTAAGACGATGAATTCGGTGTGCCACCACTCATGTCCGGGCAGCTGGATGCTGGCACGTATCTCACCAGTGTTGGTGAAGGGTGGTGAAACAAAGGCTGCATCGGCACCCAGCGAGAGGGCCGGAACCGTAAAGCGATATGCTTCATCGGTGGTACCCCAGTTGCCGGCAGCAACATTTCCCTGCAGGTGTACATGCGGCGGATAGAAGTCCACGGCAAATTCATAGTCACGGCCATTGATGGCGGTGGTCACCACCACGATGTACCATCCCGGATTGCCGACACCGATGTTGCCGCCGCTGTCACCCGCACCGGGATCAGCAGTGCCATTGGCGTTGACTGTTGCCTGTCCGTAGCCGAACTCGTTGCCATCCCATGCCTTGGCAAAATTGAACTTGATCTCTGCATTGCCACCGTCACCGGTCTGTCCCAGGTACTGCATCGCCCAGAATTTACCGGGAGAACCCCAGATGGGTATCATCTCAGTCGCACCATCCCAGCTCCAGTTGCCTGCCACATTGCCGATGATAAACATCTCTTCCGGCATCACCATCGGGTCGAGGGCAAAGTAACCCTTCACCTGAGGGAGGGTGATCACATTGGAGAAGACCTCCCCAGCATTCTTTGCGTTGAGCTTAGAGATCAGCCGCACATAAAGGGGATGGGGATCGGTGGGATAATCCTCTTCGAGGGTCACTCCATGCATCCCTACAAGTGCCAGCGCAAGGTCGGCTGCGTTGATGGCAAACTTGGCAGTGGTGTAGCTGCCGGGCAGCGTCACCGGATTTGCAAAGTCGGACGTCAGCGCTACCTGCACGCTGTAGATGGCGGCAGCGGTGAAGCCGTAATCGGGTTGAGAGGTTGTGAACTCAATCGATTCGGTATTCTTCAGGTCATAGATGGCAGAAGCATATTTCGGCGTGTTGAGCACAAAGCTCTCCGGTTGCTGAAGTACCACTTTCTCATCTTCCTGGCAGGACCAGAACAGTGTGATACCGGCCAGTATTGCTAATATATGAATGATATTTTTCATTGTCTGTGTGATATTTAATTGGCGTTACTAGATTCGTATCCGCTGTTTTGCACCAGGTTCTCGTTGGCTCCCAGGTCGTCAGCAGGAATAGGGTAGACATTGAAGTAATCGTTTACCGAACGTCCTTCTGGCACGTTGCCTTTCCAGGGCCATAGATAAGATGATCCGGTGAGTTTGCCAAAACGTATCAGGTCGGTACGGCGCTGTCCTTCATAAAAGAACTCGCGACCACGCTCATCCAGGATATAATCGAGGGTCAATTCGCCTGCGGTAAGGGTCGCAGTGCTGCTGCCGTTGTAACCACGCTTGCGCAAGTTGTTCACCAGTTGCAACGCAGTGGCAGCATCACCACCGGTACCGCCCCTGAGGACTGCCTCAGCGTAGTTGAGGTAGATCTCACCCAGGCGGAAGAGCGGGAAGTCGGTATAGGCAATGTTGCTCGGAGGCAATGTGCCGTCGCTGTTGCGGTTGTAGTACTTCACCACGGGGATTCCGTTGTCGGTGAAGAGTGAGGGATCAACAATCTCCACATTCTCTGTGTAGTCTATGCGTATCATTGAGAAACGGTTGTCCATTTCGTGTTGGTACTCCCGTTCAAAGGTGTTGAGGATCGCCTTGGTGGCACGGTTGCCTTGCCAGGCACCCACTGCATTTACTTCGGCCTGCAGGTCGGAGGGTTCCATGGCACTCAGCAGGAAGGTCATCCCACCCCATGTCTGTGTGTCAGCACCATCATAACGCACCGGGAAGATCATCTCGGGTGAGTTGTGGTTATCCGCCTTGAAGATGTTTGCGTAGACCGGGTCAAGTTGGAAATTCACAGCCATCACCTTTTTGCTGTTGGTGATGCTCTCAGTATATTTCTTCACACCGATATAGGTCTCGGCATTGAGGTAGAGACGGGAGAGGAGCGCCCAGTTGGCGGCTTTGTGTGCCCTGCCGTAATTGGTTGCATTGTAACCAACGAATGGATCCAGCATGTCGGCCTCACATTCGGTAAGCTCTTTTTCAATGTAGTCAAACAGATCGGCTGCCATGATCTGGGGAGGCAGTGTGCTGCCCACCGGGCTCTCTTCGTTCACGAAGGGAACGTTGCGGAACATGTCGAGCAGGTAGTAGTAGGCTAGTGCCCTGTGGAAGCGTGCTTCGGCACGGAATGCCTTGATCTTATCCTGGTCTGCCTGGCTCACGCCACGGGACGATAGCTTCTCTTCCGATGTCTCCCGGAGAAGGGCATTGGCAAGGTTGATCTGGTAGTAGAGACGATAGTAAAAACCCTTGATGAACACGTTGCTGGATGTCCAGGTGATGTAGTTCAGGTCGGGGATACCCACGTCGTTCCATGCACAATGTGCTTCGTCGGTCGGAAGCTGTTGAAGGTTCCAGAGTCCTCTGAGGAAGGATGCCTGGCTACCGCCATCCACACCTGCCACATCGGGGTCGCCGTCACCGCCGCTGTTGCCGCTGACGGCAAGGCCGGCGTAGATCTTGGCCAGCAGTTCCTGGTAGGACCCCAATTCACTGCCGAAGACCACTTCCGATACCAGTTCCTCCTCATCCAGCGGAATGGTATTCAGATCATCGACACAGGAGGCCAGCCCCCCGGTCATCAGGATGATCGCGATGAATGTTAGTATTTTATATGTTACTGTCTTCATAATTGTCTGATGTTAAAAATTAAGATTGAGTCCCAGGATAAAGACGCGGGGGTGTGGATAGATGTTGTTGTCAATACCGTTGTTGGTGAATTCGGGGTCGAGACCGCTGTAATTGGTCACCACGAGCGGGTTCTGAACGGTGAAATGGATCCTTCCTGTCTGCTGTTGGTTTAGCAGGTGTGTGAAGTTATACCCCAGGGAGACATTGTCTACCTTCATGAACGAAGCATCCTGAATGTAGTAGCTGGATTGATAGTGCACTGCATCGAAGTTGGTGTAGGTGGCACTGTTAACCCTGTTCTTGAGCCATCCCGAGGGGTCGAAGGTGGTATTTTTCGACTCACGGTTCGACTGGATGTTGTTGTAGGCGTAGTTGCCGATGTTGCCACGTACTGAGAAGTTGAAGTCCCAGTTCTTGTAAGAGAGTTGTGAGGACAAGCCCATGTAGAGATCGGGAGATGCATTCTTCCAGGGGATCATATCCTGTTCGTTGATGGAGCCGTCTGCGTTTTGATCCACGAAGACACCCTCCAGCGGTTTGCCTGCTTCGTCGTATACCTGTTCGTACACATAGAAGGAGCCTGCCGGATAGTTCACGGCGTGAATGGCAATGTTATTCCCTGTACCGCCGTCGATGCCGCCAAAACGAACACCCACGTAGCTGGGGTCATCGTTGATGGTCAGCTTGGTGATCCTGTTCTGGTTGAGGGTTACGTTGTAGCTCAGGTTCCAGTTCCAGTCCTTGCTGACAATGGGACGACCGGTGATGGTGAACTCGATACCCTTGTTCTCCAGTTCACCCACGTTGGTGAGCAACTGGTTGCTGAAGTTGGTACCGGCAGCAATCCCGACAGTATTGAGCAGGTCGGTGGTCTTGCGGTAATAAACATCGAAGGCACCGGTGATGCGATTGTTCAGAAAGCCATAGTCGAGACCGGCGTTGTAGGTGGTGGTCTCTTCCCATTTCAGGTTCTCGTCGTAAGCCAGCGGGCGGATCAGCGAGATCATCTGGTCTCCGAAGAAGTAGTTGGCACCCGCCTGGCTGTAGCTGTAACGGCCCATCCAGGGATAGTCGCCGCTTCCCAGGTTCTGTTGTCCTGTCACACCGTATCCCAGTCGCAGTTTGAGGTCCGACATTGCATCGCTGTCAGCCATGAAGGGTTCGTTGATGATCTTCCATGCAAAGGCAGCAGAGGGGAAGAGACCCCACTTGTTGTCGGGACTGAAACGCGACGAGCCGTCGTTACGCAGTGTGAGGGTGAGCAGGTAGCGATCCAGCAGCGAGTAGTTTAGACGTCCGAAGAAGGAGATCACAAAACTCTCTGTGGCGTAATCATTCCCTTCCCTGTAGAACTCGTTGCCCGTTTCAGCAGCCATGGCAGCCGAGTAGGGGTAAAAGTTCTCTGTTTCATTGTAAAAGCGTTGCCATGAGTATCCACCCATCGCATCGAAGCGATGTGCACCTGCTTCCTTCACGTAGTTGAGGTAGAAGTCTAGCAGGGTGTTTAACTTGTACTGGCTGTAGTTGCTGTTTTCACCCCAACCGGATTTGTAGCTGCCCCAGGTGTAGCTCATGGGTGAATTGTCTTCCACCATCACATCTCCATTGCTGTCGGAGATGTCATAACCAACGTTCAGATTGGCTCTCAGTCCATCAAGGAAAGGCATGTTGTAGTCCACCTGCATGTTACCGATGCTACGCATCACCTTCGAGTTGTCTTGTCTCTGCATCAGGATGGCGAGTGGGTTTGCCAGTGCGATGTCGATGGGGGTACCATCTGCTTTAAGCGTCATATGGTAGCCATTGCCGTAAGGTGATCCGGTGGTGTCATACACCGGCATGGTGGGATCAAACTGGGTGGCCGAGTTGATGGCTCCCTGGTCGGCGAAACGGTTGGTGTTGTACATCCCGCGAGCGTTGAGCTGCACCCTCAGTTGTCCGTCGAGGAAGCTGGGGGAGAGGTTTATGCTACCGGTGTATCTTTCCAGGTTGGATGTTTTCAGGATACCGTTTTCGTTGGTGTAACCCAGTGAAATGCGGTAAGGCAGTTTCTCGCCCGCACTCCCGGAGAGGCTGATGTTGTGGTCAGTGCTGACAGCGGTACGGAAGATCTGATCCTGCCAGTTTGTTTCACTGTTGCCAAGGGCTGCAGCCTGTTGGCTGTCAGCGCCGAAGGAGTTGACCACGTAGTTGCGGAAGGTGGGTGCATCCATCACATCCACCGCGCCGGTGCGGGTGCTGACGGAGAAATTGCCGTTGTAAGCCATTTGCAACTTTCCCGATTTACCTTTCTTGGTGGTGATGATGATTACACCGTTGGAAGCACGCGACCCGTAGATGGCAGTTGCGGAAGCATCCTTTAATACGGTGAAGGTCTCGATGTCGTTCGAGTTGATGGTACTCAACGGGTTGGCCATACCGCTCACGCCGGTGGCGTTGTCCACCGGTACGCCGTCAATCACGATCAGCGGGTCGTTGCTGGCCGACATAGAGGAGCCGCCACGAATGCGGATGCTCGAGGAGGATCCAGGTGCACCACCGGCTGAGACCACGCTCAGACCGGCAACCTGTCCGGCCAGCAGATCTGAAGGCGAGGTGGCCAGACCGCGGTTCAGTTTGGTGGCATCGACAGCCACCACCGATCCGGTGGCATCATCCTTGCGTACAGTACCATAACCGATAACCACCAGTTCATCCAGCAGCTCGGTGTCTTCAACAAGCACAATCTGGATGGTTGTACGATTGTTGACTGCGACCTGTTGTGGTTGATAGCCGATATAGCTGATGTTCAGCACCGCATCGGCCGGTACCCGCAACTGGAAGTTGCCGTCGTAGTCGGTCACCGTACCTGTAGAGGTTCCCTCCACCAGGATGTTGACCCCGATGAGTGGTTCTCCGTTTACGTCCGTAACCGATCCACTAACATTTATCTGCGTACCGGTCTGGGCATTGGCTGATAAAATCATCAGCAATCCCGACAAGATTGTCATCAGGAATGCTTTCCTACTTTTTTTGAATTTTAGATACATGTTGTTAACGTTATAAGATTAACTGATTAATACTCTCATTATTCTCAATATATATAACAAAATTGACAGATGAATGGTTAATTTTTCATCCGTACATCTTCTGTTCTCTCCATACAAAGTTATCGGTTCTCAGGGGTTACGGTACCGAAACAGGCATAATTAACCTGTATTGACTATGCAATCGATTGCATTTTACAGGTATAAAAAAAATATTATCAATTAGTTACCTACTTCTGTAGCACGGTAAAAAATTGATAATATTTTCTGAATGTGTGTTAATGAAAGAGCAGTCAATATCTGCTTACTGCTTACTTTTTGATTGGATGTTCTGTTGGTTTTCCTCCTTTTTTCTCAATCTTTTTACTCGGGATAGCGATCTTCCTGTTTCTTTTGTTGGAAGTGATCATCCGTTTGAGGCGTAACAGAAAACGTTTGCTGGGATTGCTCTTCATGTAGGTGTCCATGTGGCGTGCCCTCTTCTCTTCCAGAATCTGGTCGATGCGAATGAGGATCCCCGATTCCTCCACCTCTCCGAATTCATCGTTGATCGCGGTACCGAAGAAGCGCATCGTGGGGGAGAGACCCATGTAAGCATTGATCAGCGGCGGGATGTTGTAACCCAATGCCCGCACCTCCTTGTTCAGTATCTTGTAGTCATCCTTGAAGCTCTTGCCGTGAAACAGTTGTTGCATCTTCTCAAAGTTGGTTCCGGTAACCAGTGGGTCAATGGGGGTTACCAGCTTCAGCTTGTCGGGGAAATGTTTGTTGAGGAAATAGAGGATCATGTTGCGGGCATCCTTGTTGTAGGTGCCGTACATGGTTACCTTGCCGAAGAAATATTCAATTTCCGGGTCAATTACCGTCAGTGCTCCCAAACCATCCCAGAGG
>Ga0209510_1003392_pt1 | contig 15092 bp, 14 predicted proteins | sample BiotimSIPDNA_FD_185749 | JGI IMG/M metagenome (GOLD analysis project Ga0209510, IMG submission 185749) | Anaerobic biogas reactor microbial communites from Washington, USA - Biogas_R1 time_0 SIP DNA (SPAdes) (version 2) | ecosystem: Engineered > Bioreactor > Anaerobic > Unclassified | place... | reverse complement strand
CCACCAGCAACGGTGTAATGTATTAGTATGAAAGAGTATTTAAGCAATTTATCTGCAGCCATAGCATGGGATATCCCCTACATTGATGCTGTTTTGGGTTATAAAATCAGCGAATCAGACGCACCTCATATTACGGTTACCAAACCCAATGCGCGACTTCGAAATAATGGCAAAAAAGTCCACTCATGTGAACTTGCTCTTCCAGCCGGTGCCATAGTTTCCCGAAATGGCAGAATGGTTGCGTCACCGGAATTGATGTTCATGGAGCTAGCGTGTAAATTGAGCATCCATCGGCTTATTCTGCTTGGCCTTCAGCTGTGTTCGCACCCGCCTGGACTCCCTTTCCTGGCAATCACAACAAAGCAAAAGCTCAATACGTTTCTTTCAAAGACTGCAGGGCACCGGGGACATCGCAAATCCATACAGGCCGTGAAGTATTTGGAAAATGGTTCCGCATCAATTATGGAATCAATTGCCTTTATGATCCTGACATTGCCTCACTCGCTAGGAGGATACGGACTTAGGGGAGCTGTATTTAATTATGAAATAAGTTTAAACAGTGAAGCGCGGATGCGTCTTGGGCAAAATCGATGTTTTACAGACATATATTACAGGCATGCGAAGTTAGCAGTTGAGTATGAGAGCTTTGCTTTTCACAATAGCCCCTTGGAGCAGGGCAAGGATTTGATACGGTCAGCTGTTTTGGAAAGGCAAGGAATTGGTTTGATGCGTTTGAGTACAATTCAGTTGTACAACACAGAGGCATGTAGGGATTTCGCATATAATCTTGCAGCTCGTCTTAAGACACGTATTCGAATATACTCTAAGAAGTTCGATGAGATGCACTCGCTATTAAGGGATTTGTTACCAGATGGGAAACCTGTTTTTGAACCCACTAGTAAACCAACTACTATTCCTGAAATCACATTAAAGTAAACACTGTCTTTTAACTTCCTAAAAACCATTGATATTACTGAGATTTCAAAACTCCTGTAAGCCACTCCGACCATTCGAGAGAACCGTCCCCCTGCCTCCTCCCCTTCTTCCTTCGAGAGAACCGTCCCCCTGCTTCCTCCCCTCGCTTCCATTCGAGAGAACCATCCCCCTGCCTCCTTCCCCTCACTTCCATTCGAGATAACCGTCCCCCTACCTCCTCCCCTTCTTCCTTCGAGAGAACCGTCCCCCTGCCCCCTTCCCTCGCCTCCTTCGAGAGAACCGTCCCCCTATCAGCTTGTCCCTCTTCCGGCTTGTCCCTCTCCTAATCAAGTGGTTAGTTTTGCAAGTAATGGGCGCTAAAATGAAATAAAAACCCGAACTTGTTGACATAATTACACTACTACATCAGTTATTGCAGAATTAATTAAGAAATAGTAGTACTATTTATAAAATTATTGCCCATTAATTGCAAAAACCACCAGCAACGGTGTAATGTATTAGTATGAAAGAGTATTTAAGCAATTTATCTGCAGCCATAGCATGGGATATCCCCTACATTGATGCTGTTTTGGGTTATATACTTCATTTATCTTGTAATGAGTCCGTCCTTTACCTTCTCGTCAAGTACAACGGTCGTTGTCACCCAGTCATTAGTATCTTGCATATGATGGTTGATACGGATTACATCTCCCGGGTACTTAGAGTTAATGTACTCCCTAAGCTGCATCATTGTATCTATTTCAACATCGTCAACCCGACGTATAACGCAGCCCTTGCGTATTCCTCCCTTGAACGCCGGACCACCCTCGTCCACGTAGGCAACATATACCCCCTCCGGAGCGCTGGTTACTCCATCTATCTGGGGAATAACGCTCCGATCAAATGCAAACAAACCCAGGTACGGTTCTTTACACTCCCCGGTACTGACCAGCTTTGCAACAATGGGCTTGGAAATATTTATAGGAATTGCAAATCCCATGCCCTCAGCGGCCGACACCTTAACTGTGTTGATGCCTATTACCTCGCCGCCGGAATTAAGTAGCGGCCCGCCGCTATTGCCCGGATTGATGCTGGCGTCAGTCTGTATCAAATCCTCCATATAATTTGAGCCGCCCTCTGTCTCGATACTAATCGTCCTGTTCAATGCGCTGATAATCCCCGAGGTGACAGTCCTTTGAAACTCAAGGCCAAGCGGGTTTCCAATCGCAATAGCCGGTTCGCCAACCTCAAGCATCGTAGCATCCCCCAGCGGGAGGAAGGTCAGCCCCGTAAGATTAACCTTGACAGCCGCCAGATCCACCACAGGATCCGCCCATACTACCTCCCCATCGACATCCCTGCCATCGGCAAAGGAAACCACAATTCTGTTGCTTCTACCACCTGTAACATGGTTATTTGTCAAGATATACCCATCCGGGCTTACAACCACACCCGAACCAAAGCCTACCTCAGTCTGCCTGTTTCCATCGAAAAGATTGCTCTGCCTATACCTCTCAACAGTTATGCCAACTACCGCATCCGTTGCAGTCTTAGCAACTCTTTGGGCAACCGGCGTTATTGCAGAATCTCCCATCGCACCAGCCTGGCCAACTCCCTGCACTTGTCCGTCCTGGTATAGTCTTTCGGCACCATCCAGCTGCCCCTGCCCATCCTTCAACAGTCCGCCTTGCAGCCCCTCATGCTGTCCCTGCATCAAGTCCCCAATTACTTTTGATTCCTGACCAGATTGCCTCAAAAGGTTACTATTCCCACTCTTTGCTTCACTTTCCGGCTGATTCATTAAAACATACTGCCTGGTTGCAGCAAAGGTAAGCATACCGACTAGCAGCGAACTAGTCAGCGAAACCAAAATAATTCTGCCAAATCCCTTGTAATCCTTGCTATTTTTGTTTTCAAACATAATATCATCCTCATATTCCGAAAATAAACTCTACAAGTATTATTACAATAATCCTTAATTGCATACAGTAATTAAGAACAGAGCAAAATGAAAGCAGGAGAACTGTCCCCTCACTTCCATCACAATAGCCTTTGCTGACTATTAAATCGCTTTGATAGTTCACAATTTAGATGTGAAATCGTTAGGATGATACATAAGGTAGGCTGCTTAACCATTCTGACGATTCAATATTAAGCTATAAAATCATTCGGATACTTCTGAAGATAAGTTTGACTTAATGATTTTCTTGACGCTTTTCTCAAACTTGGGTCTTGGCATCATGACCTGATGACCGCATCCAAGGCATTTCACCCTGAAGTCGGCACCGGTCCTCATAACCTCCCACTGCTTACCTCCGCAGGGGTGGTTTTTCCTAAACTCTACGATATCGCCCAGATAATATTTATACACCATTCAATACCTCATTTGCTCCGGCCAACATCCCTCCACCGGGGCGGAGTTTAACACTTTCAGGCCTTAACGCCCTTCAGGCCTTAACACTTTCAAGGCTTAACACTTTTCAAGCTAATATTTTAACACTAATGCTTTGCAGCTAATGTTTCTTAACTAATGTTTCAAACTAATATTTTTTGAGCTCTAATACTTCTTAAGGTAGGAGTCAATCTCCCACTTACTAATCCTCATTTTATACTCATTACATTCTTCCATCTTTGCCTGAATATACTTTTCAAATATGTGATTACCCACAACATCCCTGGTAAAGCTGCTCTTACTCATTTCCAGAATAGCTTCATCCAGGCTGCGCGGCAGCTCTTCAATAGAATTGGCGACTCTCTCCTCATCACAAAGAGCGAATATGTTTCCGTTGTATGCGGGCGGCGGTTGAATACCATTCTCAATACCATCGAGCCCGGCAGAGAGAATTGCTGCCAGAGCAAGGTAGGGATTACAGCTGGAATCCGGGCATCTGAGCTCTATTCTTGTAGAGGATCTGCGCGCTGACGGTATTCTTATCAAGGGGCTTCTGTTCCTTGCCGACCAGGTGATGTGAACGGGCGCCTCATATCCATTCAGCAGCCTTTTATAGGAATTCACCAAGGGATTAGTCAAGGCCGTAAAAGAGCGAATATTCTTCATCAGCCCTCCAATAAAGCCATAGGCATCCTGACTAAGGCTCAAAGGATCCTTCTCATCATAAAAGCCATTCTCCCCGTTCTTGACAAGGGAGGTGTTAATGTGCATACCGGATCCGGCAATGTTGAATATAGGCTTCGGCATGAAAGTCGCATGCAGGCCATGCTTCTGCGCTATTGTCTTAACCACCAGCTTAAAGGTCAGGATTGCATCCGCCGCAGACAAAGCATCCATATATTTAAAGTCAATCTCGTGCTGGCCGGGCGCCGTTTCATGATGGGAGGTCTCCACCTCAAAGCCCATCTCCTCCAAGGCAAGACACATGTCCCGCCTGGCATTCTCGCCTAAATCCACCGGCCCAAGATCGAAATATCCGGCCTTGTCATGGGTTATAGTTGTAGGATTGCCCTCGCTGTCGGTAAGGAAGAGAAAAAACTCGCACTCAGGCCCCACATTGAATGCTTCGAAGCCCATTTGCTCAGCCTTTGCAATGGCTTTTTTCAGAACATACCTGGGATCACCTTCGAAGGGCTTACCGTCTGCAGTATAAACATCACAGATTAGCCTGCCAACCTTGCCTCTATCCGTCTCCCATGGAAATATTACAAAGGTGTCGATGTCAGGGTGCAAATACATATCTGATTCTTCTATTCTTACAAAGCCTTCAATAGAAGAGCCGTCAAACATGCATTGGTTGTCAAGTGCCTTCTCCAGTTGCTTGGCTGTAATGGCAACATTCTTTAACATACCGAATATATCAGTGAATTGCAGCCTAATAAACTGTACGTTCTGTTCGTTTACAATCCTAATAATATCTTCCTTTACGTATCTGGACATAGAGCACCTCCAAAGCCTATTATACCAAAAAAGCGCCTCAAACATGGAAACCAGTTTCAGAACGCCTTTGTCCTTGCGAAGCCAGGGGACAGAGTCTGTCCCCTTTTTTGTATTATAGCATACAAATTCAATAATGCAACGCTATATTATTCTTTTTCAAACATATCCTTGCCTACTCCGCAAATCGGGCAAACCCAATCCTCCGGAATATCCTCAAAGGAAGTGCCCGGTGCGATTCCACCGTCAGGATCGCCTATAGCCGGATCATAAACATAGCCACATGCTGTGCAAACATACTTATCCATATTCCAATCTCCTTTTCAAAATATTTACGCCTAACAATAGATTATATTACCCATACATAAGCTGTGTAAACGTAGAAATTTGATCAGGCACTGCCCTTATTTTTACCTCCAAGCACCAGCGACAATCCGATCAGTATCAATACCACCGGCAAAGCATAGGGCCTTGTATTAAAACTAAAAATCCTATTTAAGGAGAAGGAAATGAAAAATATCAATGAAAGTCCTGTCAATATCCCGATTGGAATCAAAAGTCCCTTTTCCCTGGACCCAAAAATGTACAGCTCAAAGAGTCCAAAAGCCACAGCGAAGATGTATAGAGGCCACATGAAGCCCCAGCCGCCAAAAAGCATATTTATCTGAAATGTAATACCCAGAACTAGTAATATCCCACCGGGCACAAGCACACCCGGATTTGATCTGTTGCCCGAGAAATAGCTTGAATGAAACATCAATCCCGGCAAAATAAGAAACAGGGAAGGCCATAGCTTTCCAATAATATGTCCGATATTGATATGCGCCCACGGATCGAAAATATTAAAGTTCTTTAAAAGAAACAGCACACCCAAAACTAATAAAATAACACCCAAAACTCTATTTGTCCTTTTCATAATAAACCTCCTGCAAATAATGCAAAATTACAATCAGCTGTCATAATTCCTTCTACCATATTATAATGATATCTTTGCTAAATGTCTGATGTGTAATAGAAATGATTCGAAATTTGCTTAACAGGAGAGGTTTACCTATTTTGAACGCTCCAGCTTCCATATGACAAAGCGTATGCCGGTGGCAATTAAATCAGCTATCTTCATAACCGTATGAAGCCTGGTATTTTGTAGTATTAGAAAGTCCATATAGCCGCCATAGTTTACGACGCCGGTGACAAACATATCACCAACCGCAGGAAGCTCCTTACGGACCCCCGCTCCCGGTTTGACAGGTCCCGGGCCTATCCCCACATAGCCTATGTGCTCCATGCTTCCAAGACATGCATCAATAGCAATAACGAAGGGATTATCGCAATCAACCGCTATTTGTTCCATGACTAGACTCAGATTCTTTGCATGAACCGGTTTTTCAAGGGTACCATAGACATACACGCCCTTATTCTTTATACCGGCGATTTTGTGTCCAATCAAAGGGCCAAGACTATCTCCTGTGGATCGGTCCGTTCCTATACATACAAACACCAGCGACCTACTGCCCTTTTCCAAAGCTGACTCGATGTGCATATGAAGTGCATCGGTAAAGCTCTTAAAAGCCATTACACTATTGCTATTAATATATTGCTTTTCAATGACTGATACTTCAGAAATCATTATTGCTCCTTTAACCCTTTTTTATATATTATTTCCAGTATGCTTCTTTTTATTACCTTTTTTATGATTTCCATAAATTACTTTGCATTTCTATCTACTTGTATGCTCAGAATTAATTTACTTCATCATGTTAATTTGATATTATAGTTAGGGGGTGTTTTTACGGAATCTTTAGATAGAAGCAGGCTATTCATTGAGGAAATAGTTGATGGGATGCTTGACTGGGTCAGGGTCATCGATACAGATGATAATGTCATTTACATGAATACAGCCATGTCTGAAGGTCTAGGCACTCACGCTCAGGGGCAGAAGTGCTATGAGGCTCTTGGCCGGGTTAGCCCCTGTGGAAATTGCACCTCCCGAAAAACAATCCTTGACGGCGCTTCCTATGAGAAGGAGGAACATATACATGACCGGGTCTTTTCTGTCATGTCCTCTCCGTTGAAAAACAAGGATGGAGATATTGTCGCCGTAGTAGAGGTCCTGCGTGAAACCACTCGCATCAAAGAGCTATATAAGGAAATGGAAGAGCAAAATCAAAAACTCACCAATGAAGTAAGGATGGCAAGAGACCTGCAGATGAGCTTGCTGCCAGGTCCGCCTACCGATCCGCGCCTGAGTTTTTCCATGATATATATACCCTGTGAATCCTTGGGCGGTGACTTCATCGATATATTCTATATAGACGACTCTCATCTTGGGCTATACCTGGCAGACGTTTCCGGCCATGGTGTGCAAGCTGCGCTTTTGACCATATTTCTTCGCTCCACTCTTAACAAAAAGCTACTAGATCCGGCCAAAGCACTGGATGAGCTTTATTATGAATACAACCACAGCAAACTGAACCAGGAACTATATATAGCAGTATTCTATTGCATTATTGATCTGGACAATAAGAAAATGGCCTACTCCAACGCCGGTCTAAATGTAGTCCCTGTCGTTTACAATGACACAAGGTTTGAGCTGCTCATGCTACCCGGCATCCCTATCAGCAACTGGATGGAAAAGCCCGGGTATGTGAACCGTACAATAGACTTAAGGTCCGGGGACAAGCTATTCTTATACTCCGATGGAATTTTGGAGATGAGAAATAGAAACAATGAGCAATACGGTGAAGATCGACTGCTGGAAATCTTACTACATAACCATACAAAGCCCAAGCAGCTTCTTTTGAATATTAAGAAATCGGCCTTCGAATTTGCAGACAAAAAAACTGCAAATGATTTGATGGACGATGTGACGATGGCACTTCTTAAAATCACGTAATCAGACGACTCCAAGAGCTCAACGCCGGTGTACTCCTGTTACCACCCTGTCAATCCCGGCCAAATCTTTTTGGATCCTGATACTATCGAAACATGAAAGTCTCGCCTTTTCGGCAGGGCTGTCTTCGGCAGATTTGTTATCGCTTACCTGTGTCTCTCCGGACATCAGTGCAACCACGGCGTCGGCCTGATTGTATCCTGTCTCAAATGCCAGTATCCCTCCGTCTGCTAAATAGCCGGGAGCCGTTCGGATGATTTCTCTATAAAAAAAGAGGCCATCACTACCTCCATCCAAAGCCTCGATAGGCTCATGGTCCCTAACCTCCTGCTGCAAGCCCTTGATATCAGAGCTACACACATAAGGCGGGTTTGAAACAATCACATCAAAGGACGGCATCTGTTCAGCCTGGAAACTCTCGAACAAATCGCTTTGAACAAATACTATCCTGGAATCTACACCATTGAGGCAGGCATTTCTTTGTGCGATCTGCAAAGCTGCACTCATTTTGTCAATGGCTACAACAGTAGACCCGGGTACATAATATGCCAGGCTTACTGCAATACAGCCCGAGCCCGTGCCAATGTCAAGGATTCTTAAACCACGGTCCGGAGACTTTGCCTTGCAAAAATCAATGACCGTTTCCACCAACAGCTCGGTATCCTGTCTGGGAATAAGCACGCCCGGCTCTACTTCAAAGCTAAGAGACATGAACTGAGTAAGTCCTGTCAGATATTGAAGCGGATGCCCCAAAGCGCGCCTCTTCAGAAGCAGTATGTACTCCCGAAGCAAGCCGTCCTCCAGCTCAAGGTCTCCATGGGCATAAAGATAAGCCCTATCACACTTTGCAACGTGGCAAAGCATAACCCCGGCATCCGCTGCCGGGGCATCAATATCTGCAGTTCTCAATATATGTGTGCCTTTTCTATAAGCCTCTGCTAAAGTCATTCTTCGCCACTCACCTTACTTCTCATAACTAGCGCCTGGCTTTCCACATGGACACAGGGGGGGACGTTTCTCTTGTGTCACACCCCTACCACTTATCGGACTCGCCCTCGACCAACACATTCTTCATGGCCTCGATGGCTACCTCAATCTGTGAATCATCCGGCTCTTTGGTAGTCAAGAGCTGAAAGGCCATCCCGGGAGCGCTGATTATCCTCATAATCAGCCAATCCGTATGTCTTCCCGCAAAACGCATTATCTCATATGCTATCCCTGCAACAACAGGAATCATCAGGATCCTTAGTAAAGCGTTGATTAGGGGATGATGCCATCCCAGAAAAGAAAACATAATAATGCTTACGATCATAACAAGGAAGAGGAAGGAGGTTCCGCAGCGCGGATGCTTGGTAGAATACTTCCTCACATTTTCCACCGTCAGCTCTTCCTCGTTTTCATAGCAATGTATAGTTTTATGCTCTGCGCCGTGGTATTGCCATACCCTTTTAATGTCGTTTAGTAAGGTAGCAAAATAAATATAGCTAAAAAATATCAAAATCCGCACAAGACCTTCAAGCAGATTATTAACAATTACTCCTGAGCCTTCCTTGCCTATGCCAAGAAGGCCAACCAAAAAATTGGGCAAGAGGATAAAAAGCGCAACACTCAAAGCCAGTGCAAAGATAACGGAAGCATAAATAACTGCATCCTTCCCCTTATCCTTAAATACTCTTTCGATAAATGCATCAACCTTTGAAGGCTTCTGCTCTTCCTCGTCCTCAAACTCAACAAAATCAGCGGAATACATCAATGCTTTAACACCAACCACCATCTGCCTGAACAAATTCACGCCTCCACGTATGAAGGGCACCTTAGTTATGGGTGTCTTCGCAGGCAGTGGCCTTTTGTCAATGACAACTTCTCCATCCGGCTTGCGCACCGCTATGGCGATATTTTGAGGCCCCATCATCATCAGGCCTTCAATAAGCGCCTGCCCCCCTATTGTAGTTTTTCTCATAGCCGGTCTCCTCTATATAACAAGTATCAAGTCTTGTATTTCTACAAGCTGCTTTTAACAATTTCTTAAAAAATAAAGGCTGAATAAATCATCAGCCTTTAAGAGAGTACTCTATCCTTCATTGTCTACGATACCGTATTTCTTTTTGAATTTTTCCACACGTCCGCCCGTATCGACAAGCTTCTGCTTACCGGTAAAGAACGGATGACATTTGGAGCATATTTCAACATTCAGATTAGGCTTCGTAGAGCCTGTAGTAAATGTCTCTCCGCAAGCGCACTTCACAACTGCCTCACCATACTTTGGATGGATATTATCCTTCATCGTCAATTCACCTTCCTTCGCCCTGCCCTACATAAATGCGAATCTTCCGGGCGTCAAGTCCCTTCGATTCTAGCCGGATATGCTTCGCAAATGGCTATTAATAAATTACGCCATTTTGCTCACGCAATAAGGCAAAAAATATTCTAACACAATTTAGCATCTTAATCAAGTCCTATTTGATTGCCATCGTCCTATTCATTAGCCTTATTTATCAATAAAGGCCTTGTTTATGCTGTTGACAAAATCATCATTGGTCTTGGTCTGAGTAAGCTTATTGAGTATCATCTCCGTCACATCCGAGGTTCCCATGTTGCTCATTGCTTTCCTAATCGCCCATATGCTTTCCATTTCCCTTTGATTAAGAAGCAAATCCTCTCTCCTGGTGCCGGACTTATTGATGTCAATAGCAGGGAATATACGCTTTTCAGACATCTTCCTATCAAGGTGTATTTCCATATTGCCGGTGCCCTTAAATTCCTCGAAAATTACATCGTCCATACGGCTGCCTGTCTCGATCAGGGCTGTTGCAATAATCGTCATGCTGCCGCCGAACTCTATGTTACGAGCAGATCCGAAGAACCTCTTCGGCGCATGGAGCGCACCGGGATCCAAGCCTCCCGAAAGTGTTCTGCCCGTTGGAGGAATAGTCAGGTTGTATGCCCTGGCCAGCCTCGTAATACTGTCCAATAGGATAACAACATCCTTCTTGTGCTCAACAAGCCTCTGAGCTCTTTCCAGTACCATTTCAGCAACCTTAATATGATGCTCCGGAACCTTATCAAATGTGGAATATATAATTTCGCCATCAATTGAACGCTGCATGTCCGTTACTTCCTCAGGACGTTCATCAATCAAAAGAACAATCAATTCAATCTCCGGACAGTTCTTGGTAATTGCATTGGCGATTTTCTTGAGTAAAATCGTCTTTCCTGCCTTGGGCGGAGAAACAATCATTCCTCTTTGCCCTTTCCCAATAGGTGCAATCAAATCGATAAGCCTGGTTGAAAGCTCCTTGGGAGTTGTCTCAAGCGTGATACGCTGATTGGGGAATATGGGAGTGAGGTATTCGAAATTGACTCGTTTTGAGGCGACATCAGGGGTGTCTCCATTAACTGTCTGTACATAGAGCAGGGCCTGGAACTTCTCGCCCTCCTTGGGTATTCTGCCCTTCCCCTTTACCTTATCTCCTGTTTTTAAGCCGAACCTTCTAATTTGAGACGGGGACACGTAAACATCCTTATTTCCCGAAAGAAAGTTGTCGCTTCTGAGAAAGCCGTATCCATCAGGCAGTACCTCAAGCACTCCTTCGACGGGATCATCGCTTTCAATCTTTTCGGTCCCGTTGGTCTGAATCTGCCTGCCCTGCGTATTGTTACTCTCTCTTCTTTGCTGATCGTAGGACCTGTAAGAAGGTCTATCATCTACTCTGGACTCGTCATCGGCTCTGAAGGCCTCATCTCTTCCATAGTCAAGCCTAATACCCTCGCTTCCGCCATTGTCCAATACGGGCTGTGGATCTCCGTCCGGTCTGACCTGAACAGTAATCTCGCTGGCGGTCGTACGATCGCCCCTGTGCCATTGATTTGAACCGGTCCTACCAAGCCTTGTCTTGTAGCCGCTATGGGGTCTATCATGTACTGTAGTATTTCCTCTGTCGCCCTCAGCCACCTTTGTCCTGCTTGAAGTCTCTGCATTCTCAGAATCCTTAGTACTATCTACTGATGCTTTTTCCTCAACAGGTGTCTCTTCAGACAACTCGATTTCGGAGCTTTTCTCCTCTATAGACTTATCATCGGTTGACTTATCCCCGGTAGGCTTTGCCGCTGAGAGCTTTTCTCCGGCCGGCTTCTCTTCGGTCGCCTTTTCTTTTAAGGGCCTGACTTCCGGCTTAGCGGCTTTAGTCAGTTTCTCACCAGCATCAGCAACTACATCGCCTGCCTTTTCCTCTTCCACGACCTTTTTGGGTCTACCCCTTTTTGACTTTCTCAATTCGACAGGCTTCTCATCAGATTCGCCCTGAGCGGCTACCTCTGTCTTTGATTTAGCGTCTGCCTTTGATTTAGCCGCTGCCCTTGCCGTTGTTGCAGCCTTTTTTGCTGCATCGTCTATTTGGGCTGTTTCATCAGCTTCCACTCCCACTGCATCAGCAGCTTCTGACTCCGCTGTCTTTGCATCAGCCGCAACCTTCCTTGGCCTTCCTCTCTTTTTAACTCCCTTTATGACTTCAGTAGAACTATCTGCAGCATCAGCCGAGTCCTCCCGGGTTGCCATTTTAGGTTTCCTTCCTCTTTTCGCCTTAACCGGCTCTTCTTCCTTTTCAGCCGATACAGCTTTTGCCACGGGCTCTTCCTTAGCCGCAGATGAAGCTTTCTCAGCTGTACCTTTCTCAGCCCCGGCACGGCCGGCCTCATGAATTTTCTCAATCAGCTCTTCCTTGGTGCTTTTGCTAACACCTCTAATGCCCATCATTTTTGCTATGTACTGTAAATCCTCAAGCGATTTTACAGCAAGATTTACCTCTTCCATAATCCACCACCTATTGAAATTTGCTCTTATTGAAATTTGCTCTTATCGAATATGTCCTTAGAAATTCACTTATAACTCCTTTAAACGCTTGGATGTCACAATCTTTCAGAATAATTCACAGAATCCTGCCGAAGTAAGTAAAACATAAGTCGGTCATCTCTGCACGGCAATCATATGAAACTTCCTAAGTCTAAATGGGAAAATCTAAACAATAGAATGAATCTAATATTACGCAAACATTATAACACTCAGAATATACCATTGTCAATCTTATTACCCTTGAATAGGCTCTTTCGGCTCAAAATAAACATCTGTACCAATCATTATATGGCTTATCGCCAAAATATCCTTCAGGTCCTTGTTTTTTGCTGCCGGTATTATCTTTCTACTGCCGCATTTGGCACAGTGCAGCAGTATGCAGTCCGGTAACAAAACAAGCCCTATATCAGTACTATCACACTCACAGTATAGATTTTTACTTAGGGCAATATCATGTATGCGATTCAGTGTATCAAACATCACCCGTGTATTCTCAAAGTAGCTCTCATACCCGTACGTATCGATAAGATTGTCCAACTCTTCCTCGACGCTATCCACCTTTTTCTGAACCGCCTCATCAGTTCCAATAAAAAATATTTGCATTCCGGTTTCGGGGCAGCTGATGGACAGTGGCTTCCCTAACAGAATACTCCTTCCGGAAATCATATAGACATGCTCATGATCACATCCGATACAGGGAATCCTCACAAAAAAGCTATTCTCCCCCTCCTGCCTCACTGATATCGATGATTTTTTACAGTGGCACGATAGACTATAGTTTTTCTTATATAATAGTGTAAACAGTGAAGCATTGAAAAAAGCAAAGCTTCCACAGGATGTACATTTATATGCGATAGTGACACTTGTATCTATCAGCATTTTTCCCACCTCAACTAAATATATTCGCCATTTCTTAAATAAATCCTGCTTTAGCCTGCTAAAGGAATGAAAAATGAGAATTCGACTTCTACCACTGTTCATGTAAACATAATATGATATAATTAGAGCATTAAAACTATTATGGGATGGGACAAAATGAAGCATCTATTTATAATCAATCCGGCCGCCGGAAAAGGAAAGACCTTAAAACGCATACCGGAAATTAAGGAATACTGTGAAAGCCACGGTTACCGCTATGAAATAGCAATTACGGAGTATCCGGGCCATGCCACCGAGATTGCAAAGGCCCATTGTTCACAAAAGCTCAGGATCTATTCCGTGGGCGGCGACGGAACACTTAACGAGGTGCTAAACGGTATGGCCGGAAGCGAAAGTAGTCTCGCCGCCATTCCCTGCGGCTCAGGCAATGATTTCATCCGAAGCATAGTAGGCAAGGACATCCCCGACAACATAATCCAGTCAACGATTGAAGGCAGCGAGCACTTAATCGACTATGCCATGGTCAATGACAGGTACTTTGTAAATATTACATCCCTTGGCTTTGATGCGGAAGTAGTGTATCAGGCTCGACGTTTCAAGAAGCTGCCCCTTGTATCCGGCAGCATGGCTTACCTGTTGGGAATTATAATAACAATCATCATTCGCAAAAACCACCATATGGTATTGAAAATAGACAATGAGGAAATATCGGGCAAAAACCTTCTGGTTGCCATTGGTATTGGCAAGTATTACGGCGGCGGTGTATATGCGCTGCCGGATGCACAGATAGACGACGGCCTGTTCGACATCTGCTATGTGGAAACAATGTCAAGGCTGAAAATGTTTAGATTATTCCCCAAGTATATAAAAGGCCTCCATGGAACCATAAGAGGGGTTCATATGTGCCGTGGGAAAAATATTGAAATCACTTTGGATAATTCCATCCCTCTAAACTTCGACGGTGAGTTAATACTATCCGACAAAGCAGTGTTCCAGATATTTCCCAAGGCACTGCCCTTTGTATTCCCTGCTGATGTGTAGCCTAGATGAATTTCTCAAGATGGCTTCTACCCAATAGAAGCCCTTCTTTAACCTTTTCTTCGCTGCCCTCATACATTGGGTCCTCATGCTCTATGCTCAACACGTCATCGTAGCCAATATCCCTAAGCGCCTTAACAAAGGCCCCAAAGTCGACCTGGCCCATTCCCGGCATGCGGAACTGCCAGTATCCGGTGCCCTGCGAGTCAAGCTGCTTGTTGAAAACACCGTACTCCGCCAGCTTATCATCAAATACCTCTGAATCCTTTGCGTGGACATGAAAAATCCTGTCCTTGAATTCAGCTATCGGTGCAATATAATCAATCAGCTGGAAGCGAAGATGTGACGGATCGTAGTTCAGCCCAAAATTCTTGTTCGGCACCCTTCTAAACATCTCACGCCAAAGCTCCGGCGTAAAGGAAATAGTGCCGGGCTGTCCGGGCAGCTGCCAGCCCTCCATCGGGCAATTCTCGATTATCAGCCTTATGCCTTTACCCTCAGCATAGGACACAAGAACGCTAAACACCTCTTCAAATTCATCAAAATTGTCCTTGATGCTCTTGTCAATGTTCCTTCCCACAAAGGTCCCCACAGAAGGCACACCGAGCAGCACAGCCGCGTCAATGCACTTT
>Ga0209510_1003386_pt1 | contig 15114 bp, 13 predicted proteins | sample BiotimSIPDNA_FD_185749 | JGI IMG/M metagenome (GOLD analysis project Ga0209510, IMG submission 185749) | Anaerobic biogas reactor microbial communites from Washington, USA - Biogas_R1 time_0 SIP DNA (SPAdes) (version 2) | ecosystem: Engineered > Bioreactor > Anaerobic > Unclassified | place... | reverse complement strand
TAAGCCTGTGATTGTTCCCACCTCTTTGCTTAGCATACCATCCACTGCTTTTAGCTTTAACGCCAGCAGCCTTCTATAGATATGAGGTGGCTGCTTCTTCTTTTGTTCTGCAAGAATTTCCGCTTGTGCCGCTTCACCGAACTGCGCACTTTTTCGTCCCATGTGATCCACCTGATTTCTTCATTCGTTACCTATTGATTATATCAGATTTCTCAACGTTTTCATAGCGTTATCGTTTTGGGTTAGTATAAGTTGACAGTACCCAAACTTTATACAGCACATTCATCACAGTGTTCACTCATTGCGTAACAAGCTCTTCAACAAGAAAAAACAGGTCCTCAATAGTTACCCTACCGTCATTGTTTGTATCCGCGTTTTCCATTGAAGGGCATTCTGTGTTAATCACAATGTAATTGATGATGCTTACTATGTCTTTCATATCGATCGTATCATCGTTATTGGCGTCACCTTTAAGGCCCGGCTTTTGAACTGTCACTTCGCAAACTGCACTTACACCGCTACCATCCTTAGTTGTTGCAGTGATGGTGGCCTTACCCGGCCCCTTGGCTGTCACCTTACCGGTTTGATCTACAGCCACAACGTTTGTATCGTTGCTGGTCCAAGCCATTTCCTGATGGTTTGCAAACGTCGGTGACATGCTGACAGTCAATTGACCGAACTGCCCGGGTAGCAAGACCAGTGTTTCAGGTGTTATCTCCAGGCTTGTAATTGGAATAACAAGCTGTAGTTTGTCTGAACTCAGTTCTATCCTTTGTTCGGTTGCATCGCTCAGTAGGGCAATAATCCTAACGGAATCCGATTGATCTTCACCAAATCCTCTGACAGGCAATTCAATTGCATATCCATCCACTACGTTATCCCAATCGGAAATCCCACTCTCATCCAAGGGTTCATCTGATTTGTATCCTTGTAAGTAATACCGGGCGTAATAGGGCGGAGCCCCACCATCAATGTGAAGGGTGGCAAATGCTGTCTGCATATACACAACGTTTTTTTGTTCTGTGCTAATTCTCCCTTTCAATGCAGGTGGGCCGTGCGCTGGGATGCGCGTACTGGAATAAAAATCACGACCCATTGCATCCTTCGCTGTATACATTAACTCGAACTCTCCTGCAGTTTTTGGCGTAGACTTAAAGGAAACGCTATCCCTATTGCGGAATTCGCCTTCAACAGGAAATCTGTCACTGAAATAACCGTTTTCATATCTGTATTGCCAATACGGATTCTCAATTGTATAAGGCGGTTTGCCACCTTGTATGCGAAAAGTCGCAGTCACTGTTTCATTATAGGCTACAGTTTCCTTATCAAATTCTGCAGTGACAATGAATGGTTCATCGTCTGGCGCAAGTTCGATAAATGCCCAAACGTTCTCTGAATATACTTTGTTTCCTTTATCATCACTCAATCGAACATATGCTCGAATATATGTCCCGAACAAAGGCGTATAACTTAACTGATCGCCGTCTCGCAGCGTTTCCTCACTTGTGACCCAAGTTAGAGAGTTCTGTCATGTCAACCTTCCTATACGCTTATCACCTATTTGCCATGTAAAATCGGCTGGGTAGTATTCTGCATCGCCTTTGATATGAACAGTCGCTGTAACAGTTTCTCCAGGTTTTAATCTGTCTTTGTCAAACGTAAGAGAGACAGTCACCGCTTCCTCCTCAGCCATGACCAAAGAAAAGCATCCCACACATAACAGCGTAAGTATTAGAATCAGAAACATCCTCTTCACCATAAGGTCCTCCTTCTTTTTGCACTCGTATATTCATTAGTTCTTCACCCATATCATGGCAGTTTATGCATTGCTTGTCAATTGAAGTATCTCCTGCGTGAATGTCCAGGTAACAGAAAGCTAAAGATGGCGGAAGCTGGTGTTGGTATACGGCCTTTCTTCAACCCCATGATGTTGCTGACCAATCGACCGGTGAAAAGCAAAAACGACACCCTCCGGGTTGTGCGGATGTTTTTCATGCGTTGGCGGATTGAGGACTATTTTCGCTTCAAGAAACAGCGCCTGGCGCTGAGAACCTCCAGCTCCTTGGGCCTGGTGGGGCCCCGCCTGTCCGGCATGGCCATTGGATTTCTTTGTGTTCAGCCAGAAAAGCGACGAACCTGCAAGCTCTGGGCTTCGCTGATGGAACAAGCCAACGGACAAAGGCAGGAAAGCAAGATTGCTTTCATTCTGTACAGGGTTGCGCTGGCAGGCACATGTATACTGCCAAAGGTAAAAACCGGGAATCGTGCCTGGTTCCGCATTGGCAAACCCAAGTGCCACCAGCTGTCGCGATTCGCACGATGAAAGTGTAGAATGGGGAAACTCACAGGAATCCGTATTGACAAGCTCGCTTTTATTGCCTATATTAGTTGCACACGCAATCATTGCGCACGCAAGGAGATGGAATCATGCCAGTCATTACCAGAGAATTGAACATCCTGGCCCGCTGCGGCAACCAGTTCCGGGGGGAGCGCCTAAAGCCCCTGGCCCTCACCGCTGCCCAGGCCCCCTATATCCTGCACATCTGCGCCCGGCCTGGCCGCTCCCAGGAGGAGCTGGCCGCCGCCCTCCACGTCAACCCCTCCAATGCCGCGCGGCAGCTGGCCAGGCTTCATGACCTGGGTTTCATCACCCGGCAGGCCCACGAGACAAACCGGCGCCAGCTGGCGGTTTACCCCACCGACAAGGCGAAGGAGGCCTGCCCCCTGGTGCGCCAGATCAACGCCCAGTGGCATGACTACCTCACCCATGACATGACGGAGGAGGAGAAGGGCCAGCTGGAGGTGCTGCTGGAGAAGATGCGCAGGCGGGCTTCCGTCTGGGACCGGGAGCGGGGGGAGGAGGCATGAAAAAAGTCCTGGCCTATTTGCACCCCCACCGCCTGGCCCTGTCCTGGACTCTTTTTGTCAAGTTCATCGCCTCCATCCTGGACCTGTTCATCCCCTTCATCCTGGCCATTATCTTGGATGACATCGTGCCCTTAAAGCAGCCTTCCCTGGTTGTGCTCTGGGGGGGCGGCATGGCTGTGTGCGCCGCATTGTCCGTCACCCTCAACATCTACGCCAACCGCACCGCGGCCCTGACCTCCAGCCGGGTCACCCGCAGCCTGCGCCACGACCTGTTTTCCAAAATGATCCACCTGTCCATGGCCCAGTTTGACACCGTCAGCCTGTCCTCCGCCGTTTCCCGCCTCACCACGGACACCTACAACATCAACGTCTTCCTAAACCGCACCCAGCGCATGGGGGTGCGGGCGCCCATCCTCTTAATCGGCGGTCTCATCTTAACCAGCATCCTGGACATCCGCCTAACCCTGGTCCTGGCCCTCACCCTGCCCGTCATCGCCGCCATCGTCTACTTCGTGACCAAGAAGTCCGTGCCCCTTTTTGACAAACAGCAGACCGTCCTGGACAAAATGGTCCGGGTGCTCCAGGAGAACATCGTGGGGGTGCGGGTCATCAAGGCCCTGTCCAAGACCGACTACGAAAAAGAGCGCTTTGACGGCGTCTCCGGCAAGCTGGCCGAGGTGGCCCGCCAGGCCGGCAGCGTGGTGGCCGTCAGCAACCCCTTAAGCGCCATCACCTTGAACCTGGGCCTCTCCGCCTGCGTCTTGGCCGGGGCCTACCTGGTCAACAGCGGCCTCTCCCGCCCGGGCAGCATCATCGCCTTCATGAACTATTTCACCATCATCTCCCACGCCATGATGGGCATCACCCGGATTTTTATCATGTCCTCCAAGGGCATCGCCTCCGCCCGGCGCATCGAGCAGATCCTGGAGATGGAGGAGGACCAGCCCCTCCTGCCCGGGGACCGGCACAACAGCCCCTACCACGTGCAGTTTGACGATGTCTGCTTCAGCTACAACGGCGTGGAGGACAACCTCTGCGGCATCAGCTTCGCCCTCAAACAGGGGGAGACCCTGGGCATCATCGGCGCCACCGGCAGCGGCAAATCCACCCTGGCCGGCCTCCTGCTGCGCCTCTACGATGTGGAGCAGGGCCGCATCCTCCTGGACGGCCGGGACATCCGCTCCATCCCCCGGGAGGACCTGTCCGACCGGGTGGGAGTTACCTTCCAGAGCGACTTCATCATGGCGGCCACCATCAGGGACAACATCGCCTTTTTCCGGGACCTCACCGACGAGGAAATCCTCCGTGCCGCCGAAGCCGCCCAGGCCATGGAATTCATCAACGAAAAAGAGGGCGGCCTCAACTACGAGGTGGAGTCCCGGGGCAACAACCTCTCCGGCGGCCAGAAGCAGCGGCTTTTAATCGCCCGGGCCCTGGCCGGCAAGCCGGACCTGCTCATCCTGGACGATGCCTCCTCCGCCCTGGACTACCGCACCGATGCCAGCCTCCGGAAGGCCTTGGCCCAGGGCTTCCCCGGCACCACCAGCATCATCATCGCCCAGCGGGTGTCCTCCATCAAGGGCGCTCACCACATCTTGATGCTGGAGGACGGCCGGGCCATCGGCCAGGGCACCCACGATGAGCTGATGCGCACCTGCCCCCCCTACCGGGACATCGCCATCACCCAGATGGGGGCCATGGGGGACCTGAACGGGGACGAAGCCCCCGCAGAAGGGAGGATCGCATGAGCAACCAGTTGATTAGAGGCGGCCGCTGGTCCCGCAACGACATGCGGGAGGACAAGCGCGCCCTGCCCACCGCCCGGATGTCCCGCTGGCAGATTGTCAAGCGCCTCTGGCGCTACCTGGGCCGCAACCGCGCCCTGCTGGTGCTGGCCGCCCTCCTCACCTTTACCTCCAGCTCCTTAGGGCTGGTGGGGCCCCGCCTGTCCGGCCTGGCCATTGATGCCATCGGCCTGGGGCCTGGCGAGGCCAATTTCCCTGCCGTTCTCTACTATGTGGGCCTCATGGCGGCCTGCTATGTGCTGGCGGCCGGCTTTTCCTACCTCCTCAACCGCACCACCCTGCGCATGACCCGCAACATCATCTACCGCATGCGCAAGGATGTTTTCGACAAGCTGGTCTCCCTCCCCGTCAACTTCTTTGACAAATACCAGGCCGGGGAAATCATCTCTGTGGTCAGCTACGACATCGACACCGTCAACGAAAGCCTGTCCACCGATTTCCTCCAGATTCTCCAAAGCGTGGTCACCGTCAGCGTCTCCTTTGTGATGATGCTCCTCATCAAGCCCGCCCTCACCCTGGTGTTCCTGGTCACCATCCCGCTAACCGCCCTCTACACCCGCTGGATCACCGGCCGCACCCGGCCCCTCTTCCGCAAGCGCAGCCAGAAACTGGGCGAACTCAACGGCTACATGGAGGAGATGATGGGCAGCAAGCGCCCCACCCGGGCCTATGGCCGGGAGGAGCAGGTCATTGACGGCTTTGACGAAAAAAACGAGGAGGCCGTTGTCGCCTACACCACCAGCGAGTACTACGGCACCATGATCGGGCCCTCCGTGGGCTTCATCAACAACCTCTCCTTAACCCTCATCTCCATCTTTGGCGCCCTCCTCTACCTCAAGGGCCAGATCGGCCTGGGGGGCATCTCCTCCTTCGTCCAGTACTCCCGCCGCTTCTCCGGCCCCATCAACGAGCTGGCCAGCATCCTGGGCGAACTCCAGTCCGCCTTCGCCGCCGCCGAGCGGGTCTTCCGCCTCATCGACGCCGAGCCCGAGGCCCCCGACGCCCCCGACGCCGCCACCCTCAACAACGTGGCCGGGGACGTCCAGGCCCATCACGTGGACTTCAGCTACCTCACCGGCGTGCCCGTCATCCGGGATTTCTCCATGCAGGCGCCCCCCGGTGCCCTCATCGCCATCGCCGGGCCCACCGGCGCCGGCAAGACCACCCTGGTCAACCTCCTCATGCGCTTTTACGACATCGACGCCGGCAGCATCACCGTGGACGGGAAGGACATCTACGGCCTCACCCGAAGCAGCCTGCGGGGCGCCTACACCATGGTGCTCCAGGACAGCTGGCTCTTCTACGGCACCATCTTTGACAACATCGCCTACGCACGCCCCGAGGCCACCCGGGCTGAAGTCGAAGCCGCCGCAAAAGCCGCCATGATCCACAGCTTCATCAAGAAACTGCCCCAGGGCTACGACACCATCATCGGCGATGACGGCGTCAACATCAGTAAGGGCCAGAAGCAACTCATCACCATCGCCCGGGCCATGCTCTCCGACGCCCGGATGCTCATCCTGGACGAGGCCACCTCCAACGTGGACACCCAGACCGAGCAAAAAATCCAGCTGGCCATGCGCCAGCTCATGGCCGGGCGCACCGCCTTCGTCATCGCCCACCGCCTCTCCACCATCAAAAGTGCCGACAGCATCCTCGTCGTCCGGGACGGCAACATCGTCGAGCAGGGCCGCCACGAGGACCTCATGGCCCAGGACGGCTACTACGCCTCCCTGTACCACGCCCAGTTTGAGAGCTATTGACGGGGGAAGGACGGGGGAGAACGAACAGGGGACGCCAGGGCTTCGCCCTGGACCCACAAGGAGCCATTCGGCTCCTTGACCTTTTTTACCTGAAGTTGCTGGTGGGATGGGGCGGTGGGGTGGCAGGTGGTACTTTTTTGTGGCAAGCAGTCAAGAAAAGCTGTAGTATAGGCCCATTGGAGGTTTTTTTCTTATGCAGCAGCACAACATTCTCAACTGGGCGTATTTCAAACAGCGTTTTCCCGTCATTGTCCCGGTCACCAAGGGCTGGTCCGGAGACAAGAAGTATCAGGTTACCGGGGCGGATGGAGTAAGCTTCCTGCTGCGCATCAGCCCTATGAAGCGCTATGAGGCGCGCAGGGCCCTGTTTGATTTGCTGCAGCAGGTGGCGGCCCTGGGCATCCCCATGTGCAGGGCGGTGGAGATGGGCCTGTGCGAGGAGGGGGTCTATGTGCTGCACACCTGGATTCCCGGGGTGGACCTGCGGGAAGGCATGCACCTGTACAGCAAAGGTCAGCAATATGACCTGGGCCGTCAGGCCGGCCAGATTCTGAAACGCATTCACGCCATCCCTGCACCGCCAGGGCAGGAGGACTGGCAGCAGCGCTTCAATCGGAGAATCGACCGGAAGATCCGGGATTATCAGGCCTGTGGCCTCCGGTATCCGGAGGATGAGGCGCTGTTGGCCTATCTTGCAGAAAACCGCCGCCTGCTGGCAGGCCGCCCCCAGTGCTTCCAGCACGGGGATTACCACGAGGGCAACATGATGCTCTCCGACGGCCAACTCATCATCATCGATTTTGACCGCTTTGATTACGGCGACCCCTTTGAGGAGTTCAACCGCATCGTTTGGTCTGCGGCCGCAAGCCCCGCCTTCGCCACCGGCCAGGTTAGGGGCTATTTTGAGGGGGAGCCGCCCCGCCTGTTCTGGCAGCTGCTGGCCTTGTACATCGCCAGCAACACCTTGGGTTCCCTGCCCTGGGCCATCCCCTTTGGCCAGGGGGAAATCGATGTGATGCAAAAGCAGGCTGCACAGGTGCTGCACTGGTATGAGGGCATGAAAAACCCCGTGCCCAGCTGGTACGGGGATTGCACAGCCTGCTGATTGAAACCAACAACTTTATACCTTTTGATTCGTAGTCAAACCCTCTCAGGCGCCGTATTTTTGGGGTAGACCCCCTCCTCCCGCCACACCTGGTTCATCAGCTCATAGCGCTCAAGGGGCAGCCCGGTGTAGATGCAGTTGGAGGTGGAGAAGATATAGCCGTAGCCCGGCATCCCCTCCCGCAGGGAGCGGCGCACGTCCGCCACCAGCTCCGTTTCAGTACCCGTCTGCATCAGCCCGCAGTTCACGTTGCCGATCAGGCACACCTGGTCCCCCACCAGGCGCTTCACTTCCTTCAGATCCACCCCGCCCTGGGGGTCCAGGGAGTGGAGGGCGTGGGGGCCGGATGCCACCATCAGATCCAGGATGGGCATGATGTTGCCGTCTGAATGCTTGATGGTGTACAGGCCCTGGCTGCGATAGTGGGCGATGATCTCCGTCAGGTAGGGCTGGATGAACTCGGAAAACTGGTCCCGGGTGAAAAAGGGGTTCACGTTGAAGCAATAGTCCGCGCACAAGGCAAAGCCGTCCAGCAGCCCCGGGTTTTTGGCCAGGGTGTCGCTGAGCACCCGGGCCTGGTCCACCTGCCGCCGGGCCTGGCGGTGCAAAACCTCCGGCTCCTCATACATCCGGGTGGAGAAATCCATCATGTTCTCCCCGTCCGGGATGGAGAAGGTGGGGTCCCCGTGCATCATCAGGAAGAACTGGTCCCCGGACAGTTCCCTAATGGTCTGCAAAATCTCCACCACCGGGTTGTTGTCCTTACCCCACAGCTTCACCGGGTTGGGGTTGGGGTGCACAAAGATGGCGCTGTGGCCGTATTTGACCGCAATCTCGATATAGCTTCGGGCCATGTCCAGCATCTGCAGGCGCTGTTCCTTCCGCTCCATCTGGTCCCATTGCTCATAGAAGCGGTGGGAGGGATGCACCCTGCCGATGGCCTCCATGGTGAGGAAAAACACCAGTTCAAAATGGGGCACCAGCCCGGTAATGGGCTGCCGGTCCAGGGCCTTCTTGAAGCGTTCCCGGTGGGTCATGGCGCACCTCCCTGTTTGTATTGTGTTGCTTGCCGCCATTGTACCCAATGAAGCCGGGCGGGGCAAGGGCGGGCTCAGGGGGTATAATTCCAATGGATGAACCATATCAAAGGAGGGCTGCCATGAAACCGTTGCTCATTGCCTATGCCGGCAACCAGGGCATCCGCATGATGACCCGGGAGGACGCAAGACGCCTCAGCCACATCAACCTGGCCTTCGGGGTGATTGAGGAGGGCCTCTTGAGCCTCCGCCACCTGGACATCTGGGCGGAACTGCCCAAGATCCGCGCCTGGAACCCGGACATCAAATTCGTCCTCTCCGTGGGGGGCTGGGGCGCCGGCGGCTTCTCCGAAATGGCTGCCACCCCGGAAGGGCGCAGGGCCTTTGCCAAGTCCTGCCGCGAGGCCATGGATCTGCACCAGCTGGACGGCATCGACATGGACTGGGAATACCCCTGCTCCTCCTCTGCCGGCATCGTCAGCAGCCCGGACGACCGGGAGAACTTCACCTACCTGATGCAGGAGTTGCGGGCCGTCGCCGGGGACAGGATCGTCTCCATCGCCGCCGGGGCCGGCAGGTATTTTGTGCGGGACACCCAGATGGACCTGGTGGCGGAGGTATGCGACTACATCCAGCTGATGACCTACGACATGCGCAGCGGCTTCACCCGCCAGGCCGGCCATCACACGGGCCTGGACGCCTCCCTGGGGGATGACAGGGGCATGACGGTGAAGCGGGCGGTGGAAATCTTCCACAAGGCCGGGGTGCCCAAAAACAAAATCGTCATCGGCGCCGCCTTTTATTCCCGGCGCTGGGGCGGGGTGCCCGATGTCAACCACGGCCTCCTGCAGCCCGCCGGCACCGTGGGCAATTACGGCCCGGGATACGACACCCTGCTTTCCGATTACATCGACAAAAACGGCTGGACCGCCTACTGGGACGAGGCCGCATCTGCCCCCTTCCTCTTTAACGGCAGCGAGTTCATCAGCTATGACGACCCCCGCAGCGTGGCCCTGAAATGCCGCTACCTGAAGGAAGAAGGCCTCCTGGGCATCATGTACTGGGAGCACAGCTGCGACAGCACCCACAGCCTGCTGGCGGCCATGGCGGAGGAGCTGGCCGGGGATAATGCCGAACTCAATCTTTAACGCTTCCATGAGCAGGCCCTGCGTCAGGCTTCAATTCACTACGTTTGCTGCCGAGGCAAGCTCGAAAGCTGACTGCGTTCCGGAACCCTTCCTTCCGCTTGAAAGCAGGCTTTCAAGCGAGAGGAGGGAACCCGAAGCGGAAGCCTCCGTCGTGCCTGCACGGTGGAAAAGGAACGCAGGGAGCCCCGACGAGGCTACGCCTCCTTCACTCAGCTTGGCGGAGACAAAAAATTGCTCGGCCCATAAGTGCGTTTACTCATTCGTTCAGTATAATTTGCTCAGGAAACAGCGATTTTCTGCTAAAACCCGGAAATGGGACAGGCTTTGCAAATTCCCCTTGACACAGGCTGATGGTGTATGGTATATTTTCCCTTGCCGTTGCGGGGTTTTGCTGCCCCATCGGGAGGCATGACCCATTAGCTCAGTTGGCAGAGCACTTGACTTTTAATCAAGGTGTCCCGCGTTCGAGTCGCGGATGGGTCACCAGTTTCCAGCCTTCGGGCAAACGCGGACGTGGCGGAATGGCAGACGCGCCAGACTTAGGATCTGGTGCCCCAGGGCGTAAGAGTTCAAGTCTCTTCGTCCGCACCACCCCGCACCGTGACACTTATGCGGTAGTAGCTCAGTTGGTAGAGCGCAACCTTGCCAAGGTTGAGGTCGCGAGTCCGAGTCTCGTCTACCGCTCCACTCGTCGGAATTGGCTGCGCTGTGTTCGCCGCCGGGGCAAGCCCGCCGGCTCACGACGCTCCGCAATTCCTCCTCTCGGTGAAAAGCAGGCTTTTCACCGGAAAGACCGGGACCCAAGGTGCTCCTTCTGCAAACATCCAGGTGAAAGCCCAAGAAGCACCAAGGATCCCACCAGTACCCCGGTTGACGGGAAGCCCTGCGGGTGTAGCTCAATGGCAGAGCTCCAGCCTTCCAAGCTGGTCACGTGGGTTCGATTCCCATCACCCGCTCCATGCGCCTTTAGCTCAGTTGGTAGAGCACCTGACTCTTAATCAGGGTGTCCCCGGTTCGAGTCCGTGAAGGCGCACCAACGAAATCCCTTGAGAAATCAGGGGATTTTTTGATGTTCATTTAGCAGCCCTGTCTGGGTCATGGGCGATGTCCGCCAGACGAATCACATCGCCGAACAGTTTTGCTGAAATGCGTCGTTGCTGCCAGAAATTACCATGTCCTACGATGCAGCAGGAAAACAGGACCAGGGCGCCGGGACATGGTATCATGTGCTGTGAGTAGCAATCGATGTATATCCATACACCACAAGGAGGAACCGCCATGTTCACAGAAAAATTCTTTGAGGTCTTGCGCCACGAAGGGGCTGTATCCATCACCTCCTGGGCCAACGACGAAGCCCATGTTACCTGCACCTGGAACTCCTACCTGGTAATCAAGGGGGAGGACACCATCCTGATTCCTGCTGCCGGGATGAACACCACCCAGCAGGATGTGGCCCTCAACAACCGGGTCATCCTCACCCTGGCCGCCCGGCAGGTGGAGGGGTTCAATGGCTATCAGGGCACTGGCTTCCGGGTGGAGGGCACGGCCAGTTTCTTGCAGGAAGGCCCTTTCTTTGATGAGATGAAGCAGAAATTCCCGTTTTTGAACCGGGTGCTGCAGGTGAAGGCCACCCTGGCCAAGCAGCTGCTGTAAGGGAACATCAGGCTGCTTTGGGGGGCTGTGCGTGGGTTGAACCCGGATTTGTCAAATAGCACCGCAGCTGTCCACTTGCAAAACTGCGCAACAGGGAGGTAGCAGGATGGCCATCCACTCCACAAATTACTACAACACCTTTATCCGCATCGCCCCGGACAGCAAAGCGAAATCGGCGGAGGTTCCACCCCTGAAGGAACCCCGGTCCGCTGCCCGGAGGGCCTACGACATGCTGGCGGACAGCCCCTACCAGTACACCTCTGACGATGTGCTGTATGAGGTCAGCGCCCGGCCCAGGGGCATCTCCCGGGAAGCATTCTTTAGCAAGGGTCAGGCCTGTTTCCGGGCCTCCCCCCTCACCAAGCGCTATGGCTTTGGGGTGCATCATGATGCCGCCGGGCGGATGGCCCTGGTGCCAGCCGGCACCCCGGCGTATGAAGCCTTCTGTGCAGACAGCAGCCTCCGGCAGCTGACCGCCATGAAGTCCAGCAGGGAAGCCTGATCCAAATGTCTGCCAAATCATCAAAGCCACCTCTGCGGGTGGCTTTGATGCAGGTATCATTCTGGGGCCTTTGGCCCATAAATATTACTTGAACTGGGCATACAGGATGGCGTCGGCCCAGCTGAAGTGGCGCTCGGGGTGGTAGTTGGTGAGCCCTGCTGCAAAGCCGTCGTAATAGGTGTTGGAATACAGGGGCAGCATGGGCAGCAGGTCGGTCCAGCGCTGTTGGAAGGCCACCCAGTTGGTGAGGAATGCCGCCTTGTCCCCGGGGGTGGTTTGCCGCAGGGTGGTGGCCAGGGCCAGCAGCTCCTCGTCCTTGAGGCCGGAGGTGTTCTGGGTGCCCTGGAAAGCGTCCTCTGTCTGGTAGCTATAGTAGGGGTCAAACACGTAGCCGAAGTTGGAGGCCAGGAACAGCATGTCGTGCACCCGCTCATCCTGGCGGTAGTACTGGCGCAACAACTCCATCATGGGCAGGTAGGTGACCTCCACCTCGCCGCCCAGCTGGCTCAGGCCCTCCTTCAGGTTCGCCAGGGCGATCTCCCCGGCCTGGTTGTCCGGGGGCAGGGCCAGTTTTAAGACCAGGGGCCTAAGCTCCTCGCCAAAGGCCTTGTGGCGCAGGCCGCCCGCCGCCTTGTCATACTCGCCGCCTTCGCTGTTTTTGATCCAGCCGTCCTCCACCAGCAGGGCTTCGGCAGCGGCCAGGTCAAAGGGATGTTTATCAAACTGCTTGAGGCCCTCGCCCAGGTCCCGGGGCATCCACTGGCCTTTGCCGCCGTAGTAGGCGTAAACGGGCATCCCGTATTCCCGCAGGAAGCTCTGGGCTACCAGCTCCCGGTTCACCATCCGGGTGACGGCGGCGCGCAGGTTGAAGGAGGAGAGCAGCTCCCCTTCCACGGAAAAGGTGAGGTAGCCAAAGCCATTGCGGGGATAGGCCTGGGTTTTCACCTGGTCGGCCGGCAGCGCCCGCACGGCGTCGATGATGTCGGCAGCGCTGATCTTGTTCACCAGCTGCACCTCGCCGCTTTCCAGGGCATCGGCAATCTCGTCGTTCTTGATTTCCCGCACCAGCAAGCGCTTGATGGCGGGCTTTTTCTTGTCCCGGTTGCCCAGGAAGTAGGGGTTGGCTTCAAACTCCGCCGTTTTGGCTGCGGGGTCGAAGGCCACCAGCTTGTAGGCGCCGCTGGTCACCCCGGGGTGGCTCACATAGCCGGTGACAGGATCCAGCAGGCTGGCCTGCAGGATCTCCGCCGTCAGCCCCTCCACATAGGCCCCCTGGCCGTCGTCCTTCACCTCGCAGCCCGGCGCGATCACCGCGGCTGGGTAGGGGAGGACGTGGACAAAGGTGAGGTCATAGTAATAGGGCAGATAGGCCTGGCTCACCGTCAGGGAGAAGCGCAGATTGTCCAGCAGGCGCACGCCGCTGAAATGGGCCGCTTCGCCGCTGGTGTAGGCATCGGCGCCCAGCAGGTACTCCGGCTTCACGTTGCTGCCACCCAATTCCCGGATGAGGGGCGAGGCTTCCAGCAGCAGGGAGAACACATAGTCCTTTGCCGTGATGGCGCTGCCATCGCTGAAGCGCAGGTTGTTGTTCAGGGTGATGATGTACTCTGTGTCTCCGTCAGGGGTTTTCCGGGTGGTAAACCGGCTGACCGCCATTTTGTTGATGATGGCCTCTTCATCAAGGCCCCATACAACCGTTGGGTAGTCGTGCAACAGGATGCGGATGTCCACGTCGACCGTGTTGTTTCCCCACATGCCTGCCATGAACTCCCCGCTCATCGCGGTGGTGCTGGCTACCACCAGGGTGTCCGCCGCCTGCGCGGCAGGCACGGCCATAGGCAGCGCCAGACAGAGCATCAGCAGGAGAATGGTGAATCGTGTCAAAGTCTTAATCATAACAACTCCCTTACAATCACAGATTGTGGGAGCCCGCCCGCACAAGGCGGGCTCCCGGGCAACAGTTCATCCGCGTGTTACTCGAAGCATTCGGCCAGGTTGTTGGTCAACCGGCTGCCCGGTGCCAGGGGCTCGGGCTTGGGTTCGGGGGTCGGTTCCTCGTAGATGTTGTTGAAGATGGTGTCCGCAGGTGCCTTCACCAGCTTGGCTTCCAGCTTGCCGCCGCCCAGGTCCTTGATCTCCACCGTGAAGGTGAGGACCATCGGGTCGTAGGTGACGTTCTCCAGGTCGCCCTTCACTTCCACAACGGTGTAGGTGAAGGTCTTGCCCACGTCCTTTTCGGTGTAGGCGAGCTTCTGGAAGGACACCTTGCCGTTTGCGGCGTTCTTCACCGTCTGCAGGATGGTGTCACCCATCTTGAGCTGGAAGGTGAACTCGTCCGCCTTCAGGTCGCGGCCCGCCAGGGCTTTGGTGATGCCGATTTCGGCATCGATGTCAAAGTTCCCGGTGGCTTCGTAAGTGTTGTTGAAGATGGTGTCCTCAGGCACGGCCTTGAGGGTGGCATCCAGTTTTCCGCCGCCCAGGTCCGTCACCACCACGGTGAATGTGAGGACCATCGGGTCGTAGGTCATGCCGGCCTCGGCACCCGCTACCTCGTGGATGGTGTAGTGGTGCTCGCCCAGCTGGGTCTGGTCGTAGGTGATCTTGCTGAAGGGGATGTTGCCGTCAGCGGTGTTCTTGACCTCCTCTACCAGCGCGTCGCCCTTCTTCAACTGGAAGGTGAAGGCGCCGTCAGTGAGGACGCGTCCGGTGAGCTCCTTGGTGGGGTTCAGTCCGGCTGCGGCGTCATCCGGGTCAAATTCGCCGGTGGCTTCGTAAGTGTTGTTGAAGATGGTGTCACTGGGCACGGCCTTGAGGGTGGCATCCAGTTTGCCGCCGCCCAGGTCCGTCACCACCACGGTGAACTTGAGGACCATCGGGTCGTAGGTCATGCCGGCTTCGGCGCCCGCCACCTCGTGGATGGTGTAGTCGTGCTCGCCCAGCTCGTCCTGGTTGTACTTGATTACGCTGAAGGGGATGTTGCCGTCGGCGGTGTTCTTGACCTCCTCCACCAGTGCGTCGCCCTTCTTCAACTGGAAGGTGAAGGCGCCGTCTGTGAGGACGCGTCCGGTGAGCTCCTTGGTGGGGTTCAGTCCGGCTGCTGCGTCATCCGGGTCAAATTCGCCCTTGGCCTCGTAGCTGTTGTTGAAGATGGTGTCCTCAGGCACGGCCTTGAGCTTGGCATCCAGTTTGCCGCCGCCCAGGTCAGTCACCACCACGGTGAATTTGAGGATCAT
>Ga0209510_1003380_pt1 | contig 15134 bp, 11 predicted proteins | sample BiotimSIPDNA_FD_185749 | JGI IMG/M metagenome (GOLD analysis project Ga0209510, IMG submission 185749) | Anaerobic biogas reactor microbial communites from Washington, USA - Biogas_R1 time_0 SIP DNA (SPAdes) (version 2) | ecosystem: Engineered > Bioreactor > Anaerobic > Unclassified | place... | reverse complement strand
CAAGTAGTAAGCCGCCGATGATATTCATCGCAAAGGCAATTACTCCTGATGATAAGGCTAAAGCGAGAATTCTTGAATAAGAAAGTATATCTGATAAAATTCCACTAATTCCATATAATCCGCCTAGTCCACTAGTAATTTTTTTGAAAAAGTTTTTATTATCGCGGCCAGCAAAGAGTAAAATCATTAGGGCTCCAACACCCACCATACTCCAAGCAATTACTTGAATATTTTTTAAAACAAGTAACATAACTAATCCCGGAATAATTAAATACCAACTAACAACATCAGATAAAATTCCCAAATAGTCTTTTTCTTTAGCTAATCTTACCGCCTTAACAAATAATGCGACAAAGATATGAATCGTTCCGACAGCAAGTGAAACGATTAAAAGTGTGACCGGATCTGACATTGGATCAAATAGTTTAAATGGAACGCCAAATAACGCTTTACCAATATCAAATGAAATGCCAAAGACAGATCCGTAAAATATTCCAAAGATTACTGAAGGAATACTGGCATAAAATAAGACTTGAACTAACTTTTTAAAATCACCCTTAGGTTTTTTAATTAGTAAGAATAACCCGAAGACAATCGCCATTACTACGCCGTAACCCCAATCTCCCATCATCATTCCAAAGAATAACCAATACCAAAATGACATTACTGGGTTTGGATCAATTTCATGATAGCTAGGCATACTAAACATATTAGTAATCGTTTCAAATGGAGCAACAAACTTATTATTTTTAGTATGTGTCGGTGGATTTTCTTGTGGTAGTGGGTCACGAAGATCGATTTCATATTCACTAGTGACTTTCGTTACTGCTTTTTCTAGTAAGTCAACTTGATCTTCTCTGACCCATCCTTCAAAATAAATGGTTCTTTCAGTTTTCTCTGCCTCGTATTTTTTTAATTCTTTTTCTGATAACATTTGATCACTTAAAAGTCTAATTTCATCAAGTGATAACGCGTATGTCTTAAGTTTTTCTTCTAAGTTAGCAATCGTTTCTACGTTTTCATTAATTTTATTTTTTAAAAATGATACTTCATCTAAAATTGAATGGTCTAAAACTGGTAATTCAACTAAATTGAATTTGGCCGCTTTCAAATCATTTAAAATATCATTTTCGCTAACAATTGCATAGGCTACTCCATTAGCATCTTTATCATATATTTCATATTCCAAATTAGACGCGACTAAAAACTCACTAAAAGACTCAACGTCTTGAGTAAGCACTTGTCCTAAATAAATATTGACATAATATAAATTAGAAATATCTTTAGTGGTCACATCTAATTTTAACCACGGAGCAAATGAAGTAATGCTCTCTTTAGATAATTCGTTTTCTTCTTTTAATTTTGAAACATCAGCTAAAGTTTTTTCAATTTGATCTAAAAGTTCTAATTGTTCAGGATGAATCTCTTTAAAACGATCATAATCAACAATTTGAAATTTAGGGTTGAAAAAGCTTGTTTTTGGTTCATATTTACTTAATTCTTTAACGATTCTATTTGATCTTAAAATAATACTATCTTCATATTGCGTATCAGCGATATGAGTCGTACTATTTTCATTAGTAATCATTAAGACCCCAAATCTTTGAAGTGAACGTTTTAGTTTGTCTTCATGGTCTTTTAAAGCGAAAACTTTCGCTTTCTTCATCTTAACAATCATACGCTAGTCACCTTTTTCACCACAAAGTCAACTAACTTTAAAACTTCTTTTTGAGAGCCTTCTTTAACTTGATTTTCAAGTTTAGCTAACTCTAAACTATGTTCTTTAGTTAGTTTTTCAACTTTTTTTTGTGATTCTTTTTGAATTTTTAATGATTCTTCCCGAGCGTTAGCTAAAATAGCATTAGCTTTTTCTTCAGCGTGCTTTTTAGAAGTTTCAATAATCGTCTTTTGGTCATCTTTAGCTTCATTAATTAAATTCTTAGCATCATTTTCCGCTTGAATTACTCGATTTAAAACTGACAATTTGTTCACCACCTAATAATAAAATAAATGATAATACTTCTTTATCATTTTATCATAAACCGATTTAGATTAGTAATTATATAATTACTACGCATTATTTAAAAAGAAAAAAAGGAGATTATAAAAAATCTCCTCTATTAAATATTTATTTATTTACCAAATACTGTCGCTCTTTTAGCTGGTGTTTCATATAGTAATAAGACAGTTTCACTAATATTAGTTAAATGATCAGCAATTCTTTCTAAGTTAGCTAAGATATCAACATAATTATTTTCTGGTGATAAAACTAACGTTCCGTCTTGTAGTCTTTGTGTATGATTATGTTTAAATTGTTTTTCTAATCGATCGGCATCCACTTCTTTGTCAATAACGTGAACGGCTAATTTTAAATTTCTTGTTTCAAAAGCTTTAAACGCATCAACCATCATTCCGTCAATTAAATCATAAAACTCTTTTAATTCCTCTTGCATCATTTCTGGAGTTAATAGACCATATTCGTATCTCACGCTAATCAGTTCACCAATATTATTTAAATGGTCCCCAATTCTTTCAAGATCATTAATAATATCTAAATAACCTGTTACTCTAATAGTATCACTTTCCATTAATTCGTTCTTTTGAGCTAAATCAATTAAATATTTATGAAGTCTTTGATCATAATCATCAATTTTATCTTCTAAAAATTCACTATCATCAAGTAATTTAGATTTATTTTCAAATTGATATTCCCTAATTATTCCTAAATAATTATAGACTAAACCACCCATCAAATTAATCCCTGATTTTGCATATTGAAGGGCAACACTTGGCGTACCAACTAAAATTTGTTCATCTAAGACTTCTGATAATTCATCATCAACTTTCTTATCTTTAATAACAATTTCTGCCAATTTACAAACTGGAGTAATAATCCAGACGAAGATACACATCGTTGCAATGTTAAATAACATATGAACTAAAGCGATTGTCATCATCTTAGTTTCTGGTGATAAAAATCTAGTTTCAACAGCGCCTAGTAGTTTAGAAATTGGTGATATAAGTGGTAAGATTATAATTGTTCCAATTAAGTTATATAGGGTATGAATAAAGGCCACTCTTTTGGCATTTTTGCTACCTTTAATACTAGCAAGAGCCCCAGTTATGGTGGTTCCAATATTGGCTCCTAAGACCATTGGAATCGCTCCGATTAAAGTAATAGCATCAATATCGTAAAGTTTTTGCACGACACCAACCGTTGCTGATGAAGACTGGACTACCATCGTAAAAATGGTAGAAAATCCTAATCCGAAAAACCAAAATCCTTTAACTTCTGGATTTCCAAACGTTCTTAAGGCATCTTGAGCCCATTGAGCTTGGGCAATATCTCTAACTCCAGTTCCTAAAAACTCTAATCCAACAAATAATAATCCAAACCCAATAATACTTCTACCTAAGTTTCTTGGAACTTTTCGCGAAAAGACAAAGAAGATAATTACACCGATAGCGATAAACCATAATCCCCATTTACTAACAGGTAAACCAATTAATATCGATGTTACTGTTGTCCCAATATTGGCCCCAATAACAACAGCAGCACCTTGTCTTAAGGTCATTAATCCTACACTGACAAGTCCAATAATAATGACTGTTGTCGCTGATGATGATTGAATCAGTGCCGTTAATCCAATTCCAACTAAAATCCCTTTCCAAATTTTGTTAGTGGCTTTTTCAATAATTATTTTTAACTTATTACCCGCTGCCGCTTTTAGTGATGCTGACATTAATTCAATCGCATATAAAAATAGTGCGAGTCCCCCAATAACTAACATTATGTTCTTAAATATTTCTGCGGTAGTCATAAGTCCCCTCCAACATTTATAATCTTGATTTTATTATACTACCTTTTACATTTTATTTACAATCTTTTTATAAGTAAAAAAGAAGCCTACGGATTTCGCAGGCTTCTTTTGGGTTTATGTAAAAGGGAGAAACTTTAATTATTGAATTTCGTTTTTAACAAAGTATAATGGCTCATTTAGGCTATTATTAACTAAATCCCAAGTAATATCTCTTTTCTCTGCCAAGATGTGCATTGTGTTATTAACAATGACGATCTTTTCAAAATCAAATGAGTCGATTGTTAATAGTGTAGATGATAGTGTCTTATTTTGAACTAAGATTTCAGGTGAGTTAAAATCAACTTTAAACATAAAGATAGTTTTAACAGTGCCCCAATAATAATCATTCGAGCCTTCAGTAATTTTGGTCATCACATTTTGAGAAACAATGAAAGCAAAGATTCCGTTAACGCGGTCAATGATTAAGTTTTCTCTTGGATTATATAATACTTCGGTAGAAATTCGACATTCATCGTATGGGAAATTAATCGTAAATGGTTCTTGGGAACTATCAGTATAAGCTGATACTTTAATTCCAGTGGTTCTGCCATTTTCATCAGCCATAAATCCTATACCAATCGTATGATTTGGATCATCCCATGTAAATAGAACTCCTGAAAATCCTGGTTCTTCAATAGCATCAATAATCTTTGGTTTACTAGGATTTGATAAATCAATGGTATATAATGGGTCAGTTTGTAAGAAGGTTACTACTTTAGCTAAAGTTTCGGTAAAGGTAACACTTTTTACATGTTCTCCTGGTTTACCTAAACCTTCAGTTAAATGACCAATAACATCTAAATTATCGGATTGTTCATTTGGTTTTAAGATATATAAATGATTTGAATCATTTTTACCAAATGTGGTCACGATTCTAACCATTCCCTCACGAACATCTAGAAAATATTGATCACTTAAATATCCTTCAACTTCTTGAGAACCTACATAGGCCATGTTACCAGTTTCATCATAACTAATGGCAATTACTTGAGTAGTATTATAAGATCTAGCCCATAAAGTTCCTTGACCTTCATAGTATTTCCATTTATAGTTAGTTAAGACAATTAATCCATTACCCATATATAGTGTTTGGTTTTGACCCATAAAACCAATTTTGTTAGTTTTAAATGCTGGATCTTTTAAATCAATTGCATAAATTCTAGTAATACCTAAAGAGTTATTTTCGCCCTTGAAATAATATAATGATTCAAAATCCATTGGTAAAACATTACCGTCATCATCAAATTGAATAGTTTCACTAACAAATAAATATAAAATACCATCAGTAACTCTTAAGTCTATTAAATAACCGTTTAATTTTTCACTCTTTAAAATCTCCATCGAATTAGTATCAACGATATAATATGCTGGTTCATATTTATGTGGGCGCCAGTATCTATAACTATAATCAATACTATCATAATAATAGTGATAAGGATTATCTGGATCTTTTTCAAGATAGGTGATTTTATAACCAAAGACTATTAGTTTATCTTTATATAAAATCATATTTTGGTACATAAAATCTTCGAATATTAATTCATGAGCATTACCAGTATGGTTACCAGATTCATCTAACGCAATTTTATAAATCCGATCTTTATATCTTGGCCCATAAATTAAATACTTACCACTTTCATGAACTTTAGCAATATCCGCTTCAGTCACTCCCGCTACTTGATTATAAGTATCAGCGATATTTACACCACCAGCATCACCAGTTGATTCTGGAGCAGGTAGGGCATCCATTTCTTTTGAATCAGTTTTATTAAACATTGGCATCGCAAAATCAAAATATAAGCCACTATTACCACCACGATATCCACTGTTTCTGTAATTACTTTGAATTGAAGCTAAAATACTTTCTAATTTTTCTTTACTTCCAACTGTTTTAGCGTTTTCGTATTTCACCCCGTCAATCACTACTGCCGTAAATCGTTCAGATACTGGTTTTGGTTTATTAGCAATCGTGGTTCCACCAACAATGGATAAAGTTCCAACTAATAATAAAAGTGACATTGAAACAATATTTGATCTTAAATGCATCCGATTTAGTTTCGATCTTTCAAGCCCGCTTTTCTTTTGATATTGATTTAACCGAATATTCCAAATTAATCTTACTAATAGGAATCCAAAAAATATTAAAGCTAAGACTCCGACTGTAATATAGAAAGCTAACATATATATTCCCTCCTTTTAGGTTTTAAAGTTAAACTTTTTTGTCACTTCTATTATATAGAATTCCAAACTATTTGGTTTATTTTTCCCGCAACTTACAAAAATTAATACGTAAGTTGCAAAAAAGAAAAAAAGCACTCCCAATTTTGGAAGTGCGACTTTTATTTTTTAAACTCCAGCTTTTTCTTTTAAAGCTAAACGAAATGATTTTAAATATGATCGATTAACTTCTAATTTTATTCCCCCCGGTAGACTTAATTCTAATTTGGAATTTAATAATGGTTTAATATATTCAATCTTATCTAAATTAACAATGACTGATTTTGAAATTCTAGTAAATCTTAAATTTGATAACATTTCTTCTAAATCAAGTAATGTATGTCTTAAATATACATCTTTAAAAAAACTATTTATTAAAATAACATCATGACCTAATGCTTCAAAATATAGACATTCCGAAGGATATACTTTTCTTTTTTCATCGTTAGTTTCTAACCAAAATTCACTTTCTTTATCAATTAGTTCATTTAACAATCTAAAAAAGGTGGCTTCGTGTTGAGAAGGAACTTGAAATAAAATATCATCTTTTAAGACTAAAGTTTCTAACTCAATATTAGCATCACTTTTTAAAAGTTCGATTAATTTTTCAGCTCTTTCCGTATTGAGCGCTAATTTAATCATAACTTCCCACCTTTATTTAAATATATTATAAACGTTATTTAGATAAATAGTTAATAAAATTAATAAGTTGCAAAAAATAAAACTTAAGTTGCATCTTTATGATTATTCTGGTAAATAATCATAATACCCATTAATGATAATTTCGTGTTGTAACCATTCAATTCTTTTTTCTAAATGGTTTCTTAAATACATATATTGTCCGTAATAAGTATCAATTTTCCACATTCTCTCTGGGTTAGACCAAACTGGTTTACCTAAAATATCCCATTTTAGGAAATTACGCTCGGCACTCGCTTTTAACCCTTCGTAAGCATGATCTAAATCTTTTAATAATTGGGGCATGATATGTTCTAAAACATACGCCAGTCTTGTTAAATATTTCTCTTTAAATGCTTCGTTATCAATTATCTTATTAAACCACGGATTATACCGATTTCGGTATAATTCATGGGTTGAATTAAAGTAATCCCCGTTACCTAACGAGATATCAAAATCCCAGTGTGGCCCCATATATAATTTGCCCTTATCAATCACTGAAAAAACGCTTGAGTACCCAATATCTACCGTTTTAAAGATTTCATGTAGAACAAAATAATCAATAAAGATATCTAGATCAATATAGTAGTCATACATCTCAGTTTGAAATGAAAAATTTAAGTCTCGAATGAAGGTGTGAAGATAGTCAATATGTGGGGTTACTTCTTCTGGAGTTAGTTCATCCATTGACGGGTATTTAATCACAAAATTGGCCCCTTCAGAAATCCACATCACATCTTCTTCGCCCTCTTCAAGGCAGCGCGATTCTTCCTGTTCAAGTTCAATTAAATAATCGCCAACAACTAATCCTTCTTTATCATTTCGAATTTGTTCGGTTAATAAATATACTCCTTGATACTCATCATTTAAATATAGTTCAACATGTCTTGTCTCTAAGGTATAATAAGTATTTAAATATGTTGAAAGTTTATGAGCTAAATAGTTTCTTAATAATGATTTATCACCATATTCAGCTAGTAATACATAATTTTTAAGTGGCTTCATTCCTAGTAGTGGATAGCGTTCTTTCATTTTAACGCGGTATGGTTTTTTCGGAAATAAGGCCCAAGTTGAATTACCCCTTCCCCTAATTTCCATTGATAAAGGTTCAGTTTTAAATTCCCCGTCTTTCACTTCAATAGTTCCTTTGACATATGTTTCTTTTGAATCAATTACTTTATTATCTTTCGTTGAAATATGAAGGGTATAAACTTTATAATCAGGAATCACTATCGGCTGTTCTTCCTCGTTGTTATCACCATTATCATTATTATTAGGAACTTCTTTCGCGCAAGCTCCCAATAATGAAATCATAACTAACAAGATTGAAATTAAAATCTTTTTCATCTTAATGCCCCCTTAAAAGTTATAAATAACTTTCAAATCAAGTTTATCATATTATAATTAAAAATACTATATCCCTTAAAGGAAAAAGCAACCACCATGGTGATTGCTGTATAACATTAAATTTTATTCGTTAACTTCTGAAATCGTATAAGGATTTTCGTTTATACCTTTTGGAAATTCTTTTTTAAAATATATATTAACTTGTTCACCTTTTTTGTTTGTAAGATTCTTTTCTATTTTCACATCAAAATCTTTATAACCAAAAAGGTTAGAAATTATTTTCTTATAATATTCCTCATATAATTTATATCTTTTGTTTTTATCTTCAATTGAACAACAACAATCATAAACATTTGGGTTGCAGATATCTCCCCTATGCGCTCTTAAAATATTTTTATTCCAGCTATTAAATGCATTAACAACCATAATCTTATTTTTATCATAATTTTCAAAATTTAACCCCAAATTTTTCCAATGTTTATATCCCCATACAACGATAACACATTCTACATCCCCATTTTCAATTAAATTTTGAATATGAAGTCTAACTGCATTTTGAGTTGGAAAAAAATTATACTTGTATTCATCATCAAGGTTAAGTTCCAATCTAATTTCCTCAAAACTATCAATAAAATCTTTTAGTGATTTTTCATTTTTATCTATTGGATCATTGATCTCATTTATATTTTTTATTACACCATATGGTTTTTCTGAATAATCTTGACTTTGATAACCTAGCATATTAAAAAAACCAATATTATTATGTACTTTTTCTCCGTTTTCCGCTAAAAGGCCTAAAACTTTATTACTCCACCAATCATATGATGATGTTTTCTTGAATTTTAATAACTCTATTCTTTTTTCTTTATCATTTAGATTTTCGATTCCCTCTTGAAATGCCTCTATGAATTTAATACTGTCTTCACTTGATTCTTTATCCCCCATTGATTGAATCTCATCAAATTCATCTTCTAATGGCTTATAGCCAGGATTTAGAGCTAAAACTATTATTTTAGGTGATATAATATTTCCCCAAAAAGGATGTACCATTAAATGAGTTGGATAAAAATAAGACATTTTTAGTTTCTTTAAATCATCTCCTATAACTCTTTCTTTTAGCGATAGTTTATCTAACTCAGAAATGTATTGTGGCTCTTCCTTATTTTTTATATCACAAGACCACTTCCAACTTTTTTTTAATAGTTTTAATGTTTTATTAATAGTTAATTTAACCTTTTCCATAGTTATATTTGTATTTTAATATATTGAACTTACTCTAAATCTTTATTTTTTCATATTTTCTATAAATTGTTTTCTATAAATTATGCTGCCAATAGTCCTTCTGTGGATATCAGCTATTTCACGATCAGTTAAGCCTTGTTCAATCTCTTTTTCGAGTTGTCTATCTTCTTCGGGTGTCCATATCCTATTTGACTTCAATTTTTGATTATCATCATAAGTGTAGGTGCCTGGTTTAATATAATTTTCATATTTTTTAATTATATTGAACAATTCTGGGCCATATTTTTGTGTTTTATATGGGCCAAAGCCATAAATTTTTATTAGTTCGTTTGAATTTTTTGGCATATTTTTAATTAATTCATGTAATGTTTTATCACCAAATATACTTCTAATATCTTTTTGAACTTTCTCAGCTTCTTTTTTTCTAAAAATATTTAATTCATCATATAGTTTTTTGAAATATTTTTGATCAATTATTGTGGGTTCGGATTTTATTTCCTCAGTTATAGTCACGTAGCCATGCAACTTCATTCCCTTGCCAATTTCAACCCACAAACTTTCTCTACCTGTTGCAAGCAAAGCAATTTGCTTCAATGGAATTTTTTTTAATTCCTTGCTATATTTAATACCAAATAAATGGACAAATGTCATCTGATACCCCTTAGGAGCGCTGTCATACATTTTTTTTAGAATTAATGCATACTTTTCCGTTTCGTTATTATATCGTTTCTTTTTGTCTTTAATTTGAATTTTTTTATCATTTATAGCATTATCAATTGCGCTCTTATTAGAATTAAGAATCTCAATAATTCTTAAAAAATCATTTGGCAATATCCTTAACATTATTAATTCATCATCATACGAAATTTGAGGGAAAATATCGGCTATTTTTTTGGAAAACTTTCTAATATCTTCATTCTTAATAAGTGGATTTCTCTCTTGTAGATTAGTCATTTGAAACTCTATTGAAATAGGATCTGGTTCTAAATTCACAAATAATAAATATAATTCTTTAATTAATTTTAAAGTAGACAGATCACTTTCTCTTAAAAAATCACTAAATCTAGTCATCTATTAAATCTCCCAATAAAACAACATCTTTATCCTTAATATGATCATATATGTAGTCTAATCCTAAAATAATGAGTGATCTTAACCCAATGTCCGGACTTTCCGGACAAAGATTTAAATGCATTACTAAATCTCTAAAATATGACCCAACATCTAGTAACGATGTGTTCCATCTAGTATTTAATTTAGTGCCAACTTTCATCAAATCCTTGCCCTCATATAACTTTTTTCTTATAGCCAAAGATGCAGCAAAACGAGCTCCTTCTTGAAGTTCATCTATATATCCATATTTTTTTAACATCTCGAGGCAAATTAAATTATCGTCAGTTACTCCAATTTGTGCTAATGGTTCCATTATTATTCCACCCTTCTAATTTCCGTTTTATAACTAGAATCCGCCTTGGTTCTATCTTGAAAAATCTCAAATTCATTTAAAAGATTTCCCTTCATATCTTCTCTAATTTTCATTAAATCTATTTGGTCCTTGTAAACAAGTAAAATAACTTGAGGAGAAAGTTTTTGAAATGTAGATATAATATTTTCGCGATGAAATTCTGTTAAAACACTAAAAGGTGCATCTAAAACTATAGTTCCTGTTAATGAAGAGTTCTTGTGGAGACCATATATCAAAGATATCGTGATAAGATTCATATATCCACTTGATATATTTGGAACAACTCTATTCTTATTATCTAACAATTTTAGTCCATAATGTTCGTCAAATGCCAATCTACTATATTCCTTATTTTCAGATATTTGTTTAAACATTTTGGTTGCGTCTTCTTGAACTTTCATTCTCATTTTTTCGGAAAATTTATCAATTGATAATCTAAATACTTCTATTAACTTCTTTGTCGTTTTAATTTTTGATTCCATTGATGATAAATCTATTTCTATGATATTTTTATCATATATTTTATCAATCTTTTTTTGAGTCTCTTCAAGTTTTAAGCCACATTCCTCTATTATTCTTTCATAGTAACCAATATTTATCACAGCTTGAGAATATGCTTTACCCACTTTTTCTAAATCACCAACACCACCAAGGACTTCTATTTGATTATTAGTCATTTTTAGTAATTGGTCATAACCATCTATTTCAACAATTTTTTGTTGAATTTTAAGTTCCTCTTTCTTTATAAAACCCTTGTCTAAATCTGGTACATCTTCAATCAAATCGTTTAATTTACTACTTTTTTCATTGTGCTTTGCCAATTCTAACATATCGTTTTCGGTTACCGGAATAATCAAATGTCTCAATTTTTCGATTTTTTGTTCTATGATTCTTATTTCTGAAGGTCCCATATGATTACCACAATATTGACACTCTTCAAAATCAAACATATCTTCAAGTTGTTTTATTTTTTCTATTTTAGATTTATTGGCGTTAACATTATTTTCGATTTCTATAATTTTATTTGGAGTATTTCGCAATTCAATTTCAATATGTTCTTTGGAAAAACTTTTATACTCCCTAATCTTATCTTTTATACCCTCTTTAAGTGTGTTTATATCTTTTTTAGCTTGATAGATTATTGATTCATATGAATTTTTATCTTCCATTAATCTTCTTACTCTTTCATTATTTTTTAAAATAAGTTCATTTTTATTTTTTTCTTTTTTTGTTTCCTCAAGTTTTGCTCTAGCGTCTTTTTGTTGGTCTAGTAAATTTGTTTTTTCTTCAGAATATTTTGCAAGTTGAGTTCTTATTTTTTCATTTGCAGTATTTTTTGTAACGATTTTAACTTTTTCAGATTCATATGTTGATAACTGATTTTTTAAATCATATAATGAATTTTCTAAAAGATTTAAACCTAAAATTTTTCTAATAGAATTATAAATTTCCATGTTTTGGTTGCTATCAAGCAGTTTTTTATATTTACTTATAGTTTCCCCTTCAAAAAGAATGTATTCAGATATCTTCTTGGGGATAATATTTTTTAGTATTCTATCCGTTTCAACATTCGATGTTATAATTCCATTCTTGTGAAGCGTAACATAACTAATGAAATCAGCATCGCTTTTTGGTTCTGAAATTCCTGCTTTTACCTGTTTGCCACGTTTTAAAAGATAGGTGTCATTGTCATATGTAAAATCTAATACTACATACATATCGAAATTTTGTTCTTCCCAAGCAATAATGTTTAATTCGTTTTTAATTTTAAAATCTAAATCATTATCAAACTCATCGTATAAAACAAATTTAAAAGCTCGTATAAGAGAACTTTTACCGATTCCATTATCTCCCATTATTATTGAAAGACCATTTTTTTCACCAAAATCAAACCTTTTCATCCCATAATAAGGTCTGAAATTTCTAATAATTATACTGTTAATGTGTAACATGCATTTATTTCTCCCTTATTTAATTAATGAGTCTAAAAAACCTTTAATTTTAGGTCTTTCATCACTGAATTCGTAACTCTTTTCGGCTTCGATTATTTTTTCAACCATATTTTTAATTCGTTCTTTTTCAGAGACACCAGCAATAATTTCATCAATTACTTCACTTATAGCATCATCATATTTTTTATTCGTCAATGCCAAAACCTCCTTCTGAAACATCAATGTTATTATTATTCATAATAATTTTTAATTTATTTTTTACTATAGTAGAATTTTTTGCATTTTCAGCAAATTCCCATGCTCTTGAAATCTCGCCTCTAATTATTGAAAGATTTGGAACATCATCATCAATTAAACTATTTGGTGATACAAAACAGTCATAGATAAATGAAAACAATTTATTGACGCTCTGTCTTAAAACCCTTCCTCTTCTTTGTATATACTGTCTCGGATTTTTACTTGATGATAATATTAGTGCGTGGTCAATGGATGGTATATCTACACCCTCATCTAAGCAATTTATTGACAATAGGATTCCGCCGTTACGAGTAAAATAACTCAAAGTATTTGGCAGATCTCCTTCATAATTTGAATGATATTCAAAAACTTGATTGCGGAACATTGGGTATTGTTGCAAAAGGTTATATAATTCCTTAATATGACCTGTGTCATCTAAATAAACCAACCATTTTTGGCCTGGTTTAAATTTTTCTAACAATAATTTTTCAGCATAATGAACTTTTTGTTTAGCTTTTTTCACTATATCAGATCGTAAAAACAAAAGCTGTTCTAGCCCACTATCATTAATCTTTTCATCTTTAGAACGAGACACAGCTATCCTTTTATTTATTTTTCTAGTCAGATCATTCCATTGTTCTTGTTCATTAATTTCTAATCCTACTTCAAACACATCATAATAATATTCAACCAAAACACCATCTTTAATAGCGTCTGCAATTCCATATTTTGGCTCAATAATACCATTAAAAAAACTAATTATCTTTTTTGTTCCTTCTTCATCAAAATATCTTTCAGGTGTCGCGCTTAAACCTAATTTAACTCCTGCATCAACTTCAAGGAGCTTTTTAACCTGAGGAGCTCCCATGTTATGAACCTCATCGCAAACCACAAATATGTGTTCCCCCCATTTTACATTCTTTATGAAGTTCTCTTTTGATGCGGTAGAATATGTAGCTAATATACACCTTTTTAAAGATATCTCTGAATTTGAATAAATCATCAGTTTTGTTTGATCAATACTATGCCCTGCTCCAGCACGCAAAATTATTACTTCATTTTGAAATGAATTTTCAATTTCACTCTCCCATTGTTTAAATAGAAGTTTAGATGGAACTAAAATTATTGGAACCTCTTTTTTGTCGTAGATAGATTCCCTTATTGCACATAAAGCTATGAAAGTTTTTCCGGATCCAGTACTCATTTCAAGAATGCCCTGCCTACCATTCTTTTCCCAATTATTTAGTGCTTTTTCCTGATGTTTTCTAACTTTCCTAGAGTTATATCCTGAATCCGCGTACCACTTTTTCTTTTTTGGATATAATTCATTTTCAACTTCTTCATACAATTCATTTAATTTCTCCTCTGTTGCATAACCTTTGATTCTATCAAGAGATTCACTTGGCAATTCAAATGTCCTAAGTTGGGGCTCATCGTTTGACCACATTTTTTCAAACTGATCAATAACAATATTGACTCTTTCTGTATCTTTATTGTTTTCCCAATTAGTAAAGGCATCAAAAGATTCGCTGTTCCCAAATTCCGAAACTCCTTTAAATGTTTCATTAATAGATCCTCGGAAAGCAACAGCATTACCAAAAGAATCAACAAAAACTCCGGCCTTGTCATGCATAAGGCGATAATATGCATTATCGTTATCAAAAACCGCAAGTTTTATCTCTAAAAAACCTAAACTTATTAATTTTGATAATAATTTAACCGAATTGGGATACTCCTTTTCTAGTTCTGTTAGTATTTCGTTAATACTTGAGGCAATATTATCTTTTGTTTTTTCAAGATATCCAGCACGAATAGCATTAATATCATTATCGGTTAGTACAGGTGAGCAGATAATTCTTATTTTCCCTTTATTTTCAATAAATGTTTTTAATGCTTTATTAATCACTAAAAAAATAGAAGATCCAAAATATCCAGTAATTCTGTCATATCTTATAGAATTCTCCATGCATGGCTTGTAAAACTCTTCATAAATTTCATTCCTACTTTTAATATAAGTAGGTAAAAACTCCATTTTTTTTAACATCTCATAATCAATCCTTTATTATGGATTTTTGAATATTATCTTCAGCTAATTTTGCAAACTCTTCAGAAATATCTATCCCAATAAACCTTCTA
>Ga0209510_1003372_pt1 | contig 15157 bp, 13 predicted proteins | sample BiotimSIPDNA_FD_185749 | JGI IMG/M metagenome (GOLD analysis project Ga0209510, IMG submission 185749) | Anaerobic biogas reactor microbial communites from Washington, USA - Biogas_R1 time_0 SIP DNA (SPAdes) (version 2) | ecosystem: Engineered > Bioreactor > Anaerobic > Unclassified | place... | reverse complement strand
GTTTCGATGTCGTCCTCATGAGCCGCAGCATCTCGTCGATATCAGTCACCGGGATGTCGCAGGCGTAGTTGGTACAGACGTACGCCGTCGCTTTCCCTTCGATTGTCACGATATCCCGGGTAAACCCGGCCACCTTCGTGATCTCCGGTTCCTCCTCGTCAGAGGGCCGGAAGATGACGACGGCGTCTGGTGTATAGCGCGACCGGATGGCCTGGATCATCGCCCGGGTATCCTCTGCGTCCCGGACGCCCGATATGATCACCTCGACGTTTGGTCCCAGCATGAACTCAAGGCCGGTGAGGAAGTAGGAGTAGGCGATGGGGGATTCCCGGACGGTATCGGCAAAGACACGACGGATCCGGTTCGCCATCTCCTCGAATTCGAGGTTCGCCGTCATCCGGCCGAGGAGGAAGAGGGCATACATGGCCACGCTGTTGCCGGAGGGAGTCGCCCCGTCAAAGACCGGTTTCTGCCGGACGGCGATCTCCACGTCATCAGGCGTGAAGAAGAACCCTCCGTGGTCGCAGTCCCAGTAGCGGGCAGAGAGGTCCCGGGCGAGTTTGACTGCAGTCCGGAGGTAGCCGGGAGCAAATGACGCCTCATAGACCTCGATAAGGGCCCAGAGCATGAACGCGTAATCATCAAGCGTCGCCGTGATGCCGGCCTCACCGTTCCGGTAGCGGTGGAGGAGCCGCCCGTCTGGCCCGCGCAGCCGGGTGAGAACGAACGCGGCCGCCTTCTCTGCCGCCGCCAGGTATTCGGGGTCATCGAACGCCCGGGCCGCCGTCGCCAGGGCGGCGATCATCAGCCCGTTCCAGTCGGTGAGGATCTTGTCGTCCTTTGCCGGACGGGCCCGCTCTTCCCGCGCCGCAAAGAGTCTCTGCCGGGCATCCTCCACGAACCATGCCAGGTCCTCCTCCGGCATCGAGAACTCATGTGCCCAGGACGCCAGCGGCCGCCGCAGGCGGAGGACGTTCTGGCCGGTCCTCCTGGCGCCCGGCTGCTCAAGGTAGTTCCCCGGCTCCGTGACGCCGAAGATCCGGGAGAACCGTTCCCCGTCCTCCTCCCCGAGTACCTGCAGGATCCCGGCCTTCGTCCAGATGTAGAATTTCCCCTCCACGCCTTCGCTGTCCGCATCCTCGGCCGAGTAGAAACCGCCGTCAGGGTCGGTCATCTCCCGCAGGACGTAGGCGATCGTTTCCCGGGCAGTCCTGGCAAACTCCTCCCTCCCTGTCGCGAGGTAGGCCTCCGTATACGCCATGATCAGGAGCGCCTGGTCGTAGAGCATCTTCTCAAAATGCGGGACGAGCCACTCTGCGTCCGTCGTGTAGCGGTGGAACCCCCAGCCGATATGATCGAATATCCCGCCCCGCCGCATGGCGTGCAGCGTCTTCTCGACCATCGTGTATGCCGGGGTTTTGCCGGTCCGGTGCCCGTACCTGAGCAGGAATATGAGGTTATGCGGGGCCGGGAACTTGGGCGCGTCCCCGAACCCGCCATTCTCTCCGTCGAAGAGCCGGAACAGGGTATCGTAGGCGTCATCGAGGGTCGCCTCCGAGAGTTCGCTCTCCCCCGGGGGAGTGCGGGCCGCGCTCTGAAGCGCCTCCAGCACCCGGCTGCCGGTCTGCTCGAGTTCCTGCCGCCGTGTCTGCCAGATCCTGCTAATCCGCGGGATAAGGTCTACGAGGCCGGTCATCCCGTAGCGGCTCTCCTTCGGGATATAACTCGCCGCAAAGAACGGTCGCCCATCGTGGGTCATGAAGATGGTGAGGGGCCATCCTACGGCAACCCCGCTCAGCACATGGGCGGCATCTATGTAGATCTGGTCGATGTCGGGCCGCTCTTCGCGGTCCACCTTGATGCAGACAAAGACGTCGTTTAAGAGTTTTGCGACCATGGGATCTGCAAACGACTCCTCTTCCATGACGTGGCACCAGTGGCAGGCCGAGTAGCCTATGGAGAGGAATATCGGTTTCGCCTCTTCCTTCGCCCGGAGGAATGCCTCCTCGCCCCAGGGATACCAGTCGACCGGGTTGTAGGCATGCTGGAGCAGGTACGGGCTCTGTTCGTGGATAAGCCGGTTTGGAGGCGATTCTTCCCTGACTGATGTTTCCTGGTCACGTCCGCGTGCCGGGTTCATACACCTGACGTGCGGACGCTTGGTAATAAAGGTGACCCTCTACCGGTGGAGGGGGTGGCGGGAGGCACCTCCGGCAGGGATCACCCATACGCGCCGACCTTAGGTATAGAAGTTCACGAGGATACCGCTCAATGCAGGAGACGAGGGCCGATCCGGGACATTTCTGATTGATCTGAGGTCAATTGTCATCCTCCCGGGGTGGGGTGGGGGTTTGCCCGGGCACTGCCTTTTGGAAGGGAACTCGCCCCTTCCCTGCTCCACCCCCAGGGAGATGCCCACCACGGTCCGAGTCCAGGGAGCAGGCCGACTTCATCCGTGCAGCCTCTCGCTACGCCGTATGGTGGTTTCATCTGGGTATGCCCGTACCCCACCGTGCATACTTTCCGGCCAGTTCCGCAGGGCCGTGATCAAAAAATGAGAACCCCCGTCACTCCGCGATGGGAATCTGCTTTACTTCTTCTGCGGCCGGCTGTATGTAGGGAACGTCGACGGCGAGCAGCCCGTTCCTGAAGGTCGCCTTCGCCCTGTCGGGATCGACGGGACATCCGATCGCATAGGTGCCGACGTACCGGACGTCGCCACGGGCTGCATCGATGGAGAAACTGGTCTCCTGCATCTTAAAAGTGATATCCTTCTTATCGACGCCAGGTAGTTCGATCTCGATGTGAAGATTCTCCTCATTTTCGTCTGAATAGGCACAGACATACGGTGCGACTCTTAACGCTGCCATCCTGGTAACCTCCTCGACGGCAACAGGGATGCAAGAGAGATATTTAATTGTTGTCCCCGGTCGCCCCCCTCTCCCGGGGCGATGGATCACGGGCAGTGCCTGCACGCGGGATGCGAGGTTTTATCTTGCGGCCGTTGAGTATCATGCATGAGCGAGCAGTTCATCTTCACCCGGTACCGCACCGACTGTTACCACTGCGGCGAGGATGCCGACCAGATCATAAAAGCGGTCTCCGCGCAGGCGCAGGTGATCTGTTCAAACTGTGGGGCGACCCGGATCTTCATTCCAAGGTTTGAGAACACGGAGGTGGTTGGTGTCTGCACGCCCCTTGGGCGTTACGATATCTGGACCCTGGAAACCGGTGCACGGTGCAAAAATTGTGGGGTTGAAGGAGCGCACGACCTCGTGGTCGGGAGCAACCACCTTACAACCCGGTGCCGGAACTGCGGCTATACGCACTTCTACCGGTTCAACCTGGAGTATATCGGCCAGTGTCCTATCGACGAGGAGGGGGAGGTCAGCGCTCCTCCCGCACCATAGTGATGGCTTCCTTCGGGCACTCGTTTGCGCAGATGCCGCAGCCCTTGCAGTAATCAAGGTCGATATTGAGTTCCTCGTCGATGACCCCGTCCGGGCAGTACTGGGCGCAGAGCCCGCAGCCGTTGCAGACTTCCCTGTCCACGACGGGCCGGAACGTCCGCCACGACCCCGTCTTCCCTGAAGAGGCCTCCGTGGGTCTGCTGAGCGCAAGTCTCTCTCTCATATCTTCAGCTCCTCATATGCCGCTTCAGCAGCTTGTACGTTCCGCTCATCGGCAAACATCTCCCGGATCGCCTTCTCGACCGACGGGAGCGTGACGACGCCCATCTTCGCAAGCGCCCCGAGCACCGGGGTGTTGAGGATGGGACTCCCGGCGATCACCAGGTTCTTGGCGAGCGCAATCCCGGTCAGGTCGACGTGGCGGCAGGTCGCGCCGCACCCCTCAAGCGCGTGAGCGCTGTTTAAGAGTACCGTCCCGTCCTCTTTGAGACCCTGCAGGACGTCCACGACGTCCATGATGCTCGCATCGAGCACGATCACGAGATCTGGTTCGTGGATCTGGCTGTAGATCTTGATCGGCTTATCGTCTATCCTGACAAACGAGACGACCGGCGCCCCGCGCCGTTCCGCCCCGTAGAACGGACAGGCAGTTGCGTATTTTCCGTCCCGGAACGCCGCGAGGGCAAGCAGGCGGGCGGCGGTGACACCGCCCTGCCCGCCCCGGGAGTGGATCCTGATCTCATACATGGTCGCTCACCCCAAACCAGGTCTCTTCACCAGGACGCCGGTTCCTGACAAACTCCACGATATCGTTGTAGGTGACCTCCTGGCCGCCGAGACCGGCGATCACGCTGTAGGGCTCGACACCGGTCTTTGCCCGGACGGCGTTTGCAACCACGCCGCCGAAGCCGAAGGAGTAGTCGCGGTCGATCACCACGACCTCCCGCCCGGCAACGTCGAGGTCCGGGAAGGGCCGGAACCAGCGCAGGCGCATGGACCCGGCCTTGATCCCCTCGTCGCGGAGGAGGTCGATCGCCACCTCCGCCTCTTTCCCGAGCGTCCCCATGGCGATGACGACGACATCGGCGTCCTCGCACCGGTATTCCTCGGTGGGACCGTAGGAGCGGCCGAACCGCTCCGCAAACTCGCGTTCGACCTCCGTGATCACGCCTCTCGCGTCACGCATCGAGCGCTCGATATCCCAGCGGAACCGGAAGTAGTCGTCCGGTCCGGTCATGGGCCCGTAGACGCAGGGGTTCTCCGTATCGACGGCGTGCGGGAGGTGGTAGGCGGGCAGGAAGTCACCGACCTCCACCGTCTCAAGCGACTGCATGATGTGGCTGAGCGCAAACCCGTCCAGGTTGACCATCACCGGGAGGAGGACCCGCTCGTCTTCGGCGATCTTAAACGCCATCAGGGTGGCGTCATAGGCCTCCTGGACCGTGCTCACGAAGACCTGCAGCCAGCCGGTATCGCGCTGGGAGAAGGCGTCGGAGTGCTCGGCCCAGGTGTTCCACCCGGGTCCAAGGGCACGGTTGACGTTTGCCATGACGATCGGCAGGCGTGCGCCCGCCGCCCAGTGGACCATCTCGTGCATGTAGAGGAGGCCATGCGAACTCGTCGCCGTGAAGGTGCGGACGCCTCCTGCGCTTGCCCCGATACAGGCGGCCATGGCCGAGTGCTCGCTCTCCACCGGGATGTACTGACTTGCAAGGTCGCCGGCGTTGACATACTCGGCGATCTGTTCCACGATCTCGGTCTGGGGGGTGATGGGGTATGCAGCGATGACGCCGGGTTTTGCGGCCTTCACCGCGGCCGCCACTGCCTTGTTGCCGGTCGCGATCGTCAGCATATGCCGGCCTCCTCGCGGGAGAGGCGCTGGATGTTGCGCTCAACCTGCTGCCGCATCTCTTCGAGAACCTCAGGATCTATGTTCTTAAACCGGCCCTGACCCTTGATGTAGTCCTCCAAGGGCGCGGGCTTCCTCATCGCCGCCTTCGACGGGCCGCTGATGGAGAGTTTCCCGAACTCACGCTCGTAGAGGACCCATGTTCCGGTCTTCACCGCGAGTTTCCCCATCTCGACGGTCTTCTCCGAGGGGTAGCGCCACCCGGGGGGACACGGTGCAAGGATATGGATGAACTTCGGCCCCGGAATCGAGAGCGCCTTCTTCACCTTCTTGTAGAGGTCGAGGGGGTAGGCGCTGCAGGCGGTCGCCATGTAGGGGGGGTTATGCGCCTCGACGATACGGTCGAGGTCCTTCTTGGCTGTGGGCTTGCCGCCGGGGGTCGTGGTGGTGCGTGCCCCGAGCGGCGTCGAGCCCGACCGCTGCATGCCGGTGTTGCCGTATGCCTCGTTGTCGTAGCATATGTAGAGGAAATCGGTGCCGCGCTCGAAAGCGCCGGATAGCGCCTGAATACCGATATCGACGGTCCCTCCATCTCCTGCGTAGACGATGACGTTGGTCTTCCTTCCGAGCGTCGCGAACGCATTGCTCATACCTGAGGCGCAGGCGGCGGCTGCGGCAAATGCTATGTTATATACCGGCACGTTCATCGCCGTGCCGGGGTAGATCCCCTGGAGGACGCTGGTGCAGCAGGCAGGCACGACCAGGACAGAATCCGGGCCGGCTGCTTTGAGCACGTAGCGCAGACACAGGGAAGAGCTGCACCCCGCACAGGCGGACGTGCACTTGAACAGATACTCCTCCTTCGGAATCGCGGACAAATTGTTTACACTCCTCTTCTCTATATTTGTCATTAATTGTAATGAGGGTTTTGTGGTTTTGTCCCCGGGCACCTGGGGGCCTCCCAGGGAAACTGGTGAGGTGGAGATGGTGCTATGCGGGTTAATGCTGGAATAACGGTTTCGGGGAGCACCTACCCAGGCGCCCCGGTCCAGGTGTGGTGGGTGTATGGTGGGCGCTGGGATCCGGGAGGATGCACGCATGAAACCAGCCTTGTCCCGAGCAGTGGACCGTGGGTGGGCACCGCCACGGGAACCCGCTCCCCCTCCCTCAGCCCCCGGGTTCCTCCCCCGGAGCGCGCCCTCCCTGCAACAGAACCGGGCGGAGAGATCGCCGGATCAGTCCGGCGCAGCACTTCAGGCAGAACGGCGTGCAGAGCCAGACTCCCATCTCAAGGAGAGGAAGGAGACCGTCCCGGCGTATCCGGTAACGGTAACTCTCGAGGTTCATCCTCATGTAGGCCGGCGCGATCTCCTCAAACCAGCGTGCCCAGGTGATCCCGCCTTCGGCGACCGGTCGCGATATCCCGGCGATGAAGACCCGGATCTCCTCGCCCACGGCTCCCCCTGCTGGGCGCGGCACATAATTGTCGTCGACGACGATCGGTATCACCTCAACCTCCCCGATAACACCTCCTTTCTGCAAGTCGACCGAGAGGATGAACCCCTCCGGCGAGAGGTTGTGGGGCCAGCGGGGGTCGAACTGGAACATGCCAAGCGAGTAGGCGATGAGCCCGCCGCGGTAGTGCTCTATCGCCTGCATGGTATGGGAGTGGTGCCCGAGGATCAGGGTGGCGCCCGCATCGATGAGACGGTGGGCGAGGCTGATCTGCTGGGGAGAGGGATAGCAGGCCATCTCTGTCCCCCAGTGCAGCGAGACCGCGATGTGGTCGCACCTGCCTGCAAGGGCCTCGATATCCGCAACAACCTCCTCCTCGACCAGCCGGTTGACCCGGGCGCCCCCCAGGACGACGATTCTCCCGGTCGTGTAGCCGGCAAACCCTATCGAGACACCGTTCCTCTCAAGGATTACCGGCCCCTGCCGGTCTGGAGACGCCGACGCCCCGATGGGGAGGATGCCGCGGCTCTCGAGCGCATGCAGGGTGTTTCTCAGTCCTTCGGCGCCGAGGTCGGTCGAGTGGTTGTTTGCAACGCTGAGGATGTCAAAGCCGGCGTCCACCAGGTACCGGGCTGCTTCGGGGGGTGAAGAGAGAACATGATGTTTCCGTGCCCGCTCTCCGGTCCTTGAGAGCGTGGTCTCCAGGTTCCCAAAGAGGAGGTCTTTGTCCCGGAGGATATGCCCGACCTCCCCGAATGGGTGCCGGCCATCCCCTGTCTGCAGCCAGATATCTCCTGCTGCCATCAGCCTGAGTCTTCCCATGCTCCTGCCTCACAGTGATATGTCCCCACCGTCCAGCGGGAGATCCTGGATCAGGAACCGGTATTTGCCGCGCCGGGTGCGGGGGATCTTTGTGACAAAGTGGACGGTCACATCCACGTCGCCTTCGAACTTCTTCTCAAGCTCGCTGAGGATATAATCCGTATCCCGGTCGGTGTACCCGGGCTTCCTCACGATCCGGAGGATGACTTCCCCAGCCTTCTCCTGGTAGAACTGAAACTGCACGACGTTATCAAAGACGTCGGAGTGCATGTTGACCGCAGTCATCGATATGAGCCGACGGTCCTTTGTCACGATGAACTCGTGCAGCCGCCCTTCCACATGTTCGAGCAGCGGGTAGTGCCTGCCGCAGGTGCAGGGTCCCTGTGCCGCGGTGGCGAGGTCCATGGTCCGGTAGCGGATGAGGGGGCAGACGTAGTTGGTGAGGTTGGTAGCGACGACCTCACCCATCTCGCCGGGGTTTGCCACAGGCCGGCCGTCCCGGCCGATCAGTTCGACGATCCCGTATTCGGGGAAGATGTGGTAGTGGGTGCTCTCCTCGCATTCCCCGGCAAGCACGGTCTGTTCGGAGTTGCCGTACCAGGAGAAGACCCGGCACCCGAACGCCTCTTCGAGGAGACTCCGCTGCCAGGGGTAGAGGTTCTCGGAGCCGCAGAGGACCGCCTGCACCGTCGGGAAGGGGTCGATCCCGTGCCCGGTCATGTAGCGGGCCAGCAGGGCGGCGGTGGAGGGGTAGGACTGGATGAACCGGGGTTTGAACCGCCGGATCTCGCTGATGTAGGCCGGCAGGGTCTCTTCGGTCATGTGATGAGAGGACATCAGCAACCACCGCCCAAAGAGGGTCTTCTTCCAGTAGACCGCGTCCTGGGCGGACCCGACGATGTAGCCGCGGAGGACGACGCATTTGTCGCCGAACCGGTAGCCGACGCGGTCCCACTGGGTCTTCATGAACGCCCATTCCCGGGCCCGGGAGGCGCCCCGCTCGTAGTAGAACCCGACCGGGATCCCGGTGGACCCGCCGGTGGTGACATACTCAAAAGCGCCGTCCGGGTAGTTGCGGGCCTTGAGGTCGGGGAGGTGGGTCTGCAGATCCTCCCGGGTCAGGAAGGGGAGGAGCCGGAGGTCTGCCGGGGTCTGGATATCCCCGGGCACGAGACCCCGGTCGTCAAAGACCCGGCGGTAGTAGGGGACGTTTGTGTAGGCATGGTCGAGCAGGCGCGAGAGCGCCGCCGCCTGGTAGGCCAAAAGTTCCTCCCGGCTCCACCACCGCGACTGCTGGAGGAGAGCGTAGGTCTTTTTATATGCGGAGTATGCCGGAAGTAGATCGAGCGCCCGTATGGTCAGAGAATCTTCGGGCCGGAGAGCCTTCAACCTCCGATATATCGTCCGCATGCCCATCGACACCGCTGATGTCGATCCTGCGCATTAAACGTTTTGCTCATGGGACAGGGTACCGGTGGAATTGTGGGTGAGCGGGCGCGCCCGGGGCAGGGTGCATTTAGAAAAAATTCTCAGAATGTGGCATGGAAACCAGATCCTGGCCGGATGCATGATAAAAATGCCGTAAAAACTCTGGAAAGAGGTTATTTTCTGTGAAGATAACCCAGACGTCGCCGTATGCCCCCAGATGGCTGCACTCCCACGAACGAAACGAGATGTCGTCCACGGCAAGAAGGCGGAGTGCGACCATGCCCCCACCTCACGCGTCTCGGTATATAATGGTTAGCCCGGGGGACCTGGCACCACCGTCGGGATACATCAGGGTCTGCAGGCCGCCTCGCATCCTCTGTCCATCGGAGATTCACTGCAGGGTCTCCCCGGCCTGCAGAAAGGTATATATGGTGAAGTGAGGTGATTAGGGGTCGCGAACGGCAAACCGGGTGATGGAATGACAGCGGCACGGGTTGACGACAAAGATACCTGGGACACCTTCATCGATGAGAGTCCATCCGGACTTCTCTTTCATAAGTGGGACTACCTGCACCTGACGGCAAAGCACACCGGGAGCACGCTCCTCCCGTATGCCGTCTATAAGGGGGATGAACCGATCTGTCTGTTCCCGCTCTTCTACAGGCGGACTCACGGCATCAGCACTGTCTTCTCACCGCCCCCGCTCACCGTGATACCTCACCTCGGGTGCGTGATGAGCAGGAGCTTTGCGGGGCTCAAGCAGAGTAAGAAGGAGTCGACGCTGCAGATGGTCGCCGAAGATATCGGGGGAGTGGTTGAGAACCTCTCGCCGAACTACCTCTCGATAGCCTTCGTGCCGGAGTTCAACGACATACGCCATTACCTCTGGGGCCGGTGCGACGCAAGGGTCAGGTATACCTACACCATCAACCTTGAGCAGCCGCTTGAGGCAATCTGGAACAGCCTCCACTACAAGTTACGGAATAAACTGAAGAAGGAGGCCGGAGCCGGTCTCCGGCTGGAGAGGACGAATGACATCTCCACGCTCCACCGGCTCATCGCCGACCGCTACCAGGACCCGTCGCTCGATATCCCGCCCATCAGGCGCGATTACCTCAAAGACCTTGTGCTTGCCTACCCAGACCGGATCGGGGTATACTCTCTCTACGATGCAGAGGATGAGGTCGCCGGCGTGGTGGCAGCCCAGGAGTACAAACGGTTCCTGCTCTGGATGGGGACGCCCCGGATCGAGAGCGCTCATGCCGGGAACGAGTACCTCCAGTGGCTCCTGGTCCAGCGTGCAAAGGCTGAAGGCTACCCGGTCCTTGAGAACATGGGGGCGAACAACCCGGATCTGGCCTTCTTCAAATCGAAGTTCAACCCTGATCTTGTGATGTACTTCGAGATCGAGAAGAAGGATATCCTCGGGGCATTCTCCGGGTGGGCATACCTCACCTTCGTCAAGAAGATGCTGATGTCGACCGGCAGGGTCTAGTGGACTATTTAACCATATTTTGAGGTTTTTTTGGTAAATTGCCAGCCGCTCGCGTTGCCGTGAAGGGCGGTGCAGGGGGTGGCAATCCCACGGACTTCACGTGAGACCGCGTGAGGCAACTCATGCTGTGTGAAACCTGCATGAGGCAGAGCGAGAGGCTGCACGGATGAAAACGTCCTCCTAGTGCCGGGTCAACGACAAATTGTCGCAATAGTGCATCGTGTCACGTTATTTTGAAGATTTTGATGCGTGAGATGTAACGCCGATGACCTCACGCGGAAGCACGCGAAGTTCGGTATAATCCCCTGCAACGCCCCTTCGCGGCCTTCGCGTCTTCGCGTGAGGCAGTGCGGTAACAGAGAGTACCAACGTCCCATGCGTGAGGTCGCGAAGAGGGAGAGGAGATCTCTACATTGAAGATGACAACGAGCACTGGTAAGCCTCTATCCGACGTTGAATGATTGACTCGGCACTAACTGTAGGTGGTTGCAGGATAGCCTCGACCCGGCTTCTCCGCCGGACTCGCCCCCACCAAAGCCGGGGCCGGCCCCCCTCCCACTGCCCAGACTGGGGGAGGTATTCATAGATGATGCCATGCCCCGCCGGGTGCCGCCAGGCCCGGTCGCGCTCCCCCCCGATTCCGTTTCGCGCCGGGGCGGCCAGTCCCAATCCAGGAAAACCCGGAATCCCGGTCCCCTGTCATATGCCGGCCGAAAGGGATCCCGGATATCCGTGACACGGTGGGCTCATGTCCGCCCATGGCCGCCGGCGACCACTATGTTTATTTAGGAGACCGCGGGTAGTAGGGGGGCAGCTGGAACTCTCCGGCAGCGTGAGGGAAGAAGAGTTTGCCAGTAGAAATTGTCACAGATAAAGAGACGTGGGATACGTTCATCGATGCCAGCCCATCCGGTCTCTTATTCCACAGGTGGGATTTCCTAAAGATTACGGAGCAGCATACCGGGTATACAGCCCTTCCCTACGGGATCTACAAGGGCAGAGAACTCGTCGCTGTCTGCCCGCTCTTCTGCAGGCGGAGGGGGGGTTTCTCTGTCGTGCTCTCCCCTCCGCCCATGCAGGCAGTTATCCCCTACCTGGGCATCGTGATGAACAGGGACTACGCGGCGGCGAAGCAGAGCAAAAAGGAGTCGACACTGCAGGTGGTCACCGGAGGACTCCGGGAAGTTATCGGCGACCTCTCGCCAAACTACCTCTCGATAAAACTCGTCCCTGACTACCATGATATCCGCCAGTTCATCTGGGACGGTTACCAGACCCGGATCAACTACTCCTACACGATCGATCTTGCCCCTCCCCTGGAGACCCTCTGGAAGAACCTGAACGGGAAGTTACGGACAAACCTCCGTAAGTTTGAGAAGCACGGGTACTACCTGGAGGAGGGGGACGACCTCACATTGCTCTACGAGACGATACGTCAGCGGTTCAGCCAGCCGGATATGGACATCCCGATGATCACACAACGCTACTTCGAGGATATCTTCCGGGCGTATCCCGATCACGTCCATGTCTATCACCTCTACGACCGGGACGGAGACCTCAGGGGCGTCGGCACAACCCAGGAGTACAATCGGTATCTCCTCTGGGTCGGAGGCCCGAAGATCGATGGCACATCGGCAAACGAGTACCTCCAGTGGCTCCTGCTCAGGGACGCGAAAGAGAAGGGTTTCCGGGAGTTTGAGAATACGGGTGCGAATAACCCGAACCTGAACATGCACAAGGCGAAGTACAACCCGGACCTCTCCATTCATCTTGAGGTGAGCAGAGTGGATGCCATGGGGAGGGCGGCAGAGTGGGTCTACAGCAATATCGTCAACAGGCCCTGGATTAAGAAGAGGATGGTCCCCTACATCGAGTGAGCGCATGCATCAGGCGGGCCCATGGGGATCCGGACCGTTCCGGGATCCCAGGAGAACAGTACAGACCCCTGTAACTGACGGGCAGTCGGGGAAGGATATAAATACACCTCTGAGGTATCCTGCAACGGATGCGGTCTGGCATGACCGATAGGCCGGAAGTCAGGATCTATGGCGCTCGAACTCATAAACGACAGGGACACCTGGGATGCTTTCGTTGATGCAAGCCCGTATGGGCTGCTTTTCCACAAGTGGGACTACATAGCGATCACCGCGCAGCACACAGGGTACCGGCTTCTCCCTTACGCGGTCTACAGGGGGGATGAACCTGTCTGTCTCGCCCCGCTCTACTTCAGGAGCACACACGGGGTAAAGACACTCTTCTCTCCGCCGCCCATGCAGGCGGTCATCCCCTACCAGGGCCTCATCCCGTCAGGGGAGTTTGATACGCTGAAGCAGAGCAAGAGGGAGGGTCTCATGGACCTCATCGTGAGCGACCTCTCTGCAGAGATCGATGCGATCTCACCGCACTACCTCTCCCTAACCCTTGTTCCGGGTCTCGTCGACGTCAGACAGTTTCTCTGGAGGGGGTATACCGCGAAGGTCCGCTATACCTACACGATCGATCTTGCGCAACCGGTCGAAGCGATCTGGGGTGGCTTCCATAGCAAGTTGCGCAGCAAGATCAGGAAGGCCGAAGAGGCCGGAATGGAGCTTGTGCGGAGCAGAGACATCTCGATGCTGTATACTTCGATTGCCGAACGGTTCAGCCAGCCGGATATGAATATCCCGATGATCAGCAGGCGCTACTTTGAGGATCTCTTCCGGGCGTACCCGGACCATCTCGCGGCCTACTACCTCTACGACCGGGAAGGTGCGCTTGCGGGGACGGTCGCCACCCAGGAGTACAAACGTTTCCTGTTCTGGATGGGGGCGCCGCGGATCGAGAGCCCTCATGCCGGGAACGAGTACCTCCAGTGGCTCCTGATCCGGCGCGCAAAGGCTGAAGACTACCCGATCTTCGAGAACATCGGGGCGAACACGCCGGACCTGAACTTCTTCAAATCCCGGTTCTGTTCGGACCTTAGGATCTATATGGAGGTCTGCCGTAGGGATATGGTCGGGGCCCTGGCTGAATGGGCATACAGTTCCATCATCAACAGACCCTGGTTGAAACGAAAGGTAGTCTCCTATATCGAGTGATCACTCAGAGATCCCCGATCTCGATCGGCAGCTTCTGGATGAGATACCGGAACTTGCCGCCCTCTGTGCGGGGGATCTCATCGACAAACCGGACCTGCACATCCACGCCGTCGCCGAGCTGCCACCGGAGTTCCCTGATCAGCTGCCTGGTATCCTCCCGGGTGTAGGTCGGCTTTCTGACGACTTTTATGATGAGTTCGCCCATCGTCTCCTGGTACATCTGGAACTGCCTGATATTCTCAAAAGCTCCCGATTCGTAGTTGATAGGGGTGACGGAGATCAGGTGTCCGTTCCGCGTCACGATGAACTCCTGGAGCCTCCCTTCCACCTTCTCAAGCAGGGGATACTGCCTCCCGCAGGAGCACCGTTTCTCCGTGGCAACCGCTACATCCCTGGTCCGGTAGCGGATGAGGGGGCAGACGTAGTTGGTGAGGTTGGTGGCGACGACCTCGCCCATCTCGCCGGGTTTCTCCACGGGCCGGCCGTCCCGGCCGATCAGTTCGACGATCCCGTATTCGGGGAAGATATGGTAGTGGATGCTCTCCTCGCACTCCCCGGCAAGCACAGTCTGTTCGGAGTTGCCGTACCAGGAGAAGACCCGGCACCCGAACGCCTCTTCGAGGAGACCCCGCTGCCAGGGGTAGAGGTTCTCGGAGCCGCAGAGGACCGCCCGCACCGTCGGGAAGGGGTCGATCCCGTGCTCCCTCATGAACCGGGCCAGGATAACGGCTGTAGAGGGGTAGGCGTGGATGAACCGGGGTTTGAACCGCCGGATCTCGCTGATGTAGGCTGGCAGAGTCTCTTCGGTCATCTGGTGGGAGGACATGATCAGCCATCGGCCGAAGAGCGCCCGCTTCCAGTAGGTGCCGCTCGATGCCGTGTCCACCACATGCCCCCGGAGGACGACGCATTTGTCGCCGAACCGGTAGCCGACGCGGTCCCACTGGGTCTTCATGAACGCCCACTCCCGGGCCCGGGAGACCCCTCGCTCGTAATAGAATCCCATGGGGGTGCCGGTGGAACCTGATGTACGTACGTACTCAAATGCCGATTCCGGATAGTTTCTGGCCTTGAGGTCGGGGAGGTTGGCCTGGACGATCTCCTTGGTCAGGAAGGGGAGGAGCCGGAGGTCCGCCGGGGTCTGGATATCCCCGGGCACGAGGCCCCGGTCGTCAAAGACCCGGCGGTAGTAGGGGACGTTTACGTAGGCGTGGTCGAGCAGACGCGAGAGCGCCGCCGCCTGGTAGGCCGCAAGTTCCTCCCGGCTCCACCACTGGGACTTCCCAAGGAGCGTGTACATCTCCCGGTAGACACGGTAGGATGGTATCAGGCTGAGCGCTTTTACGGTGAGAGGATTTGCACCTGATACCCATTTCAGCAAACCGGCCTTCATGTACGCACCTTCGGGATCATGCAGGTATGTCTGAGGATCCATGCTCAATCTTCGCCATCTCCCTCTCACCAAAGTGCACCGGCAGGTTCTGGACGAAGTAGCGGTACTTGCCGCGGGTGGTGAGCGGAATGTTGTCGACATACCTGATGGTGACGGTAACGTCGTCGCCGCAACTCCGGCTCACCTCACGGTAGAGATATTCTGCATCTGAATCACCGAACGCCGGTT